>JAESGV010000043.1_pt1 | contig 364068 bp, 340 predicted proteins | sample 9269781 | NCBI WGS metagenome assembly JAESGV01 (sample SAMN15741586, study PRJNA653496) | algae metagenome | isolation source: Tildeniella torsiva UHER 1998/13D and co-occurring heterotrophs from... | place: Slovakia: Slovak Paradise National Park, Hrabusice, Kosice Region | collected 2000-01-01
GGCCCAAGCAGCGATGGCAGACCTGGAAAAGCAGTTCCGTCGTTTACCAGGGTTAGAAAAGTGGTTCGTCGAAATCACCCCACAGCCTGCCTAGTAAATGGATACTTTATTTGCTGGAGCACTCTAACCACAGCGGCGAGGCCTTTATTGTCAACGCTCAGCAAGAGTTGATTGCCTCTACAGACGTGGCTGAAGTGATGCCGACCCAGGGGCAAGACTCCGCTGAACCTCATCTCCAGCAGCTGGAGACGGTAGAAAACCCGTTGCTGAGAATTGCCAGCCAAACCCTGCGAGATCAGGGCATCGACCTGGAGGGGCTAGACGAACTCCAGCGATTTGCCTTTAAAGACCCGGCCACGGGGGAGCGCTACTTGATCGCGTTTACCCCGCTAGAGCAACTGGACTGGGTGGTGGGCACGGTTATACCCGAGTCGAGCTACCTGGTGGAGGTCAACCGCAATAAGCGCATTCTACTGGGCGTGATCGCTATATTTACGGGGCTAACGGCTGGGGCGGCAGTGCTCATAGCCGATCGCCTGATTGCCCGCCCGGTGCTCGGCATCGCTCGAAGGGCAGCCGCTATTGAGGCGGAGACGTTTGAGCTGGGCCAGCTAGGGGCGATCGCCCACCGCACCGACGAAATTGGCCAGCTTGCCCGCGTCTTTGACCGCATGGCCCAGCAGGTCTACAGTCGCGAACAAAAGCTAAAGCAGCAGGTGCGCGACCTCCGCATTGAAATTGACGAGGCCAAGCGCCAAAAGCAGGTACAGGACATAGTCGAAACCGATTTCTTTCAAGAGTTGGTGGCCAAAGCCCAAGTGCTGCGCGATCGCAACAGCAGCAAGACCGCGATCGCTGACCCTAAACGCCTTTGAGCGGTAGACCGCCTGATTCTGAATTGGGTGAGTCAAAGAATGAAACGTCGCTCACAAAGATAATTCTCCTTGGTGCGCTGATAGATTTTGCTCGCGGCGGCTTGGTGCTGGCGCGCGACGGAGTCCTGCACGAAATCATTGGTCGATTTAGGTATCGGCAAATTCGCGCTTTGATCGTTGGCGTATTTGGGAATGCGAAGGTAGAGCAGCATGGGTTTTCTCTGCTAGGTGTTTAGTGCATGACTTTGATGGCGCTACAAACCTTGCGCCTCGATATACTACAACGTACTACAAGATGTTGCGAATCGACAAGGTGCGATCGCTTCTAGGAGCACAACCCATAGCGTTAGCGATCGGACATCTCCCCAAATCACAAAGGATTTGGGACTTTTAGCAGTTTGGCAAAACTCTGATCGAGCGATCGCCCTGAGGCATCAATAAGGATTGGCGCAAAGGATTGGCGCAATCGACCACTACACCGAGGGTTTTTCTGTTCTCGGCAGGTCGCTGAAGATGTAGCGCATGGGCACGTCTTAATCAGCCGGGAAACTAGGGGTTAGGGCAGGGTAGTCCCTATCTCGTTCCTATCTCATTGACATGACAGGGTAGTTGTAGCTCTCTTTGACGACTAATCCATCCTTCCAAAAGCCAATTGAGAGCTGGTTACTTTGGTTGTCAATCAACTGCTCGCCAACCTTTATCGTGAAATCGTTGTACCAGTTAGACACTACGACAAAGTCATAATCTTGGTCTGCCGAAACGGCGATGTCTTGGCTGATCAAGCTCGACTGTCTAAACTCAACCAGCATGTCTCTAAAGAAGACCTCTCTACCCTGGCGGCAGGCCTCTTTGCCCGAGGTCACAGTTCCATCTCCCTCGATCATGACGATGTTGTCGGCGTAGTATTTCTCCAAAACAGCAGATGTTTGCAGCGTAGATACCAGGTGATTGATCTCGGTGAGGGTAGTTTGTAGCTCTTCAAGGGTCATAAAGCTGTGTCCTGACGAGTTTAGATCGATGCAGTGTGCCTGGGTCAAACCGGCTCAGAGGCAGCACCATCTCGCGGCTTGAACCCAAGCGGTTTAGGTTAGTCGCAGTTGATCATCCAGGGAGTGCCAAACCGATCGACGGCCATACCAAAGCGCTTGGCCCAAAAGGTTTCGGCCAGGGGCATTTGAATGTTGCCGCCCTCGGCCAGGGCGTTGAAAACGCGCTCGGCTTCAGCGGTATCGGCCACCTGAAGCGAGACCGAAAATCCCTGGGGAGTTGAATACTGCCCAGGCATACAGTCGGATCCCATGATGGCCCAATCGCCAAAATCGAGGTGGGTGTGCATAATTTTGTGGCTCAGCTCAGGCGGTACTTCTCCCTCGGCAGGGGAACCCGCAAAGGTCAACAAATCGCCCAGGTTGCCGCCCAGGGTTTGGTGGTAGAACTTGAAGGCCTCTTCGCAGGTGCCATCGAAAAACAGATAGGGATTGACTTGCATAACGGTCTCCTTAACGGAAATAAGTTGCGTTGAACGAAGCTGTTTCGTCGCGTGGGGATGGGGTGCTCCAAAGGTCGTAGGTGAAATTCACAGATAACCCTTAGGGGCCAGATCGCAGTTGGGCAGATGGGTTACCGACTGGTTTGATACGCAGGGTAGAGATGATGCGCTGCTCAGGAATTGACCGGTGCCATGTTCTCCAGAACGGGTGTTGCATCGGCCCAGTCGGCCCGCTCTAGGCGGTACACCGAGCAGTCATCGTCGCCAAATCGGCGGTGCTCCAAAAACTTAAACCCAAGGCGCTCGTAAAACCGGTGGGCGCGGGTGTTGCTGGTCAGTGGGTCAATGAGCACGGCGGTGACTAGAGGGTCGGCAAAGCAGCGGGCTAGGGCCAACCGCATCATGGTGGTGCCGTAGCCTTTGCCTAACTCGGTGGATTCGCCAATCCAAATGTCGATCGCCCGCAAATTGACTGGTACATCGCCCCAGTAGTGGCTGTCTTCCTGGGCTGGGTCAATAATTTGCACAAAGCCGATCGGTCGGCCATGTAGCTCAGCAATTAATTGCTCTCGCCAGGTTGGGGTGTGGGCTAGCTCCGTTTCCCAGCCCCAGTCGTCGTTGGGGTCGGCGGCGATCACGTGGGGCTGTTCATCCCAGTGGCGCAGTAGATCTGCGTCGCTCAGGGTAGCGGGCCGCAGGGCAATGGTGATTGACTCAGTCATGGTCATTACCGGCTGGTTCAACATTGGCCAACCGCCCAATTAATATAGTTCTTGTGTACTATTTTGTGGGCAAGCGAAATGAATCTTAAAAGCCGCTAATGCAGGCGATAGTGAAGTCGCAACACGCCGTTGTCGTAAACCTTGCGATCGGTTAGTTCGAGGGCTGTTTGCTGAATCTCAACCGCAAACAATGGAATACCCGCACCCATTAAAAATGGGTTGACCTTGAGAATCAGTTGATCAATCAGGCGATGCTCAAAGAGCGCGGCAGCTAGATCTGCGCCACCGTAGAGCCAAATGCCCTGCCCTGGCTCACGTTTTAGGCTAGACACAACTCCGACGGCATCGGTTGAAATTAGTTCAACGTTCTTGTCGGGGCTGGTTTGCAAGCTGCGCGAAAACACATACTGCTTGAGGTGGGTATAAGGGCTGGTTACGCCTTCTTTCAGGCCTACATCATAAGTCTTTCTGCCCATTAAAACGGTGTCAAAGCATCGATTCTCGCTAGGGCTACCCATAGCATCGCGAAAGTGAGACGGCACCATCTCAGGAAAGTCGCTGAACAAATCAGCAAGATATTTTTCATCTTGAGAAAAGCCATCATGGGAACCATCTTTGTGGGCAATAAATCCATCAACACTACAAGCGATAAAGTAGGTAAGTTCTCTCATGCTGCTGCTTTTTCTTAGTGGAATAGTAGGCATCACTAGCGATGCCTAGGAACCTATTTTGCTAATCTGGCGAGGCGATTCTAGCTCGCGCGGCTATCAGTACGTTAATGGCTACAGGCAGCACCAGCCAGAAACCGGTATCTAGATCCAGGCCGATGCCAAAGAGCGCGATCGCGAGCAAGCCCCACCCGGCAAAAGCTGGCAAAGAGCGGCTCAGGTGATGCTCGGTCCAGTGGCACAGACCGCCGAAGAGCAGCAGAAAAAATCCAGATAGCAAAAACCAGTAATACCCCCAAATGCGGAGAGCTTCTGGTCGGGCCGTATCAACGACCCCCGCATCCGCAATGTCTTGCCAGACATCCCCAAATCCAATCAGTTCTGGCCATATTAAGCCGATGAGGCTGTGGAGCAGGGCGATCGCAATGAGGGCGAGTCCGCTGATCTTTTGCATGGTCTTTTCTCCAGTTATCGACCGGGAACTTGGTAGTGCAATTCCACAAAATCTTGGCCATAGGTTTTGGCTGACAGCAGCTTCAGGGGCGGATCGACCCGCAGGGGAAACAGGGGAGCGCCGCCGCCCAGGGTGACCGAGGCAATCTGGACGACAATTTCATCTAGCAGCCCAGCGTCGTAGAACTGGCCCGCCAGGTCGCCGCCGCCGACAACCCACACATTTTTGTCGCCAGCGGCGATCGCCATCTCCCGGAGAAAGGGTTTGACATCGCCGCTGACAAAGCGCACGTCGGCATGCTCAATCGTTGGCAGCTGGCGCGAGGTGAATACCCAAGACGGCACGTTGTAGGGCCAGGGCTGGGGGCTGTCGGCCTCGGGGGAAAAATCGTGGTCGTAGATCCACTGGTAGGTGGTAGAGCCCATGGCGATCGCCCCCACGCCCGCCAAAAAATCATCAAACGTGTTCGGCTCTAGCTCGCCAAACTGAAATAGCCAGTCGAGGGAATTGTTGTCGTCGGCAATAAAGCCATCCAGGCTGGTAGCCGTGTAGTAAATGGTGGCCATATCAGACTCTGCGTTCTCCCGGTGTGGATTTAGGGTTGAAGTCGGCTGGGCTACGCTACAAAAGATTCAGGGTTTCAAAGCAGCGACGCGTTAGATCGAGGCGAACTGGGGCATCGGCATCCCTGCGAATGTCGATGTTGGTGGCAAACAGATAAACGTTGTCCCCTCGTTCTAGATAGCCGACATACCAGCCAATTTGGGGTCGATCGGGCTCTCCCAAGCCAGCCCAACCGGTCTTGGCCCGCAGCGTGTAGTCGGGGGTGCGCTCGGTAATCATAATGTCTTTGACTGTAGCTACGGTCTGCTCTGAAAAAGGCAATTCGTTGCGGTGCAGGCGCTGCAAGAATTCAATCTGTTGCTGGGGCGTGATGCGCAAATCGCCCTCTAGCCAGAAGCGGTCGATCGCCTCAGGGCCGCCGATGGTTTGGTTGCCGTAGCCCGCCTCGCTGACCCACTGCTGCATGCGATCGTGCCCAACCCGCCGCGCCAGCACCTGGTAAAACCAGACGGCGGACAGGTTAAACGCTGTTCGCATGTTTTGATCTCGATTCCAGGCGGGCACCATGCGCTCAATGCCATCCCAGGTCAAAATAGCCAGATCGTTTGGGATTACCCCAGTTTCAAGCGCAATCAGCGAGTTGAGAATTTTGAAGGTGGAGGCGGGCAGGAAGGCCTGGCGGTTGCGATCGCGGTTGTACTCATAGGTCACGCCTCGGTTGAGATCTTGGATGATGATCGCGCCCTCAACCCCAAGATCCTGAAAATGCTGGGCAAAAGCAGCCTCGACTGTTTCTCTTTGCTCAACGGTGGGGGGCGCGATCGCATCTGCACCAACCTGAGCGGTGGCAGGGGGCATGGGCAGAGCCACTAAGCCGCTCACGGCTAACCCCCAGAACCATTGATAGGCACGATCCACCATAAGTGATCTCCTATAGAGAACGAATTGGATGGGCGCAGACAAATTTACATAGTACCGAGGTACTTGTCTACCCTGCGCAGGGTTGAAGACAGCCAGCGCGATCGGTGCTAAAGATTCTCAGGTTACTAAACAAGGTTTTGAGGATGGATGGGGCGATCGCCCCATCCGTTGTAGCGATGGCTAGACATGGTGTTGATCGGGTGTTGCCCGAGGGGTGGTAGGCATTGCTCACCCTAAGATTTGAGGGAGATCGTGAGCAATGCCGCTGCTGCCAGAGCTGCTGCGGTGCGAACGTGGTTCCACAGCGTCCAGTTGGTCAGATATTTGGCCCAGAGGGCGGCCCCCTCGGCGCTGTCTGGCTTGACGGCGGCCAGGGCATCGTTGAGCGGCACGTTGAAGGCAATGGTGACGAGAATAGTGCCTAACAGGTAGAGCAGACTGCCGAGGAGCAGGTACTTAGCGCCGGGCTGATTGCCTTTGGTGAACGAGAAGGCCACTAGTACAAGGCAGCCCACGGCGGTGCCAAACAGCACCCCCATAAACCAGGGGTTGATGACGGTGATGTTGATCGACTGCATGGTGGCGATGCCCTGGGCAGTCGGTTGCTGGCCCAGGGCTTTCATAACAAAGGTGGAAAAGGCGAAGAAGGCACCCGCGACCAGCCCGCAGCCTAGGGCGGTGCAGAGTTTGAGGGTGAAGAATCCAGAATCAGTAAGGGGCATGGCATCTCCTAGAGGTGAGGCGTAAGGGGTGCGGCGATCGCCCTGAATGGCACGGCTTTGATCAGCGCACCCCCGCTCAAAATCCAGCTCACGCGGCTACCAGCTGCGCCACCTGGGCCTGGGCCGCCGCAATGGATGCGGCCAAACTTTCGCTGCTGTGCTCGTCGTTCTCGACATGAATGAAGGTCATGTCGGTGATGCCAATGAATCCGAAGGCGACCCGCAGGTAGGGATCTTGGTGATTCATATGGCCGTAGCGCTCGCCGGGGCCAAAGCCTGACGCTCCTCGGGCGGTGATGACGAACATTTTTTTGCCGTGGAGCAGCGGTTTGTAGGGGTCTTCGGCATCCTCAGGGTCGATGGTGAAGGTGCGGCCAGTGCGCACAATTTGGTCGATATAGGCTTTGAAGGTGCTGGGCACGCTGAAGTTGTACATAGGGCACCCCACGACCACAATATCGGCAGCGATCAGTTCGTCGATGAGGCGATCGCTCACCTTCAGAGCCTCTCGCAGTTCCGGCGTGCGCTGCTCCTCCGGCGTGTAGGCCGCGACGATCCAGGGTTCATCCACATGGGGTACGGGCTGGCGACCCACATCGCGATAGGAGACGGTGTCGTGGGGATGGGTCTGCTGCCAGGCTTCGACAAATTCGCGGGTCATGCGGCGAGAGTGAGAGCGATCGCCTCGCGGACTCGAATCAATCTGTAGAAGATGTGCCATGAGGCCTCCAAATCAGTACCCGCTTAGCCTAGGAAACCTGGCGGTTGGGGCGCTATTTGATTCTTGAGGGACTATCAAAATCTTGCGGTGAACTGGCGATCAATCTAGCAATCGGCGCACAGACGCCTCAATATCTGGGAATAAGAGCGGCGTTACCGTTCCTGTGGTTAAGGTGACCTCCGATTGATAGTTGCCGTCACGTAAATCTCGCATCACTATCAGCTCCATCTTCTGAAGATTGACAATCCAATACTCAGGAATGCCTGCGGCAGCATAGGCCTTGGCTTTTGGGTCAGAATCTTTTCTGAGGCTAGTGTTCGAGAACTCAATCAGCCAAAAGATGTTTTCTGGGTAAGGATGGTGCCTGAGATACTCCCGACCCAACGGCTGTACCACAGCTATGTCAGGCTCAGGCTCTGACTGGGTTGCAGGGATTGTAATGGGTTTGCCTTGCAGTACCTCAGCCCGACCGCCCAGCAGTTGCTCCAAATATTTGGCGCTGGTGCGGCTGTAGTAGGCGTGAGGTTCTCCTTCGGGGGGCATTTCGATGATTTCTCCGTTCAAAAGCTCCACTCGGCGATCGCTGAGAATGCCCGCCGCAATCATCTGGTGGTAGTCCTCAAGAGTCCATTTTGCGATCGCAACGTGGGGAGTCATCGCTGTTCTCTGCCGCTATGAAGGTGAGAATTTGCCTATCGCTCCATTCTGACAGATAGACTTAAAGAGCTGGGCAGATTTGCGTGGGCCTGGCTTAACCTATCTCCCCGGTGGAGAATCTAGCGATGAATGCAGCCAAAAACAGGTATGCCGGGAGCTTTCCCAACCACCTGATCAGCAATCAGATCGTGGCCGCCTGCCTACCCACCCGGTCAAGCCAGACGCTCGGCTGGGAGCACATTCAGGTTGAGCAGTTTCAGCATCCTCCTGGAGAGTGCAGCAGCCCCTTGAGCGAGGATCACACGATTTGCCTATCGTTGGCGGCGCGTCCGGTGCGGTTTTTGCAGATCAAAGATGGCAAAACCCATAGCAGCCTCTACGGCAAAGGCGATATTTCCATTACTCCGGCTCAGACCGCGTTTTTTGCCCGCTGGCAAGATGACGACCACTATGCCGAGCTGCGGCTCAACTCCGGCTTCGTGGCCACTGTCGCTCAAGAATCTCTAGGGTTGAACCCCGATCGCATCGAGCTGATCCCGGAATTTCGTCTGCGGGATGGGCGGCTAGAGGCGATCGCCCTGATGTTGCTCGACGAACTTAACCAGGCCAACCCCGGCGGCAAGCTTTACGTCGAGTCGTTAACCAACCTGCTGGCGGTGCATTTGCTGCGGCAGTACGCCGTGGCCAGTCCGCCCTTGTCAGTTCACCCCAGTGGATTACCCCAACGGCAACTCTTACCCGTGCTGGACTATATCCACGAGGCTCTGGATGCTGATCTGAAATTGGCGGATTTGGCTGCGATCGCAGGTCTCAGCCCCTTCCATTTCAGCCATCAGTTCAAACAGGCGATGGAGATGGCCCCCTACCAATACGTGCTGCAACAGCGCATCGAGCGGGCCAAGCAGTTGTTGAAACAAACCAACCACTCTATTGTGGAAATCGCCCTGCTGTGTGGGTTCAACAGCCATAGCCACCTGAGCAAACAGTTTCGCCAGGCCACCGGCACCACCCCCAGCGCCTACCGAGCGATCGTGCAATAACCGCCCTTCTCGTGACTGACCCCGTGACTAAATTTGTGCTCTACAGCAAGCCCGGCTGCCACCTGTGCGAAGGGCTTGAAGAAAAATTGGTGGCCGCTGCCCACCTGCCCTTTGAGCTAGAGGTGCGCGACATTACTACCCGCGACGACTGGTTTCAGCGCTACCAGTACGAGATTCCGGTGCTGTGCTGCGTGCAATCTACCGAAGCTGGAGTACAAGAAACTCCCCTGCCACGCCTGTCGCCCAGGGCACCCCAGGCCAAGGTGGAGCAATTGATACAGACTTATCTGGGCCACAGTAAGGCAGAATAGGGCAACTTCAATGATGTGAGGAGTTGCTGACATGAAGCTGCGCCAACTGCTTGAGGGCCTGCCCGCTGGGCTAATTGCGCCTGGGTTTACCCTGGCTACCGAAGCGGAAGATTCTGAAATCAAGGGCCTGTGTACCAATTCCCACGCTTGCCAGCCGGGGGATGTGTTTCTTGGCATGCCCGGCACCCGCGTCGATGGCGGCGAATTTTGGCCCAGCGCAGTGGAATCTGGGGCGGCGGCGGCGCTGGTGTCTGCCCAGGCCCTACAGACTCGCCCTGCCGAAGGCGATGCCTGCGTGGTGCCCATGACCGATATGTCGGTGGCCTGTGCCGAAGTGGCGGCGCGGTTCTACAACTATCCTGCCCGGCAGATGGGGCTGGTGGGGGTGACGGGCACCAACGGCAAGACGACAACCACCCATCTGATTGAGCACTTGCTGAATGCATCCGAGCAGTCTACGGCCCTGCTGGGAACGCTCTACACCCGCTGGCCAGGGCACCAGCAGACTGCTCTGTATACGACGCCTTTTGCGGTGGAACTCCAGGCAGAGCTGGCCAAGGCGCGAGATGCGGGCTGTCTCTACGCGGTGCTAGAGGTCAGCTCCCACGCCCTGGCTCAAAAGCGGGTGTGGGGCTGCCCCTTCGAGGTGGCGGTGTTCACCAACTTGACGCAGGATCACCTCGACTACCACAGCGATATGGAGGACTACTTCCAGGCCAAAGCGCTTCTGTTTAGCGAGACTTATCTGGCCGGGCGCGCGGTGGTGAATATCGATACGCCCTACGGTGAAAGATTGGTGGCCCAGCTGCCCGCCGATCGCATCTGGACCTACAGCACCCAAAATCCTGATGCCGATCTGTACACAGGCGATCTCGCCTACCAGGCCAACGGCGTCACCGGTACGCTCAAGACCCCAGTGGGCACCGTGCCCTTTAGCTCGCCGCTGGTGGGGCAGTTTAACCTAGAGAATCTGCTGGCGGCGGTGGGGGCAGCGCTGCACCTGGGCGTTTCCCTAGAAACAATCGCAGCAGCCCTGCCGGGCTTTGGCGGTGTGCCGGGGCGCATGGAGCAGGTGAAGATTTCTGACAGTCAGGACATCAGCGTGATTGTGGACTACGCCCACACGCCGGACAGCCTGAAGAGTTCCCTCACGGCGGCGCGGCCCTTTGTGCCGGGGCGGCTGATCTGCGTGTTTGGCTGCGGTGGCGATCGCGATCGCACCAAGCGCCCTCAGATGGGCCGCATCGCCTACGAGCTGGCTGACGTGGTGGTCGTCACCTCCGACAACCCCCGCACCGAAGACCCCGAGCAGATTCTGCGCGATGTGGTGGCCGGGATTCCGGCAGAGTTGGGGAGCGATCAGGTGGTGGGCGATCGCGCTACCGCCATTCAGTCGGCCATTGCCATGGCCGAGCCTGGGGATGGCATCCTAATTGCGGGAAAGGGCCACGAAGATTACCAAATTCTTGGCACAGAGAAAATTCATTTTGATGACCGCGAACAGGCCCGCCATTTTCTCGAAAAAAGGCATTCAGACTAACACTTTGACCCCGGGCTACGGGTGTTATGTGAATACACGCAACATTCCCGCCGCCATTCTCAGTGGTTAAAGATACCCTAATAGGTGTTAGTGCTGATCTAGTTTTGGGTAGGCGCTAGCCTGGCCCTGGCCCGTTGGAGCACTATGCAGTCTTACCAAGAGCAAGAGGTGTCGCTGCACCGGCTTCTACAGCTCAGTGCGGCAGCCCCAGACTACGTCCAGGTAAAACCAAAGGGGTTTAAGGCGATTCTGCAATCGACTGTAGAGTTCCTTGAAGCCCACGACATTCAGGCGCACCTGCTGGTGAAGCTGCCCGTCGGTGACCCCTGGAATGAGGATGTGCTGCGCTACTGTCAAGGGTTAGTGCTGCCCCATCGGGTGCTGCGGTTTGTACGCCCCGATGCCGACCTCGCCGCTAGCCTGGGCAGCGAAGTGGTGGTGCCCTTGCCAGAGAGCCATACCTGGCGAGGCGACTACTTTGTGGTGGTGCAGTCTGAGTCCTTTGCGGCCATGCTGGTGGCCCATCGGTTTCAGCCCTTGTCGGCGGCTCCCCTGGGCGAAGGACAGCGGCAGGCCCTAGAGAACCAGCGCGACCCAGACGATGACGATGAGGCTTCGCCCCCCCTAGAGGAGGCGATGACGGCGCGATCGTCCTATCTGTCGGTGTGCTGCTCGATCAATCCCGACTTGGTGGCGACGGTGGTGAGCGCCATTCGCCACCAGATTGACCAGGGCCTGGTCACCGCCGATGCCGCGCTTGACCTGGCTACCCTGGCCCAGCAGTGGCCGCAGCTGCGGCCGACCCAATCTCTCACCCCGGCCTACCTGACCCTGGTCGATCGCTGGCTCAACTGGCAGCTCAAACGCCAGGAACACCTGCGCCAGTCGGCCTCAACCTACCGCCGTCAGGCGTTGAATATGTCGAGCCTGTCATCCCAAAACGAGGTATTGATAAACACCCTGCGCCTCAAGGATGACTTTCTCAATACGGTGGGCCAGGAGCTGCGCACGCCCCTCACCACCATTAAAACCGCCCTCACCCTGCTCGACTCGCCCCACCTCAAGCCGCCCCAGCGGCAGCGCTACATGGGCATGATCAGCCACGAGTGCGATCGCCAGAGTGCCCTCATCAGCGGTGTGCTCAACCTGCTGCAAATGGAAACCAGCGTCAGCCAGGCCCCGCTCGCCCCGCTCAATCTGTCAGAGACGGTGCCTCCGGTGGTCAGCACCTACCAGCCCCTGGCCGAAGAAAGGGGCGTTATGCTGGCCTACACCATCCCTACTCAGTTGCCGCCGGTGCTCTGCCCCGACAGCTGGCTGCGCCAGGTGATGATTCACTTGCTCAACAACAGCCTCAAATACACTTCTAGTGGTGGCCAGGTGTGGGTGACCGCTAGCAGCACCGCAGACTACGCCGAAATTGAAGTGCGCGATACCGGCATTGGCATTTCGGCTAGCGATTTGCCCCACATTTTTGAGCATTTCTATCGGGGACGCAACCTGCCGCCCGACGAAACCGAGGGAGCCGGGCTGGGGCTGTCGATCGTGCAGCAGCTACTGTTGTACTGCGGCGGTACCATTGTGGCCCACAGCCAGCCCGAAGCCGGCACGACGATGGTGGTGCGGTTGCCCATTCACCACGGGTGACCCTGACCGTTAAAATGTGTGGTTTGAGCGGCAAGTTGTTCTTTGACCTTACCTAAATCTGCCCCTGCTGCCCCCGGCGATTCCCGCAGGGATCGCTTCGCGAATCGCCCCGATGCTGGCCTGGGGGCCATTTATGCCTTGCTGGCCTACGGCACCTGGGGGCTGCTGCCCATCTACTGGAAGCTGCTGGGCGTGGCGTCTGCCGTAGAGGTGCTCAGCCACCGCATGATCTGGTCGGCGGTGTTCTTGGTTGGCATTTTGCTGGTGCAGCGGCGGCTGGAGGATTTGCAAACGCTATTGCGCTCGCCTCGCAAAGTGCTGGTGCTGCTGCTTACCGCCAGTCTGCTGACCTTTAACTGGGGGCTGTATATCTACGGGGTGAACAGCGATCGCGTCGTCGAAGCCAGCCTGGGCTACTACATCAACCCGCTGGTGACTGTGCTGCTGGGGTTCATCTTTCTCAAAGAGCGCCTGTATCGCGGACAGCAGGTAGCCGTAGCGCTGGCGGTGGTGGGGGTGGGCTACTTCATCTGGCAGCTGGGCACCGTGCCGTGGATTGCCCTAGCCCTGGCCATTTCCTTTGCGTTTTATGGCCTGCTGCGCAAGGTGGCGGCGGTGGCCCCGCTGGTGGGCCTAGCGGTTGAAACCCTGCTGATTACCCCGCTGGTGCTGCTGGTGGTGAGCTGGCTGGCGGTCAGCGGCCAGGGGCATTTTGGGGAAAGCCTGCCGATCACTCTGCTATTTATCGGGGCGGGGGTGGCCACGTCAATGCCGCTGCTGTGGTTTAACAAGGCGGCCAAACAGTTGACCTTGGCCACCCTGGGCTTCTTTCAATACCTGGCCCCGTCGCTATCGCTGCTGCTGGGGGTGTTTGTGTATGGCGAACCGTTCACCCCAGTTCACGCGGTCACCTTTGGCTGCATTTGGACGGCGCTGCTGCTGTATTCCGTCACGGCGCTGCGGGCTCGAGGGAGCGATCGCAGCGTGTGACGGGAGGCTGCTAACAGTTGGTGCTCTGGTGCGACCTAGGGACAGGGCACAGCGCTGGCATTGATCACTTGGCCGTTGGCGCTGGTTTCCACCACCCAGCCGGTGCTGCCGTCAAAGATAGTCACCTCTACCCAGGTGTTACCGTTGCCGGGGGCCTGTCGCCTGGGCGGATTGGCAGATGCGTAGATGGTGTCTCCAGCGTTGTAGTTAGCTAAGATAGCGGCATTGTTGGCAGTTGTGGCCCTCACCGGAAGCCCCACATTGGCTCGAAAGCAGGCTCGCACCGCTTGCGGTGGGCTGCTGCAGGGGCCTAAGAACGAGGCACTAACCCAGCCCATAGGCTGCACAGACGACAGGCCATTAAAGTTATTGCCTAAAAAGATCTGAGCGCGGCCTTGGGCCAGCACCCCGGTTAAGCGCACTTGAGTACCCCCTGGCAGGGTGCCCAGGCGATTGGTGACTGGCCCCAGACTGGTGTTGTCAAACACCTCAGCGGCCTGGTTGAGCTGGCGGCACTGGCGAATTAGACCTTGGATTTTCTTGCAGGCCTTGAATGATGGCCCTAGGGGTTTGGGCCAGGGCGGTAGGGCTTAAGCTGCACGCGATCGCCGCCGTTGCCAGCCCAACGGCCAGGGGTCTCAAGGGTTTTGTCATCGCAGATCTCTATCCTCTCCTCAACGTAGATCTTGCTGCCCAGGCTAGGGTCAGCTTGGGATTGATAGTATCTCTAAAGGTCTTCTGATGGGGCGCTATCGCCAGTTTTCGCGGCGCAGCAGGGGGTTCATAAACTCATTCAGCCCCTCGCCCACCAGAGACAGCCCCGTCACCATCAGGGTCAGAGCCAGCCCAGGAAACAACGCCGTCCACCAGATGCCCGTGGGCAGCGCGTCGAGGGCCTGGCGAATGTCGGCCCCCCACTCGGGCACCTGCTCGGGCAGGCCCAAGCCCAAAAAGCCCAGCCCCCCCAGCACTAGAATGGCATCGGCGGCGTTGAGGGTAAACAGCACCGGCACGCTCTGGATCACGTTGAGAAACAGGTAGCGGGACAGCACCGTCCAGGTCGAAGCCCCCATCGCCTGGGCGGCTTCGATAAACAGCTCGGTCTTGACGCTGACGGTGTGGTTGCGCACCACCCGGTAATACTGAGGAATGTAGGCAATGCTGAGGGCGATCGCAGCATTCACTACCCCCCGACCCACCACAAAGGCCAGGGTGACCGAGAGCAGCAGCCCCGGCAGGGTGTAGATCGTATCCATAAAGAACAGCAGGGCGCGATCGAGCCAGCCGCCCAGATAGCCGCTGACCATGCCCAGGGGCACCCCGATCGCCACGCTGAGCAGTGTAGCCAGCAGCACCACCTGCCAGGCCGCGCGGGTGCCAAACAGCGTGCGCGAAAATACGTCGTAGCCCTGACGGGTGGTGCCAAACCAGTGGGCACCACCGGGGGGCTCATGAATTGGGTTTTGCAGGGCGGTGGTGGGGTCTAGCAGCCAGCCCCAGCTCTGCATCAGCGGCGCTAGCAGGGCAATCAGAATAAACGCCAGGGTGATGGCCAGGCCCACCCCCATCAGCACCATCGACACGTTGGCCGCTGGTTTGGCGGCTGGGTTGCGCAGCAGGGGCAATCGCGGAGTGGTAGCCATAGCGGCGCACAGGGCAGTAAAGAATAGGCTCATTATGCCAGAGCTAGGGCCAAAGACTGGGGCTGGGGGGCGATTGCCCAGTCCACCGGCTGGCCTTGGCATAATGAATTTAGCTAGGCTTTAACTAAGGACTTGACCAAGCTGATTGTGGCAGGCTCTAGCAGCCTAGAGGCTAGGGTCTAAGGTTTAGGTTTCAAGACCTGCCCTAAACTTTGAACCCCACTATCCTGTCCTTCGGCTTTGCAAACTACTACTGCCTAATCAAATACTCTGAACATGGCGAGACCGCGATCGCCCTACCAATTTTTCTGGAGCCCCCATGACCGTCACCGATAGCGCTACCGCTCTACCTACGCCCCAGGTTCTAGAGGCCGCTGCCTCGGGGGCGAAACCTAGTGCTCAGCAGGTGACGGCCGCCCTGCTGGAGGCCGAGCGGCAAACTAAGGCCGAGCGACGGCAGTTTGCCCCAGAGGCGCTGTTGGGCACCTGGCAGCTGCGGTTTACGGCCCCCAAAAAGCCCGCCTACAAAGCGGGGAAACCGGAGGGTAGCGGGTTTTATATGCCGGGGATTGCGATCGCCTCCCTCCGTTTTAGCCGCGACGACGATGGCCAGCTAAACATTCAAAACCAGCTTCAGGTGGGGCCGACCAAACTGCGATTTACTGGGCCAGCCAAGTTTTTGCCGAAGAAAAACCTGCTGGCCTTTGACTTCGTTCGCCTTCAGGTGGTAGCAGGCGGTTTAACGCTGATCAATCTACCCCTGCGCAGCAAAGCCGCTAAAGCAGGCAATTTTGTGTCTACTTCAGTGGCTAAGCTGCCGTTTTTCTCCTTTTTTGTGGCTGAGGAAGGCTACGTTGCTGCTCGGGGGCGCAGTGGCGGGCTGGCTTTATGGGTCAAAAAATAGGGGCAGGTTACCCCGCCCCTAAAGGACATGTCTTGAGATGGCAGAGGCGCTCAATGACGATGCCCCTGCAAGGCACTTAGGCTAGGGTTTCAGGGCAGTAGCCCAGACCCATGACGAACTGGCGGCGGAAGGCTTCGATCTCTTCGCGATCGGGCTTGCCGTGGGAAACGATCGCCACCTGGTAGCGGCGCATCACATCGATGGGTGATTGCCCGGTCTCTAGGCCCCACAGCGCCATGCGTACCCGAATGCCGGGGTCGTAGGCCACCCCAAGCTCATTCATGTAGGCGCGAAAATCTTCGGCGTCGGGAACGCCAATGTTGTCGTTCATTTTGACGCGGATGACCCATCCATCGATCTGATGAATCACCGTCATAAATTCCAGGGGCAATCTCGGGGTGCCCAGCAGGTGTTCGACCACACGGAGGGTCAAACTGGCATTGGCGAGATAGTAGGTGTATTCCATCGTTGACCTTTAGGCAGGTGCTAGAGTTCTTATGTCCTTATTGTCTGGGATTGGCCCTTGGGTTGTTAGGGTTAAGTCCCCCTACTCGACCTGGGTGTATCCCCCCAACCTGTTAGACGATGTGCGATAGTCCAAGACTTGTCCCAGAGACGGATCCAAGCGGCCAAAGCTCCTCTGCTGAGTATTCCCTGGCGGCCTATCAGTATTCTCTTCCGCCAGAAAAAATTGCCCAAACCCCTGTCACACCAAGGGATTCGTCGCGTTTGCTGGTGGTTGATGGCCCCACTACCCACCGCCACCAACACTTCCGCGACCTGCCAACGCTGCTGCAACCGGGCGACTTGCTTATCCTCAACGACACCCGGGTGATCCCGGCGCGGCTACCTGGGTACAAACCCAGCGGTGCCCAGATTGAAGTGTTTTTGTTGGAAGACCAGGGCGATAACCAGTGGCTAGCTCTGGTGCGCCCAGGCCGTCGCCTGAAGCCGGGGGCCACGGTGCATTTTGGCCCCAACCCCAGCCAGCCCGACCTGGTGGCCCAGGTACTCGCTACCGACCCTGAGACCAACGGCCGCCTGCTGAAGTTTGAGCCCCAGGGAAGTGAGGCCCTATCTGCCCTATTGGAGCGCCTGGGGGAAGTTCCCCTACCGCCCTACATCACCGACACGGCGGCTTCTCCCGATCGGTATCAGACGGTCTATGCCGAGGCTCCTGGGGCGGTGGCGGCGCCGACGGCGGGGCTGCACTTTACGCCAGAGCTGTTTGAGCGGCTGGAGGAAAGGGGCGTAGGGCGATCGCACATTACCCTTCACATCGGCGTAGGCACCTTTCGTCCGGTGGAGGCCGACAACATTCTCGACCACAAAATGCACGGCGAATGGATTGATGTTTCGGCTGAAACCGTAGCGCAGATCAACGCTACCAAAGCCCGAGGCGGTCGAGTGATTGCTGTCGGAACGACGGTGGTGCGTGCCCTAGAAGGAGCTGCCCAGGGCGGCGAGCTGCAACCCTACCAGGGCAAGGTAAACCTGTTTATCTACCCCGGCTATCAGTACCGCGTAGTGGATGGGCTTATCACCAACTTTCACCTACCCGGCTCTAGCTTGCTGATGCTGGTCAGCGCCCTGGTGGGCCGAGAGCGCCTGCTAGGGTTGTATGAGGATGCGATCGCCCAAAACTACCGCTTCTATTCTTTTGGCGATGCCATGCTGATTTTGCCCGAGTCAGTCCGGGCTTAGCCGCACAGTCTGGCAGCTCAAGCCCTACCGCATCCCAGACCATCTCCGACAACTATTGGCTCCACCTGATAGCGCCAGAGGCATTTGAGCGGACAAGATAGCTCCCCTTTCCCACCCTCATCTATGCAACAGACCAGCACGTGGTAGTTAGGGTGACGTTACGCATTACGGGTGTAACGTTACTGAGCCTGACGTGTTATCTGTTGGGCCTGGCTCCACACCCGGACGTCCAACTTGCCCAGTTGGAGGGTTTGTGCCCGCTTCTGCTGCATAAACTACCCACTATCTTCAGTCTAGTAAGTCGATACTCCAATTAGCGGCTTGTATGCCAGAGTCTAACAGTCGATATTGCTGGGACAGGCCATCAATAGTTCTCTGGATTTCGGCGATGTTGACCGTGCTGAGATACTTCACTTCTGATCTGGAGTAGCGGTCTTGTCTGACCGCCGCCGCCTCGGCCAAACTGGCGTATACACTGCGTTTCGCCATAAGGCTGTCTCGTGTGGCAAGGGCATCTGACAGAGTAGTCCCATTTTGAAAGGGCGTTAGTGAGTTGGTTCGGTTGATTCGTTTGACTAAGGATTCAATCTCACTGGCCACTCTCTCTAGCTCTGCGATGAGCTGGGCTGGGTCTTCGGGGGGCTCGTCACCCTCTTGAACTCGGGCACTGTTGACCAACCGTTGTCTCAGCTTCTCGACTCGCTTCTGGCAGTCAGCCCTTAGATTCAAGGCTTCAGCAAGTTTCATCGGCACCATCTCCAAGATGCTTTTTTAGCGCTTTAGGCAGAACGCAACCCCTCACAACGGTACCTAGTCGTGGATGGACCCATCGGGCATGATCGCCCCGGTGAGAATAGCGCCGGTGAGCTTGACCATGGTGCGGCCCCCCACGGCCACCTTCGCGCCGCTGAGGTCGGCCCCGCTGAGGTCGGCCCCACTGAAATCTGCGCCGATCAGGTCGGCTTCTCGCAGGTTGGCGTGGCTGAGGTCGGCCTGGAGCAGGTTGGCGCGAAACAGCTTGGCCTTGCTGAGGTTGGCTCGGTTGAGGTTGACCTTGTGTAAAAAGGCGTCGCTGAGGTCGGCCCCGCTGAGGTTGGCCTCGCTGAGGTTGCGCCCCCCAAAGTCTTTTTCGCGCAGATTAGCTCCGCTCATGTCGGTGCCGCTGAGGTCGGGGCTTTGGCGCGATCGCGCGGCTCCGTTGCGGGTGTGGGCGTTGTAGCTGTTGTAGGAGTCGTTGGCGGGCTTAGCGCTGGCCTGGCTGCTGGGGGAACTAGGCGCTTTGCCGTTGGTAGAGCTGGCCTGGCTTTGGGTGGTCGAACTGCCGTTGGCGCTGGCGGTTTTATCGCCTCCTACCCCCGCTGCTGCATCGCGTCGCTGGCGGTAGGTTTGTGACTGGTCAGTGCTAGCGCTCGAAGCGCTGCTGCTGCTGGAGGTGCTGGAGCTTGAGGGTGGGTTGCCGTCGCCCTGGCTGGCCCCGTAGTAGCTGCCGCCGTAGGTACTGCGCTGGTAGCGGTAGTAGCGATTGTGGGAGCCCGATCGCTGCTCTTCTTCGCTGTCGGTATCCTGGGACTGAGCACTGCCGTAGCCCTTGCTGCTGTAGGCGTTGCTGTAGGCAGAGCGATAGTCGCTGGTGCCGTAGCTGCTCGCCGCTGAGGGGCGATAGCTACTGCTGGCGGTGCCGTAGCGGGTGCTGGCTGAGCTGGCGCTGCGCCCTTCGCGGCTGTGCGATCGCAGCAAATCTCGCGCGTGGTTTAGCGCTTTAATCTTGTCTTGGGCCTTTTGGTACAGGCGCTCATTGTCTTGGGGAATGCGGTCTGGATGCCAGACGAACACCAGATCTTTGTAAGCCTGGTTGATATCCTCCAGGGAGGCACCAGGCTCTAGGTCCAGGATTCGATAGGCGTTGTCCAGCTCTCGCATGTAGGGACGATCTCGCGCTTGGGGTGTTAAGGCCGGGGCTCAACTCATAACATTTTAGGCGGCTTCCCCCCGTAGCGTAAGGCCTGGGCCGTTATCTACTGGTTTGCTTAACGGGTTTGCGCTCAAATCCCTTGATTCTTCAAGAGAATGGGGGGGATCGGCGCAGCTTAATATACATACATTAAGTTCAGTGGGTCTGACAGCATGGTCTGGGGCCGCTGGTTAGCTGTAAGGAGAGGGCAATGCGCGTACTGGTCATGGGTGGCACCCGGTTTATTGGGGTGTATTTAACCAAGCTATTGATTGAGCAGGGCCACGAGGTGGTGCTGTTTAACCGGGGCAACCATCCCGCACCGGTGGCGGGGGTGCCGACGATTGTGGGCGATCGCACTGACCCCAACAGCCTCAAAACCCAGCTCGCGGGCGAAACCTTCGACGCCATCTTCGACAACAACGGGCGCGAGCTAAGCGATACCCAGCCCCTGGTTGAGCTGTTTGGCGACAAACTTCAGCATTTTGTCTACGTCAGCTCTGCCGGAGTCTATCTCAAGTCTGACCAAATGCCCCACATTGAAGGCGATGCGGTGGATCCTAAAAGTCGCCACAAAGGCAAGTTTGAAACCGAAGCATACCTGCAAGCCCAGGGTGTGCCCTTTACCTCGGTGCGCCCGGTCTACATCTATGGCCCGCAGAACTACAACCCGCTAGAGGCCTGGTTCTTTGACCGAGTGGTGCGCGATCGCCCAATTCCCATCCCTGGCAACGGCATGCACCTCACTCAGCTCGGCCATGTGCAAGATCTGGCGGCAGCGATGGCGGCAGTGCTGGGCAACGAGACGGCGATCGGCCAAATCTACAACATCTCCGGCGAAAAAGCCGTCACCTTCGACGGTCTAGCCCGCGCCTGCGCCATCGCTGCAGGTAAGGATCCCGATGCCCTCAAGATTGTCCACTACGACCCCAAAGCCTTTGACTTTGGCAAAGCCAAGGCGTTCCCCATGCGGGTGCAGCACTTCTTTACCGCCATCGACAAAGCTCAGGCTGAGCTAGGCTGGGCACCCACCTACGACCTGGTAACGGGGCTAAAAGACTCGTTCCAGAACGACTATCTGACCTCTGGTGCAGACAAGGCCGAGGTTGACTTCACTTTGGATGACAAAATTCTGGCCGCTTAGCCATCGCAAAAGACCTGTGTAGCTTCGGTAGGGTGGGCACCGCCCGCCTGCTAACCGAGACCGTACTCAGAGACTGGCTGTGAGAGGACTTGAACGTTACAGCATGGCCCATTCTGCCTCTGGGTGATAATGGAGGGGTTAGCTATCTCCTGTGCTATGACCACCAGCAATGATCGCCTCGATCGCATTGAAGCTTTAGTCGAAAAGAGTGCCACCGCAATTGATAAGAATGCCGCAGCAATCGATAAGAATGCCGCCGCGGTTGACAAGTTGACGGATGATATCGGGCGATTTAACGAGCGACTGGATACCTATGAGAAGGGCATGCGCTGGGTAGTGCAGTTGGCCTTCGCTCTCCTGATTTCGGCCACGGTGGCCCTGATTATTAATGCGGCGGCGTTTTTGGTAAAGCTGTTGTTGCCGAGTTGAGAGCGGTTTTTGTGGCGATCGCCCCTTCAGTCAATTACTCAGGTTGGTCTAACAGTGGCAAAGTATCTTCAGCAGGAGAAGCCCTAACCTTTGGTTAAAGCAATTAAGCATGATTCTATTTACGATGGAATTGTGCTCCCTGTTGACTCATTGGCTCAACTCCATGGCTGCTCGCCCCGATATTTTGTTTCTTGTGCTCGATACCCAGCGGGCCGATCGCCTGTCGTGCTACGGCTACGACAAACCGACCTCACCGAATTTGGATGCGATCGCAGCCGACTCCACCCGCTTCACCCAGGCCGTCGCCGCCGCCCAGTGGACTGTGCCCTCCCACGCCTCGATGTTCACAGGGCTTTACCCCTCCGAGCACACCATGGTGCAGTCCTACTCGGTGCTGCCGCCCGATCTCCCTACCCTAGCCGAGCGCTTAGAGGCCAGCGGCTACTACACCGCCGGATTCTGCAACAACCCCCTGGTCGGCGTCATCAACAACGGGCTGCGGCGAGGGTTTACTAGTTTTCTCAACTACAGCGGTCTGCTGACTTCAAAGCCGAACCAGGCGGGCAGCCGTCCCGATTTAGTGAGCCGCTATCGCCAGTGGTTTAAGGGCAAAATTGCGGCTCTCCTCAACCGCGTTCAAGATTCCTTTGCCCGATCAGACGAGCTTTTGGCGCTCAGCTTTACGCCGCTGATGGTGCCCCTGTGGCAAACGGCCCTGAGCTTTAAGGGCAATACTCAAAAATCCCTAGAAGATACGGCCAACCTGCTGATCAACCGCACCGGAGCCAGGGCCGATCAGCCCATCTTCACCTTTGTGAATTTGATGGGCACCCACATGCCCTACCATCCGCCCCGCCGCTACATCGAGCAGTTTGCGCCCTACGTGCTGGCCGATCGCCAGGCCCAAACTTTTCTGCAACGGTTCAATGGCGATGTCTACGGCTGGCTGGCCCCGCTAACGGGCGCTTTGGACGAGCAGCAAAAGCAAACCCTCGATGGCATGTACGACGCCGAGGTTGCTCATCAAGATGCGATGCTGGGCGAGTTCTTCGATCGCCTCCAATCATCCGGCCAGCTCGACAACACCCTGGTAATCATCTGCGCCGACCACGGCGAGCACCTGGGCGAAAAACAGTACATGGGCCATAGCCTCTCGATCTACAACGAGCTGGTGCGGGTGCCGCTGATCATCCGCGATCCCCAAAACCGTCTTGAGCAGAGGACGACGGTAAATGCTGTAGTGTCCACCCGCCGACTGTTCCACACGGTACTGGCCGCTGCGGGTATTGCTAACGAAAAGGAGTTAGCGCTAGATCTGACCCACAGCCAGGGCATTCCCAACGATCGCGACTATGTGTTTGCCGAGGCGATTCCGCCGCAGAATGTGGTCAATTTGATGCAGAAACGCCAGCCGGAGTTGCTGAAGACCATGGGGTGCGATCGCATCCGTCGCGCGGTCTGGATAGGGCAGCACAAGCTGATCGAAACCGAAGGCTCCGAGGCCGAACTCTACGACGTACTCGAAGACCCCACCGAAGCCCTCGACCTCAGTGCCATCCTGCCGGAAAATGTGGAGGTGCTGCAAGACTGCCTGCAAGCCTTCGCCGATCGCTCTGACCAGCATTTAGCCCAGGCGATCGCCACCCACGCCACCGACTACGACGACCCCGAAGTCCGCCGCCGCCTGGAAGAACTGGGGTATCTAGAGGATTGATGCTCTCGGTATAAGATTTTGGGAGACACAAGGGTTTTTCCTCAATACATTTACTGGCTTACCCATCACCCATGTATCCCCCTGTTTCACCAATTATTTTTGAAATCGGCCCCTTTGCTCTGCGGTGGTACGGGCTGCTGATGCTGGCGGCGATTTTGACGGCGGCGATGGTGGGCGGTCGCTACGTAGCCCGTCAGGGCGAAGACCCCGACAACCTCTGGGACATGCTGTTCTGGATTTTGATTCCAGGATTCATTGGGGCGCGGCTGTACTACGTGTTCATTCAGTCTCCCAGAGGGCCAGAGGGGCTGGGCTATTACCTCGATCATCCCGGTAAGATTCTGCAAATTTGGGGCGGCGGCATCCATATTTTTGGTGGGTTTATCTTTGGGGCGATCGCCCTCTTTATCTTCAGCCGCATCCGTCAGCTCAATCCCCTGCCTTACCTCGACGGCATCGCCCTGGGATTGCCTCTTGCCCAGGCCATTGGCCGCTGGGGCAATTTCATCAACCAAGAACTCTACGGCCCACCCACTGCCGCACCCTGGGGTCTGCGCATTGACAATCAGCACCGCATCGCTCCCTATGACGATCTGACTCAGTACCCCGATTCCACCCGGTTTCACCCGCTGTTTCTCTACGAATCGCTGTGGAATCTGGCAGGCTTTGCGGTGCTGTTTTGGATTTCGCGCAAGTTTGAAAAGCAGCTTAGGCCGGGAGATCTCGCCCTGGCCTATCTAATTTGGTATCCGCTGGGGCGATTCTTTATTGAGTTCTTGCGGACGGATTCGTGGTTTTTCCCCGGTACGCCGTTTAACGTGGTGCATATTCTGTCAGCGGGGGCGATCGCCCTCTCAGCCTTTGTGCTCTACCGCCGACATCGCCGTGCCACCGTCTAAATCTGCGCTTCCAACTCTTCCAATGCTTGAGATATCCTCATCTGTCAGGATCGAGTTAACGTCGGTCTAAGAGGTCATTGCTTGTAGTCATAGCAAGATGTCAATCGGCAGCACCTCCATTATTGCTAAAACGCCCTGATAGTACGATTGTTCATTTTGGTCAAGATTTGGCATTCAAAGCAGTAGGGGGTGAAAATTAGGCTGCTTTGGGTGAAGCTAGTGCTAGTTGTTGGGGTAGCTAGCTTTGGCTCAGAACCGTAGGCGAAAATCTAACTACTCAAAGATTCCTCCTGACACATTAAGGCGGATGAAGAGAATTGGGCTTTACGTTCCTGGCTTTGACCAGAAACGAGAAATACATCCGGTTGTCAAGCCATTTCACTGGGCAGAACAGCGGATGGAGGGCTTGTTGGGATGGCTAAAGGAGTTAGCCTTTCTAGAAATTCTGGGAATAGTTAGCAATATTGGGCTGTTGATCGCAGTTGCTACCTACATTGGCTCAGAGAAGCAGCGCCGAGATGCCGAAGTGCTTAACGCTTGGCAAACCATCACCTCAGCCTATGGGCAATCTGGCAGCGGCGGACGAATACAAGCTCTTGAGTTTCTTAATGCTTCTCCGGGCGCTAAATGGCGACGCAAGTTTCCTTGGCTTTGCGGTGCCTCTCATCCTCTTTGCACATGGAATTCAGAAAGCCTCGCAGGCATTAACCTTTCGGTTTCTGATGGAGAAGGAGATGGTACCTATCTTAGTGCTATCCAATTACCGAAAGCAATTTTGGAAGATGCCAATTTAAAGGGAGCAAATCTGGAATTTGCCAATTTAGAGGGAGCGGATTTAACCAGGTCTAATTTAGAAGGAGCATTCATATTTGTAGCCAACCTGAAAGGTGCTTATCTATCTAGATCTAATTTAGAAGGAGCAGAGTTGACGGGCTCAGATCTAGAAGGAGCAGGTCTGTCCGGGGCAAATTTGAAAAGATCAAGTTTAGCTGGAACTAATCTAGAAGGGACTTTTCTCCAAGGAGCTAGCTTGAGAGAAACGAACCTGTCGTCTGCTAATCTAGAGGGGGCAAATTTAGAAGGAGCAGATCTAGAGGGGGCAAATCTGTTGAGAACTAATCTGGTAGGAGCAAAGAATTTAACTAAGGAGCAGTTAATCGTAGCTAAGTTTTGTCGAACTATGCTTCCGGCAGCGATTACTGGCCTAGATCCTAGCCGAGACTGTTCAGAGATAGACATTCGTCCCTTGCCTGGGTTAGGGAAACCAAAATAGTAATCGGTGAGATGAAGGCGTACAATAGAAATGGTTGATTTTGTTTGTGAATAGGCTATTTCCATGACAGCCATCACCCTGACCTTTCCACCTTCCCTAGAACTAACTGATGAGGCGTTTTTTCAGCTTTGTCAGCGAAATTCTGATGTCCGGTTTGAGCGTACGGCTACTGGAGAGCTGATTGTTATGTCCCCTCTGGGTGGTGAAAGCGGCAAGCGTGAGGCAGACCTGATTACAGACCTTAACCTTTGGAACCGGCAGCAGCAGCTAGGGGTAGTTTTTAGCTCGTCCTCAGGATTTAATCTGCCCAATGGGGCCGATCGCTCCCCCGATGCCGCCTGGGTCGAGCAGTCGCGATGGGATGCTCTCACCCCCGATCAGCGGCGCAAGTTTCCGCCCCTGGCACCCGATTTTGTGATCGAGCTGCGGTCTGAGACCGACAGTTTACCAACGCTCCAGACCAAAATGCAGGAATATGTGGGCAACGGTGTGCGCCTCGGCTGGTTAATTAATCCCCAAGACAAACAGGTAGAGGTTTATCGGCCCGATCAGCCTGTTGAGATATTGGAGAATCCTAGCTCGCTATCTGGAGAAGCGGTTCTTCCTGGCTTTGTACTGAATCTCAGTCGTGTTCTATAGGTCATCCTTTGATTACCTAAATTCACCAGAACGTGATCCCTTGACTACAATGGAAAGATTGGGAAAATTTTCCCATTGATGATCTGGGCGTCTAGCAATGTGTGGCTTCCAGGTCTACTGAACCATTCATCTGCCTAAAAGGCCCAAGCTATGCCACTGCCTGTTGTTGCGGTTATCGGACGCCCAAACGTGGGCAAATCTACTTTGGTGAACCGCCTGGCCGGGGCTCAAGACGCCATTGTCTACGACCAGCCGGGGGTGACGCGCGATCGCACCTACCAGCCAGCCTTTTGGCGCGATCGCGACTACCTGGTGGTCGATACTGGCGGCCTAGTCTTCGACGACGACACAGAATTTTTGCCCTACATTCGCGAACAGGCCCAGCTCGCCCTCACCGAGGCCAGCGCCGCTGTATTTGTGGTCGATGGCAAAACCGGCCCCACCGAATCGGATCGCGAAATTGCCTCCTGGCTCAGGCAGCAGTCCGTCCCAGTGCTGCTGGCGGTTAACAAGTGCGAATCGCTCGACAACGGCCTGGTGCAGGCGGCGCAGTTTTGGGAGCTGGGGCTGGGTGAGCCCTACGCCGTCTCCGGCATCCACGGCAACGGCACAGGCGAGCTGCTTGATGCCCTGGTGGAGTTTCTGCCCGAAACCGTGGAAGAAGTCGAAGAAGAGGAAATCAAAGTCGCCATCGTGGGGCGGCCCAACGTGGGCAAGTCAAGCCTGCTGAACGCCTTTGTGGGCGAAACTCGTGCCATTGTTAGCCCGATCTCAGGGACGACGCGGGATGCGATCGACATGCAGGTGCAGCACGGCGACAAAATCTATCGTCTGATTGACACCGCCGGCATTCGCAAGAAAAAGAGCGTCGAGTATGGGCCAGAATTCTTTGGCATTAACCGCGCCTTTAAGGCCATTCGCCGCGCCGATGTGGTGCTGCTGGTGATCGACGCCCTCGACGGTGTGACCGAGCAAGACCAAAAGCTGGCGGGCCGCATCGAAGAAGACGGCCGCGCCTGCATCATCGTCGTCAACAAGTGGGATGCGGTAGAAAAAGACAGCCATACCATCTACGACTTTGACCACCAAATTTCTGCCCGGCTGAACTTTTTGGATTGGGCCAAGCGCATCTTCGTCAGCGCCAAGACCGGCCAGCGGGTGCCCAAAATTCTAGAGCTGGTGGATCACGCGGTGGGGCAGCACCGTCGCCGAGTCAGCACCTCAGTCGTCAACGAAGTGCTGGAGGATGCGGTGAAGTGGCACACGCCACCCACCACCCGCCAGGGGCGTCAGGGCCGCATTTACTACGGCACCCAGGTCACTGTGCGGCCACCGTCCTTTACGCTGTTTGTGAATGATCCCCATCTGCTGAAGGACAACTACCGTCGCTATGTCGAGCGGCAGTTTCGCGAAAATCTAGGCTTTGAGGGCACGCCGATTCGCATTTTCTGGCGGGGCAAGGCGATGCGCGATCTGGAGCGCAACAACCCCAACCGGGCGACGAAAGTGTAAGGTGATCTTCGGCAAATCCATTGATGCAACGGTGGGCGATGCCCACCCTACGGTCAACCGTTCCCAGTCGATATAGATGGATCTTCTTCGATCGCTACCCATTGGCCTTTATCTAGAGCAGCCGGTGACCTGGCTGCACCGGCTTGACCCCAGGGTCAAGATGGCCTGGTTGATGAGCATTTTGGTGACGCCGATTTTGGCGAATGCCTACTGGCGGTTTGGGCTGGTGGCACTGCTGGTGCTGCTGACGTTGGCGGCGCTAGTTCCGCTGCGGGTGTGGCGACAGCAGATGGGCTGGCTGGTGGCGCTCAGCGGCATCGTGATGTTGCTGACCTTTGTGATGCCCGATGGGCTACAGGTGTCGCAGACGCCTCGGCTGCCCACCCCAGCCGATATGGCTACTTTAGAGAATCCGCCGGAGGTGCTACCAGAATTGCCTCAGCCCACGGCCTATCGCTATGTGGTGTTTGACTGGGGGCCGATCAATGTGACGCGGCGATCGCTCGATCTGGGCATTCGCATTGGCACCCTGCTGTTTACGCTAATCTACGGCACCAACCTGTTTTTGCTGACCACCGCCCCCGAGGAGATCACTGTGGCTCTGGAGGCGCTGATGGCCCCGCTGCGCTGGTTTCGCCTGCCGGTGACCGAGATTGCCCTGACGGTGACGCTCTCCCTGCGGTTCATTCCCCTGGTACTGGAGGAGGTGCAGAATTTGGTGCGATCGGTGCAGACCCGCGCCATCAACTGGAAGAAGCTGGGCTTTCGCGGCTCGGCCCAGGTGTGGCTGGCGGTGATGGAGCGACTGCTGCAAAACCTGCTGCTGCGGGCTGAACAGATTGCAGCAGCTATGGAGGTGCGCGGCTTCACCAGCCCCAACGAGCACCGGGTGCGCTGGTACCAAATGGTGCTGCGGTCGTGGGACTGGTTGGCCCTAGGATTGCTGGTGGTGTTCTGGTGGGCGCGGTGGGTTTGGGGAGGCGAGATTTGAACTGGTGGGTGCGATCGCAGCCCCTAGGGCACCGCACCGGCAGCGACATCTTCTACGCCCTCTACAGTGACCTATTACAGCAGCCCCCCAGTCTCACCAACCTGGTGGCTTTGCTAGAGAGCCCCTATCCCCTGCCCGCCGCTGCCCTGCCCCACGCTATTCACAGTCGCTACTCTATCTGCGCTGGGCCACCTTGCCCTGCTGGAGTGCTTCCACAGGTGTGGACTCCAGCGGTGGGCAGCATTCTACCCATGCTGAGCGAGCGGTTAGCCGAGGGAGATCAGCTACAGCTTTTGGGTGACGAAGCCGCGATCGCCGAGCAAACGCTACCGTTTACGGGAGGCTGGCTGGGCTGGTTGGGCTACGACTTAGCCTGGGAAATTGAGCGGCTCCCCACATTAAATAGCGATTCCCTGCCCTTCCCCGTCGCACTCTGGTACAAGCCAGCCACCTTCGCCGTCCTCGACCACCAGGCCCAGCGGCTGTGGCTGTTTGCGTCATCCCCCGAGGCGCTGGATGCTATGGAGAAGCAGCTTAGTCTGCCAGCGACCAAAGTGGCTCCAACCGCCCCAGCGACGGGCGATCCCCGCGCTGTGACCCTGGGTATGGCGGCGACAGAGTATCAGCAGTCCGTCCTGCGCGCCAAGCAGCATATCCAGGCGGGGGATGTGTTCCAGGTCAATCTTTCTCTCCGGTTCTCGACTGAGACCACAGTGCATAGCTGGGCGCTATATCGGCAGCTCCAGCGCATCAACCCGTCGCCCTTTGCCTGCTACTGGCGCACCCCCTGGGGCGATGTAATTAGCTGTTCGCCCGAGCGGCTGGTGAAGTTGCAGGAGGGCGTCGCCCAAACTCGCCCCATTGCCGGTACCCGCCCTCGGGGATCAACCCCAGCGCAGGATGCAGAACTGGCCCAAACCCTGCTCAGCAACCCCAAAGAGCGGGCCGAGCACATCATGCTGGTGGATCTGGAGCGCAACGACCTGGGGCGGGTGTGCCAGTGGGGCACCGTGCAGGTGGATGAGCTGCTGACGGTGGAATACTACAGCCACGTGATGCATCTGGTGAGCAACGTGGTAGGGAAGATAGGGAGTGATTCCCGTTCTGGGGGGCTGCGCCAACCCACCGCCATCGACCTGATCCGCGCTGTTTTCCCTGGCGGCACCATCACCGGCTGCCCCAAGGTGCGCTGCATGGAGATTATTGAAGATCTAGAACCCGTGCGCCGCAGCCTGTTCTACGGCTCCTGCGGCTATCTCGATCGCCGGGGCTATCTCGATCTCAACATTCTGATTCGCACCCTGTTGGTTGGGCATACTGATAGCTTATTGACAACGTCTACCGTGTGGGGCCAGGTTGGGGCGGGCATTGTAGCCGACAGCGATCCGGCCAAAGAATGGCAAGAATCCCTGCAAAAAGCCAGGGCACAACTGCTGGCGCTGGGGCTGGGTGAGCTCCGCCATTCTCTGTAATTAATTGCCGATCTGCTTGAGATTGCATGCAGACAGCACACCAGGTTCTAGAATGCATGTGGCGAATTAAACAGACGTGACCATCATCCTGTCGTAAGGAAGAGCCTCTCTCATACTTGAATGAGCACAGAAACCTATCTCAATCACCCCAATTTTGGCCTGCTCTTTAGAGTGTGTATAGTAGACGACGGTCAAGAGCTGTACGCCACGCTCTATGCCCAGCGGCTGTTTTTTCTGGTCACCAATTCCGCTGTAGAGGGGCTGGTGTTTCAACCCCTGGGCCGCAGCAATGCCCGGATGATGCTCGAAAGCCGCCTGCGGATTTTGCGGCGGGCAGGCCAGCAGGCCGACTTCGATCGCCTCCAGCACACCTACAAGCAAACCTTTCAATGACCGCTGCCCCCGGTGCCCTGCCTGAGCAGTTTGACCGCATTCGGCAAAGCATCCCACCCACGGTGACGCTGATTGCGGTCACCAAGTTTTTGTCGGTAGACACCATTCGCGCGGCCTACAATCGGGGAGTCCGGCACTTTGGTGAAAGTCGGGTGCAGGAGGCGATCGCCAAACAAGCCGAGCTGAGCGACCTCTCCGACATCACTTGGCACCTAATCGGCAGTCTGCAAACCAACAAAGCCCGCAAAGCCGTTGAACACTTCGACTGGATTCACTCGGTCGATAGCCTGAAGCTGGCTCAGCGGTTAGATGCGATCGCTCAAGAGCTAGACCGAGTGCCCCAGTGCTGCCTCCAGGTCAAAATCGTGCCCGACCCGCCCAAGGCGGGCCTTGACCTAGCCGATCTCGACGCCCTACAGCCAGAGTTGGATCAACTAGCCCATCTCAAACTGCGCGGGCTGATGGCCATTCCCCCCCAGGGCGCCAGCGATGAGACGGTGCGGGAGGTGTTTACCGGGGCAAAGACCCTGGCCGATCGCATCAACCAGAAGGGTTTTAGCCGCCTGCACATCGACCAGCTTTCCTTGGGCATGTCGGGAGATTATCAGGTTGCGATCGCCTGTGGCGCCACCATGGTGCGCCTGGGCACCATCCTATTGGGCTCGCGACCGCCATCGGCCTAACTCAGCTAGGGCAGGATAGGGCCATTTTCTGCCGCAGTTTCTAACTCGAATCGGTGACAGAGACAGCGGCGGGGTAACGGGTTGGGGCGATCGCTAACCGCTTTAGATTTCCGTTATTCTCCCAAACAGAAATTTACGGTTTGACCCAAACCCAAACCTTATTCAGAAAAAACTTTAACTAATTGTGAATCGGCCCTTCCTTTTTTTGATTTCGTGTATACTGTGGACTCAATATTCTGCGTACAGGATATTAACCCAAACCCTAAGCCTGCCCTAGCTCAGAGAGAAAAGTCACCCTACGGTGTCGTTCTATCGCTGGGTTCTTAGACTAGGTTTAGGCGGTCAGTTACCCTCCTAGAGGGGCTGATTACCCCATAACCCCAGGCTAACCCCCACTAATTTTCTCAACAGCCGTTGCAAATGGAAATTTGGCGCTATCATGGCCCTCGGATAACCGGAGCATGATAGTCCCCCATTGGTCAATGGCCACGGGGTTGGTCTACCAGAGTGATAGTCATCGTGGAGTGTAAGTTGTGAGCAACATGTTTTCTAAACTGCGGGACTTCGTTGGCCTTAACGACCCAGCAGACTACGACTACGAATACGAAGAAATGGATGGAGAGGAGTACCAGAACCTCTACCAAGAAGAGAACACCCAGCCGATTGTGCAGCAGCCCCAGCCCGAAGAAATTCGCCGGAGCCGCCCCCGTCGCGAACGAATGATGCCCACTGATGCAGGAATGACCCCGATGGCCAGCAACGTAATTGGTATGCCCGGTGCCATGAACGGCACCTCCGAAGTGGTGGTGATGGAACCCCGCTCCTTTGAGGAAATGCCCCAGGCCATTCAGGCTCTACGGGAGCGCAAGTCGGTCGTTCTGAACCTGACCATTATGGATCCTGACCAGGCTCAGCGCGCTGTTGACTTTGTGGCGGGTGGCACTTACGCCATCGACGGGCACCAAGAGCGCATCGGCGAAAGCATCTTCCTGTTTACGCCCAACTGCGTACAGGTGAGCACCCCCACCGAGTACGAAGAAGAAGTCTTCATGGGTCAGCCCCAGGGTATGCCCCTGCCTGGCCAAATGCCCCCCGCTCCCGCCTGGGGTGCCGAGTCCATGGCTCGCATGGCCTAGCGTTATCCACGTTTAAGTAACATATGACTATCACTGCCCCCGGTCTAGTGCCGGGGGCTACCTTAGGTTATTGTCTTCACTAGCGATCGCAAACGATCGAGTCGTCGGTGAGGATGGTTATGCCTGAGGCAACATTTGGGGTTATCGGCGGCGGGATGATGGGAGAAGCTCTCATCACCCGCCTTCTTGATCAAGGGGTTTTTGCGCCGGGGGCGATGATCGTGAGCGACCCCCAGGCCACGCGGCGAGAGGTTTTGCACCATACCTACGGTGTGCAGACCACAAGCGAGAACCAGGCGGTTGTCGATGCAGCTGAAACCGTATTGCTGGCGATTAAGCCCCAGATGCTGGGGGCCGTAGCGGAAAATCTCAGGTTCCCAGAGCGAGAAAAGCCGCCGCTGCTGCTGTCGATTTTGGCTGGGGTGCCCCTGGCTCGGCTAGAAAAAGAATTCTTGGGCTGGGCGGTGGTGCGAGCTATGCCCAATACACCCGCTACGGTAGGAGCCGGGGTAACGGCCTTAGCCGCCGGGGAGACCGTGAGCGCTACCCATCGAGAACAGGCCCGCGCTATCTTCGCCAGCGTCGGTACCGTAGTCGAGGTGCCCGAGTCGCAGATGGATGCGGTAACGGCGCTATCGGGGTCTGGGCCAGGCTACATTGCTCTAGTGGTCGAAGCTTTGGCCGACGGCGGTGTGGCGGTGGGACTGCCTCGGGCGATCGCCCTGGAGCTGGCGATCGCCACCGTACGCGGCACTGGCGAGCTGCTGCACCAGGGCGACCTCCACCCCGCCGTGCTCAAAGACCGCGTCACCAGCCCCGGCGGCACCACTATTGCAGGCATTGCGGCCCTAGAGGCGGGTGGACTGCGATCGGCTCTGATCGAAGCGGTGCGATCGGCCTACCTGCGGTCTAAGGAACTGGGCAGTCCTGATTAAAATTAGGCTTAAGGACATTCACTGGGCTCAAGCCGATCTAGTACGCTCTAGCCTCCTATACCCTATGCTGCTCGACACCCTACGTGCCCAACGGGACGACATCCTAGCCTTGAGCCATCAGTATGGGGCACGGCGGATTCGAGTTTTTGGATCTGTTGCTCGGGGTGAAGAGCAGGCCGATAGCGATATAGATTTTTTGGTTGATTTTCCCCCTGGCTATGATTTGTTTGCTCAGCGGTTGCCCCTGGGCGATCGCCTCTCTCAGCTCCTGGGTTGCCCCGTTGAGCTGGTGCCTGAGCACGAACTCAATCGCCACATCCGTGATGCCGTCCTGTTAGAAGCCATTGACCTATGAGGAAGTCTTGGCGACCCTAGGCGCGAAATTAGGGGATTTCGCAATATCTTGGTTCACAACTATCTCGGTGATATAGACGCCTTAACTGTCTCGGCAGTCATAGAGCAACATCTGCCGGCCTTAGAATTGAGTGTTAGATCGATGCTAGAACAAGGGCCATTTTCATCGGCCTAAGTTTGGTGCTACGACCCGATCGCTACCTCATTCACGCTCTTAGGTATCCGGAGCGGACCGCCCCCAACTCGGGTAGCAACTTGCTCTGCTAAATACTCGGCGTCGCGGGCGATACCTGAGAATCGGGCAGAACCCCAGGTGTAGAGCCAGGGCAGGCCCAGGAAATATAGCCCTGGCACAGCGGTAACGCCTCGACGGTGGCCGGGATAGCCTTGACCGTCAAACACGGGTAGCTCGATCCAGCGAAAGTCGAGACCGTAGCCAATGCACCAAATCACTGAGGTGATATTGGCCTCTCGATAGTCGATGCCAGTATCCACGATCTCCGGTTCCCACACGGGCCGATAGGGTGGATCTATAGGTGCGTCAATGCCGTTCTTCTCGATGTAGGCGTCGATGGTGCGCTTGATGCTTTCGGCAACGGCATCGGCTTGGTCGAGGTTTTCCTTGAGGTCGTCGCTAAAGGTGAGCTGCGTGCCCTGAATATCCATGAGTCGCCCGTGCAGCCCCATACCCTGAAGGGCAAAGTGGCGGAGGTCAATTTCGCGCCCGCCGCCGCGCCCGGTGACGTAGTGGTTGGTCTTATATCGCACGGTCTCTTTTTGCGGGTGGTCATCGATCGCCAGGTCGTAGTAGCCCATTTGGTCGAGCCATTCCACTACATCTTTGCCTCGGTAGCGGCGGGGCGATCGCGGCGCCCCCCCCACACACAGATGCACCTTGCGGCCCGCCAGATGTAGGTCTTCAGCAATCTGGCAGCCCGACTGGCCGGTGCCGACTACCAAAATAGCCCCCTCCGGCAATGACTCAGGATTACGATATTCTGCCGAGTGCAGCTGCATAATATCGGGAGCCAACCGCTCTGCCAAGCGAGGAATTTTGGGTGTGTGGTAGCCGCCTGTGGCCACCACCACCTGGTCAGCGGTAAAGATACCTTGGTTGGTTACCACTTCAAAGCCGCTGCCCTCGGGCTGGCTCACCCGTTCTACCTTGACCCCCGTTTTGAGCGGCAGGTCGAAGTGGTTGGCGTAGCGCTCGATGTATTCCACAATGGCGTCGCGGCCCATAAAGCCCTCGGGGTCATCGCCGGGGTAAGGGAAGCCGGGCAGCTGGCACTGCCAGTTGGGGGTGACCAAACAGAACGAATCCCACCGTTTGGTGCGCCAGGAGTGGGCCACCTGGTGCTGTTCAAAAATGATGTGGTCAATGCCCAGGCGACTGAGGCAGTAGCTCATCGACAGCCCTGCCTGGCCGCCGCCGATCACAATTACGCCGTAGTGCATCGTCATACCGTATGTCCTGCAAATGTTGTGAGATGGGTTGTTCTTTTTCGTACCCTAGGTTGTTGCTAAAGGGATGCTTGTAACCCCGGCTACCGAAAGTCTTGATCTAGCGCTAGTGGCAGGGAGGGTGAATGCGATCGCCCTGCCCTGCCCTCGTCAGGCGTGAATTTGACTGGCCTACCTATCGAAAGTGATAGGGGTATCGCCAACCCCCAACCCCCAAACTAGCCATTTGCACCCGCGCCCCTGTTGATTAGGTCAGACCACCAAAGTTTGTAGTTGCTGATACGGGAGCCTCCTGCGATCGCCCGTAAGGTGCTGAGACATGCAGCCAGATATGCCGCGCTGCCAGCAACTTTGCAAGGAACTGAATTTATGCCTGAAGTAACTTTGCCAGCCCACCAAGCTGGGGATTTTTTGGTTGACTACGAAGAGAAAGTATTTCCCGATGTGCAGGCCGAACCCGGTGAAAAAGCCCTGATCACTTTCCACACTGTGGCTTTTGAAGGATCTATTGGCCTGGTAAACCTGCTTCAGGCCACTCGTCTGATTCGTAAAGGCTTTGACACCTCGGTACTGCTCTACGGCCCTGGCGTCACCCTGGGCGTGCAGCGCGGCTTCCCTAAGCTGGGCGATGAAGCTTTCCCCGGCCACATGGCGATGAACAACCAAATCGTCAAGGTGATGGAGCTAGGCGGCAAGGTTTACGCCTGCCGTTTTGCCCTCCAGGCCCTCTATGGCCACGGCGAGCCTTCCCTCATCCCCGGCATTCGCCCCATCAACCCCCTCGACGTGCTCGACCTCGTGCTCATGCACCGCAAAGAAGGGGCCTTCATCCTCGACACCTGGACGATGTAGAACCCTTACCCCCGGCCCCTCTTCCCAGGGAGAGGGGAACTCGTACATCCTCTTGTTCCCTCTCCCTCAGGGAGAGGGCTAGGGTGAGGGCTGCCAGACTGCCCGCCACTCCTCTCCTCCCACCACCAATGCCCATGGATTACACCAAAACCATTCGAGCCGCCGCCGCCCAAATTAGCCCTGTGCTGTTTAGCTGCGACGGCACTACTGAGAAGGTGCTGGAGACGATCGCCCAGGCGGCCCAGGCCGGGGTAAAGCTAATCGTCTTTCCTGAGACCTTCATTCCCTACTACCCCTACTTCTCCTTTGTGCAACCGCCCGTTCTCATGGGCAAAGAGCACATGCGGCTCTACGAAGAGGCGGTGGCGGTGCCGGGGCCGGTGACCGATGCCGTGGGTCGGGCAGCCCGCTCCTACGGCATGGTGGTGGTGCTGGGGGTGAACGAGCGGGAGGCTGGTTCGATCTACAACACCCAGCTAATTTTTGATGCCGATGGCACCCTGGTGCTGAAGCGGCGCAAAATTACTCCCACCTACCACGAGCGCATGGTGTGGGGACAGGGCGATGGGGCCGGGCTCAAGGTGGTGGAAACGGCGGCGGGGCGCGTTGGGGCGTTGGCCTGCTGGGAACACTACAATCCCCTCGCCCGCTATGCGCTGATGACCCAGAATGAACAGATTCACTGCGGTCAGTTTCCGGGGTCGATGGTGGGGCAGATTTTTGGCGACCAGATGGAGGTCACCATGCGCCACCACGCTCTGGAGTCGGGGTGTTTTGTAGTGAACGCCACCGGCTGGCTCACACCGGAGCAAAAGCAGCAGATTACCGCTGATGAAACGATGCAGCGGGTGCTGTCGGGGGGCTGCTACACCGCCATCATCAGCCCCGAGGGAGTGCCCCTGACGGAGCCGATTAGCGAGGGGGAGGGGCTGGCGATCGCCGATCTCGACTTCTCCCTAATTACCAAGCGCAAGCGCATGATGGACTCAGTGGGCCACTACGCCCGCCCCGACCTGCTGCGCTTGCGATTGAATGCCGAGCCTTGGTCAGTAGTAGAAACAGCTACCCAGGCGACGGCACAGCTTTCCTCTGGCATGAATGGATCCTCGCAGGGTGCTCCAGCGTTGGCAGACGAAGCGCCCGTTGGCCTATCTTCCAACAGCCTTGGTCTGCCGACCTCCTAGGCCATAATTTTCACGACTCCATGGTTATGTGCTCGCTAGCTTGTTTTTAGCGGCAATGGTTGACGCAGGTTTTTATCGGGTATTGAACAGCAGGCCATGAATAAGCAGCGGTTGATTACAGAGTTACAATCCCACGGGCTGCGAGTAGTGGACTCGGCCCCAGGGACGGCGGGTCGAAAGGGTGGGGCAGGCCCCTCTGACCACCGCGCCATCACCATTGATGGCACTACCGTCATGGTGCCGGTCTACACCGACAGCGCTGCTCACTCGCCCTACGCCCTCAGGGCTACTGCCGCTAGCCCCCTGCATCTAGAGGCCTCGGGGGAGGCCATTACCCCCGTTGATGTGCCCAACGCTCCCAAGTTCTACAGCCTCACCACCGCTGACGGCATTCCTTATTCAAAAATTGCCCTGCTCCACGGGCGCGACGTGTTGGCCACCACCGTGCAGCAAACCTGCATGCGCTATCGCGACCCGGCTACCGCCTGCCAGTTCTGCGCTATCGAAAAATCCCTCGACGCGGGACGCACGATCGCACGCAAGACGCCGCCGCAGCTCGCCGAGGTAGCCGAAGCTGCCGTGCGGCTGGATGGGGTAACCAACATGATCATGACCACGGGAACGCCGAATACGAGCGATCGCGGCGCTGCCTACCTGACCGAATGCGCCGCCGCCATTCGCCAGCGGGTACCAAACTTACCCATCCAAGCTCAGTGCGAACCGCCGGATGACTTTGCCTGGTTTAGCCGGATGAAGGCGGCAGGCATTGACAGTTTGGGCATGCACTTAGAAGCGGTGGATCCTGAAGTGCGGGCCAGAATTATGCCGGGTAAGGCCGAAGTCCCCCTCACTGTCTATTTTGAAGCCTTTGAAGCAGCGGTGAAGGTGTTTGGCTGGGGCCAGGTGAGTACCTACCTGCTGGCGGGTCTGGGTGACAGCTTAGAAACGCTGGTGGAAGCCAGCGATCGCCTCATCCAGATAGGCGTGTACCCCTTCGTGGTGCCCTTTGTGCCTATTGGTGAAACACCGCTGGCTCACCATCCTTCCCCTAGCAGCGAGTTTATGTTTGCCCTCTACCAGCGGGTGGGGGCGCTGCTCAAGCAGTCGGGCATGGCTTCGGCAGATATGAAAGCGGGCTGCGCCAAGTGCGGTGCGTGCTCGGCACTGTCTACGTTTGAAGGTTGATGATTATGGCACTCCACCGCTATAGCTTTGAACTGGCTAAAACTCCCCACGACCTAGAGGGCTATTTCGCCCTGCGTCAAGCCATTTTCTGCGAAGAGCAAGGGCTATTTGACCACGACGACGCCGACAATTTGGATGGTGTCGCCTACCCCATTGTCGCCATCGACCACGAAGCCCTCCCAGAAAACCGCGTCGTAGGCGTGGTGCGCATTTACGAGAAATCACCTCGCCTTTGGTACGGTGGGCGGTTAGGGGTGCATCCCAACTATCGCCGGGTGGGGCGCATTGGCAAAGGATTGATTCACAAGGCGGTGACAACAGCGAATACCTGGGGCTGCGATCGCTTTCTCGCCACCGTGCAAGAGCAAAACGTCCGCTTCTTTCAGCGCCTCCACTGGGACTCATTGGAGGAGATGGTGCTGTGCGATCGCAGCCACCATCTGATGGAAGCCGATCTGGCCCACTATCCCCCCGGCGACGAGGTGCGGCCAGTACTGCCCTGGTCGGTGCAGCAGGTGTCTTGAAGAATTGGAATAGAGTTTTGAATTTTGAGTTTTGAATCTTAAGTTCAGGGCTTAATTCAAAACTCAAAACTAAGAACTCAAAACTCTCAATTCACTCCCCCTGCATTTATGTCAAACGAACTCAAGCTATGGGAGCTGGCTGCTGAGCTGCGGCGATCGCTTGGCATTCTTCACAAACAAGACATTCAAACAGCGGCAGATCGTTTAGGAAAGCACGTCCGCTCCACCAACCAAGCGCCAATTCTGCTGGGGGATGACTGCGCCGCCATTCCCGATGGCGACGGCTACCTGCTGCTGGCGGCGGAAGGCATGTGGCCTACCTTGGTAGAGACCGACCCCTGGTTTGCCGGGTGGTGCGCCGTGATGGTCAACGTCAGCGACATCTGCGCTATGGGGGGGCGGGCGATCGCCGTCGTAGACACTATCTGGAGCCAGTCTTCAGAAGCAGTGGAGCCCCTTTGGCAGGGCATGGTAGCTGCCTCCCAAGCCTTCAACGTTCCCATCGTCGGCGGGCACACCAGCTGCCACAGCCCCTACGCAGCTTTATCAGTCGCCATCCTAGGCCGGGCCAACAAGCTGATCACCAGCTTTAGCGCTCAGCCAGGGGATGTGCTGCTACATGTATTGGATATGCAGGGCAAAATGCACCCCCAGTATCCCTTTTGGAATGCGGCGACGGAGGCTGAGCGCGATCGCCTCCGCACCAACCTGAACCTGCTGCCTACCCTGGCCGAATCGGGCCTCTGCGACACCGGCAAAGATATCAGCATGGGCGGCATTGTCGGCACCACACTGATGTTGTTGGAGACTTCGGGGTGCGGGGCGGTGCTCGATTTGGGGGCGATCGCCCTACCTCCTGAAATAGACCTCCTCCCCTGGTTACTCAGCTTCCCCAGTTACGGCTATCTGCTCAGCGTGCGGCCCGACGCTGTAGAGCAAATCCAGCCCCAGTTCCACAACCGAGGATTGGTGTGTGAAACCGTAGGCAGAATTACTGAGGGGCAAACCCTCACTCTGAAACTGGGTGATTCCTCGCTTTGCTTTTGGGACTTTGCCACCACAGCCCTTACCGGATTCAGCGGCAAGGGCCATGAGGTCTAACATGGCTCAACCTCTCCAGATTGCGCTGCTCACCTACTCCACCAAGCTCAGGGGTAGCGTTGTGCACACCCTAGAGCTGGCGACGGCCCTGACAGAATTAGGGCATCAAGTTTGCGTTTACGCCCTCGATAAAGACGGTCGAGGCTTTGAGCGAGCCGTTCCAGCCAAAGTTCGGTTAGTCCCTGCTGCGCCGCCCCCGGCTGGCCTGCCTCCTGACCAGGCTACCGACGCGCTGATTCGCCAGCGCATCCAAGAATTTGTCGATTACTTTTTGGCTCATCCCGAAGCCTCCCACGACATCTACCACGCCCAGGACTGCATTGGGGCCAATGCCCTAGTGCAGCTGCGGCAGCAGGGGCGGGTGGCCAACGTCGTCAGAACCGTCCACCACATCGAAGACTACCCCAGCGTTTATCTCCAGCAGTGCCAAGATAAGTCGATTCGAGACCCAGATTTGTGTTTGTGCGTGAGCGATCGCTGGCACCAAGCCCTCCGCCATGAGTACGGTATCGACGCCCCCCGAGTACTCAACGGCGTTGACCTGCGGCGTTTCTCCCCAGTCCCCTCAGGCCAGGAAGACGCGATCAAAACTCGCCATGGCCTCACCGGCTCCCCTATTTTTCTGACCGTGGGTGGCATTGAACCACGCAAGAATTCCATTCGCCTGCTAGAGGCTTTTTCCCAGGTGCTCCACATTCATCCTCGGGCACAGCTGGTGATTGCGGGCGGGGCCACACTGTTCGACTACGAGTCTTACCGACAGGAGTTCTTTGCCCTAGCGAAACTATTAGACCAGATGCTTGGGCTAACGCTTGAGAAAAATCTCCTTCTGCCGGGGGTGATCCCTGACGATGATCTACCCGCTCTTTACCGCGCTGCCGATGTGTTTTGCTTCCCGTCAACCAAAGAGGGCTGGGGCTTGGTAGTGCTAGAGGCGATCGCCTCAGCCCTCCCCGTCATCACCGCCAATCAGCCGCCCTTTACCGAATTTCTCAGCTCAAACCAGGCTTTGTTAGTCAATCCTGATGGGGCCGATGCGATCGCATCTGCCATGCTGGCGGCGTTAGACTCTGAAATGGCCCAAAATCTCGTTCATCATAGCCAAGCGGTGTTGCCCAACTACACCTGGCAAAAATCGGCCAGCCTGCATGTAGACCACTATCAAACCTTCCTATAGCCGCCGATCTAACGGTCAAAACCCACCCAGCAAAGAAAATTCTGACTACCATGGAGAGAGGGAAATCGCTACAGAGCTTAGCCCGGTTGCCGGTCAGAATTCCCATGGAAATAAGTTTCTAAAACCTAGCTTGGGTTGCCAAGAAGTTGTTCACTTACAAGGGTCGTCTGAGTGGCTGCTGCTGCCATGGTCAATGTCGTTTCTAACTCTGCCCCTGCCGATACGCTGCCTCTGGTGGATGCGCCAGCCCCCGATGAGGTGCAGCTCAGTTTGCCGGTAGACGAGCCAGCCCCAGAGCCGTTGGCCATTCCCCCCGCGACGCTGGTGCTGGCGGCCCAAGACGTGCGTATGGTGCTGCGCGAGCAAAACGAGCAGAGCCAAATTTTGACCACCAAACTCAATATTTTGTTTGTGGCCAATGGGGCGCTGCTGACTAGCCTCAGCATTTCGCGGCTGCTGGTCAGCGGCAGCGTGTTTAGCCTGGCCGAAATCATCGGGTTTTTGGCCAGCTTTTCGCTGTTGATGGGGGCGTTTTTGCCCCGTCAGGTGGCGGTTACCCCCAACCTAGAAGACCGTAAATTTTTGGAAACCTACCTGGCGCTGCCTGAGCAAGACTATCAGCTGCAAATGCTGGTCAACCTGTCTGAAACCTACAATGCCAACAAGCAGCGCCTCGAAGATACTTCGCAAAGCCTTAAATATGCGGCTTACACCATCTGGGGTACAACTGTTATTATGCTGGTACATATCCTGGTAATTTACGTGGCAACTGGGTCATCTTCTGGGTTAATCTAGCGCCAGTCTAGAGACTGTATATAGAAGCGCTGACTCTAACGTTTTTGACCGCACGCAGCGGGAACCAGTATGAGTGATGGACAGCAGGAAACTACTCTAGAGCGGCGTGTCGCGCTGCCGGAGCCAGATGTGAGCAACATTACTGTGCTCACCGAGAGCTTGCCCAACGAGCCCGTGCTGCCCTGGCACCACTTCGACTCGCCCTGGCTAGAGCGCGATGGCGAAGCGGCCGGTGACGCAGAGGACGTGCCTCTAGACGTCGAGGCTGAACCCGATGAGCAGCTTACCCTAGAGTTAGAGGTGCTGGTTGGTTCTGTGGATGACCTGCCCGCTGACTCTGCTGATAACTTGCCCGAAGAATCTGTGGCCTAGGGCAATTACTCAAGCAAGTCTTCAAAGCCTAATGTCGGGGCCAATTAGGTCAGAGAGTTTTTCCACACCATAGAGCAGCATGGCAATGCGCTCTAGGCCTAGGCCCCAGGCAACGGTAGCTTTCTCGCCGCAGCCCAGGGGCTCTAGCATTTCTTGGCGAAACAGGCCTGAGTTGCCCACTTCAATGTAGCGATCGCTGGGCGGATGGTAGGCAAACACCTCCAGCGACGGCTCCGTATAGGGGTTATAGGTGGGCTTAAACTTGAGATCCTTAAAGCCCAAGCGCTCGTAAAAATAGGTCAGGTAGCCCATCAGCGTGCGTACGCTGAGCAGTTCGCCCACCACCACGCCCTCGATCTGGTGGAACTCGGCTAGGTGGGTGCGATCGACCGTTTCGTTGCGAAAGACGCGATCGATAGAGAAATATTTGCCGTCTTTGCCCTGAAGCTGGTGCAGGCGGCGGGCGGTAGAGGTGGTGGTGTGGGCCCGCAGAATCGCGCGGCTGGCTTCGGCCTCAGTCCAATGGCCGCCATAGTTGGCTTCGTGCGCCTGTTTGACGCGCTGCACCAGGGCAGGGTCGTCGGGCAGGGGCAGGGTCTGGGGGTTGGCCAGGTAAAACGTGTCTTGCACCTCGCGGGCCGGGTGGTCTTGGGGGGTAAACAGGGCATCAAAGTTCCAAAAGGCCGACTCCACCAGGTAGCCCGACATTTCGTCGAAGCCCATGTTCAAAAAGATGTCGCGAATGCGCTGAATACACTGGGTGAGAATGGTGGGTCGTCCGTAGGCGACATGGGGCACCTCGGCGTGAATGTCGTACGGCTTGAGGTCGGCCTGCCGCCACTGGCCCGACAAAATTAGCTCGCTGGTCAAAGTCGTCACCACATCCCCTAACTCTAGGGTTTGCAGGGCCGGGAGCACAATGAGGCTGTAGTCGGTTTCGACCCGGCTGACAATGTAGCCCTGCTGCTGTAGCCACTCCAGGGAGGACGACGCGCTGGCATCTAAACTCTGGCCCGCCGCGATCGCACTAAACACCCCCTGCCGCTGCTGGTAGGCACCGAGCACCGACGACTTCAGCACGGCCACAGTTCCTTCGCCATCGCCATCGATCAAATCGACGGCCTGCTCGCGCCGCAGGGCACCGTAGTGGAGGCTAAAGGCGGGGCCGAGTTCAGCCTTTAGCAGGGCGCGATTTCCCTCAAGGGAGGCTCTGCCGTCGCCCATACCCTGCAACAGCCTATCCGCCAGTGGAAATCCCGGCAGCACGCCAGCCAAGTCCTCTCCTTTGGCCGTCAGCACCCAGGTTTGCTGATTGTGCTCCTGCCACTGCACGTAGCCATTTAGCGCGCCGGTGAGCAAAAAGCCGTTGATAAAATTGAAGTCGAACCCAGCTTGGGCACAGAGCGATCGCAAACTGGTCACCATCTGCTGGTGCTGCAATAGATCTACAAACAGCCGCTGCTTACCGGTGAGCTGAAGCAGGTCGAGCATAGAAGCCTCCTGAACAATTCCACCCCACCCTACCAGGAAGAATTTCATCCCGCCTACAGTTCAGTCAGACATGGGGAGGAACTCTGAATTTTAGATCTGCCGCCAACAGCGGCATCTCCTGACTGACCACCTGCCAAAGCTGCTCTGGATCAATATTGTCATCGTCATCTACAAGGCCGTCCCGTAGATCGCCCAAGGCCTTGCCAGCAACCTGCGGCAGGCTTTGATAGGTCTGTGCTGTCAATGCCTTTGCACTTTCAGCCGCCGCTAAAAGCTTAATGATAGCCGCTGTTTGCAGTTGTATGCTCGACAGAAATCGTTCCTTTGTACAGTGATTTGTAGTGTCGACAATCTGCTCGGCAGTTTGATAAATCGACATTAGCAGGCAAAGATCCTGTCGCATTATTCTGGCTTATGCTTGAGGGCGCTTGTTGAAACGTTAGAACTCTACTGCAAGTATGACCCAGGGTTCTGTCTCTAGGTTCCAATATGCCTCAGACTTATGCATCACAATATTATGTCTATGTAAATAATTCTGCTTTCTGACTTTGACAACATCTATCACTAGGCTAGCTTTGTCTTACAAAATACCAAATTTAATGACAAGATAGACCCAGCTTCGATGCGATAACGACTGGGTGTTGCCATGACCGACGAACCGACTTTACCAACCGGGCCTAGCTTTGGCCTCACGTTCTTATATTATTTTGGTGGTACCGCCCTGGTCACCTCTCTACTGGCGGTAAAAAGCTTAGGCATTGGCTTAGATACAGGGCTACCCAATCAGTACGGCCTTTTGTTTGGTATTGTTGGCGGTCTGCTAGGGGCCTTAGTCAACCGCAGTACTAGCCTGGAACTACCCATCAGCAGCCGTAAAACCTTTAAGCGTGAGCTCGATGTCGCCCTAGCCGACATGGGCTATAGCGAAGACGCAGAGGCCAGCTCGGACGGGGTTTTGGTCTATTGCCGTCCGTTTATTCGTCAATTGCTGTCAGGCCGGGTTTACGTATTGCTGAAAGACAAACAGGTGCAAATCAGCAGCCGGGCTGTTCACATGGGCGGTATCAAGAAGCGGCTTGAGGCTAGCGGTATTCGTTAATGGGTGGGCGCGTGGTGTAACGCAATATCATGGATATAACCTTTGATACTGTCTCCGTGCCCTTCACCCACACGCCCCTCCCCAATGCCCCGCAAACAAAAGTATCCCCACCTGCTCGGCTCAAAATGGACGGCCTGCCAAAAAACCGAAGGCTGGCGACATTTTCAGGTGGCCAACCGCAAGCAGGAGGGAGCGTGGGTGTTTGCAGAGCTGGTGGCCTCGTGCGACCCCACGGTGAGACTGTGGGTCAATGCCAAACAGCTTAAAAATCGTTCTCTCTGGCAGCCGGGGTGGCAACCCCTCAGCCCTCCAGCCCCCAAGGTTGAGGAAGACATATTCTGGTTAAATTAGAGTTTAAAGATGCTGGATATTTGAGTTTTGGGTCTGGCGAAGCACGCAGCCCTGAAACGCGTTAGAGTCAATACAGGCAAAGGTTGGCCAGAGGACAGCAGCTATGTGGCACGTCGTTTACATCATTGCATTTGCGGTTCTGGCCATTATGGCGATCGCAAACCTGGTCAGAAACTTAATTTTGCTGGGCGGCAATGCCCGCAACCCCCAATCTCCGAGAACCTACGGCAGCCAGTCTGCGGCCCAGGCCGGTCGCCCCATGCCACACCCCGAACTGCTTGACCAGGATGGTCAGGTAATTCACGAACCCCTGCTGGTGATGCGATCGATTTCGGTTAAAGACGCCCGTGAGCAACTCGACGCCCTCTACAATGGCACCGGCAGCTCCCTTGATGAGACCGAAGATAGCGGTTCTGAGCCTGAGCGGTAGTGGCTATCTTCAAACAATTAAGGCTAAACGTAAAAAGACTGGGTCATCCTTTGGATAGACTCAGTCTTTTTGATATCAACTGACTTGGCAGAACTGAAGTGCGCACCTAGAGCGATCGCCTTCCTATCATAAAAAGCTGAAGAAGATCGTTTCTCTAGATTGCCAATTGCTACCCAGACAGCGGCCTAGCCAGTGCTACCCTTCCGGCGCTACTCTCAAACCCGGCAGCGCTGGGTCTCTGAATCGCCACACTCTGAAGCCAATCGGGCCTCACGCTCAGCCAAAATTGTTTTGAGACTAGGCCTGCCGGTAACCGCCAGCCGCCAGTTGGCCCAAACCCCGTAAGCCCAATCGACTAGAGCGCCCAAGATTGGCCAACGGGTGGGCGCATAGATCCAGCCGATGCCTAAGGTATCGTAGACCTGGCGAAAGACTTCCACATTCTGAATTACGGTACCGTCAGCCTTCACCGCGTGGATGCGGCCCATGGCGGTGGCAAAGTCCACGCCGCCGTTGTCGTTGGGATTGTAGTTGTCGTCGGCAATGTTGGTAAAGGCGATCAGTCCACGCCCGTTGTCTTTTTGGCGTAGAAAATTCACTTCTCGCAGGCACAGAGGGCAGTCGCCGTCATAGAGCAACTTGATTTGCCAACCGGCTGCGCGGGGTGTTGGGGTAGCAGAAGGGGCAGAGGCAGTCGTCATAGAAACCCGTGGCTAAGATGCGAAGATAGGGAAACCATCCCTATACATATCTTAACAACTCTGATGTTTGGCTGCCGGATAATCCGGGGGATCTGGCGATCGCCCGTTGACCGAAACGACTGTTGCTATAGCACCCGAGCTTTGAGCAGCGTTCCGGGTAGGGTCAGCAGCTTGCGCAGAGATGGCACGTAGGCACGCTGGGTGAACACGTCGTAGCCGTTTTCTTCAATCACGTCCAAGATCTGGCGGTAGAGGGCCAGGGCCGACCACACGGGCCAGCGGGCGTCTTCACTTAGCAGGCCAATGCCGCTCTCTGCTTCGGCGTAAAAACGACGGGCGCGTTCGATCTGAAAGGCCATAATGGCTCGCCAGCGATCGTCTACTACGCCAGCCATCAGATCGGCCTCGGTGTAGTCAAAGGCGGCTAGGTCGGCCAGGGGCAAATAGATGCGGCCCCGGCGAGCATCTTCACCTACGTCGCGCAGAATGTTGGTGAGCTGGTTGGCAATGCCCAGGGCGATCGCCTGGGGAGTGGGGTCGAGCTGCTGCTGCTGGCTCCAGGGAGCGGTTTGCAGCTGGGTATCAACGCCCATCACTTTGGTCGACATAAGCCCTACGGTGCCCGCCACGCGATAGCAGTACAGCTCTAGGTCTTCAAAGGTCTCGTAGCGGTTGCGGTGTAAATCCATCCGCTGGCCCGCAATCATGTCGCGAAAGGGCTGAATGTCGAGGGGAAACTGCTCCAGGGCATCTACCAGAGCGACATCTTCATCGTCTACCGGGCAGCCGGCAAAAATCGACTCTAGCTGCGACTCCCACCTGTCCAACGTCTTTTCGCTGGTGAACTGCGCCTGTGGCCCATCCACCAGTTCATCGGTACGGCGGCACCAGACGTAAATGGCCCAAATGGCGCGCCGTTTGGCGGGGGCCATTAGCATGGTGCCGGTGTAAAACGTCTTGGAATACTTCGCCGTGACGCGTCGGCACACCTCGTAGGCATCCTCAATGGAGGATAGGGATTGGATGGTGGGAGAATCCGTCAGTTGCAGCATTAATGACCCAAACCTGGAGAATATAAATCTCAAACCGACTACAGGCAATTCTGCTTAACCTAGCCTCTCACAACTGCACCCAACTTTGGCAAAACAGTTGAAATCGGCCCATTCTCCGAAGCAACCCTGCCTCTGCCGTTTCTACAGATTATATGTTGCAATCCGTAACATTTGTCCGCAAATTCTGAATCCACGCCCTCGGTGGGCCTAGCACAGAGGGCTGACTACCCATTTGAAAGCCATCCAGATAAGATAATAGACTGCGTATTAAACTGCTCAATGCCCGATCCTTGCGGGGGTTCTTCTACCTCCACTCCGGCGCTGCACCTCGCGAAGCGAATCCTGGGGGATGGTGGGCAGCAAGCGCAGTACCGCTCTCGGGGGAAGGCGCTCTATCGGCTACCCGTTAACGGGTCCCCTTTGTCTGTCCAGTTCTGTCGATTGTTGGGAGCCTTGCCCGTGCCTAAAACTAACGTTGATTTTCTGCAAGAGTCTGATCCGCTGCTGGCCAGCATCATGCAGCGTGAGCTGCAGCGCCAGCGCGACCACCTGGAGCTAATTGCTAGCGAGAACTTTACCTCGCCTGCGGTGCTGGCGGCCCAGGGGTCGGTGCTCACCAACAAGTATGCCGAAGGGCTGCCGGGCAAGCGCTACTACGGTGGCTGCGCCTTTGTGGATGAAGCTGAGCAGCTAGCGATCGATCGCGCCAAAGAACTCTTCGGTGCCGCCCACGCCAACGTGCAGCCCCACTCTGGAGCCCAGGCTAACTTTGCCGTGTTTCTGGCCCTCCTCCAGCCCGGCGACACTATTTTGGGCATGGATCTATCCCACGGCGGGCACCTGACCCACGGTTCGCCTGTGAACGTATCGGGCAAGTGGTTTAAGGTGGCTCAGTACGGCGTCAGCCGCGATACGGAACAGCTCGACTTCGACCAGATTCGCGAGCTGGCGCTGGAGCACCACCCCAAGCTGATCATCTGCGGCTACTCGGCGTACCCTCGCGTGATTGATTTTGAGAAGTTTCGCGCGATCGCAGACGAAGCCGGTGCCTATCTGATGGCCGATATCGCCCACATTGCCGGTCTGGTGGCCGCTGGCCTGCACCCTAACCCCCTGCCTTACTGTGACGTGGTGACCACCACCACTCACAAAACCCTGCGCGGCCCTCGCGGGGGTCTGATTCTGACCCGCGATGTCGAACTGGGCAAAAAGTTTGACAAGGCAGTGTTCCCCGGCAGCCAGGGCGGCCCCCTAGAACACGTAATTGCGGCCAAGGCCGTGGCCTTTGGTGAAGCCCTCAAGCCCGAGTTTCGCACCTACGCTGCCCAGGTGATTGCTAACGCCCAGCGCCTGGCTGCCCAGCTCCAGCAGCGCGGCATTAAGGTGGTGTCTGACGGTACCGACAACCACCTGGTGCTGGTTGACCTGCGCTCCATCGGCATGACCGGCAAGCGCGCCGATCAGTTGGTAAGCGAGGTCAACATCACCGCCAACAAAAACACCGTGCCCTACGACCCTGAGTCGCCCTTTGTCACCAGCGGTCTGCGCCTGGGCTCTCCGGCGATGACCACCCGCGGTATGGGTGAGACTGAGTTCACTGAGATCGCCAACATCATCGCCGATCGCCTGCTCAACCCCGAAGATGCAGCGATCGCTGAGCACTGCAAGCGCCGGGTGGCGGCCTTGTGCGATCGCTTCCCCCTCTACGCCCACCTGGGCGGCCTAGTTCCGGCCTTGGTCTAAGCGCTAAGCCATCCTCTAGGTAGGCTTTTCACCCCTTGAATTGGGCGTTAACTCCATACAATGTGCAGAAAGTTAGGGTGACACCTTAATGATCTGTCATAATTGCATGGAGTTTTTGTCTGTTTAGCAAGACTCGACCTATCCTATGGACTGTTTCAGGCCAAAATACCCTTTGGCCTGTTTGATTGGGATTCTGGGGCGGCACCCTAGGGCTTCCATAGGCTGTTCGATCGTGCCAAACCGCTAGTTTTGCGGGGGCAGTCCTGGGCTGGTGAGGTGGCTGCTAGGGAGAAGAGTCTCCAACAATAAAGGGGAGTGAGATGCCGTTTTATCTGTATCACGTGTTGGCCTTTGGTATCTCCGCCGCGGTGGTACTCGGTACGACGCCAATTGTGCGCCGCATTGGCCTCAAGAGCGGGCGAGTCGATCAGCCCGGCGATCGCAAGGTGCACGACAAGCCCATGGTGCGGCTAGGCGGTGTATCAATTTTCATTGGCACCCTACTGGCTTTGCTGACGGTATGGGCTTTGGGCGGTTTTATCGACGCTAGCGGAGCACACCTCGCTCCTCCCCAGGAATTTCAAATTTGGGGGGTTACCCTCGGCGGGTTGGCGTTCTTTCTGATTGGTCTTACCGATGACCTATTTGGTCTCTCGCCTCTCAGCCGCCTGTTTATGCAGGCCATAGTGGCCACCATGGCCTGGTACGTAGGCGTGAGCATCGACTTTCTCACGATTCCCTTCTACGGACTCACCCAACTGCCCGACTTTATCAGCCTGCCGGTGACCATTTTGTGGCTAGTGGGCATGGCCAACGCCATCAACTGGATTGACGGTCTCGATGGCCTGGCAGCTGGGGTTTCAGGTATTGCCGCCCTAATCATGCTGGTGGTGAGTCTCTATATGAATCAGCCCGCTGCGGCGTTAATTGCGGCGGCGGTAGCTGGTGGTGCCCTGGGCTTCTTGCGCTACAACTTTAACCCGGCCAAAATTTTCATGGGAGATGGGGGTGCCTACTTTATGGGCTTTACCCTGGCGGGAGTGGGAGTCATCGGGCTGGTTAAAACGGTGACTACCGCTGCGGTACTGCTGCCCTATCTGATCTTGGCCGTACCGATTCTCGATATGTCAGCTGTAATTGTCGATCGCCTGCGAGCCGGTAAATCTCCCTTTGTGGCTGACAAGCGCCACCTGCACCACCGGCTGCTTCAGGCGGGGCTTTCTCACCGGGTAACGGTGCTCTTTATCTACGTGCTGACCCTGTGGGCCGGTAGTTTGGCTCTGGCGTTTGCGGGCATGCCCAGCGGCCTAGTCTATGCCTTAGCCGCCACAGCGCTACTCAGCTACACCGGCTGGCGGCTGCGGCAGCGCACTCGCTGAGGGGCCGTAGGGGTATTTGTAGGCCTGCCGCAGATTGCTGGCGCGGTAAACATGAATGGTTTCGGTTACTTCGCCGCCGCGCATGATCGGTACGGTGGCTAGCGGCTCAATGCTGTCGAAGAGGGGCCGGTAGCCTTCCACAATCTCATCGACTTGGGCAAAGCGATCCAAGGTCATGTAGAGTGCATCTTGGCCCACCCAGCCCTGGGGGTTAAACCAGTAGGCAAACCCCCGCGCATCTTGGCTAAAGGCCGTCACCGGCAGATCGACTGTGGGGTGGATAGCCATGGCAAAGTAGCCTCCCAGGTAATACTCGTTGGTGAAGACAAACCCCACCTCATTGAGAGCTGTGCGAATCTTTGGGATGCTGGCAAACTGCCGCTTGAGCTGACTAGTGTCGATCAGTTCTGTAGAGCCATCCTGCTCGACAGGGACTAGCCCACCAAACAGAGCGTAGGTGCTGGGTTTTTGCAGGACGCCGAGCTGTAGGTGCAGCAGCGCCACCATCGACAGAGAGCCCAAAAACAGCCCTGAACCCCATAGCCAGCGGCGAACGAGACGGGGGCGATCGCGTTGCCAAACTAGCACCTGAGCGGCCAGCAAAATGGCGATGCCCCAGTAGCCAGGGGCAGGCCAGGCGGGCAAAATCTGCTGCTTGCCCCCCAGCAAGGTAAATAGCAGCATAATCGGCAGCGATAGCCACAGCACTAGACCCCGTCTATAGTAATCTTGCCCTTCGTCGCCGACCAGGCTGGGGGAACGCAAGAGCAATGCCTGCTTTGCACCCTGTCGCGCCGCTACCCACCACAGTGGAAAGCCAAACAGGGGAAACAGGTACACGATGGACAGCAGCCAGTAGCCCACCATCTGCCCCAAGCTAAAGCCACTGGGAGCATTGTTGCCATCAAACCGCATACCCAGCTGAAAGCGAAAGGAAATCCAGTCGTTTTGGCTATTCCAGTACCACAGGGGGAAGAGGGTAAGAATGAAGACGCCCAAGGAAAGGAGCGTCCAGGGCGATCGCAGCGCCGCTCGGTAGGGCCGATAGGCGGCACAAAACCCCACCAGACTCACGCCCAGCACAAACCCGTGGTACTTGCTCAACCCCGCCAGGGCCACCGTCAGCCCCAGCAGCACAATGCGCCAGGTGGGCACATAGGTCGCTTTAATTGCCCCAGAGTCCTCAATTTGGCTGCTATGGGGAAAAAACTCCCAAGCCGCGACCAGCAGCGTAGCGCTCCAAAACAAAATCAGCCCATTGTCGGGGGAGGTGAGAATGCCAAAGCCGATGGTAAACAGCGGTATCAGCGTAACGATAGCCACCGTCATCTGGCCTACCGCCGCTGAAAACAGCCGCGTTGCCGCCAGATACAGCAGCCCTAAACTGAGGCAGTAGAGCACCAGCGCCCCAAGGCGAATGGTGAAGGGTGAGATCACCCCCGTGAGCCACCAGCCCAGCCCAGTGGTGAGGGCTACCAAGGGCGGATGGTCGAAATAGCTCAGGCTCAGGTAGCGGCTGTAGAGATAGTAGTAGGCTTCGTCGAATCCTGGAAACAGCCAGATTGCAACGATGGTGCGGTAGAGCAGGCCTCCCAACATTAGGGCTAGCAGCCCGGTAGCCCAGCCTGGTTGTTTGCGATCGCCCCCTACGGCGGGTCTTTGACCATCGCCTCCCCTGACGGCTCTATCCCCCTCGCGCCAACCTGCCATCGGGTAGCCTCTCCTTAAAACAACCAATCCGCGACATAATCTAGGGACTTAGCCAATAGGCCAAACAGGCTTTTCCTGACGTCCCTGCAATGGTCATAATGACACTATTGCGCCCCGGCCATCCCATCGGCCCGGCCCCTTTCGCCCTAAGGATGCCCCATGCCACACAGTCCAGCGTTTCAGCCTGCCGAGACCGAGACTTTATCCCCGGCCATGCACAGCGCAGAGATTATCTGCGTGGGTACTGAGCTGCTGCTGGGGGACATTCTCAACGGCAACGCCCAGTTTTTGGCGAAAGAGCTGGCCAGTCTGGGCATTGCCCACTACTTCCAGACCGTGGTGGGCGACAACCCAGCCCGCATTCAGCAGGCGGTGACCACTGCCGCCGATCGCTTCGTCCAGCAGCCAGGAACGGCATCCCAGCTTCTGCTCTTTACCGGCGGCCTTGGCCCCACCCCCGACGATCTGACCATAGAGACGCTGGCCGACCTGTTTGGTGCGCCTCTGGTTGAGCACCCTGACCTATTGGCCGATATTGAGGCCAAATTTACCGCCCGAGGCCGGACGATGCCCCTCAGCAACCGCAAGCAGGCGCTGCTGCCCAAGGGAGCCACGGTGTTGCCCAACCCCCAGGGCACTGCTCCAGGGATTATCTGGTCGCCCCGGCCTGGGCTGACCCTGATGACCTTCCCCGGTGTGCCGAGGGAAATGCAGGCCATGTGGAAGGAAACCGCCGTACCCTACCTGCGCAGCCAGGGCTGGGTGACGACCACCATTGTCAGCCGCATGCTGCGGTTTTGGGGCATTAGCGAGTCGGCCCTGGCGGAGCAGGTTGCCCCCTACCTGAGCCAGGGGAACCCCACGGTTGCCCCCTACGCCAGCAAAGGTGAATCCAAACTGCGCATTAGCGTGCGGGCCGACTCTACCGCGGCGGCCCTGGCCAAAATTGAGCCGGTCGAAGCGGGAATTCGATCGCTGGTGGGCAACGACTGCTACGGGGCCGACGACGATACCCTGGCCTCAGTGGTCGGACAGCTGCTGCGGTTGCGGCAGCAAACCGTAGCCGTGGCTGAGTCTTGTACGGGCGGGGGCCTAGGGCAGCTCTTAACCGATATTGCGGGCAGCTCTGCCTACTTTTACGGCGGTGTGATTGCCTACGACAACCGAGTCAAAATCAATATCCTCAAAGTGGATCCGGCTATTTTAGAAGAACAGGGGGCCGTGAGTGCGATCGTAGCCGAGCAGATGGCTCTAGGCGCTAAGTCGCTGCTGCAAACTGACTGGGCCTTGAGTATTACCGGCATTGCTGGGCCAGATGGGGGCAGCGAGACCAAACCCGTAGGATTGGTCTACATTGGCCTGGCTACTCCCAAGGGCGATGTGTTGACCTACAAGCACGAGTTTTCTGGGTATCGGGGGCGCGATTGGGTGCGTCAGCTTAGTGCCCTTTCTGCCCTGGATGCTCTGCGGCGCAACCTGCTGTAATGGTTGGGTTGATCATTTGCTTCAAATGGCTATTATGTAATTATGGATGAATGCAGCCCCCGTCTGGCCTAGAGCCGGTTTTAGGTAAGAGCAACCGGGGTGGCGTGTGCCAGTAAGGAGTTTTGCCCTAATGGACTACATCGAAAAGGCTCTCGAAAAACTGCGCGACTGGGTCGATAGAGTCATTGAAGCTCTATTTGGCCCTGAGCACCAGGCAGAGCCTGACCTGATTCCTATTCCGGTAGAAGAACCCCGCCGCTAGGGTGCTCTCAGAGAGTTTGCTTAGAGTTTGGCGATACCGTCGCTAAGATTAATTTGTGCTGGGGCGATACGTAGTCTGGCTGGTTAGATCTAGGCGAAAAATCAACGAGTTACGTCCCAGCGATAGGGCATTTAAGGGCAATGTTACCGTTTAGGGTTCAAGTCATTCACGGCCCAAATCTCAACATGCTGGGCCTGCGAGAACCCAATATCTATGGTCGGCAGACCTTAGCTACCATCGAAGAATCCCTGGACGCTGAAGCGACTACCCTAGGGGTTGCTCTGGATTGCTTTCAATCCAACAGTGAAGGGGCGTTAGTGGACTGTGTTCAGGCTGCTTTTGGCCAAAAAGACGGTATTCTGATCAATCCTGGGGCCTATACCCACACCAGTGTGGCCATTCGAGATGCGATCGCAGCCGTTGCTATTCCCACGGTAGAAGTTCACCTCAGCAATATCCACCAGCGCGAAGCCTTTCGCCATCACTCGTATATTGCTGCGGTGGCCGTGGGCCAAATCTGCGGCTTTGGGGCCGACAGCTATCGCCTGGGGCTGCACGCGCTGGTAAAGCACCTCAGAGACCTGCACCCAGCGATCGCAGATTCGTAGTGGTTTAGACTTAGATCTGCGCTAAATTCCTCCTCGAATCTTCTCGAAGTTGTATGGCCACCGCCACAATTAAATTTCTAGAGACGCCAACCTCCCAAGCGTGGGTTGAGCAAGCTCTGGCTAACCTCGACGTGGTTTTGCTCGATCACGCCCAGTGCGAGCGCAAGGCGGCGGGGGTGGCCATGAGCCTAATCAATCGCTATCCGTCGGATGCTGAGTTGGTGAAGGCGCTGACTGCGATCGCCCAAGAAGAACTGGCCCACTTTGGCCAGGTGAATCAGTGGCTAGAGCGGCGCAGCATTCCCTTAGGCCCGTTGCCGCCACCGCCCTACGGAGCCGCCCTGCGTCAGCAGGTGCGCTCCGCCGAACCCCACCGTCAGCTCGATGTGCTGCTGGTGTCGGCGCTGATCGAAGCTCGCAGCCACGAACGGTTAGGCTTGTTGGGCCAGCACTGCCCCGACCCCGAACTCGCCCAGTTTTACCGCAGTCTTATGGCTTCAGAGGCCCGCCACTACGGCGCTTACTGGGTACTGGCCACTGGGCGCTTTCCCCGGGCCGAGGTAGAAGGGCGACTAGCTGAATTAGCCGCCGCCGAAAGCGAAATTTTAGCTAGTCTTCACCCCCAGCCCCGCATTCATAGCTAGAGAAGAGTTCAATGTCGCTAGACCACCACAGCACCTTTGGCCCCTACCTGATTCGCAGCTGGCAGCCTGGCGATCGCGCCGCCGCCGTGGCCATCATTGGTCAAGTACTGCAAGAATACTGCCTCACCTGCGAACCGACTGCCAGCGATCGCGATGCCCTAGAAGTAGAGGCCTGCTATTGGGAAACCGGCGGCGAATTTTGGGTCGTCGAAACCGATGGCGAGCTGGTCGGTACCGCTGGGTATCGTCCTACCCAGCGTGGAGAGGGTGCCGTGGAGTTGCGCAAAATGTACCTGCTGCCCCAGGCGCGCGGACAAGGCCTGGGGCGCTATCTGCTCAGCACGCTAGAATCTGCCATTCAGCAGCGCGGCTTCACCGATATTTGGCTGGAAACGGCCTCGGTGCTAAAGGAAGCGGTGGGGCTGTACGAAGCCAGCGGTTATGAATCTGCCAGTGGGGTCGAGACGGCTCGGTGCGATCGCGTCTACCGCAAGCGCTTACCCTCCGCTGCCTCTCATCCCGTTGGCTAGAAACGCGGGCTTCAGCCTCAACAGTCAGAAGTCAGCTATAATCGCCACATTAATACTGGAATACTGGCTAGCCTGCTTTGATTGCCATCTATCCCGGCAGTTTTGACCCCATCACCCTGGGCCATTTAGACATCATTACCCGTGGCAGTCGACTGTTTGAACGGGTGATTGTGCTGGTGTCTAGCAACCCTAACAAGGTGCCGATGTTCTCTACCGATGAGCGCATTCGGCAAATCGAGCGATCGGTAGCGCACCTCAGCAACATTGATATTGACCATTACGATGGGCTCACCATTAACTACGCCAGACAGCGCCATGCCCAAGTGCTGCTGCGGGGGCTGCGAGTGCTCTCCGATTTCGAAAAAGAGCTGCAAATGGCGCATACTAATAAGACCCTGGCCGACGATATTGAGACGCTTTTTCTATCAACTTCCACCGAGTACAGCTTTCTTAGCAGCAGCCTGGTCAAAGAAATCGCCCGCTTTGGCGGCCCCATAGACCACCTTGTTCCCCACCATGTAGCGCGAGACATTTACCAATGCTACGCCCAGACCCCGCCCGCCTCAATGCCCAGCCCCGCAGCGCCCAGTCCCGCAGTGCCGGTGCCCAAGCCAATGGATTGTCGGTAGAGGCGGTGGAAACCAGTGCGACCCTCCCCAGCCCCGGTGACATTGACATACAGCAGGAACTCAACAAGCTCGAAGAGCTGATTTTAGCCAGCCCGCGCGTGCCCTTCAGCGGTCGTACCCTGGTCGATGAAGATCAGCTGCTTGACCAGCTCGATGCCATTCGCCTCAACCTGCCGCCGGCCTTTCGCCAGGCGGTGCAAATTTTGCAGCAGCGCAACACCCTGCTGGCCGAAGCCGAGCGCTATGCCCAAGACCTGATCGCCGCCGCCGAGCAGCAGGCCGCCCAAATGCTCGATGAGCTTGGCATTGTGCGCCAGGCCGAGCAAATGGCGCAACAGCTTAAAACCCAGGCCCAGCAAGACTGCGACAGCCTGCGCACCCAGGTAATGGGCGACATTGAGCAAATGCAGCTCCAGGCCCAGCGTGAATGGGAGGCCCTGCGCCAGAAAGCCCTAGACGAGCAAGACATGATTCAGCAGGAAGCCGATGGTTATGCTGACCAGGTACTCTCCAACGTAGAGCAGCAGCTCTCTCAAATGTTGCGCATCATTCAAAACGGGCGCAGCCACCTTCAGCCCGTCAAGGAACCCCCAGCTCCTGTGCCAACCCAGCGCCCCAAGGCGAGCAAAGCGGTTCCACCGTCAGATCCACGAACCGATGTATCCCCAGAGCGCCCTGCCAATCGCCCCCGATCGCCGCAAAAGCCTGCCGCCGACCCATGATCAGCTATCTCAAAGGGGTCTTGGCCGATATTCAAAAGCCTGGCAACCACAAAATTATCCTGACCCTGGACGTGAATCAGGTGGGCTACGACATGCAGGTACCCGCCCGTCAGCTATCGCTGCTGCCACCCTTGGGGGAGGTAGTGCAGCTCTTTAGCCACCTCTACTTTCGCGAAGACCAAGCGGTCTTGTTTGGCTTTGGCCTCCGGCAAGAGCGCGATCTGTTTCGGCTGTTGATTAGCGTCAGCGGCATTGGCCCCCAGATGGCCCTGGCCTTGCTTGACACCCTGGGCGAAGCTGAGCTAACCCAGGCGGTGGTGAGTGGCAACACCCGCCTGCTGTCGCGCACCCCAGGGGTGGGCAACAAAACGGCCGAACGTCTGGTGCTAGAGCTCAAAACCAAGCTCCAAGACTGGCAGACCCAGTCAGGGGTTGGGCTGGTGCCTGCGGCTGGGCCGGTGCCTACCCTCTACGAAGAGGTTGAAACCACCCTCAGCGCCTTGGGCTACAGCCAGAGTGAAATTCTCAAGGCGCTACAGGCGGTGGGCCGTAACTCGACTCTACAGAAGACGGCGGATCCTGAAAGCTGGGTACGCGAGGCGATCGCCTGGCTCAGCCAGTAATCCTGCCTTCGACTTCTGGCTGGAGTTGATAGGGGCGGCGACCCCTATGCTATAGTGGAAAATCCTGACTCAAACCTATCCTTCTAGAGAAGCTGTCTGTCCCATGACTCTGTTGCAAGCGCGCAAGCAGGAACTTATTTCCGACTACCAGGTGCACGAAACTGACACCGGCTCTGCCGATTTGCAGATTGCTATGCTCACCGATCGCATCAATCAGCTGAGCACCCACCTGCAAAAGAACAAAAAAGACTACTCGTCTCGCCGGGGCCTGCTCAAAATGATTGGCCACCGCAAGCGCCTCATGGCCTACCTGCAAAAGCAAGACTCTGAGCGCTACCGGGCTCTGATTCAAAAGCTCGGCATTCGCGGCTAGGGCTTGTCAGACAAGGAAATTTCCAGACAAGACAACCCAATTATCTAGTGACTGTAGGGTGGGCATCGCCCACCGCTGGGTAAAGTGTTTTCCAGAAGTCGCCTAAGGCTAGAGACTGTGCGCAGGCTGGGTTGAGACGACTGGAGCGATGATTCCTTGTCAGAACTTCCAGCCATTTGCCCAGGCTGCGCATCCAGGCTGAGTGAGCAGGGATGGCGGCCTGGCTTAAATATTGTCTGTTGTTGTCACGTAGCGCTATGGCCCCTGATTCGTCTCGCAAGCGCCTGCCCTTTGAGCCTCGTAAGAGTGCTGCCAAGCCTGCCGAGGAGCCTAAAAAGGCTACTGCTAAGCCATCTCCTGGCAAAAGCGCAGCTCAGAAATCAGCTTCTGCCAACAAGGCCGCTTCCGCCAAGCCGGGGGTTGTTTCTAAAAAGAAAGATGGCGCTAAGCCGTCGGCCAAGTCAGCAACCGCTATCCCTGAGGTGGTGAGCGATCGCATGCTGCGGCGCATGCTGGCCTTCTCAGGTGTCCCGACCGGGGTGGGGATACTGACATTTTTCGTGAGCTACTACCTGGTGGTAAACCAGGTGGTAGAGCTGCCATCCTACTTTGTTTTGCTGATTACCCTGGGCTGCTTTGGCCTAGGGGTGGTAGGGCTTACCTACGGTGTCCTGTCGGCTTCCTGGGATGAAGATCGTCCCGGCACCCGGTTGGGTCTAGATGAGTTTCGGCTCAACTTTGGCCGCATGACTAGCGCCTGGGGGGCTAAGTAAGAGCGTTAACGTTGGAGTGTCCGAACTAAAAGACATCCTTCCTAAGGACGTGAATTCGGTCGTTGGGCCGGTCGCTCTGATATCCCAGATAAGTTTTAGTTGGAAGACTTTTAGCGATGGAATCTGAGAACCTGATGGTTCGCTCAGGCCTACTTCTTGCTGTCTGGTTCAACAGACGCTTGCATGATTTGCTCGATCTGCTCTTCCATGGTTTTGAGCAGGTGGCTTAGAGCCTCTAGGGTCCGCGCTGAGGGAGGCTCGATGGTAATCGACTGGCGAGCCCGCTGGCGAATCTCGCAGATCCGTTTTTGCAGGGTTTGGGCGACGCCGAGGGCATCTTCTCCCATCTGCTTGATTTGCTGCTGTTGGTAAAACTTCAGCGCCGCTCCTCGCAGTACCTGGAGGGTAGCTTCTTCACCGTGGGAGCCTGCCATCAGCCGCAGACGCAGCAGCACGCGATCGCCTTTGTACAGCCGCTCAATATCGGCCTGTTTAGGCTGGGTGGTGGGCAATAGGGGCAGGTGAGTCAGCCGCTTGAGTTCGTTGATCACACTTTGAACCTGGTCGAGGCTGAGGTTTTTGAGCGCGGCCTGCACCACACCGTCTTTGCTCCAGAGCACCTGACCATGGCTGGGTCGTCGTTCTAAATAGAGCCGCCCAATGCCTTCGGTTAAAACCTGGTAGAGCAGTGCCTGGGTGAGTTTGGGGGGCGGCAAGCGGTGCAGCTGATCGAGGGGCACCTGGCTGAGGATGGGATCGAGGGCAAGGGTGAGGGGTTGAGACTCTAGCTCCGCCACTGGCTGGGCCGCTGGAGGAGTTTCTATTGGTGGTGGCGAAGGAGCAGGTGGCAGGTCAGGAGTCGGGGCGGGGCGATGGTCAGAGACCGGCTCCAACGGGCGATCGCTGCGCAGATCCTCAGGGCTGTCAACAATAAAGGTGAGAAACTCATCGGCCTGGTTTTGGGCATGGGACGGTGCTTCAATCTGCGGCTGAGGCCGAGCTTTTTGACGAGATGCGTAGCTGAGGTACTTGGACAGCATTTTGCGCTGCCAGTCACAGTCCACAGGCCACGACTTCACCGAGCAGTGAATAAAGGAGACTTGCTTGCGGGCATATTCTATCGCAACGGTGTCTGACGGGTTGACCATGCCAAGGTGCAGGCAACTCGACTCTACCGAGAGCGGGATAATCTCGTGATAAAGGCAGGCCTCAAAGGGCAAGATGCTGTCGATTAGGGACAGCATTTGGGCCACTTTGAGGCGGCTATCGATGGCTTCACTGCCGCTTTGTATGTCTAGGGCAGAAAGGTCGTTGGATAGAGCGTGGGTGTCGGGCTCCGGCATGGGCCTGGAAAGTTAACGATCAGGATTCCCCTATGCTAGGCGTGAGGCGAGACGCGGGGTTCATTTCTTAAGATCAGCCTATTAATCTTTATGGGAGCCTTTACCATTTCACTAGGTTTGAGGTCTGTCTTGCCTAGCCGTTCGAGGTCTGGTAATGGTGAAAAAAGGGTTTTTTGAGGACTAAAACCCTATCAGGAAAGATTTTCTGTGGAATTGTCATTCATCTGTTGCCGAAAGTCAGCTGTCTAGCTCGCGATCGCACAAAAGGGGCGATCGCGTCTTTCTTTTCCGGTAGAGCTTTGCAGACAACTCTGCCAACGGTGGTCTAGAGCTACTGCATTGGTGCACCTTCCCTAGCCGTGTCGGGGGTGGGAGCCTGACTTGGCTCGGGTGCCGGTGCGGCGATCGCCTCGTCTGCTGCGGTCTCTACATCCGCCGGGGAAGGCTCAACCGACAGATCGGCGGCGCTAACCTGTTCAAACCCTAGGGGTTCCTCCTGCTCTGGGGCAATTGTTAGGTCAGCCGGGCTGGGGATCTCTAGAGGCGATGCCTGTGGTGCGGGGGCAGGAACGACATCGGTAGCCACTGGCTCGGCAGCTTCTGGGGTTGGAGCTATCGTCTCAGGCAAGGGTTCAGCCGGAGTCGCCGTCAGGTCGGTTGCTGGAGATCTGGCATCTTCCTGAGGCATTTCTTTGGCTAGGTGTTCAGGCGCTGGGGCGTTAGGCTGGGGCATATAGACCGTGCTTTCGGGAAATGCTCCCGGTACAGGGGATGTCGCTGTTACTGGAGTAGCCACGGGTTGACTGCCTTCCTTGGCGTCGGCCCAGGAGGGGGGAGCGATCCGATCCGGAATTACAGCGGGCTCTGCTCCTGCCACCTCGGCTAAGGGAGCGATCTCAGTGGGCTCTGCTTCTGCCACCTTGGCTGAGGGGGCGATCGCCACGGACTCCGCTTCTGTTACTGCGTCTGCACTGCTCCTATCGTCAACAGGGGCTGGCTCTTGGGACGCTACTGCCCCCTGGTCAGCAGGTTCTGCACTGCTGCCGGACGACTCCTCTGGGGAAATCTGCGCATCACCACCCTCTCCGGTGGCGGCTGTAGAAGGAGGCGTATCGCCTCGGTTGAACAACACGTTGGTGAGGGAAGCGATTTGCGGGGAGGTGCTGCCCCCAGCCGGAAACGCGGCCTGGGAGAAGCGCTCAACGGTGACCTGCCAGAGAGCTGCTAAGGGATCTGCGTCAGTTGTTTCCTGGTCAGGTGCGGCGGCGATCGCCTCGTTTTCTGCCGGTTCAGCTTGGGCAACCGGGTCGCTGGGGGAGGTCCACATCTGTAGTACCTCGTCCACAGGCTCCGCCGCTGCGATCTCTAGAGCAACCGGGGTTTCTGGTTCGGGAGCGGGGGTCAGTACCCAGTTCTGGGCATGGAGTCCAGGATTTTGGGCCTCATAGGCGGCGATCGCCTGGGCAACAGCATTGGCGCGGCGCTGCTGATCGCGGCGAATGCTGGGCTCCGTATTGCCCAACCCAGGCGCATTCCAGCGTCCGGTGTTAGGGTTGATGTAGGAGCGGGTGCGGGCGACTAAAATAGCTTCCGATCCCTCATAGCCGTTGGCTTTGGCCTCGGCCAATCGCTCAATGTAGCCCACCCGCCCAATTGCCGCTAGGGGTGACTGATTCGCTAGATCCAGTCCGTTGAGGGTTTCTTCAAGGGTGAGGTTAAGGCCGTGTTTGAGCGCTCTTTCTCGCAGCACATCTCCCTGATTCTGAAGCCGAGCTAGCTGCTTCTGATCGGCTTCTGCTGGCGTGCTGGCCCCGTGCTGGTAAGAAAATGTACCCATGTTCCATACGCGGTTGCCGGGGTCACTGTGGCCAAAGTAGGCAGGATTGATAGCGCCATTGGGGGTGCGGGTGCCCTCAGCACTGCCCACGGCCCAGGCTACTAAGGAGTCTGAATTACCTTCAAACAAACCCGGCAGCGGGTTCGCCGGAACTTTGGGCTCGGCTGCCTTGGCCTGGGCCATAACCACTGCAGCTGATGGCTCTAGGCCAAAATCGAGGGCTAAGAGCGGGGTCTCTTTTGGCGGTTCGGCCTGGGGCTCGGGGGCAGGCGGGGGAGCTACTGCCACCATCACCGAGGCCTCGGGTAACGGCGGGGCTGGGGGCAGCAGGGCGGTGGCCGACGTGCTTTCGTTGAGGCCGACGGCGACCCCGCGCCGATACACCCCAGCGGGCAACTGCTGGGGTGAGTGATAGCGCATGGGCGGGTTGGCCGCCTGGGCCGGAATTGGCAGGGGCTGATTGGTGATATCCACCGCTGGGGCAGCGGCTACGGCTTCGACTACGGGGGGCTGCTCGGCCCACTGGGGCCGGGCCAGCTCAAAGCTGAGGATGCCGTCGTCGGCCCGTACGGCAGTGGGGCTAAACAGGGCCAACAGAGCACTGGCGGCTAGAAGAGTGGGATGTAGCTTCATGGGGCAGCGGGGGATAGATGGCCAAGAAGATTGGGGCTGAGGGGGAATTGGGATTCTGAAGCAGAAGGGGCTGGGCTAGAACGGTAGGCGAGGGGGCGGACGATTCAGCGATCGCTCCAGTACGCGATCGGAGGGCTCGACCATGGCCCAAGAGCCATCGGGCTGGCGTCGCAGAGTGGCAAAGTGAATGTAGCGCCCACGCCCCATGACGGTGCCTGCCTCCACCGACCCCACGCGCGGTTGGCTAACGCCGCAGTAGCGAAATAGGTAGGCCGGTACCTCTGGGCTCGAAAAATAGATGCAGTTGAATCCCTTGGCAGCCAGTTCTACCTGACCCGTAAACGGAGCGCGCAGCCGTGCCCCTTGGAGCCGTAGGGAAATATCGCCCAGGCTGCCGGTGACCAACTGCCCGGCCACGCGATCGCCCGATTCGATTTCCCAGGCCTGCTTCAGCACGATCTGACGGGGTGCCATCGGAGTCAGCCTGCCACAGCCGCTTAGGGTAACCATCAGCAGGCCGAGGCCCAGACCCAGGGCCAGTCGACCTAGGCTGTGGGGCAGTGTAGCCAAGCGCAGAAACTTAGGCTGAGACAACGGTCGTCTCGCCCACAGACTTGAACATCCCCAGCCAAACTGACTCATCAACAGCAGGGCACTATTGAAACCGAAAGCGGTAGCCCGCGTACTCGTCATTTTCGTACAAAATTACTAGCTGCACGGTCGGATCCCAAGCCATCGGGTAGGCTTCGCGCTCTGAGACCACCCCAGAGCGTACCTGGAGCTGAGGCAGAGCACAGTAGGGCTCGGCCACAATCTTGCGCACGTTTTCTTTAGGGTCTCGCTCGGGCACCACCAGGAGCTGAGCGAGCTGTTCACGGCTCAACTGGGCCGTACCCTGCACAATTTTTTCGCACCCTTCAGTGCTCTGTGGCCTGGCGGCCTGCAACCAGCCCCCGGCCCCCTGACCGTCGATGGCCAGTAGCCCTATGGCCAGCAAAATTCCCCCGGCGATAAAGGGCTTGGCGGTTGCCAGGGTGATTCTCTCCCCCTGCGGATGCATTGAAACCATAAGCTGACTCCTTGAAACTCAGTGAAGAATGGAGCTACACCGCACTAGAGTTGACCGCCCACAACCAGCCCTAAAACCAATAAAAACACCCGAATGGCTGGGCCAAAGGCCAGCTTTGGGGCTAGGGTGGCTCGGTAGAGGGCATAGGCGGTGATGGCGGTAATCGCGGCTACCGCTACCGACCAGAGGGCTGGAAAGGCGGCCAATAGAAGATTCAGCGCCAGGCGACCGATGACTCCACCCCCTAGCCACAGCACCCCATCCACGAGGGAAAGAGACGCGCCCCTGGTCGAAGGCCCCAGCGAGCGACCAGGGGCAACCAGTGGCCTGGGTTGGCGAGGGGTGACGAATTGGGCGATCGCTAAACCGGTATCCCAGATGGTGCGACTCACCTGAGCGATTAGTTGAGAAGGCTCTTGGCCTAGGGCCAACAGGTCTGTGGCGAGGGCGCTCCACTGGCTTCGACCTCGGTTTCTAGGCGAGCCATAGGTGGTGCGCCGATGGCCAGCCGGTTCATCGGCAGGCATGGAGGGAGTTCGAGTCCCTAAAGGTGGGTTGGGGCGAGCGGCTCGAAAGGCCAGCACAATATTGCCCTGCTGATCCATTTCCGCCGAGGCCAGCACAGCCCGCTCGGTGTCGAGTTCTGGGGGCGCGATCGCCTGCCCTTGGAGATTGACGGTGGGATACAAACGGATCAAGCGAGCTTGAATCAGATTCATTTCGGCGATCGCCCGCTCTTGCTCTGACGACAGCTGGTTGATCCGTTGGGCCATGGCGTTCAGGCGTTTGAGATAGACTTCCGCAGGCGCTGAGCCAGCCGGCAAATCGGTTCCTGGCTCAGCGGATCCCTGTTCGGCTCGCCATTGCAGGGCTTCAACGGCGGTAGAAAAATCGACGCCAGGGCGCGACGGCCCTCCAGGGCTGGCCTGGGAGCTTCTGACTGCTGACCCCAGCCGCGCCGGTTCCCCTGCCCAATCAACCTGTACGGCGGAGTCGCTTTGGCTCAGGGCGTTGACCGTATCAGTAAGTTTGGTTTGAATGCTTTGAAAATCCATTGCCCAGTACCCGAGAAGAGAGCCGCCAAAAACTACGAACCCTACCCTTCGAGTCCTTTGACTGACGTAGAGTTGACCTCAGTCACCAAGAGGAATAGGGTTCCGAAAGGAAGATAATACAAGTGTACCATATCCCCTGAGATATGTACTAAAAATGTACTATCCTGCTTGACTTCTAGAAAAGGCGTAGCCAAGACAGCTGGACATGGGCCAGGAGTAACTCGACCTGGAGCGACGGAAGTATTGGGATCCTTTCTGCCGGGCGGTTTTGCCTTGCCGTCAGCTCAGTAATGTGAAAACTATCCGCAGAAACGTCAGCAACCCAGGGCGACTCTGTAAATTGAAGTCACCCGAGTGACGATTTATCACAATTGCCTTTGATGACTCGTCTCTGCAGTGGCGACTGTACTGGCTTGCAGCACGGTGTCAGCCGTTGTAAACACTTGGCTCTACCCTTGGGCAGGTGACATTTTTTTATCGCCCTGCTGTTGCAAGATAGATCCACGGAACTGTTCTGTTGGGGCACTCTGAGCTTAGTAATTTGCCTGTGCCCGATCTACCCTATGAGTTTTTGCCATGGTTAAGGCCTACGACAAACCCCTGCGACGTTCTCTCGCTCTGCCAGAGTTAACGAACTCAGGCTGTAGCCCCAGGCCTGACTCCCGGTCGGCAGTGGTGGTGCGGCCAAAATCCTGTCCTTATCACATTGTGATGGCCTGCTTTTTGGGTGGTCAGGTGCTGATGCGCATTTTGCGATTTAGGGTTAATCGCCAACGCACCCTAGAGCAGATGGTTGCGGCGGGGCCGCTCACCCTCACCCCCGTGCTGCTAACGAATGTGTTTGCGGGCATGATTTTCACCATTCAAACCGCCCGAGAGCTAGAGCGCTTTGGGGCAATGCACGCCCTGGGCGGGGCTTTTGCCATGGCCTTTTGTCGGGAGCTGGCCCCCATTCTGACTGCGGCTATTATGGCTGGGCAGGTGGGCACCGCCTACGCTGCCGAAATTGGCTGTATGAAGGTGACCGACCAGATTGACGCCCTTAAGGTGCTGCGCACAGACCCGATCGACTATCTGGTGGTGCCTCGGGTGGTGGCTTGCTGCGTCATGCTGCCGGTGCTCACCGTATTAGGCCTGGTGCTGGGTATTGCGGGCGGCGCAGGGGTGGCTTTTTTATTCTATGAGATGCCGGTAGGGCAGTTTTTAGACTCGGTGCGATCGCTGATGGTGCTCAACGACCTAATTGCTGTCTTAATTAAATCGGTTTTGTTTGGGGCGATCGTGGCTTTGGCGGGCTGCACCTGGGGCCTAACGACCACCTGTAGTCGATCGGTTGGCCGGGCAGCGACTTCAGCGGTGGTCACCACCTGGGTAGGGCTCTTTATGGTCGACTTTTTTCTGTCTCTGGTCTTGTTTGGGGGCATCGGGGCGGCGCTGCACTAGCGCGATCGCCCCCGTCGCCATACCCTTCCTGATAGCTGTCGATCAGCCGGAGACGAATCTCGTAGGCAAGCTAGTCTGCCCCGGCGGGCAGCATATCGAAGCGATAGTCTATGTAGGTGTTGTCGGGCATCATGGCCCCGATTAGATTGGCACCATCAAGATCGGTGTCAGTGAGATCAGCGTCGCGCAGGTCAGCTCCCTGGAGGTTGGCGTGGCTGAGGTTAGCGCCCCGCAAGTTGGCCCGCTTGAGGTTAGCCCCACGCAGGTCGCTACCGCTGAGAACGGTTTCCTTAAGCGTTGCCCCCTGAAAATTAGCGCCCGTCAGCTTGGCCCCTGACAGCAGCGCTCGGCTCATCTGAACGGCGGATAAGTCGGCCCGAAAAAAGTCGCTGCCAATTAGGTTGGCCCAGTTGAGTTTGCTTTTGCGAAACAAGCTGTGGGTAAACACGCCGCCAGGCATAAACGCGCCCGATAGATTTAAGCCGGAGAGGTTGCAGTCAATAAATTCTACAAAGGGCAGCTTGATGCCCTCCAGCGAGACGTTTCGCAGATCGAGATGGTGAAACTGAAGCTGGCCACGGCTGTAGTTCTGGGTGAGGAGGTCAAGGGAGTAGCGGGTGTAGGGATGCATGGGCAGGCCGTGGAGAGAAGGCTGGGATGGAGCGATCGCAGGTCGGCGATCGCCTGCGCAATTTAGATGACTGAAGCGCCTAACCAGTCGTTTGGAACCCTTGCCGTGACTGGCAGCTAGCGCATGACCCTTACTGTCATCCTAGGTGGTTTTAAGGGGCGCGTACCTGACAGCCTCTTTAATATTTGTGTTCCCCTAAGGGGGCGGCGGATGGTTCCCTCGGAGCAGCGGGCTTTCTCAAGGGTTGGCAGGCCTGAAGCGGCCCCATGATTCTGGGTGCTCCGGGAATTGTAGCCGCAGCCTCTGCAAAAATGCTTAGCACTTTCAATTTGCTTGGCGCAACTTAATTTGACATTTTGTTACATTTGGTTTACATTGAGTTACATAAGCGAAATGCGTCAGCATTGACTGCGCAGCCGAGTTTGGTAAGCGGCGCGTTTTGCGACTGTCCCGATCTCGAACTGGAGGTTTACCTATGACTGCTCTATTGATTTCTCTTTTTGTAGTTGGCTGGGTTGCCGCTGCTCTGATTGGTACCCAGGCCTACTTCCGGGGTGAGCAAACCAAGCCTATCCACGAGCGCAACTGGCGCTCTGACTCCTTTGACCAGCTGGCTCAGTCGGTAACTGGCCAAGCGACTGACTTCGGCGATCGGGTTCCCGCTTACAGCGGCGACGCCTTTTCCAGCAGCGTAATTTCTGGTCAATGATACAGAGCTGCCAATCGTTATTCTCTGACGGTACGCGTTATCCCCTGTAGGGCTCCTACCTCTAGAGCCGTCCCCAAGTTGGGGGCGGCTTTTTGTTGGCGATGACCCCAGAAGTAAGGGCGATCGCTTGCTGATGCTGGGGATGATCAGCCGACCTCCCGCTCGACCACAATGACGTTTTCGGTTATCTGCTCAAAGGTGTCGTCGTGGCTAATCACAAATAGCTGCTGAAACGTTTTGATGCGGCCAATGGCCTCGGCGAGACCCTGGCGTCGGGTGCGATCCATATTGGTGGTAGGTTCGTCAAAGAAGGCGATATCGGCATCGGCCAGTACCTTGAGCAGGGCTAGGCGTACCGCCAGGGCCGCACACATCTGCTCGCCCCCCGACAGGTTGACGAACCGCCGCTGATTGGGGCCATCCTGCACCACAATTTCGTAGTCCCGCGTCCACTGAAGGGCGACGTTGGGGCGGTTAAGCAGGTCTCGAAACAGGCGGTCGGCCTGCTGCGAAATGCTGCGCACGTACTGCTCAGTGATTCGCGGCCCGGCTTCGTTGTAGGCCTTACGGGCAAAGTTGATAAAGCGCCTGGCCTTTTCCCGAGCCTGGAGCTGCTGTTTGGCGATATCGCGCCGCTGGGCGATCGCCTCCAAACCGGCAATTTGCTGATCCAGGTCGGTCAATCGCTGGCGCTGCTGGGGCAAGCTCCCGGCCAGCTGGTCGGCCTCAGATTTGACGGTGCTGTAGGTGGTTTCTAGGGTGGCAGCAGCTTCGGGGTTGAACTCGGCTAGGGTGGCCTGGTAGGCCTGGTCAGCCTCGCGCTGCTGCTGCTGTACTAGGGAAAGGTCGGTCTGGGCTGCGGCCAGGTCGGTCTGTAGCTGGCTGTGCTGGTTGGCTAGCGATTGGTTTTGGAGATACAGCCCGTAGCCTGCCTGGTGTTGGGCGCGATCGCGCTGTACCTGGGCCAGGCGCTGGTCGAGGTCGGCGAAGGGCTCTAGCTGACTGCTCAGTGCCTTGAGCTGCTGGTCTAGCGCTTCTAGGGCGCTGGTTTGGGCGGCGGCAGCTTGCTCAACGCGGGCTTTGTCTTGCAGGGTGCGCCCGAGAATCTGGCTTTTTTCTCGCGGTCTGCCCAAGGCCTCCAGCTCTTTATTCAGGGCATCTAGGGTGGTCTGTCCCTGGACGTGCTGGGCGAGTTGCTGAGTTAGCTCCTCTGCCTCGGCAAGTAGCTCAGCCTGGGCCTGCTGAATTTGCTCCAGTTGAGTGATGATGCCCTTGAGCTGGTCGAGTTCGCCCCGCCAGCCGTAGCGCTGTTTGAGGTCGGTTTCTAAGGTTTGGAGCGTGGTCTTGAGAACTGCTTCATCGGTTTGATCGGCCAGGTCGCTGAGAATAGCGTCTAGGGCCGACAGCAGCGATCCGTGCAGGTCGGTGGCTCCCTGAAGAGACTGCTCCAGGCGTTCCAGGGTTGGGCCTGAGAGCAGCGGCAGGCTCTCGGCGATCGCGGCTAAATCTTTAAGGACGGCTTCAATTGCGGCCTGTTGGACTTGGCCCTGGCGACGGCTATCTGCCACCAGGGCGCTAATCTCAGCCTCAAACTGGCGGGCGGCGGCCAGGCGGCTGAGCTGCTGCTGGAGGCGATCGCGCCGATCTTCTAAGGCTGTAATTTCATCAACCTGGGGCTGCAAAGCGAGCAGGCGATCGCGAGTTTGAATGGCCTGCTGCCGCTGCCGGTCGAGCTGGGCGCTCTGCAATTGGTTCTGCTGAAGCTGAAGCTGCGATCGCTGGGCCTGCTCTAGCTGCTGCATCAGATCTTGGCGCTGGGCCTCCAGCTGGGCCTGAACCGCTATTTGGGGCTCTAGCTGGGCCAGCTCGCGTTCTGTAGCCGCAAACGATTCGAGCTGGGTTTGCCACCGGGCTAGCTCGACCTGGGTTTTGCCCTGGGCGGTTTGCAGGGTTTGGGCCTCGCTTTGCAAGCGCTGGCGCTGCTGCTGGGCCTGACCGAGCGCCTCCAACGCTTGCTCGGCAGCTTGATAGTCTTTGTAGGCGGACTGATGGGCTTGGCACAGGGCGATCGCCTGCTCGGCCTGCTGCATGGATTGCTGGAGTCGGGCCAGGGTACTCTGCTTGACCTCAAGCTGGTGCATCAGCCCCTGGCGCTGGGTGGTCAAGGTTTGCACCGCCTGAGCTTGGGCCTTGAGATCGTCCCGCTGGGTTTGCAGCGTGCGGAGCGTCTCTTGCAATGTTGTTAAGCGCTGCTCGCTGGTGCCAATGGCGGCAACTAGGCTCTGCTGCCGCTGGTGTAGGTCATCCCAACTGGTCAGCGCGTCTTCGTATTGGGCAATTTCTCGCTTAGTAGCCTCGGCCTGGTCTTCGGCATAGCGGCGCAGGGCATTCATCTGCTTAAAGGCCAGCTTGTAGTCTTCAACCTTAAGAATGGCGTCGAATACGGCCTTGCGCTGTTCGGCGGGCTGTAAAAAGTCGGCGGTAAAAGTGCCCTGGGGCACCCCCAGGGTGCGGGCAAACAGCTGAGGCAGGTTGGTGGTGGGGCCTAACCCCAAATGCTGCCGCAGCCAGGGCAGCACCTCATCTTTAATGCGGGTGTAGGGCAGGCGCTCGTTGAGCTGAGGGTCAAACAGAGCGTAGCCCCGCTGGGTGCAGCGCTGGGCGTGGTACGTGCGGCCATCGTAGTTGGAGGTAAAGGCTACGGTGACCTGGGCGCTGCCGCTGCCGTTGCGAATCAGGTCGTCTTTGCCGTAGTCGCCCTGGTAGTTGAAGAGCACCCAGGCGATCGCCTCTAAAATACTGGTCTTGCCCGCGCCATTTTCGCCGCAGATGGCGTTGGTGCCGGGCTGAAACTCAAAGTAGCGATCGCGGTGGGTCTTAAAGTTTTGCAGCGCCACCGACAAAATTTGCATTGCGTGCCCCGTTCTATCGCTTCAGCCACGAAGACTAGGATAGCTTTCTTTGCTGGGGCTAGGGCTGCCCCGGCAGGGTGCGGGCAGCAGTGGAGGTAAAACACACGGGTTCGGCCTCGGTGCGAGTGCACCAAATTTGAATCATCACCGATGGGTCGTCGGGCGAAACCCACCACGCCTCAAGCTGGACGACCTGGTTGGCTAGGGGTAAGTCGCTGCCCTGGTCAGAACTGGCTGGGGCAGCCGCAATGGCTGGGGCGCTTTCGCGATCAGCCGGTTGGTGAAGGAGCGGCTCTAACCCCTGGGCGGTTTTAGCCAGGGTAGCCTGAAGCTGTGGCGCGGTTCCCTGATAGGTCTGGGGCGGTGGACTGGGCCGCGACCGCGCTAGAGGCATGATGTCTGTGCGCACCACGCCCGTCTGGGGCGACCCGAGATGGGGGGCGGCGGGAGCGGGCGACTCGGCAAGATTAAACGAAGGGGTAACCGCGCTGGCAGCAGGCGCTTTTGCCAGGCTAAAGCTGGCCTCTGACTGGGTCAGGTAGCTGTGGCCGTAGGCTGTGAGCATACCGGTAGCCATGCTGAGGGGAATCAACAGCCGTATTAGGTGGCGCTGGCGGTGGCAGCGCTTGGTGTAGCGATCGCAGGCCGCCAAATAGCTGCTGGCCAGCACCGAGAGCTGGTTAGGATGCACCTGCCGAAAGGTTTTGGCCTCGTTGAGGCGGGTTTTGGTCAAAAAATAGTCAGGATGGTTGGGCTGCTCCTGCTGCTGCCACTCCTGAGCGGCAACCTCAATGGCTCGCTGCTGCCTGACCTTGGGACCCTGGATCTGTAACCACTCCTGTAGCAGTGGCCAGTTGCGAATCAGGGCCTCGTGGGCAATGTCAAAGTAGGGGGCGCTGGCGGTGGGCGCTGTTTCAGCGATCAAGAGCTCGTTCGTGATCGCGGCTAAGCTACCGTCTGAATCTGTCGGTGTCCACCCTGGCACCGCAATGGCCGCAAGGTCACACCTGGCAGGCTGGGGTTGAGCGTGGGCGACCACTAGGCGGGCGGCCATGAGCCGGTCTGCCACGGCGGCGATGGCCGGCTCGGGCATGGCCGCCGTGATCAATTCGACCAGCGACACTGGGCGACGAGTTAACGTGGCGCCATCCCCCAGGTCGCACAGGCTCAGAAAAATACGCTGGGCAATGGCTTGCTCAGTGTCGGTAAGACTCTGGTACAGCTCGCTCGCCCGTTGGTTAAGCAGGTGGCGAATGCCTCCCATCTCCGCATAGGCCGTCAGGGTCAGATGGGGTGGGTCTGGGAGGTTTGGGGTGCTTTCTCGCCGCAGCCATAGCTCCTTTAAGATCAGCTGGAGCAGGGCCAGGTCGGCGGGAGCGCTGACAATATCGAGCAGCAGCGTGTAGACCAGGTTGGCATCGTAGCGCAGCCCTACCTTTTCGAGGGGGCCAACAATGGTGGCTTTGAGCTGGTTGTAGGTCATGGCCGGTACGGCCAGGCTGTGGGCGGCAACCAAAGCCTGAAAGTCTGGAAATTCTGCCAGACCGTCAATCTGGTGGGCCCGCAGCCCCAGCACCAAGTGGAGCGGCAGATGGGCGTGCTGCACGGCGGCTGTCAAACAGTCGATCACCAGGTGGCGATCGCGATCGGGCATTGAACCAGCCGTCAGTAGGGCTTCCACCTGATCGACAACTAGCACCAGGCGGGCATCTGGGCCTTGTTCCCCCATTAGGGCCTGGATCAGCTGGCAAAATCCCTCAGCTCCCTGCTGTAAAAATGATTCAGCCCGGCGCAATTGCTCAGCGCGATGCAAACCCGCCGCGCCAGGGTCAACAAAGGCTTCTGCCAAACTGGCGAGGGGCGAGGGCCCCACGGCCAGATAGCGCAGAGTCCAAGCAGCGGTGCTTTCGCCTTTGGCTAGGCGGGGCAGTAGCCCGGCTCGCAGTAGAGAGGTTTTACCAATGCCCGATGCGCCCGTGACCACGCACAGCCGAGATGACTGCACCCGGTTGACCAGGGTTTGCGTGATCTCGTCACGGCCAAAAAAGAACTCGCTGTGGGCAGCCTCGAAGGGGGCTATCCCTGGAAAGGGGCAAAAGCCGTAGCGCAGCTTTTGCAATCTCTCTAGCAAGGGGGGCGGCGTATCTCTGGCCGGAGAAAGCATGCCCGACATGCGGGTGAGCACAATTTCGCTGCCGGAGCTTTCAAACAGGGGTTGTTGCAGCTCACCCTTGAGCTCTCGATTGACGGCATCCGTGAGGGAGTGGCCGTTGACGATGCCGCCCTTGACCTTGTAAGGGTTGAGCCCTGACAGAAGCGCCTGGGTGAAGACGCTGTGGTTACCGTCGAGCGATTCGTAGGCGGCTTCGTACTCTCGGGCCGCCGCCATAAAGAGGCGATCGGTACCGGCTCGGGCACCGGGGTCGGCCTCTAGCATGTTAAAAAACTCGCCGCTGTTGCAGCAGTCGAGCAAAATGACGCGCTGGCTCACCGGACTCTCTTGCAGCAGTCGCCGCAGCCAGTGTAGCGATAGGCCGTAGTGACCTGCGGCGGGGTTGGCGTCACTGGTGGCTAGGTAGCCTTCTTGAATACCGGCCTGGCGCTGTAACCCGTGGCCAGAATAGTAAAAAATAGCGGTTTGAGGAATAGTTTTGCCGGCGGGCTTAAAGAGTTTGATCAGCGCTTCTTCGAGCAGTGCTGTCGTTACCACACCGCGCTGACTAATGGCCGGTTTTTGATGGGTAATGGCCTCTGGCAACCGCACCACGCGGCATTCGCCAAAGCTTTCTAAGCAGCGGGCTACCGATTCAGCGTCATGGGCTGGTGCCTGCAAACCTGGCAGGTGCTGATAGGTATTGATTCCGACAACAAGCGCATCCCTTGACATTTTCCTCGCACCCTGATTTGGCGTTCTCTAAATCTGACTGACTGATGGATATAGGAGGGAACATGACAACTTTAGCCATTCTTCAGGTGAGATTTTCCATGACTCAAAGAGTTGAAAATTCTAGAAAACTAGATCTCAAACTGAGTGCTCACGCTTTGATAGGTTAAGTTTAGCTAAGGAGGCTACATCCTCTAAGAGGGGTTTCACCCCTAAAAGAAATATCCGGCAGCCTGAATTTTTTCGAAAGTAAAATTATTCCGTGAAATTACGTATAAATTTTATTATCGACCGCGCTATGTGTTGAATTGCAACAGAAAAAACCGAAAAAGGTGGTGCGTTGTTTTGACTTGCACTGTCAATTGACAACCAATTCCCGTAGTATTTCGGAAGTAATCTTGTACTTCCGTCATCTGGCCGAAGCACATATTGATGGCTTTGTTTTTAAACATTGGCCCAGAATTTCTCTGATTTGTGGCCTGGGTAGTTCGGTAGAATGAATGTCTAAAAGGCGTGGCTGGGCGTTGAGGATTGCCTGTTTGGGGGGCGATCGCCAGCGGCTTTAATATAATAGTGGCGCTACCGATAGTTTAATCCTGGCGGTAATGACTCTATATCTAGACCTATGTTGGAACCGCAGCTCGGGGTATTGAAGATTAGGGTCTGCTGGGGGGTAGGCCGTACCCCTAGGCGAGGCGGTTTTGGGGTCAAGCTCGGCGCGCTGGGTCTGGGTTTTGCTCTGGGGGGCGGTGGTCTAATGCCGAGGGCCGGGGCTACACCTCCCGAGTGGGTGCAGGAGGGCGATCGCCTGACGACGGTCTGCCAATTTGCTGACTTTGCCGCCGCCGTCGCCTTTGTGGAGCGCCTCGTCGAGCCAGCGGATAGGCTGGGGCATCACCCTGACCTGGCGATCGCCTACAATCGAGTCGCGATCAACCTAACTACCCATGACGCCGGAGGGCTCACGGCCCTAGATTTTGCCCTAGCTGAAGAAATCTCTGCGCTGCACGACGGGCGCTGCCAACCGCCAACCCACTCACCCACCCCATGACCTCAGATGCCACTGGCAATCAATGGGTTTCGGCCAGTCATGCCCTCGACTATCTGGCTCGGGCCGATGCCATCCCTCACCGCACTGAGGGGGAGGCTATGCTGCTAGATCTAGTGCCCCCAACCGCCCGCCGCATTCTAGATCTGGGCACAGGCGACGGGCGGCTGATGGGGCTGCTCAAAATTGACCGGCCTGGGGCTGACTATGTAGCGCTAGATTTTTCACCCACGATGCTGGCGGCAGTGCGCGATCGCTATGGCCCAGACCCCAACGTCACCATCGTTAGCCATGACCTATCTCAGCCCTTGCCAGACCTGGGCACCTTTGACGCGGTGGTCTCAAGCTTTGCCATCCATCACCTCGACCACTCCCGCAAGGCAGCCCTTTACGGAGAAATCTACCAAATTCTTGCGCCAGGGGGCTGCTTTTGCAACCTTGAGCATGTGGCTTCCCCCACGGAGCGGCTGCACCACCAGTTCTTGAGGGCCATTGGCTACGCCCCCGAAAACGAAGACCCCTCTAACCAACTCTTAGATGTGGAGACTCAGCTGGGCTGGTTGCGAGACCTGGGGTTTGACGATGTGGACTGCCACTGGAAGTGGCGAGAAATGGCGCTGCTGGCGGGCCTCAAACCGCTGGCAGGCTAGAGCCCTAGGCCCAGCTGCCTGGCCAGGTGGTGACTAAGAACACGATTAAGCTAATCAGGGCGAGAACGCCCTGCAAAATATTGCCGACTAGGGTGCCGACTACGATGGCCAGGCCTACCTTGGCCGACTGCTTAACCCGCTGGAGCAGTTTCAACTCACGGCGGTGCAAAAATTCGCCGATAAAGGCCCCTAGCACGGTGCCAACCAGCAGCCCGAGCAGGGGAATGCCCGTTGGCAACAGGGGCAGTAGCCCAAATAGGCCAAAGAACATGCCGACAAATGCCCCAATTTGGCCCCAGTTGCTGGCCCCAACCCGCTGTGCCCCCAGCACCCCCGCCAGGTAGTCGATGGCAAAGCTGAGAATGAGCGCGGCGATCGCCACCCCCAGTGCCCATTTGAGCCCCACAAACCCCACCACCAGGCCCCAAATCACGATCGCCCCGACAATCAGCGTAATCCCAGGTAGGGCCGGTACGACGGCGCCCACTACCCCCACCCCCATGACCAGCACCAGGAGCCAGTACAGGGCTAGGTGCCACGCCTCAGTGGTGTCGAGGGCCGTGGGTACCTGCACCTGGGCTGGCAAGCTGGCGACGCCGTGGCCAATCTGGATGAGCGCGTTGCTGAGGCCGTTGACTAGGCTGGACACCCACTGTGTCACCTGGTCGTAAAGCCCAGAACCCCCCTGGGGCAGGGGCGATGCAGTCGGGTCAAGGGCTAACAAATCAGGCATAGAAAACATCCTGGAGAAATGTTGTACGGCAGAGGGCTGGGCGATTGCCATGAGTCTAAAGCGGATCATAGCCAAAACTAGGGCGATCGCCAGGGCGGTTGCAGGTGCGGCCATCCAGACATCTATATATAGCTATAGTCACCTGGGTCAGGATATCCAGAAACGGTTGAACGTTTTGGGGGAAATGTCTTAAGACTGGTTACGGCGAGATATTCACACTGGTTATGGCAGGGTATCGATGCCGTCGTTAGGTCTGATGGGGCGCAGGGCGCTAGAGTTGGAAGACTCTATTTGACCCTACCGCTCCTGGAGCCCTGCCCTGTGCTGCCCAACTCTTGGCTACCCAAGCCTGTGCTGCCTGCGTTCAACCCCCCAGCGCCCATCTTGGTCATTGCCGCCATGGCCTCGACCCAGCTGGGCTCAACCCTGGCGAAAAGCCTGTTTGGCCAGGTTGGGCCGCTGGGTATGGTGCTGCTGCGGGTGGGGTTGTCGGCGCTGGTGCTGGTGGCCTGGTGCCGTCCTCGCTGGCGAGGTCATCGCCCGGCTGACTACCGGCTGCTGGTGACCTTTGGCCTCTCTCTGGCGGTGATGAATGCGCTGTTTTACTGTGCGATCGCCCGTATTCCCATCGGTGTTGCGGTAGCGCTAGAGTTCTCGGGGCCGCTGACTGTTGCGCTGCTGCACTCGCGCCGCTGGCTCGACGGGCTGTGGGTGGCGCTGGCGGCGGTGGGCATTGTGCTGCTGTCGCCCCTCAACACGCCATCGCTGGACAGCCTGGGAGTGGCAATGGCGCTGCTGGCTGGGGTGGCCTGGGGTGGCTATATTGTGCTGTCGGCCCGCATGGGGCAGGCCTTTCGCGGTGGGGAGGGGCTGGCGCTGTCGATGGCGGTGGGTGCACTACTGCTGCTGCCCGTGGGGGTATGGGCAGAGGGCCGAGCCTTGCTATCCCCCCATGTTTTGCTGCTCGGGCTGGGGGTGGCGATGCTGGCCTCTACTCTGCCCTACTCGTTGGAGATGACGGCGCTGCGGCGTATGCCGGTGAATGTGTTTGGCGTGCTGATGAGCCTGGAGCCTGCGATCGCTACCGTGATCAGCTTTTTCTGGCTCGGTGAAACCCTGACCTTGACGATGATCGGGGCCATTGGCTTAGTGACGATCGCCGCTGCGGGCATTTCTCTATCTCAGCCCAACCCCAAGGTTGTTTGAATTAATCGGTTCCGCCAATGCGTGCCGTTCCCCTGAACTTAGGAAACCTGCGCCGCCTGCAACCCACCATGGCTTGATCCCATCTGCGGGACTGCGATCGCCCATCGTCGGGGCGGGCTGTCTTGGCGGTTAGGGCTAGCGACAGGGGAGAATCGAAACCCTTAACTGTGGGGCAATTGACCAATTGCAAAGAAAGGCGGTTGCCTGGGTAAACCGCCAGCATTCCGTGGAACACTGTTGCTACACAGGGAATGCATTCTACCGTCGGCTATGAGTCTTTGTATTAATCCAAGTTGCCGTCAGCCTAACCATCCCGATAACGGAGGCAGCTCTACCTGCGTGGCCTGTGGGTCGGCCCTAGTGCTCCAGGGACGCTACCGAGTCATGCGGTTGATTAGCAGCGACAGCGGCTTTGGCCGCGTGTATGAGGCCTACGAACGCAACGTCCCCAAAATTCTCAAGGTGCTCAAGGAGGGCTACAACACCAACGCTAAGGTGGTGGAGCTATTTCGCCGCGAGGCGCAGGTGCTGAGCCAGCTCAACCATCCGGGGGTGCCCAGGGTAGAGACCGAGGGCTATTTTCTCTACTACCCAGCTGACGGGGGTGAACCCTCCCACTGCCTGGTCATGGAGAAAATAGAAGGCCCCAACCTGAGGCAGTGGATGGTGCAGCAGGGCAACCACCCGATCAGCGAAAAGCAGGCAATGCTCTGGCTCACCCAGCTCACCGACGTGCTTGATCTGGTGCACCAGCACAACTACTTTCACCGCGACATCAAACCCGAAAACATTATGCTGCGTCCGTCGGGGCAGCTGGTGCTAGTTGACTTTGGGGCCGCCCGCGAGATGACCCAGACCTATATGGCCAACCTGGGCGACAGCGGCATTACGACCGTGAGTTCGGCGGGCTACACCCCCCCCGAGCAGGAACAGGGCCAGGCGGTGCCCCAGTCTGACTTCTATGCCCTGGGCCGCACGCTGATTTACTTGATGACCGCTAAGCTGCCCAATGACCCGGCCATCTATAACTCGCTCACCAATGGGTTTGCGTGGCGAGCTGTGGCGTCGCAGATTTCTGCCCCCCTGGCCGATTTGATCGATGACCTGATTGCTCCGGCGGCGGGCAATCGCCCCCACAGCACGGAGGCGATTATGGAGCGACTGGCTCAGGTGCGATCGCGCCAGGTTTCCGGTCTGCCCCGCTCGGCCAGCGCCGCTGCACCAACCTGGCCCATGACCACCCTCAACCCCAACGAGGTTCAGACTCTCCCGGATCCGTCGCGCAGCTTTTTGCCCCCCTTGCTCGATCAGCGCCCCTGGCTGCTGGCGGGGTTGACTGGGCTGGCTCTGGCGGTGCCCCTGGGCTGGTACGCCTTGAGCCAGGGATCGCTGCCCTTGGCGTTTAGCGGCCCTCGGGTCACGGCACCGGCTCTTCAGAATTTGACCGTCAGCCCGGTGGCGGTTCTGACCGGGCACGAGAACGATATCTACGATCTGCTGCTGCTGCGAGACGGCAAAACGCTGATTTCGGCCAGTGCCGACAGCACAGTCCGCATTTGGAATTTGGCGGACAATACTCTGCGCCACACCCTGGCCCATGCCAATGTGGTTCAAGCGATCGCCACTACCGTAGATCAGACCACCCTAGTTAGCACCGGGGATGATCGCACCATTCGCTTTTGGTCACTGCCCGATGGCCGTGCTCTAGGGCAGATTGACAATGCCCACGGCACCCCCATCCGCGCCCTAGAGGTGAGCCGCAATGGCCGAACCTTGGTGAGCGCTGACAGCGAGGGCACCATTAAGCTATGGCCCTTGACCGACAGCACGGGTGCCCTCAACCTAGCAGGGATGTCAGCCAGTGGCCCCAGCCACACCCTCCAGGCCGATGGTACTCTGAACGATCTGTTGTTTACCCGCGATAACACCATGCTGATCAGCGGCGGCAAAAGCCTCCAGCTTTGGGATCTGGCCAGTCTAGAGGAGGCCGCTGCGGGGGCGGTCAGCCCGCCCACCACCCTGGAGGGGCACACCAGCTTTGTCAACCGCATCGACATTACCGACGACGATCAAACCCTAGTCAGCGCCTCAGCCGATCAAAACGTGCTGCTTTGGGATATGGCGACAAAATCCCGAAGCGCGGCGCTGGAAGGTCACCAGGGCTACGTCAATACCCTGCGGCTAGAGGGGCCTCAGCTCTGGAGCGCCGATTCTGACAAAACCATTTTGGTGTGGGATTTGCAGAAAAAAGCCCCGATCCAGCGGATTACCGGCTTTGAAACCGATATCTGGCGCTTTACGGTGCAGCCCAACGGCCAAATTCTCACCATTGGCGGCACCCAGCCCTACATTCGGCTCTGGCGCTTAGATCAGTCTTCTGAGCCCTAGCTTTTGGTTGTGGCCAAGACTTTGCGGTGGTTGATGTCGAAGCGATCGCCGTGGGCCAGCAGGTGCAGCCGCAGCCCGTGGATGCTGAGCGGGTCGGCGGCGCTAATATCGGGCTCGTTGGTATGGGTCATGGCGCTGGGGTCGACCACGGCAATCACCCCCTTGCCAATGACTTGAAAACTGCCGTCGCCCTCAAACAGAGCGCAGGTGTCTTCGTCAATGCCCAGGCCGAGACGGTTGGGCTGCATGGCCATAGCGCTCATCAGCCGAGCCATGCGGTTGCGGTTGTGGAAGTGCTGGTCAACGATCACCTCGGGCACAAAGCCGAGGCCAATGGCCATATCTACCAAAGAGCGGTTGGGTGACTCGCCGCTGCCACCGCCAGCGATCATGTGGTGGCCCATGACCGCCGCCCCGGCGCTGGTGCCGCCGAGGGTAATTTCGCCTAGCTGAGCCCGCTGGCGAACGATATCAATTAACGGGGTGTCGGCCAGCAGCCCGCAGAGGCGCACCTGGTCGCCGCCGGTAATAAATACGCCAGTGCAGGGTTCGACGATGGTTTTCCAGCTGGGGTCTTCCCCCTGGGCGCGATCGCGAATATCCATCACCACCGTCTCGGGCACACCCATCTCGGCAAAAATCTGCTGGTAGCGGCCTGAAATCGCCTCTGGATCCCTCGACGCGCAGGGAATAATACCAATGCAGGCTGCCGTCCCCCCAGACCGCTCAAAAAAGGTGTGCAGAATCTCTTTACCGTGGACTTTATCTTCTGCGCCACCAATGGCCAGAATCGCATGGTGCTTGACGGGAGACATGGGCCGCTCAACAAAGGGACGAAAATTGCTACCTAGACTCAATTACTGCATGATAGAGAGCGTTATATCCCAAGTCCAGTTCAAGATCTGTAGTTTTCCTACCGATAGGGCTCCGCTTCTGGACTTGGATGACGTTTACTCAACCCATCAGGTCGTTAGGCCTCAGCAGTCTAGGCTATGACAACTGGCATTTCGGGGGCTTCCCATCTGAGAGTAGATGTTGTCAGCCTGTTTCCAGACTTTTTTGCATCCCCCCTGGAGTCAGGGCTGATTGGTAAAGCCCTGGCCCGCCAAATTGCAGAAGTTTATCTTACCAATCCCAGGGACTTTACAACGGATAAGCACCACCGGGTCGATGACGAACCCTACGGCGGCGGTGTGGGCATGCTGATGAAGCCCGACCCCATCTTTGCGGCGGTAGAATCGCTGCCGGTGCTGCCCCGCCGCGAGGTGATTTTGCTCACCCCCCAGGGCGAGGCCATGACCCAGGATCTGTTTCGCCATCTCGTCACGCTGGATCAGCTGGTGCTGATTTGCGGCCACTACGAAGGGGTCGATGAGCGGGTCAGCCACCTGCTGACGCGGGAGGTTTCCCTAGGCGACTTTGTGCTCACCTGCGGCGAAATTCCGGCCCTGGCGCTGATCAACGGTGTGGTGCGGCTGCTGCCGGGCACCGTGGGCAAGACCGACTCCCTGCGCTACGAGAGCTTTGAGACCCCGCTGCTGGATTATCCCCAGTACACCCGCCCGGCTACCTTTCGCGGCTGGGAGGTGCCGGAGGTGCTGCGATCGGGCAATCACGAGGCGATCGCCCAGTGGCGCAGGCAGCAGCAGATCGAGCGCACGCGGCAGCGGCGACCCGATCTGTATGAGCGGTGGGTGGAGGAGTGTGGGGAAGTGGATGAGTAGATGGGTGGGTGGGTAGATGGGCCACGTAGGGTGCATCCGCGCAGCGATGCACCCTCTCAAAAGTCTTGTCCTAAGGTCATTTAAGCGTGGGGAAGAACATGGGGATCAGAATTGGTAACGGGTACGACATTCATCGGCTGGTGGAGGGGCGATCGCTGATTTTGGGCGGCGTCACCATTCCCCACAATCTGGGGCTGGATGGCCACAGCGATGCCGACGTACTCACCCACGCAATTATGGATGCGCTGCTAGGGGCGCTGAGTTTGGGGGATATTGGCCTGTACTTTCCCCCCGGTGACCCAGAGTGGGCGGGGGCCGACAGCCTCAAGCTGCTGGCCCAGGTGAATGCCATGGTGCAGGAGCGGGGTTGGCAGGTGAGTAACATTGACTCGGTGGTGGTGGCCGAGCAGCCGAAGCTGAAGCCCCATATTGAGGCGATGCGATCGCGCCTAGCCGAAACGCTGGGCCTCGCCCCTGACCAGGTGGGGGTAAAAGCGACCACCAACGAAACCCTAGGCCCGGTAGGTCGCCAGGAGGGGATTGCGGCCTATGCCGTGGCACTCCTCACGACAGCCGATTAACCCCTTCGCCTGGATTGCCCCAGCCGCCAAAATTTGGCTCCCGCGACCTGGGAACCTTTTGAATCTCAACGGGTCAAACCACTTTGTAAAATCTTTATGAGCCAGAGCCTCTGCGTATGTAGATTTGACCCAATTAACTCTCAGCAATGGTTGTAAAAGATACTTAATCTGTTCGAGAAACCCGTAAACTGACTTTATAATATCTTCAAGATTGACCAGGGTTTAGAGCGGAATTTGCGGTAATCGCTGTGTATCTACTGCTGAGCTTCGATTAGGTCTTGTCTCAAGGCTAATCCGTAGAGGGTTCGCGGCTGTAGGTGCTGGTTTTTGTCCCAGAGACAAAGGGGTAGGCTCAGATGACTAACGTCATGCAATCGCTGGTGGCAACGGGCCACACCATTCGTGGAGTTTGTTACGCCAAATCCAGCTATGTGAACCAGGCGATCGCGGCGCTGTCGGCCATTCCCCCAGAGCGGGTCGGCCTCAACGGCGAATACGACTACTACGGCCTGGCTAAGCGCATCAAGACGAGCTTTCACGGTCAGGTAGGGCGCGACGCCGTCAAGCAAATCACCGTTAAGCAGCGGGGCTCGGCCGTCATTCTCAGCGGCCAGGTAGACACCCTAAACTTGCTCGATCAGCTCGTTGACCTAGCGCTACACACCGAAGGCACAACCCACGTCGAGGTTCACGACGTGCAGGTCAATGTTCTAGAGCTAGCCCAGCCAGCGCGGGTAGCTTAAGCAGGCTCCAACAAGCCTGGGCGTAAGGTTTAAGGTATACGGTTAAACGCAGGTCGTGAACCGGACGCCTTGAACCCACAATAGCCTGTCGTCCTCAGCTTGGCAGACTACTGAACTGCTTAGGCCATGGGTGTTGAGCCATCGTTGACGGCCAGGCGCAGGGCAGAAAGGGCGAGAATCACCAAGAACAGCCCCAGCCCGATTGTGCAGGCATAGCTAATTTCTAGCTTTTGAAAGGCCTGTTCGTAAATGTAGTAGACCACCGTTTTAGAGCTGTGGCGCGGCCCGCCCTGGGTCATGATGTAGACCTCTTCAAAGACTTTGGTGGCGGCGATCGCCGAAATCACCCCCACCAGTACCAGGTAGGGCCGCATCAGCGGCAGCGTAATATCCCAGTGGCGTCGCCAACCGTCGGAGCCATCCAGCGCCGCCGCCTCGTACAGGTCTTGAGGGATACTTTGGAGCCCCGCTAGGTAGATCACCATGTAGTAGCCCAGCCCCTTCCACACCGTCACCGCCATAACGCTAAACAGCGCCAGGGTTGGGCTAGTCAGCCAGGGAATACCGTTTTCGGTCAGCCCCAAAGATTTGAGCACCTGGTTAAACAACCCCGTCTCGGCGTAGAGCCATCGCCAGGCAATGCCCGCTACCACCATCGACACCACCACGGGCGAATAGTAGGCCACCCTCAGCCAGTGAATGCCCCGCAGCTGCCGATTTACCAAAATCGCCAGGCCCAGGGGCGTAAAGGTTAAAATCGGCACCACCCCAGCTAAGTACACCAGGGTATTGCGCACCGTCTGCCAGAAGATCGGGTCGGTTCTCAACCGCTGTACATTGGCCCAGCCCACCCAGGTGGGAGCTGCTGTTAGGTCTACCCCAAAGGTAGTAAAGCTCAGATAAAACGCCCGCAGCGCGGGCCAAAACACCGAGATCCCCAGGGCCACCAGGGCAGGCAGCAAAAACAGGTAGGGAATTGCCCGCTGAGGAATTGTGAGGCTGAGGGGCCAAATTTTGCTGGGGGCATGGGGCGGGGAGGCGGTCATAGATTGCCGACAACTATGGACAACCTAGTCTACCTACAGAATCCCACAACCGCAGCAGCCGATCCCGTAATGGCAAAAACCTACTTGAAGAGTATATGAAGAAACAGTGTTTTTACGGATTTAGAACGCCCTGGAGATCTGAGTTAATGGATATGAGAGCGTTTTATGTAGCGACTACCTTGCCACGCCGAACGGCAATATAGCGCGAAACGACACGTCAAGGCCTCATCTACAGCCCTACTAAGCGCCTCCATCGAGCCGCCTACTGTTGTGGTGGAGGACACCCATGGCTAGCGATTTACAGGCCAAAAAGCGCTTAGTTGAGATTATCCGAGATTTATGCCTCGCCCCTAGCCTCGATATTCTCATGACCTTGGTGGGGGTCGCCGCCCGCGAACTCACCCATGCCGATGGGGCTACCTTTGTGCTTAAAGAAGGGGATCAGTGCTTCTATGCCCACGAAAACGCGGTTGCCCCTCTGTGGAAGGGGCAGCGGTTTCCGCTCTGTAGCTGTATCTGTGGCTGGGCCATCAACCATAAACAGGCCGCCATCATTGAAGACGTGTACAGCGATGCACGGATTCCAGTAGAGGCCTATGCCCCGACCTTTGTGAAAAGTCTGACTGTGGTGCCCATGCGCCAAAACAACCCGGTCGGCGTGATCGGCGTGTATTGGGCAGAACGCCATCAACCCCTAACCGAGGAAGTTGAGCTGCTGCAAGTCTTAGCTGACACTACTGCGACTGTACTCGATCGCCTGCTCGGTCAAGAAGTGCCAGAAGAGGCAGAGACGCGATCGCAGCTCGAAGCACTTGAGCACACCAATGCCAAACTGCGAGCCGAGGTCTTGCAGCGCCACACCACCGAAGCTGAACTAACGCGGCTTTCGCTCACCGATGGCTTGACTGGGTTGTACAACCGTCGCGGCTTTTTTCTGTTGGCCAATCCAAAACTCCTGCAGGCCCGTCGTCAGCAACAGTCGGTGACCGTCTTCTTTATTGATGTTGACTATCTCAAGCCAGTGAACGACCACTACGGCCATAAAGCAGGCGACTGGCTGATTTTGGGTTCCGCCGCCAGTCTGCATCAGACCTTTCGCGAGGGCGATATTTTGGCGCGGCTAGGGGGCGATGAGTTTGTTGTGCTAGCGATCAACTGTGCCGATGGCCAAGAGGTGGTCAACCGGCTCAAAGCCAATGCCGAGATCTTTGCCCAAGACAATGATCTCCCCTATCCCCTCTCGATGAGTGTGGGCCTAGCGGTGAGTCAGGGGGATGGTGCTAATCCAACATTGCATCAGATGGTCTCCCAGGCTGATGCCACCATGTATGCCCAAAAGCAGCGCAGACAGCAGCTCAACATCGCTGAGATCAAGGCCTCGCAGCGGTGGGGCGTTTGAGCGTAGAGCACAGGCTGAGCCCGGTTTTCGTTGACTACCCCAACAGCGGCGTCAGATCCAGATGCTCGCCGACGGCCTCAGTGAGCTCATTGAGAATGGCCTCGCGCTGTTCGCGGTAGTTGGGAATGCCGGTGGGCAGCGACCCCAGACCCCGCTGCTGGCGCAGACGGTTGAGCCAGGCCCGCCGCCAGGGGCCGTTGTCAAAAATACCGTGGAGGTAGGTGCCCCACAGCGACTGACTGGCATCGACTACTCCCAGGCTGCGGTCTTCAAACAAAAATTCAAACTTGGTGCCCTTTTCATCCAACCCGTCGGAGAGTAGGAGCTGGGTGCGACCCTGGTGCAGCTCGTAGCCCGACACCGGTAGCCCCTCCTGGGGAAATCGGGAGCTGACGGTGCGCTGGCGGGCGATCTTTTGCTGGGTAATGACGGTTCTGAGCGGGAACAGATCGAGGCCGGGGAAGCGGCCCTCGTGGCCCTCAATGCCCTCGGGGTCGGCCAAAAACTGACCCATCATCTGGAAGCCGCCGCAGACGCCCATCACTGTGCCCCCGGCAGCGACGTAGTTCTGGATTTCTTCGGCCATGCCGGTGCGCTGCAAAATCAGCAGGTCGGCAATGGTGGTCTTGGTGCCGGGGATGATCACCGCGTCGGGGTAGCTGAGCTTTTCTTTGGGGCTGAGGTAGACCACCCGCACGTTGGGCTCGGCCTCTAGGGGGTCGAAGTCGGTGAAGTTAGAAATGCGCGGCAGGCGAATAACGGCGATGGTGATATCGGCCTGTTTTTTGCTGCCGGGAGTGCGATCGAGCAGGCTGAGGGAGTCTTCGGCGGGCAGGGCGTTTTCAATCCAGGGCACCACGCCGAGGACGGGGATGCCGGTGCGCTCTTTGAGCCAGGCTAGGCCGGGCTCTAGCACCTCGCGCTGGCCGCGAAACTTGTTGATGATGATCCCTTTGACTAGGGCGCGCTCCTCAGGATCCATCAGCTCTAGGGTGCCGATGATATGGGCAAACACGCCGCCGCGATCGATGTCGGCCACCAGCACGGTGGGGGCGTTGAGGTGCTTGGCGATGCGCATGTTGGTGAGGTCGCGGTGCTTGAGGTTGACCTCTACCGGGCTACCGGCCCCTTCGCAAACCAAAAAATCGTAGTCTTGGCCGAGGCGGGTGAGGCTTTCTTGAATGGCCTGCCAGCCCTGATCAAAGAAGTTTTCGTAGTACTGCATGGCGGTGGTGCGCCCCACGGCTCTGCCCTTGAGAATCACCTGGGAGGTCATGTCGCCCTGGGGCTTGAGCAGAATGGGGTTCATCTCGACCTGGGGGGGCACGCCTGCGGCCCAGGCCTGTACCGCCTGGGCATAGCCCATTTCGCCACCGTTGGCGGTGACGTAGGAGTTGAGAGCCATGTTTTGCCCTTTGAAGGGGGCGACCCGCCAGCCCCGACGGCTGAGAATGCGGCAGAGGGCCGTGGTAATCAATGATTTGCCCACGTGGGAGGCTGTTCCCACTACCATGATTGCTCTCATGGAGCGTCTCCAAAGTTGAATGAGTTCGACGGTAGGGTGCAAGCCTGGGCTTTGGTAAAAGGCTCGTCTTAAGGACGAAGGCCTGGCCCCAGCTACTCCCTATGCAGATTCTTCAGGAACAACACAACTCGTCAGGACGATGCTAGGCCAAATCAAGTCTAGACGGGGCTCACCACTGGCCTTGGCACCAGCTTGGCGAGGGCCTAAGACTATTTCAGTAGAGCCATCGCACCCACCGGCACCATGCATTATAGAGATGATCGACCGGGGTGGGGCGATACTGCCCTGGGCTGAGGGGAGACAAGCTCTCAAACACCTGGCGACCCATGGGGGTGAGGCGAAAGCTGTCGGTGAGCCCCTGGCCATCGACTTCGCGGCGCAAAATGCCGACGGCGATCAGCCACATCATTTCGTTTTCGGCCTGGAGTTCGGCGAGGTTGCGACGGCTGTAGCGGCTTTTGACGCCCGCTGGGCCGCACACCTGGCGGATGGAGATGCTCTGCGATCGCATATCCCCCAGCAGATCGAGCCGAAACGACGAGCACCGAAAGGCGCGCTCGGCCCGTTTGAGCGATCGCCGGGGATAGCGAAGGACAACGGCTTGATCAGACTCAACTGGGGCCATGGGTTTAGAAATGATGACTGCCCTAAATTGTAGGTTTAATCCACCAGTAAGCGGGCGATAAGCGGAGAAGAATTCCGAATAAAGGGAGGTTTAGTAGCAGCGGTTACTTTCCAATCGTTAAGCAATTGCTAAGCCTATTAGTGCATCAACCGTCAGCTCAAGTCACCAGTCACTCAACTAGTTTTATATAGACAAACGGTTTCTAGGGTTCCGGCTTTCCTCAGCCTTGGGAAGGCGTCTGGTCCGAGAGAAACCGCCAGAAAACCGTTAGCCCTGCATCAACAGCAGCGGCTAATGGCATCTGGTACACGGCGGGATAAAAGCCCGGGAGGATAGCGAAGCAGCACTTCGTCATTCTCTCGGGCGCTGTTTTTTGCGCCATTTCCCAAAACGACAATAATTTCTCTCTCAAACCACCCACCTATCTACTCACTCATCCACCCACCCACCCACTCATCCACCCCATGCCCACCCCCCTCACTCCTGAAATCGAAGCACTCAAATCTTCCCTGGAGGCAAAGGGCGTTAAATACGCCCTAGCCAGCTACGTGGATATCCACGGCATGGGCAAGGCCAAAATGGTGCCGCTCGCTCACCTGGGTCAGATGATGGCGGGTTCAGAGCTATTTACCGGTGCGGCACTGGATGGGGTGCCCCAGGAGATTAGCGATGAGGAAGTGGCGGCGATGCCCGACCCGGCCTCAGCTACGGTGCTGCCCTGGAAGCCTGAAGTCGCCTGGTTTGCCAGTGATCTCTACCTGAAGGGGCAACCCTTTGAGGCCTGTTGCCGCACCATTCTCAAGCAAATGCTGGCCAAGGCGGCGGCGATGGGATTCACCTTTAACCTGGGCATAGAGACCGAGTTCTTTATGCTCAAAGAGCACGCCGACGGTAGCTTTGGGCCGGTGAGCGATCGCGACCACTTGGCCAAACCCTGCTACGACCTGCCCAGCCTGCTCGACAACGCCCCCTGGCTGAGCGAGCTGGTCGAGTACATGAACGATCTGGGCTGGGATGTCTATTCTTTTGACCACGAAGATGCCAACGGCCAGTTTGAAACCGACTTTGCCTACAGCGATGCCCTGACCATGGCTGATCGCCTCACCTTCTTTCGGCTGATGGTCAAAGAAATCGCCCGCAAGCACGGCTACTTCGCCAGCTTTATGCCCAAGCCCTTTGGCGATCGCACCGGCAGCGGAGCCCACTACAACATGTCTCTGGCAGACATCGCAACCGGGCAAAACCTGTTTGAAGATGCGGACGACCCACGCGGCTGCAAGCTATCGAAGCTGGGCTACCAGTTTATTGCCGGGGTGCTGCGCCATGCCAAGGCGATCTGCGCTGTCACCTGCCCTACGGTCAACAGCTATAAGCGACTGCTGCGCCAGGGCAGCATGTCGGGCTTTACCTGGGCTCCGGTCTATATTTGCTACGGCAACAACAACCGCACTAACATGCTGCGAATTCCCCTGGCGGGGGGCCGGGTCGAGTGCCGTGCCGCCGATATTGCCACTAACCCTTACCTTGGGGCGGCGATGATTTTGGCTGCGGGGCTAGAGGGCATTGCCGAGGGGCTCGACCCTGGTGCGCCCCACACCGAGAACATGTACAACTATTCCCTGAGTGACCTGAAGACGATGGGTATCGACATGCTGCCCCGCACGCTGCAAGAGGCGATCGACGCCTTTGAGGTCGATTCTCTGAGTCAGGCAGTGATGGGGCCGCTGATGTACCAGACCTACATCGACTTTCGCCGCCAGGAATGGGAGGAGTACCATACCCACATTTCTGACTGGGAAATTAAGCGCTATCTGAAGTTTTTCTAGCGGCGCGGCCTTCGCCCCAGCGGCGTCCAAATTTCCCCACAGCTTTCCCTGTAGTTTTTGAGTCTTAAATATCCATTGCCATGAAACGACGTACCTTTCTACCCACGCTTTTTGCTTTCTTTTGCAGTCTGTTGATTACCGTTAGCTGCGCCCAAACTACCCCCCAGGCCGACACCCCCGCCGATGTGCCCGCGACCGCGACTACCGGTGAACCCGTGAAGCTCGGCTACAGCAGCTGGGCGGGTTGGTGGCCTTGGGCGATCGCCGCCGAAGAGGGCCTATTCGAGAAAAATGGAGCCAACGTCGAGCTGATCTGGTTTGACGGCTACCTGGAGTCGATGCAGGCTCTGGCCGCCGGACAGCTCGACGCCAACAGCCAAACCCTCAACGACACCATCTCCTTCGCCGGGGATGCGGTTAACGGCATGGTGGCGGTGCTGGTCAACGACAACTCCGCCGGTAACGACAAGGTGATTGTGGCCGAGGGCATCGACACCGCCGCCGATCTGGCGGGCAAAAGCGTCGCCCTCGAAGAAGGCGTGGTGGGCGACTTTTTGCTCACCCTGGCATTGAAAGATGCTGGATTAAGCCGCTCTGATGTAGAAATTAAGAACCTGGAAACCGGGGCCGCCGCCACCGCCTTTGCCGCCGGACAGGTAGACGGCTTTGCGGGCTGGGTACCCTTCTGGGAAACGGCGCTCTCCCGCGAGGGCAGCAAGGAACTGGTGACCTCGGCAGAATATCCCGGCGCGATTCCTGACCTGCTGGTGGTCAGCCAAAAGCTGATTGACAGCCGCCCTGACCAAGTGCAGGCCCTGGTGAATACCTGGTTCGACATTTTGGCCTTTATCGAAACCAACCCCGATCGGGCCAACGAAATTATGGCGAAGCGAGCCAGCGTCAGCGACGCCGAGTTTGATAAGTACACCAAGGGCACCAAAATTTTCACCATTGAAGAGAACCTGGAAGCCTTTAGCGCTGGGGGCGACGACATGAAGTACATGCCCTACGCCGCCCAGCAAATGGCCGACTTTATGGTGGAGACTGAGTTCATCCCCGAAGCGCCTGACCTGGAGGCCATTCTTGATGACCAGTTCGTCAAGGCCTACTCCGCCGAGAAGTAGCCGTTGATGCATGCCCCCATCGCCATTCTGTGGATGATGGGGGTGACTGCTTAGTAGGTTTGTTGTACGTTTGGGCTAACCCCTGTGACTCCTGCCTCCCCATCGTTTTCCACCGCGCCCCGGTCTACCCAAGGCATGAAACCCAGCGTCTTTTGGCGACTGGCCGATGACATTCCCAAGCCGATGAGCACCGCGCTGATGGTGCTCTCCATCGCGGTGCCCTTTGCCCTCTGGTGGCTCGTGGCCAGCCTAGATCTGGTGAATGACAAGTTTTTGCCGTCACCATTGCAGGTGGCCCAGGCATTGGGGCGGCTGTGGACAGATGGTTTTTTGGTGGGCGATACCGCCGCTAGCATTATGCGGGTGACGGTGGGCTTTGCGCTGGCGGCCCTGGTGTCGGTGCCCATTGGTATTGCCATGGGAGCCTTTGCTAGCGTGCGATCGCTGCTCGAGCCGATCATCGGTGTGGTGCGCTATATGCCGCCCCCGGCCTTCATTCCTCTGCTGGTGATCTACCTAGGTTTGGGGGAAGCGCCCAAAATCGCCCTGATCTTTATGGGCACGGTGTTCTTCAACATCCTGATGATCATGGATGCGGTGAAGTTTGTACCCAAAGCTCTGCTCGAAACCACTTACACCCTGGGCGGACAGCGGCGACAGGCGCTGTTTCAGGTGATTACCCCCTACGTGGTACCCAACATTATCGACACCTTTCGTATCAACATTGCTACCTCTTGGAGCCTGGTAGTGGTGGCGGAGCTGGTGGCGGCAGAAAATGGTTTAGGAAAACGAATCGTGCTGGCCCAAAAGTTTTTTAACACCGACGAAATCTTTGCCTGCCTAATCATCCTCGGCGTAATCGGCTTTGCTCTGGATCTATCGCTGCGGGGGTTGATGAAAGCCACCTGTAAATGGGCGGTAGATTGAGCGATCGCCTTTCCCCAGTTTGTGAGGTGCGCGATTTCCAGATATATCTCTCCAGATGCTTGCGTTCTCAGTTTCACCCTATTAATAACCCCCTTAAAAAGTGGGGCAGGGGGGATCAAAGCAGGGTATCCCACCCCATCAAACTTTCTCTGTTTATCCTGAATCCGCCTCAATCCAGCTTTGGTGGGCACTGCCCACCCTACGGTTCACCCCATCAGCCATCTACCCCATCACTCCCTAACCCATCCACCCCCTACCCCTCTCCCCACCATGCACTTAGAAATCAACAATCTCAGCAAGCAGTTCGACACTTCCCAAGGGTCGGTGCTGGCGCTCGATGACATCAACATGCACGTTGAGACCGGCGAATTTGTCTGTGCTGTGGGAGCCTCAGGCTCCGGCAAATCGACGCTGCTGCGGCTAGTGGCGGGGTTAGATATGCCCACGACGGGGGAGATTACGGTGGATGGTCAGGCGGTGACTGGGCCAGGATCCGATCGCGGCATGATCTTCCAAAGCTACACCCTGTATCCCTGGATGTCGGTGCAGAAAAACGTGGAGTTTGGCCTCAAGCTCCAGGGCGTGGGGCCAAAGGAGCGGCGGGAAATGGCCTCCTACTATTTAGATGTGGTGGGGCTGACCAAATTTGCGCGATCGCTGCCCAAGCAGCTCTCTGGCGGCATGAAACAGCGGGTGGCGATCGCCCGCACCCTGGCCTCACGACCCAAAATTATGCTGATGGATGAGCCCTTTGGCGCGCTAGATGTGCAGACCAAAGAAACCATGCAGCAGTTCATGCTCGACCTGTGGAACCGCACCGGGGTCAGCATTTTGATGATTACCCACGATGTCGATGAGGCAGTGTTTCTCTCCCAGCGCATCTATGTGCTGACGGCTCACCCCGGCACTATTCAGCGAGAGGTGTTTGTGGATTTGCCCAGCGATCGCGATTACACGATTCGTCGCGATCGCGCTTTCCAAGACACCCGCGAAGGCATCATGGATCTGCTGCGGGGAAAGACGGCTCCGGCGTTGGTGAGCTGATGGGGAGTGAAAGCTGATGGTTTCTAGTCTGCCGCTGCTATGGTCAACGACCGACCCTCAGGGGTTATCGCCAGCTCCCCCCGATGCCCACGGGCTACCGGAGCGGTTTTTGCTCACCGCCGACCACTACACCAATCCTGTATGGATCCCGATTGAGCAGCGGGCGATCTTTCGCCGCACCTGGCTCTACGTGGGTGATGGCGAACTCCTCCAGCCGGGGATGGTGTGGGCCAGGTCGGTGGCGGGCGCTCCTCTGCTGATCGTGCGCGACAACGAGGGCGAGCTGCGGGCCTTTTACAACCTCTGTCCCCATCGGGCGGCAATTTTGTCGCCTCAAGCAGGTATTCACCCTTGCCAAAAGCTGGTGTGCCCTTACCACGCCTGGGTTTATGACCTCTCAGGGAATTTGGTTGGGGTGCCTTCTCAGAATCAGTTTTCAGAGTCGTTTGAGAAGCAGGAGTTTGCTCTGCGATCGCTGCGGCTAGAGACCTGGTCGGGCTTTATGTTTGTCTGCTTTGACGACAGTGCGCCGCCACTGGTGGAGTTTCTGGGCAGCATCCCCCAGCACCTGGGGCAGCACCGCACCGCTGCTACCCAACCGCTAGGGGCCAAGCAGTACACCGTCGCCTGCAACTGGAAGAACTACCACGACAACACCCTGTGCGACTACCACGTGGCGATCGCCCACCGCACCACCCTCAACCAGGTGCAAGGCCCCATTCGTCACTACCAGCACCAGCTTGAGCGCTTCGTCAACCTGCTCTATACCCCCACCACCGCCGACTGGCAGGCCGAAAACCCCATCTTGCCCACCCTCAAAGGCCGCAGCCGCGAGGGATTTTTTACCTATGGTATCTACCCCAACCTGCACCTGCTGGGGCTGCCCAACGGCCTACTGGCCTGGCTGCACATCGAGCCGCTCACCGTCGAGTCTTGCCAGGTTTCGCTTGACCTCTACGGCGACCCCGAATTTTGCCCACCTACTGAAACCCTGCTGGCCGAATTTGAAGCCTTTATGCAGGAAGACATGGTGCTCACCGAAAGCGTGCAGCAGGGCTACGCCAGCGGTGCCTACACCCCCGGCCCCGTGAATGGTCTAGAAGCGCGAATCATTCACCAACAAAAACTGATCTGGGACGCGCTTGCAGCCGAAGGTGCGGCTGATTAGCGGCATGAATGGGTGCTGGGCAAACCACCGTTTGCCCCTACGAGGAAACCTGGTTAATAGCCCTGGGGTAACGCTGGTGGGCAGTGCCCACCCTACATCTCTAGCTAATCCTAAATGTTGAATTCTAAATTTTGAATTGATCGGGCACATTCAAAACTCAAAACTCTCTTCCCTCCTCACCTTCCTCATCCTCCTTACCTCCTCTCCCTCCCCCATGGCCTCCAACCCTTTCCTCGGCGTCTGGCAACGCCGCTCCATCCAGTTCGACCAAGGCCCCGTCGAAACCGGCCAATCGGTTCTGTGGATTCAGGCTGAAACCGACTTTGCCGACGTGCGTAGCGCTCCCTTTGCGGGACGGCTGACGCCGGAGCGGTACCGGGGGATGGACTGGCGATCGCGCTTTGACGCCGATCTGCTGGGCTTTGCTGGCACCTTTAGCTGGTCTGAGATCCCTCCGACCTGTACCTGGCACCATTGCCTGGCCCTCACCCCCCGCCAGTGGCCCGACACCAGCAATTATCACTGGCTGGGATCAGACGAATTCTTAGAACAGGGCACCTGTGAGGATGATGAGGGTGGTCTTCACCCCTTTGTTGAGCACTGGTATCGCCTGCACCCCGACCCGGCGCAGGTGTGGCGGCTGGATCGGGGCGAACACCAGGGGCAGGCCCTGAGGATGGGCAACTGGGCCGTCTTGGTGCATCAATGGCATGATTCCCTAACGGCTGCCCCTTTGGATGGGGAGACCTTTCGCGCGTTTTCTGCTACGGCCTGGGAGTATCGGCAGGGCACCTGGCAGGCTCTATTTGGGACGGAGGCCAACTTGGGCATCCCGCCGCAGTGGACGCCGCTTGACTTGGATGACCCATTAGGCCCGTGGCGGCTGGACTGCTCGGTGCCAGCGAACCGGAGCCTGGAGCTTAACTAAGTATTGAGCCTGGGCATCTGGCAAACTCTCGGTGATAAGGTAAAGCCTTACGTTCTGTAGAAACGTTCAAACGTTTGACCGTCTCTAGGGGAAATGTCTCAATCAGACAGGCTCCAGCTATAAACCAACGCAGAGATATTTCAGCATTCAGCACACAGGTCGCGCTATGAGTCCAAAAGTTCTCCCTGGCCAAAGCTTTCCCCTGGGGGCCACCGTCTACGCCGTGGGAGTGAATTTTTGTCTGTACTCTAAACATGCTACTGGTATCGATCTGCTGCTGTTTGAGGCCGATGATCTGACCCAGCCCAGTCAGGTGATTACTTTAGATCCGATTCGGAACCGCACCTTTTACTACTGGCACCTGTTTGTGTCGGGGCTAAAAAGTGGGCAAGTCTATGCCTACCGCGTCCACGGCCCCTTTGACCCGGCCAACGGCCACCGCTTTGACGCCACTAAGGTGCTGCTCGACCCCTACGCCCGCGCCATTGTCGGGGATGACACCTACGATCGCAGCCACGCCATTGGCCCCGGCGACAACTGCGCCACCGCTATCAAAGGGGTGGTGGTGGATACCCGCAACTACGACTGGGGGGGCGATCGCCCCCTGCACATACCCTACTCCAGCAGCGTCATCTACGAGATGCACGTGGGCGGCTTTACCCGCCACCCCTCCTCCGGTCTGCCCGATGAGCAGCGGGGCACCTACGCGGGGCTGATTGAAAAAATTCCCTACCTGCAAGCGCTGGGCATCACAGCCGTAGAGCTGCTGCCGATTCACCAGTTCGATGCCCAAGATGCCATGCCGGGGAGAGAGAACTACTGGGGCTACAGCACCCTGGGCTTTTTCGCTCCCCACCGCGCCTACAGTTCCTCTAAGGACCCGCTGGGGCCGGTGAACGAGTTTCGCGACATGGTCAAGGCCCTGCACCGGGCCGGCATTGAAGTGATTCTCGATGTGGTGTTTAACCACTCCGCCGAGGGCAACCACGAAGGCCCCACCCTGAGCTTTAAGGGTATCGACAACGAAACCTACTACATGCTCGAAGACAACCCGATCTACTACTCCAACTACAGCGGCTGCGGCAATACGCTGTCGCCCAACCACGCCGTTGTAGGGCGGATGATTCTCGACAGCCTGCGCTACTGGGTGTCGGAAATGCATGTGGATGGCTTTCGCTTTGACCTAGCTTCGGTGATGTCGCGCGATATGGCGGGCAACCCCCTCGAAGATCCGCCGATTCTGTGGAACATTGAGTCAGAGCCAGTTTTAGCGGGCACCAAGATCATCGCCGAGGCCTGGGATGCGGCAGGGCTGTACCAGGTGGGCAGCTTTATCGGCGATCGCTTTGCCGAATGGAATGGCCCCTACCGCGACCACGTGCGCCAGTTCCTCAAGGGCGATGCTAACTGCGTGCCCGACCTAGCCTCGCGCATTCTGGGCAGCCCCGACATCTACCAAAAGCCCAACCGCGAACCCAACCGCAGCATTCACTTTGTCACCTGCCACGACGGGTTTACCCTCAATGACCTGGTGTCGTACACCCAAAAGTACAACGAGGCCAACGGCGAGCATAACCGCGACGGCACCGACGCCAACTACAGCTGGAACTGCGGCGTCGAGGGTCTCTCGGCCCCGCCCGAGGTAGATCTGCTGCGCCAGCGACAGATCAAAAACTTTCTCACCCTGCTGTTTATGGCCCAGGGCACCCCCATGCTGCTGATGGGCGACGAGGTGCGCCGCACCCAGCGGGGCAACAACAACGCCTACTGCCAAGACAACGACGTTAGCTGGTTCAACTGGGATGCGGTGGAGAAAGAACAGCCGCTGCTGCGCTTTACCCAGGGGTTGATTCACTTTATTCAAAACCTGAAGGTGTTTCAGCTAGAGCACCTGCTGCGGGTGACCACCACCTGGCACTACGAACCCCACATTGTCTGGCACGGCACTACCCTCGACCAGCCCGACTGGTCTGAGCAATCGCGCACCCTGGCCTTTACCCTGCGCTACCCCGACGCCAAGGAGCAGATTCACGTCATGTTCAACGCCTACTGGGAGGCGCTGATGTTTGATCTGCCGGGGCTTGGCCCCCACGATCGCTGGCACCGCATCGTCGATACTGCCGTGCCGCCGCCCCGCGACTTTTGCTACCCCGAGGAAGCCCCGGTGTTTGAGAGCTATCTCTACCCGGTGGGGCCGCGATCGACCGTAGTGCTGATGAGCCGAGGGCAGATTTAGCTCCCCTTAGGTCTGCGAGCCTGGCTCCAAGATTGGCTACGCTGTCCTGTATCCTAAACCCAGAACAGCCCTGGCTTTGACCCTTGTACCTCACCCATCTAGCGCTCAGGCACTTTCGCAATTACGGCGAGCAGCAGATCGACTTTGCCGCTCCCAAGACCATTTTGGTGGGGGAAAATGCCCAGGGTAAGTCGAATCTGCTGGAGGCGGTGGAGCTGTTGGCGACGCTGAAGTCGCACCGGACCAGCCGCGATCGCGATCTCGTCCAGCAAGATCAGCCCGTGGCCCAAATCACTGCCTCGGTGCAGCGAGATCTGGGCATGGCCGATCTCGCCCTGGTGCTGCGTCAGGCGGGGCGACGCACGGCCATTCTCAACGGCGAAAAGCTCAGGCGACAGCTCGACTTTCTTGGGGCGCTCAATGCGGTGCAGTTCTCTAGCCTCGATCTTGACCTGGTGCGAGGCGGGCCGGGGGGGCGGCGCGACTGGCTCGATACGCTGCTGATTCAGCTAGAGCCGGTCTATGCCCACATTCTCAGCCAGTACAACCAAGTGCTCAAGCAGCGCAACGCCCTGATCAAAAAATCCTTTGGTGACGACGATGAGTCCTCTGCCGCCGCCATTGATGCCACCGAGTTTGCCCTGTGGGATGCCCAGCTGGCTGCCCTAGGTACGCGGGTGATTCGGCGGCGGGCCAGGGCGATCGATCGCCTCGCCCCGATCGCCCACCAGTGGCACCAAGCCATCAGCGGCCAGCGCGAAGACTTGCGCATTCACTACCAGCCCAATGTGTCCATGGTGGAGGATGACCCGCAGGTGATCCAGGACAGCTTTTTGGAGAAGATTAAGCAGCGGGCGATCGCAGAACAGCATCAGCGTACTAGCCTGGTTGGCCCCCACCGCGACGACATCGAGTTTGCCATCAACGACACCCCCAGCCGCCAGTACGGCTCCCAGGGGCAGCAGCGCACCCTGGTGCTGGCGCTCAAGCTGGCGGAGCTGCACCTGATCGATGAGGTGGTGGGTGAACCTCCCCTGCTACTGCTCGATGACGTGCTGGCCGAGCTAGATTTGAACCGCCAAAATCAGCTTTTAGACGCCATTCAAGACCGCTTTCAAACCATCATTACCACCACGCACCTGGGGGCCTTTGGTAGTCAGTGGATGGCCTCATCGCAGATCTTGACGGTGAAGGCGGGGCGGATTGAGGGCCGCTAAACTGCTTTAGTTAAGTACAGCCGGACGATGAAGCATCCTCTACCAGGAGCAAAGGCGATCGCAAAGCGTGACACCTGGCCCTAGTAATTGGTTTATCTTATGTCGTCTGGGTCTAATTCACCGAGGGGACGCTTCGCTGCGTGACGAATATGGAGAATACGCACGGTGGGGACTTCCACGTCTTCAAGAATGGTGAAAAGCACTCGATATTTACTGCCTCCCTTGCCATAGAGCAGTTGACGAATCTCTTGACTAAACGCGTCATTCTCCCGTGCTAGTGGGCAGCGTTTGGGCATGGTGGCCAAGGATGCGATCGCCTGGAGCAAACCCTGATACCATTGCCGAGCAGCAGGTTGAGAAGTTCGCTGAGCCATCCACAGAAAAGCTTGATCGGCTTCGGCCTCTGCTATGCTGGCAATCTCAATGCGGTAAGTCATGGATTGTGAGGCAGGTCATACTTACGCCTTTGTTCGGCAGCAAAGTCGTCAAAGTTGCGAAAATGACCTGCTTCAAAGTCGTTGAACCCTTGCTGAATGGCCTGAATTGCTGCTTGGGTGTCAGTATCTTCCCAGGTCAGAATATCAATCAGGAGTTCGGCAGCGACAATGGCTACATCCTGCCCCTGGCGCTGTGCTCTAGCCTGAAGTTTGGCTTCAAGTTCAGGCGGCAGAGAGACAATGATAGTCATAGAGCCCTAGATCCTGAGAAGGATAATTGTCAGCTAATTTTAGCCTGTTCTGTTGGTTGCAGAATTTGCCGAAAGCTTAGACGGCCATAATGCAGACTCTCCTGTGGTGTAACAGCTCCTTAAATCTTCTCAAGTGAAGTTTTGTAGGTCAATAGCTCCTCTAGATAGGGTTTTTGCTTTTCTGGGGGCAAAAATGACGCCTTGAAGGAATTCTCGGCCAACTGCACTAGATGCTCTGGCGTTAGCCCCAGGGCAGACTCCACTGCTGCAAAATTTTCGGCCATATAGCCGCCAAAGTAGGCCGGGTCGTCAGAGTTCACCGTCACGCACAGGCCCAGATCAATCAGCTGTTTGAGGTTGTGCTGGGCCATCTCATCAAACACACAGAGCTTGACGTTCGACAGCGGGCACACCGTTAGCGGTATCTGGTGCTCGACCAAGTACTCCACCAGGGCCGGGTCTTCCACACAGCGCACGCCGTGGTCAATGCGCGACACCTTGAGCAGACGAATCGCCTCCCAAATGTATTCTGGTGGCCCCTCTTCGCCCGCGTGAGCCACGGTGAGAAAGCCTTCCGCCCTGGCCCTGTCAAACACCGCCTGAAACTTCGAGGGCGGATGCCCCAGTTCAGACGAATCGAGCCCCACGGCGATGATGATGCCACGGTAGGGCAGGGCTTGCTCTAGGGTGGCCATGGCGGCCTCGGCGCTGAGGTGGCGCAAAAAGCAGAGAATCAGCGCCGAGGAAACCCCTATCTGAACTCTGGCGTCTAGCAGCGCCTGGGTGATGCCGCTGTGCACCACCTCAAAGGGAATACCGCGATCGCAGTGGGTCTGCGGGTCAAAGAAAATTTCGGTGTGGCGCACCTGCTGGGCGGCGCATTTTTGCAGGTAGGCCCAGGTGAGGTCGTAGAAGTCTTGCTCGGTCTGCAACACCTGCGCCCCAGCGTAGTAGAGGTCTAAAAACGACTGGAGGTTTTCGAACTGGTAAGCGGCCTGCACCGCTTCTACCGAATCGTAGGGGAGCGTAATGCCGTTGCGCTGGGCCAGGGCCACCATCATCTCGGGTTCAAGGGAGCCTTCGATGTGGATGTGGAGTTCGGCTTTTGGCAGGGTGAGGAGGGGCGATCGCATGGTGAATCAGCGCCTTTTTGGGGTCATTATGCCGCAGCTGCCTGGGCTTTGCCTAAGGCGATCGCCGGTTGTCCAAGGAGATAGGCATCGTTTGCCTCAGCCTTTCGGAGAGCGATCGCCCTGTGCCCCCGCGCCGTACCATAATGAGTTCAGCGCCAATGCTAACGGCAATTTCCTCCGGCGTTAGTGCACCAATATCCAATCCAATGGGGCCGTGGATGGTGGCCAGCTTTTCACGGGGAATTCCTGCCTGCGCGATCGCCCCATAGACCTGTCGCACCCGCTTTTCGCTGCCGATCATGCCGATGTACTGGCAGGGGATAGAACGTTGCAGCAGATGCTGAAGAGCTGCGAGGTCGTAGGTGTAGCTGCGTGTGACCAAGGCTGCGTAGAGGTTTTGGTGGTGGGTGAGGGATGCGATCGCCTTGTCCACGGGTGCCGTCAAAATCTGGCTGGCCTGGGGGTAGTGGTCGGCATTGGCCCATTCGCGGCGATCGTCCTGCACCACAATTTGAAAGCCGATTAGGTGAGCGACTTTAGCCAGTTGAATGCCCACATGACCGGCACCAATGATCAGCAGCGTCGGCGGGGGCTGTAGGGTTTGGACGAAGGCGATCGCCGCGTCAATCTCAACAGCATTCTCTGTCAGGTAAGGATCGCTAGCGCCATCCAAGGGCGTTACCAGCGTCACCGCCTGCCCCTGCTGAAGCCGCTGCAAGATTACATCCACTAAGGATTTCGCCGCCTCACCCTGCCAGCGCTCTAGCCACACCCGCATGTGACCGCCGCAAATGCCCTGAGTTTGCCGCTGGGGTGCCCCAGACAGGTCAATTTCGACAAACTGCTTTTCCCCGGTTTGCAGCACTTCCTGGGCATGACGCAGCACCTTGGCTTCCCCAGCACCGCCGCCGATGGTGTTGAAGGTTTGACCGTTGGCATCAACAACTAACCTAGCCCCTACCTCACGCGGAACAGACCCCTGAATGCTGGTGACAGTAGCGAGAACAGCGGGGCCAACATCAAGAGCCTGGGCCAGTTGCTGAAAACAGTTCCCCAAAGCAGTTCCCAAAGCAGTTCACCAGCGACTACAAAGATCTAAAAAAGTTAAGGTCACAACCTATAGCGGCATAACAATGTTGGTTGAGTAGAGATTGTTTGAAATTTACGCTGTGGAATAACCCAAAGTTAGAACGCGAAATTACGGGAAAATTTGCAGTTCACTACAGCTGGTTTACCCAGTACTCTACTGCTTGGTGCTCCACACTCCCGTCAGGCATAGTGGTGCGGCTAAGTTTAGCGCCATTCAGCTCCATGCCCTGTAGTTCAGCCCACTTGAGTTCAGCCTCTTCAAGATTGGCTCCCAAAAACTTAGCTTTCCAAAGTTCTGCCCCCCGCAAATTTGCGCCCTGTAAATCTGCATCTTGTAGATCAGCGCCTGTGAGATCGGCATTGCGCAAATTTGCCCTCTGGAGCTGGGCTCCGCGTAAATTAACGCCCCGCAAATCAGCATTTTGCAAATTAGCTCCCTGGAGCAATGCCTCTGCTAAATTGGCACCCTGTAGGTTGGCCTCTCGCAAATCAGCGTCCTGAAGATTGGCTTCGACCAGGTGTGCTTGGCTCAATTGAATTTTGACTAAATTAGCCCCCTGGGCCTCTAGCAGTCGCAGCGGTACGCCATCGTTGTGCAAATCCTCTAGGGCGCGAATGCGGGCATAGCTAGTAGAGAGTTTGGTGGCCGCAGCGTTATCAATGACGCGCCAGGCTTCGTAGTGTTTTTGAGCTTTGCGATCGGGTGCGCCCTTAAAATATAAAATTACGGCAGCGACAATAGCAAACGACTCTGCATTCTCGAAAAAGACTTTTAGGGTTTCTCGCTGGAGCAAATCTGATGGGGAATTAATGGCTACATCTTCGTGCACCCATATAGCAACCGTTGCCAACACCAGCACAGATACCAGCACCGCTAGCCAAGTTGGGACTTTCTGAGTGCATCTTTCTAGTCGTCGAACTAGCTTTGACGAATTCCCATGCATAGATAAAACTCGGTAGATTATAAAACCCTCAGGCCAAACTCAAAAAACAGGGTACAACTTCAAACTTTCTGACTAAGTTGTCTAGCCATCTTTTAAGCTCAAAAAACTATGGAAAGCGGGGTGTACGCAAAAATAATCAATGTTTTCTAGATTGATAGTCGGCAGCTCGTAGTGACCCAAATAGGCCCCGTGGGACGTGGAAGTGTTTCTCATCTTTTGGGGCACTTTGGCTTTGAGAAAGCCGATCTGCCAGAGCAGCTTCTTGAGTTCTAAATAATCTACATCTAACACCCAGTTTGCGGCCTGATCGACATCGAGTTCGCCACAGACAATGGCCAGCAAAAGGTATTCAAGATCAGCTTTCTCAAAAATATCTTTGCGACCTCGAAATACCTCAAACAGATCGAGTAGGCAGGGATACTTGAAGCGGTATTCAGAAGCTAAGTCTTTGGTTTTTTGTTCGGAGTAGACCTCTTCTGCCGCAAAAATGGAGGATTCCTCAACACGTTTGCCCTCGGAATAATAATCTAGACAAAGTTTGCAAAACTGTAGCAACTCACGGGGCCGATGCTGAGTACGATCAATGATGTAGTCGATGGAGTTTGAGCCTTGAGCACTAATCACTGAGGTGAATACTGAATTCCAGCGACGTTGTCCGTTTTGCTGAAGTAGCTCTGGAAAGCAGTGGGCGATGCGTAAGCCGATTAACTCTAAAAGTTCAGCTTTTCCCCAGCGAATGACTTCAACGTCTTCTCGTATCTTTTGGGCATCCTCATAAATTTGAGGGATGTTGTCAAACAGCTCTTGGCGAATGGAAATATAGACTCTGAGGTTGGGGCTAATGCGATTGAGCTTTTGGGAGGCTTGAAATAAGCCTGCCAAAAAATACTTAGCGTCTTCTGAGTTGTCCCAGCCCTTGTCTAACTCGTCAACAAAGATTTTGATTCGGGTTTTTCTGAGAATTGCTTCTAAGCTAGGCTGTAGATCCTTGATTTCTTCTAAACTATACAGCGCCTGAAGTTCACGGGATTTTTGAAAACTCTCGTGATTGCCTACTTTAATTTGCTCTAGCCGCTTTAAATATTCAAATAAAATGCCAATAGAGTTCAGGTCTTGGCTATTGAGATTATTGACAACATAGGTGTAAATATCTTTTTGGCCACCCAGCAATAGACCACGCTTTTCTTCAGAAATCTTCTTGAAAATCAGGCTGTAGAGAAGGTATTGCCAGGCTACTGAATAGGAGCTTTGCTTGCCCCAAGACCCCTCCTGCTCGCTGCGCAAGTACTGTGATAACAGTTCGTAGGAATATTCTTCTGGTGAAAGCTCAATCACCAAATGGCCTTTGCGGGCTTCTGCCGCTGCCATATATTTGAAAATGGCGCTTTTCCCTGAGCCTCGACTGCCAACCAAAATCGTTTTGTCGCTATTGAAAAACTTTTGGTAGGTTGAGTTTTGGTAAAAATATTCAGACAGACCAACAGTGATATCGCGTTCTGCCGAGTCTGATCCCAGGTTAAGCAGGCGAATATCTAGGGGCATAGGTAGGTTTAACTGTTACGAGACAAGCGGGTAATGTCTTGCTCCTAGTTTAGGGTTGGAGACTGTTTTGTCATAGTACACTGCTGGGTAATACCCCTCAAAGCCTGACATTCCCCATCGGAGGCCTCTGTTAGGAAAAAGTGAGCGGCTCTATACGGACTGACGAGAACCCGGTGGGTGGGTGGTTAAGGGGTTGGCGATGGTCAAAGACCGGCCTTGAGGGCCAACGCCCCCACACCCCCCGTCTCAACTCAGCAAATTACGACACAACTTCCACAGGTTGTCCTTTCCCCACCGCTGCTTTAACCGCCTCGATCGCCCACAAAGTTGCCTCCGGTGTCGCCGGTAGCGCCAGCGGCACATAGTTGGCATTGCCGAAGGCTGCAACAGCGGCGCGAATCGCCTCCCGAACGGCGATCGCCAGCATAAACGGGGGTTCGCCTACGGCTTTGCTGCCGTAGATCACGCCATCCTGGGCGGCGCGCTCCAGCAGGTGCACGGTAAACCGCTCCGGCACTTCACTGATGGTGGGGATTTTGTAGGTGCTGGGGGCGAAGGTGCGCAGGCGGCCTTCCCCATCCCACACCAGTTCTTCCATGGTTAGCCAGCCCATGCCCTGCACAAAGGCACCTTCCACCTGGCCCTTATCCACCAGGGGATTCAGGGATTCGCCCACATCGTGGACGATATCGACCTGGCGCAGCTTAAAGGTGCCGGTGAAGCCATCGACCTCGACTTCGCAGACCGCCGCACCGTAGGCGAAGTAGTAAAAGGGACGACCCTTTCCCAATTTAGGATCCCAAAAGATGTTGGGGGTGCGGTAGAAGCCGGTGGTGGAGAGGCTGATGCGTTCGCTGTAGGCCTGCTTAACGACTTCCTCGAAGGCGATGCGGGCGCTGGGGTAGGTGCGGCAGTAGATCCAGTCGTCTGCGAAGACCATGTCTTCGGGGGCATCGAGGTTCAGCATGCGCACGGCGACGGCGGCGAGGCGATCGCGCAAGATCTCGCAGGCATTTTTCATCGCCTGGCCGTTGAGGTCTGAGCCGCTGGAGGCGGCGGTGGCCGAGGTATTGGGCACCTTGTCGGTGCTGGTGGGCATCAGGCGCAGGCGATCGATCTTAACGCCCAGGGCGTTGGCGGCGACCTGCATCATTTTGGTGTGCAGGCCCTGGCCCATTTCGGTGCCGCCGTGGTTGAGCTGAATGCTGCCGTCGGTGTAGATCAGCACCAGCGCCCCAGCCTGGTTGTACATCACGTTGTTGAAGGAGATGCCGAATTTGACCGGGGTGATGGCCAGACCGCGCTTTTTGTAGGGGCTGGTGTTGTTAAAGGCCGTGATTTCTGTCTGTCGCGCCCCGTAGTTTGCATTGGCCTTGGCCTCTTGCCAGACGCGGGCGATGCGGTTATCGACGATGTCTTGGTCGTAGTGGGTGCGGTTGGTTTCGCCATCGCCGTGGTAAAAGTTGCGCTCGCGCACGAGATCGGGCGGCAGGTTGAGGGTGCGGGCGATCCTATCCACGACTTCCTCAATCACAATCATCCCCTGGGGGCCACCAAAGCCGCGATAGGCGGTGTTCGACACCCGATTGGTCTTGGCGATGCGCCCTTCCACCACCAGGTTGGGCACGTAGTAGGCGTTGTCGATATGCAGCATTGCTCGCCCTAGCACCGGGGAAGACAGATCCAAACTCCACCCCCCGTCAGCGGTCAGCACTGCCTTCATTGCGGTGATGGTGCCGTCGCTGTTGAAGCCCACCTCGTACTGACCCAAAAATCCGTGGCGCTTGCCGGTAATCAGCATGTCGTGGTGGCGGCGCAGGCGGCAGCGGGCGGGCCGCCCCGTCTTGTAGGTGGCTAGGGCCGCCGCTGAGGCAAAGGGGTTGGCCTGAGATTCTTTGCCGCCAAAGCCGCCACCCATGCGAATGCAGGTGCAAACCACCCGGTTTTTGGATAGACCCAGAATGCGGGCGATAATCTCCTGGGTTTCGGTAGGGTGCTGGGTGGAGGTATAGAGCTGGAGGTTGCCTTCCCCATCGGGCAGTGCCCAGCTCGTCTGGGTTTCTAGATAGAAGTGGTCTTGTCCGCCGATCTCGACTTCGCCCGTGAAGCGGTGTTCAGACTGGGCCAGCACCGCGTCGGGGTCGCCCCGGCGAATGAATTGGGGGGTGTTGTGGTAGAAATTGGCGGCGATCGCCTCCTTTACTGTCTTTATCGCAGGCAGTGGCTCATACTCCACTACTATCTTGGCCGCACCTTCCCTAGCCGCCGCCTCAGTCTCTCCCACTGCCCAGGCCACCACCTGGCCGTAGTAGCTCACCTCATCGGTGGGCAGCAGCACCTCATCGTGGACGATCGCCCCAGTATTGTTTTCCCCCGGTACATCGGCGGCGGTGAGCACCGTGACGCAGCCTGCTACCGTCAGCGCTGGGACTACATCCAGCTTGGTAATTGTGGCTCTGGCGTGGGGCGAAAGGACAGGATACAAGGAGAGCATCCCCGCCGGTTCGCGCTGGTCGTCGGTGTAGACCGCCGTGCCGCTGACGTGGGCCACGGCGCTTTCGTGACTTCTCTGCTTACCGACTGGGCTCATGGGGCACCTCAATGGGGATTTTGAATTGGCGATTTTGGATTTTGGTTCGGCTCCCCTCGCCTCCCTGGGAGAGGGGCTGGGGGAGAGGGCTTCGGGATCTACGCTACGGAAATTCCACAAAGAACTTCTCGAACAAATTCACCACCAAACGTTTGCGGTATTCAGCACTGCCCCGCAGATCCGTCAGCGGTGTAAACGCCTCTTGAAGAATTGGCTTCACGGCTTGGATAGTCTCCATTGTCCAGGGTTTGCCCACTAGGAATTCTTCCACTGCGATCGCCCTTGCCGGAGTCGCCGCTACCCCTCCATAACCCAACCTGGCGTGAAGAATCTGATTGCTGCCATCCACATCCACCACAAAGGCCGCCGCCACAATGCTGATGTCGTCGGTGCCGCGCTTGCCAATTTTGTAGGCTTGGCTCAACCGCCGAGCCGTCCCCGGTGCAGGCGTTTTGGGAATTTGCACCGAGACAATCACCTCACCGGGCTGCAACTCGGTCTGGCGATAGCCGGTAAAGAAGTTAGCCAGGGGCAGCATGCGATCGCCCCCCGGCCCCGCCAGCTTCAGTACCGCATCCAGCGACAGGAGCACCGGGGGCAGGTCGCCAATGGGGGAAGCCGTGCCGATGTTGCCGCCCAGGGTGGCCCGGTTGCGCACCTGCCGCGCGGCGAACCAGTGAATCATCTCATCCAGGCTAGGGAAAAGGCCGTGGAGAGTAGTTTCAATGTGGCTAAGGGGCACCGCCGCGCCGATTTCCACCAGTTCATCGGTCTGGTGAATCTGCCTTAGCTCTCCCACCGCCTCTAGGGAAATTAGCATTGGATAGCGCTGTCGATGCCAGCTCATCTCCAGCCCCAAATCCGTTGCCCCGGCAACTAGAGTAGCGTCGGGATGCTGTTGTAAAAGATCCAGCACCTCTGAAAGCTGAGTGGGGCGATGGAATTGCTCACTCTGGCCGTTGTTTTGTGTGGTGTAGGCTAACGGTGAAAGCTGGGTGGAAGCGGAGAGCAGCCGTTCGGAAAACTGATCCTGAACCGTGGCCTCCGCCACCATCTGGGCGGCGCGGCGAATGGGGATGTAGCCGGTGCAGCGACAGAGGTTGCCTTCGACCGAGAGGTCGTCGGGGGTGCCGTCGTAGTAGGCGGCAAACAAACTCATAATGAAGCCGGGGGTGCAGTAGCCGCACTGAGAGCCGCCCGTTTCTACCATCGCTGCCTGCACGGGGTGGAGTTGGTCGGCGGTGACGGGTTCTTTGACAAAGGCATCTTTGGGAATGTGGCACTGGGTAATGCCGTCGGCGGTTAACACCTGCCGCCCCGCCACCGCCCCCAGGGGAATCAGACAGCTGTTCACTGCCTGGTAGTGGGGTTGGCCACCGGCCCCTGCGCCAATCAGAGCTACGGTACAGGCACCGCAGTCGCCGTCGCCGCAGCCTTCCTTAGTGGCCGATCGCCCGCTGAGGCGCAGGTACTCCAGCAAAGTCATGGCTGGCGAGACATCCTTGACGGAGACCGATTCGCCGTTGAGGGTGAAGCTGAGTTGACTGTCGAGTGGTTGAGTCACAGGAGCGGTATGGCGGCTAAAAAAACGTACCCACGGGCCATGAGATTAGTGTTCAACTTAGCGGTAATTTAGTAGGCCCGATGACAAATTGACTAAATTTAATTTGAGTTTAGAAAATTGGCTTTGGCCTAAGCTAAGCAATGTATCGCCAGGATGGTTTGAGAAAAACTTGCCGAAAGGTAATCAACCATGACCCCCCTCTTCAAAAAACTGAATTTAAAGGCCCAGACTGAAATTTTGGTGGTCAATGCTCCGGCTAGCTTTGAATCCGAGCTAGCGGCTTTAGAAGGCGTTGCTGTTCAGCGATCGCCCGCTGCTCCCGAGGTCATTACCTTTGCCCTGGCCTTTGTCACCCAGCAGAGCGAGGTAGATGGCTTGGCGACCGCGATCGCCCCCCAAGCCCCTGGCGATGCCATACTGTGGTTCGCCTATCCCAAGGCCAGCTCTAAAAACTACGCCTGCGAGTTCAACCGCGACACGGGTTGGGCCGGGCTAGGCGATCTGGGTTTTGAGCCGGTGCGCCAGGTGGCGATTCGCGGAGCGATCCGTCCCGGAATCGATGCCGACTGGTCGGCCCTGCGGTTTCGGCGGGTAGAGTTTATCAAGTCGATGACCCGCAAGACGACGATGGCGATCAGCCAAGCGGGAAAGTCTCGTTCAGCCAAAGGGACGGATGCTTGAGCAAGGTTGCAGCCATCCGAACCCATGCAATTACGCGGCTCGATCGGTCATGCTGAACAAAAGCGCTTTCTCTATAGAACCATGACTCTACCTGCTCTAGCTTCACCCATAGCCACGACTGCTTTGCTAGAGGCGCTGCACTTTGCGGCGACCAAACACCGCGACCAGCGCCGCAAAGATAAGGAAGCCTCGCCCTATATCAACCATCCCATTCGGGTGGCGCAGCTGCTGGCTAGCGAGGGTGGGGTAACAGACCTGGTGACGCTCCAAGCGGCCATTCTCCACGACACCGTAGAAGATACCGAGACCACGCCCGAGGAGCTAGAGCGTCTCTTTGGCCCAGCGGTGCAGCAGCTCGTAGCTGAGGTCACCGACGATAAGAGCCTGCCTAAGGCAGAGCGCAAGCGCCTGCAAATTGAGCATTCTCCCCACCTGTCGCCCCAGGCCAAGCAGCTTAAAATCGCCGACAAAACCGCCAATGTGCAAGATATTACTGCTTCGCCCCCTGCCAGCTGGTCCCTAGAGCGACGGCGCGAGTACTTAGACTGGGCCGATCGCGTGGTGTCCGGCTGCCGAGGCCACAACCCTGCGCTGGAGGCGGTCTATGACGAGGCGATCGCCGCTGGTCGAAAAGCGCTGACCTAAAGACCGTACAACCCAGCAATCAGCAGAGGGGTGAGCACCGTCAAAATTAGGTTGAGGGGCAGACCCACGCGGGTAAAGTCAAAAAACTTGTACCCCCCAGGGCCGTAGACCATGGTGTTGGTCTGGTAGCCAATGGGGGTGAGGTAGCTATTTGAGGCCGCAAAGGTAACCGCAAAAATAAAGGCCATGGGGTTAAGGCCCAGGGTTTTAGCGACTCCAGCGGCGATCGGAATCATTAAAATGACCGCCGCATTGTTGGAGAGAATTTCTGTCAGCAGATTGGTCACCAAATAAAAAATCATTAGCAGTAGAATCCCTGAAGTGCCGCTGCCCAGATTCGCTAAATTCTCAGCCATCCAAGCCGTAGTTCCAGAGTTTTCCATCGCCGTCCCCAACGGGATCAGTCCGGCGAGTAAGAAAATCACATCCCAACGCACAGCGCCGTAGATTTCTCCCGGCTTTAAGCAGCCCGTTATGATCATCGCTAAAACCCCGATCAATGCGGTCACCAAAATAGGAGCCCAGTCAAAGGCTGCTACTACAATCACGCCTAGGATAATGGCGATCGCAATCCAGGCTTTATCGAGGCGCAGACTTTCGGCCTCGCGCTGTTCTAAAACCAGCAGTTCTCGGGTGGTTTGCAAGCCGGTAAAACTGTCTCGCGGCCCCTGAACTAGCAGCAGATCGCCAAACTGAAGCGGAATTTTACCCAGTCGGGCGCGCACCAGCTCCTCGCCGCGACGCAGGGCTAGCACCGTAGCATTGTAGCGCTGGCGAAAGCGCATTTCTTTGAGGGTCGAACCCACCAGTCGAGAATTCGATAAAATCAAGACCTCGGCAATTTGTTCTTCTCCGGTTGTGAGCTGGTCGATGAGGGCCTGACCAAATTTTACGTCGGGCAAAATATCCAGCCCTCGCTGATCTCGTAGGGTCAGCAGTTCTTCTCGCCCTCCGCGAATGAGCAGCACGTCGCCAGCCTGCAACCGTTTGTCGGCCAGGGGCTGAGCAAACTGCGTACCATCGCGAATAATTTCCAATACGTCAATATCAAATTTGCGCTGAATCTCGCTGTCTTTCAGGGTTTGGCCAATCAGCGTTGAACGGGGATTGATCACCACCTCACTGACATAGTCTTTGAGGTCATAGCCGGTTAGACCTGCCGCTGGGGCCTTGCGATTGGGCAAGAGTATGGGTGCCACAAAGGTGAGATATACCAGCCCTACCGCAAAGGTAATTAACCCCAGCGTTGTAAACTCAAATAAACCAAACTCGCCATACCCCAAATCTTTTGATACCCCACTGGCCAAAATATTTGTTGACGTGCCGATAACGGTAATCATGCCGCCTAAAACGGTAGCGTAGGAGAGCGGTATTAACAGCTTTGAGGGCGAAATATTTTTCTTTTTGCACCAGTCTTCAACGATGGGTAAAAATACTGCTACAACAGCCGTATTGTTGATAAAGGCTGTGATGGGGCCAACCAAAATCCCCATCACAAAAATTTGTTGAGAAGGCTTGTTCCCACCCCATTTTATGAGCCAGTTGCGGGCAATCTGAATGATGCCAGTTTTGGCAATGCCTGCACTCAAGATAAACATCAGCATGACGGTAATGGTCGCTGCGTTACCGAAGCCAGCAATGCCCTCTTCTGGGGTAACCAACCCTAGGACAATTAATACGGTGGCGATCGCAATAGCCGTGATATCTACCGGCAGCCATTCAGCTACAAAGGCGATCAGCGAGCAAATTAAGACCAGCAGCGTTAGGAAAATAGGGTCTTGGATGAAACTCATGGACGAGTGGGGTTGAATGAGTTTCTGATTTTTGCATAATCTATGGCTAAACTCTGGGGCCTGGGCCTTGAATCCGCTGCTCGGAGACCAATCAGGGCAGTGGCCCTAGGCCTGAAAGCCAGGATCTACGGTGTTGGCCTGCGCTGACCAGAGCGTCTACCCCTGGCCCTCCAGCTACAAGCGCTACCCCATAGGCCCCACTGGCTTGGGGGAGGCCGATGTAGCCAGAGTGGCGATCGCCAAGCCAGCGAAAAGTAAGCCAAAGACTGCATTGGAGCCATCGGTCAAATTTATCTATTTTTCTCCGAGTTCTGCCTAAATCAGCAAAATTTTATTTTTTTCGGAAACCTCGAGTGTCGGCGTGTAGCTATTCAAGCTGTGTAAGGCTAACCCGCCGACCCATTGAGTAGAAGGAGTCCGACCGAATGACCTCAGCCATTGTGAAACCTGCGCCATCTTTCGCTACCGACAGCGAGGGGATGCAGTACCCCCAAAAAACCCGCGAACTGCATAGCCACCACTTCGACTCCACCATTTGGAATGACTTTCAGTTTCGCGACGACGACATTATTATTGCCACCTACGGTAAATCTGGCACCACCTGGATGCAGCAGATTGTTGCCCAGCTGATTTTTGACGGCCAAGAGGGGCTGAGCGTTGGCGATATGTCGCCCTGGATGGATTTGCGGGTGCCGCCCGCGCCGGAGAAAATGGCCGCTGTGGAAGCGCAAACCCACCGCCGCTTTCTCAAGACCCATTTGCCGGTGGATGCGCTGGTCTTTTCTCCCAAGGCAAAATATATCTACATTGGCCGCGATGGCCGCGATGTGCTGTGGAGCCTTTACAACCATCATGCCAACGCCAACGACTTGTTCTACGACCTGGTGAACAACACGCCGGGCCTGGTGGGGCCGCCCCTTGAGCCGCCGACTAGCTCGATTCGGCAGTACTTTCACGACTGGTTGCAGGGCGACGGCTACCCCTTCTGGTCGCTGTGGGACAACATGCGATCGTGGTGGGAGGTGCGCCACCTGCCCAACGTACTGATGGTGCACTACGCCCAGCTCAAGCAAGATCTGCCCGGTCAAATGCGTCGCATTGCCGAATTTCTTGAGATTCCTATCGACGAGACTCAGTGGAACACAGTAGTAGAGCGCTGCACCTTTGACTATATGAAGCGCAACGCTGAGCAGGTCGCGCCTCTGGGTGGCCAGATCTTTGCGGGCGGGGCCAAAACCTTTATTAACAAAGGCACCAATGGTCGCTGGCGCGACACCCTGACTGAGGACGATATTAGCTGGTACGAGGAGGTCGCCCAGGCTCAACTCGGTGAAGACTGTGCCTACTGGCTGGCCAATGGTGAAATGCCCGCCGTGTAAGCCCCTTTCCTAGCAGCTCAGTCATTGAGGTTAAAGCCACCCCAGCCGCCTGCGGCTGGGGTGGCTTTGCTGCGGGGGGATGGGCAGCATATTTGGTGCAATAAAGCCGCAATTGTCAACGTTGCGATCGAACAATTCGAATTACTTTAAGCTGGGCAATTTAGCGCCAAGGAGTCTTAGTTACGGGCATTATGAACGGTATAACGAGTATCTGTTATGGCACTAGCACCCCTCGGCTGGACTCGATGTAAACGCTAACGGCCTTTGGCTGTCAGCATTCCCTCGGCTCGATTGGCATGGCTGAAACGCTTGACCGTAGACCCCCGCGATCGCTCAACAACGACGATTTGCTTGCCCTAGAGGTCTGCAATCCCTATCCGATTCGCTTCATCCAAAACATTCAGCCCCACGGCCTGGTGCTCTCCCTGAGCTACCCAGACCTGACGATCTTGCAGGTGAGCGCTAATGTCGAAACGCTGCTGCACCAGCCCCCCGCTGCGCTGATTGGGCAGCCTTTAACCGTGGTCTTTGCCGCCGCCGATGTTGAGCTGCTGCGCCACTGCCTCGATCAAACCCAGGCGTCGGCCTACCTCACCCTGACCCACCCGACAACCGAGCAGTCCTTTGCGGTCAGCCTGCACTGGCAGCAAGAGACTTTGCTGATGGAGCTAGAGCCGCACACCCCCGATGAACCTACGTCGGAGGAGCTGTGCTGCCAAATCAACACGGCGATCGCCGCCTTTGGCACCGCCTCAGACTTGCAGGCGCTGGTCGATATTTTTGCCCGTGAAATTCAGCGGTTGACGGGGTTTGATCGGGTGATGGTGTATCGCTTTCAGCCCGACCAGAGCGGAGTGGTGGTGGCGGAAGCTAACCGCAGCGACCACGAGAGCTATCTGGGGTTACACTACCCGGCCACCGATATTCCCCGCGAGGCGCGATCGCTGTTCTATGCAAACCCGCTCCGGTTTATTCCCGAGCTCGACTATGTGCCCGTGCCGCTGGTGCCGGAGGAGCAGCCCCTCACCCAAGGCCCCCTCGATCTGGGTGCCGCCGAACTGCGGGGGGTATCGCCACCCCACATCGACTATTTACACCGCATGGGCGTCAGCACCTCCATGACCTTTTCGCTCACCGACGATCAGCGGTTGTGGGGGTTGGTAGCCTGCCATCACTACCGGCCCAAGCTGGTGCCCAAGATTACCCGCATGGCGTTTACGATGCTGGTCAAGGTGGCCAGCCTAGAGCTGATGCGTCATCAAGAGCGAGAGCGCAGCTGTTACCAGGCCCAAAACAAAACCCTGCTGGAGCAACTCGGCGTCGCCATCAACGAAACCGAAGACGCGGTGCTAAAAACCCTCACCACCAACGCCAACCTGCTGCTGGATATGTTTGAGGCCGAGGGGGTCGCTCTGGTTTTAGATCAGGACTATGCTCTGGTGGGGTCTACTCCGGCCCAGACCGATATCAAAGCTTTGATTGACTGGCTGGCCGAGCAGGGCGAAGACCAGGTGTTTGCCACCCAGTCGCTGGCGCAGGCGTACCCCCCCAGCCAGCAGTGGTCGGTGAGACCGGCTGGGGTACTGGCGATCTCGATCTTTTTGCAGCAGCCCCGGCCGGTGTCGTACCACATATTGCTGTTTCGCCCCGAGCAGCTCGAAACGGTGCACTGGGCGGGCGATCTGAGCGCCAGCGTCACCGTCGATGAGGCCGGGGAACCCAGGCTCTGTCCCCGCCATTCTTTTCACCTGTGGAAAGAGTTGGTGCGAGAGCGATCGGCGGTCTGGTCGCCCCGGCAGCTCGAAGCGGCAGCCGACTTGCGCAGCACCCTGATGCTGGCCGTGCTGAACTTTGCGAATGTGGCCCTAGAGCAGGCGGCAGAGCGCGCCGAGGTAGCGAACCGGGCCAAGAGCGAGTTTTTGGCCAACATGAGCCATGAGATTCGCACGCCGATGAATGCCGTGCTGGGGTTTACCGATCTGCTGCAAACCATCATTCAAAACCCGGTGGCGCTCGACTACCTAGAGGCGATTTCCTCCAGCGGCAAGACTCTGATGTCGCTGATTAACGACATTCTTGACCTGTCCAAAATTGAGGCGGGCCAGATGGATGTCAAGCTGGAGCCAACGGATATTGCGCTGTTGATCCAAGATATTCAGCACATTTTTCAGCAAAAGGCAGCGCAGAAGGGCATCCGGCTGCGGATGATTTTGGGCACGGGGCTGCCCAAAACGCTGTGGCTGGACGAGGTGCGGCTGCGGCAAATTTTGTTTAATTTAGTCGGCAATGCGCTGAAATTTACTGAGCAGGGCCACATTGACATTGAGGTGTCCTGTACGGGGCTGCCGACGGTGCAGGGCGAAGCCCTGGTCAATCTCAAGATTTCTGTGGCCGATACGGGCATTGGCATTGCCACAGCCGATCAGCAGCGGATTTTTAATGCCTTTACCCAGAGCTACGGCCAGAGCGATCGCAAGTTTGGCGGCACGGGGCTGGGGCTGGCGATCACCTATCGGCTCACCCAGCTGATGGGTGGCACCATTGGTGTTGAGAGCCAGCTGGGGCAGGGCAGTACGTTTACCTGTGAGTTTAATCGGGTGGCGATCGCCCCTGAGAGCAGCCCGCAGCCGACGGCGATTGAGGCCGAAACCGACTTAAACCAGTGGACACCGCTCAAAATCTTGGTGGTAGACGATGCCCAGTCAAACCAAGAGTTGATCGCGGGCTACTTTCGCAACACCCACCATCGCCTGCTGTTTGCCGGGAACGGGCTGGAGGGGGTGCAGATGGCGCAGACCCACCTACCCGACCTAATTTTGCTCGATCTGCGCATGCCCCTGATGGATGGCCATACGGCGGCTCTGGCCCTAAAGCAGCATGAGCCAACCCGCTCGATTCCGATTATTTTGATCACGGCTTCACTCAGCTACGAGGGCGAAACCATTCTTGCTAGCGACCTGTACGACGGCCTGCTGCACAAGCCGGTCAAGCGCCAGCAGCTCTTAGAGTTGATGCAGCGCGTGGTGGGTGGCTTGCCCCCCGCGTTAGATCGACTCTCGATCGCCGAGGCAGCGGCCGACCCCGGTGCAGTGGCCCTGGCCACCCTGACCCCAGAACGGCTGCTGGCGTTGCACACCCAGCTCCAGGCGATCGCCCGCGACTGCTGGCAACCGCTGCGGCAAACCCTGGAGACGCAATCGCTCGAAACTTTTGTGGAACGGCTGCAAGGGGCGAACGCGGCCTATCCCTACCCACCGCTGTCTGACTACCTGACCACCCTGACCATGCAGCTAGAACTGTTTGATTGGGAACATTTACCTCATACCGTGAATACGTTTGCGCCCCTGCTAGAGACGCTGACTCAGGAGGTCGCGGCTTTAGGTGAGGCTCCCTCTGATGATTAAACCCCCGGCGTTTGATCCCGCTCAGTGCCTGATTATGGCCGTTGACGACGTGCCCGCCAATCTCAAAGTTTTGCAGGAGCTGCTCGGTGCGGCGGGCTATCGCACCACCTTTGCCACTCGCGGTCAGCAGGTGTTAGACCGGCTCAACGATGTCAAACCCGACCTGATTTTGCTCGATTTGATGATGCCAGAGATGAGCGGCATCGACGTGTGCACCCGGCTCCAGCAGAATCTGACGACGGCGCATATTCCCATTATTTTCTTGACGGCCAGCCACGAAATTGAGCATTTGGCCCAGGCCTTTGAGTGCGGCGCGGTTGACTACGTCACCAAGCCCTTCAACGCAGTCGAGCTACTGGCCCGCATTCGCACCCATTTAGAGCTGAGCCAGCTGCGCAAACGGGCTCAGTTTCAGGCTCAGTGGGAGGCGATTTCTCGGCAGATCGTCCAAGACATTCACGCCTCTATCAATCTGCAAGACATTCTCAACAGCAGCGTCAAGGCCATTCAGCAATTGCTGACGGCGCGTCGGGTGATGGTTTACCGCTCCTGCGACCCCCAGGGCTGTCAGTTGCTGGCGCTCTCTGGTGACGGTTTGGCCTCAGAGATCTGCGTTCAAGGGTTGGGCTGCCCCTATCTAGAACAGCATTCTTCGGGGATGCCGACGCTCAACGAGCAGCAGATTTGTCTGATCGAAGCGGCCCCACTTCCCCCAGCTGGCGGGGCATCTGCCTGCCGGGCCAACGTTCCCCAAGAGCTGTGCTTACCCATTTACCAACGGGGCCAGCTGTGGGGTGGCTTGGTGGTGCAAAATGACCCCTGCGCCCGCTCCTGGGCCCAGCAAGAGGTCGAAACCCTGACCCTGATTGTGCAGCAGCTCGAAATTTCGATTCAGCATGCCGAGCTGCATCAGCGCTTGAGTGCGGCTAACCAAGAGCTAGAGCGCATCTCAAATACCGATAGCCTGACGCAAATTGCCAATCGACGCTGCTTTGATCGGCAGCTAGCGCGGGAATGGCGACGCTTGCAGCGGGAACAGCAACCTCTAGCGCTCATTCTGTGCGATATCGATTATTTTAAGCAGTTCAATGACACCTATGGCCACCCCAGCGGCGACACCTGCCTGGTGGCGGTGGCCCAGGCCCTCAAGCAATGCCTGAAACGCCCCGCCGATCTGGTGGCGCGCTATGGGGGCGAAGAGTTTGTGGTGCTCTTACCCAATACTGAACTGGCGGGGGCGATTGAGGTGGTTGAGCAGATGCAAGGGGCGATTGCTGCCCTGGCGATCGCCGATGCCCCCACCCACCGACTCACCCTGAGCTGCGGCATCTATGCGGCGGTTCCCCAGCAGTCTACCAAGGCTACTACCGCCCTCGCCCTGGCCGATCAGGCGATGTATGCCGCCAAACAAGCCGGGCGCAATCAATACGTAATCTCCCCGGATATAGCCGTCGTCAACCTCTAAATGTTCAAGCGTTTTTAGAGATGCCCAATGTCCTCATTACCGAAGGAGAAATGCTGCCACCCCCTACCCCTGGCCGTCAATGGGATTGTGCTACTGGCGCTTACTGCGCCGCCAGCAGATCTCGCAGGGGCTTGGTCATCCAGTTCAGCCCGACGCGCACCTGGTGAGAGAAGGTGGGCATGCGGTAGAGGTAGGCCAGGCGGCGAGCGACGTGGGCCAGCTCGCCGTCGAGTTGCACGCCCAGCCCGGTGAGGGTGGCGCGGCTGGTGCCGAGGGTGAGCATTTCGCCCAGGTGGCGGTAGCGGAAGGGAAGTTGAGGGCGATCGCTAATCCCAGCCCAGATATTCCACCCGACAAAGTCGGCCTGTTGTAGGGCGACCTGGGCGGTGGTGGGTACCTGCTGACCGTCGGCATCGCGGCAGTCGGCCACATCGCCAAGGGCGTAGACGCCGGGGGCATCGATCGCCTCTAGGGTGGGCTGCACCACCACCTGCTGGCGATCGTTGTGCTTGAGGGGCAGGTCGGCGACGATGGAGTTCACTTTGGTACCCACCGTCCACAGCACCAGATCGACGGGCAAAATATCGGTCTGCTCGCGGAAGGTGAGGCTGATGGTGTCGGCGGTGACGTTGTCTACGGAGGTTTCGAGATCGATCCACACCCCCAGGTCAGAAAGCACCTTTTGGGCCACCTCACGGTTGTATTCAGGCGAGGTGCGGAGGATCGTGTCGGTGCTTTCGATCAGGCGCACCCGGCCCCGTTCCCCTAGATGTTCTGCTACTTTGCAGGCTAGCTCGACACCGCTGTAGCCGCCGCCCACCACCGCCACGCGAATTTTCTCGGCGTTGGAGGCTTCTAGCAGGCGCAGACGTTCCTTCAAATGGTAGGCATCTTCTAGGGTGCGGAAGGCATGGGCGTGCTCGGCCACGCCGGGGGCCATATGCATCGGGGTGGTGCCGCCCAGGGCCAGAACCAGGCGATCGTAGGTGAGCATCGTGCCATCGCTGAGGCTGACCCGGTGCTGGTCGAGGTCGATGCCGGTGACCTCTGCCTGGCGAAACTGAACGGCAGTCCCGGCTAGCAGCTCGGCGTAGGGCGGAGCGACTTCCCAGGTTTGCAGCTCGTCGGTGACCAGTTCGTAGAGCAGCGGGAGGAAGAGGAAGCGATCGCGGTGGTCAACCAGCGTGATCGTTGGCGGGGTGCCCTCCCACGGCAGATTGCTGAGGCGCAGGGCGGTGTAGAGGCCGCCAAAGCCACCGCCGAGAATACAAATTTGTTGGGGAGCGTCTGCCATAGTCAAAAGCCGTGATACCTCTTCTACCTTCTAACTCAAAATGGAAGGAGTCATCCTGCTTTGCGGAGATTTCTTTTGGCTAAAGCGTCAGACTTTGAGGTGCGATCGCCCCGTCAGGAGGCGCTGGCCGGGGCGCGAGACATCATTCCCCTAGTGGTGGGAGCGATTCCCTTTGGGATTATTTTTGGCACCCTGGCCCAGGGCAGTGGCCTATCCTTTGGGGCGACGATCGGCATGTCGGCTTTTGTGTTCGCCGGGTCGTCGCAGTTCATCGCGTTGGGATTGCTGGCGGCGGGCAGTACTTTGCCCCTGATTGTGCTCACCACGGTGGTCGTCAACCTGCGCCACATGCTCTACGCCGCCAGCCTGCTGCCCTACGTGCAGGGGGCCTCCCAGCGGTGGAAAGCGGTGATTGGCTTTTTTTTGACGGATGAGGCCTTTGCGATCGCCATTCGCCGCTACCTACAGCCCGACCCTAGCCCCCACAAGCACTGGTACTACCTGGGCGCGGGGGTCGCCATGTACGGCAACTGGATTCTCTGCACCTGGCTGGGGCTGACGGTGGGCCAGCTAATCCCCAACGCGGCCGCCTGGGGGCTAGATTTTGCCATGGTGGCCACGTTCATTGGCATGATCGTTCCCTACGCGACCACCCGACCGATGGTGGGGGCCATCCTAATTGCAGGACTTGTGGCTGTCTTAGCGAATGGACTGCCGCATAAGCTGGGATTGATGGTGGCGGCGATCGCAGGCGTCACCACCGGCTACTGGCTCGAAACCCGACCCTAAAGGACGAAAGGTATACCCAATTGATCCACCCCCCACTCCTTACCCCCTACCCCCCACATCCTCATGAATGACTGGCTTCTCGTTGCCGCCATGGCCCTGGTAACCTTCACCATTCGCTACGTGCTGCTGGCTTTTAGCGGGCGCATTCAGCTGTCGCCGACGCTGGTACGGGCGCTGGGCTACGTGCCTCCGGTGGTGCTGACGGCGATCGTTGTGCCCGCCGTGGTCTTTCCCGATGGCGAGACCCTGTGGCTGGGGTGGCAGAATGCGCGGCTGGTAGGAGCGATTGCCTGCGTCATCCTCGCCCTGGGTTACAAAAACCTGCTGCTCACCATCGCGGGTGGCATGGCCGCATTTTGGGGCTGGCAGTGGCTCGTGAGCTGAGTTGGCCTAGCACGTTGCTATAAACCGCCAGCTACCATCAACCCCCGGCATCTCCAATAGTGAGGGATGCCGGGGGTTGAGAGTTTCCTGAATGGGGAAAGAAATCTGCTAACGACGGCGGCGAGTAAAGCCAAGCCAGGCCAGCGCTCCACCAACCGAAAACACCAGCGGCAAAAACGCGGCGGCGGCGCGGTAGTGCACATCCTCAGTCGAGTCGAGGCTGATGCCGTCGTAGATGATGCCCTTGTCGCCCACGGGCACTGTCCAATAGTCGGCGTGGCTCTGGGTGTCGTCTTCAATCGAGACTTCCCAATCGCCCGGAATCGACTCGTCGGGCAAAAATGCAAATCGGCCCTCGCGATCGGTGGTGGTCGTCATCCAGGGCTCATCGGGGTTGTTGGGGGCGTAGATGTTAACTGTTGCCCCCACAAAGGGTTCGCCCGAGCTAAACAGCGACTGAAACTCTAGCTGGTTGTCGAGGGTGTAGAAGGTTTCAACTTGGTGAGCGCTTGCCTGGGCCGGAAACCCCACCAGCGCCAAACACATCACCAGAGCAACAAGCAACCGTTTCATAGCACAAGCATTCCGTAATTCGTGTGGCCTTTATTGTAGCGAGACTTATGGAGAGCTGAGGGCTAAACGCCCAAGTTAGCTCGCCTAGGAGCCAGGGAGGCAATTCACGCTATGGACTTGCTTACCGAGCTACAGCACTATCTAGACGACCAGCATCGACTGAAAGAATAGCCTTGTCGCTGCTGGTTTACATAACCTACTTTTCTCTATGGCGAAACCTGAGCTAACCGAATGGGACGAATATTTAAACTGGACACCCCAGCAGCGACGCGATCGCATTCTTGCCATCGACCACTTTCTATCTAGCGATCGCCACTCACCAGATGCAATTAGCTACCTGCGCTTTCAGCAAGGCAACGTTTACCTTGCTGATCAACAATTTGAAGGGGCGATCGCCTGCTATGACGCCGCCCTTGCTGTTCAACCTGACGATCCCGACGCGCTCCACAACAAAGGGGTAGCGCTGGATGACTTGGGCCGCTACGAGGCAGCGATCGCCAGCTATGACGGTGCTCTAGCCATTCAGCCTGACAAACACCAATCGCTCTACAACAAAGGGCTGGCGCTAAGTAACTTAGGCCGCTACGAGGCAGCGATCGCCAGCTATGACGGTGCCCTAGCGATTCAACCCGACCTTAGCGAAGCGCTCTACAGCAAAGGGGTCATGCTGAGTAACCTGGGCCACTACGAGGCGGCGATCGCCTGCTATGACGCCGCTCTAGCAATCCAACCCGACTATTCCGACGCGCTCAATAACAAAGGAGTCGCGCTGAGTAACTTAGGCCGCTATGAGGCGGCAATCGTCTGCCATGATGCTGCTCTAACCTTCAGCCCCGACAATCATCAAGCGCTTTACAATAAGGGGCTGGCGCTGGGTAATTTAGGCCGCTACGAGGCAGCGATCACCTGCTATGACGCCGCCCTAGCGTTTAACCCCAACTATTACGAAGCGCCCAACAACACAGGGAATGCACTGCTTAAGTTGGGCCGTAATGAGGAGGCAGTTGCCAGCTATGATGCTTCCTTGGCAATTAGACCCGACTATCTCAACGCGCTTTACAACAAAGGGGTGGCGCTGCTTAACTTGGGCCGCTATGAGGCGGCGATCGCCTGCTGTGACGCCGCTCTGGCAATCCAACCCAACCATCCTGATGCACTCAACAGCACAGGGATTGCGCTGGATAGCTTAGGCCACAAGCTACAAAAAGAAGGCCGCGATGAGGAGGCGTTAGTGCAACTATCCAAAGGAATTGCCTGCTATGACGCCGCTCTAGCAATCAACCCTGACATGCACGAAGCGTTTTACAACAAAGGGAATACGCTGCTTAGGTTAAACCGCTATGAAGAGGCGGTTGCCAGCTATGATGTTGCCTTGGCACTTAAACCCGACAAATATGAAGCGTTTTACAACAAAGGAATTGCGCTAGATGTTTTAGGACACTATGAGGAGGCTATCGCTTGCTATGACGCCGCGCTAGCCATTCAGCCTGATCTTCAGGTAGCAATAAATAACAAGAAAGCGGCTCTACAAAAACGAGACTCTTCAAGACCTTGGTCAACTTAATTGCGTCGCGCTCTGGGTCAAATGTTAAGACAGTTATTCACAACAAAGCTGCCATAACTATGAGTATGCAGAGTACAAATCATCCTAGAGTTTCTCATTCAAGCGGTGACCTCCCTTGACCTCCATGCCAGAAGCTCAGCCGATCGACTACAGGCAAAAGTCTGGGGGCAAACGCTCCAAACATTAGGCTCTAGAGCATTAGCACCTATTTCCTCAAGAAAACCGCCCGTAGAGCGTCTCTACAGGCGGTTTTTAATAGCGGGGGTGAAGCTTGGGCTCAGGCATCTCTCGTCGATGACACTTGGGCTTGGTGTCGCTCACCTTTAGGCCTCGGGCAGCACCGCCTTTTTGATTACGCCGTGGACGCCCCAGTTGCCATCGACAATTTGGGTGACGCCAAAGTCAGTCGCCACCGACATCAGGCTGATCGCTTCGTCTTCGCCCATGCCCTGGGTGGTCATGAGAAAGTGGCGCATTTTGTGAAAGGCGTCGCGCATGGCCTTGTCAATGGATGACTGGCCAAAAATATCCTGTTGAGCTGTATCGCCCAGTTCTTCGAGGTAGTTGGCGTAGCTAAAGCCATGGACCACGTACTCTTCGTCGTTCTCAAGCAGTGGGTAGTAGAGGTCTTCGAGGATGGTGCCCGCCAGGTCGCTCTGCTTGTGCACCGTGACCTGAATTTTGCCGGTGAGGGAGGTTTCGATCGCCGTGCCCGACAGCTCAGAGTCGCCCTGGGCGGCGTGGGGATCGCCCAGCGACAGCAGCGCCCCTTCGACGGCAATGGGGTAATACATGGTGGCCCCTTCGCCGATGCGCCAGTTGTCGATGTTGCCGCCAAAGTAGCTGGGGGGCACCGAGTCGACAAAGTCGGCCTCGCGGGGGGCCAGACCAATCAGGCCAAAGTGGGGGCGAACCGGTACCTTGACGCCCTCTAATACCTCGTAGTTTTTGTCGATGGTGGCGGGGTCAACAGGCACGCCGGGGTAGTCGATGGTCTCGTGGACGACGCCAAAGGGGTCGGTTTGGGGCGTCCAGCGGAAGTTGTAGAGGGCGGTGGCGTAGTCTTCGGTTTCGGTGGCGTCTAGCTCATAGATTGTGATCACTTCGCGGGGTTTAGGGTCTTCGATCAGGTCCTTGTAATGGAAGCCCCACCAGGCGGCGGCGTTGCTGCCAAAGGTGCGCCCCTGGTATTCGGGGTTGCCGCTGGGGCGCGGAGCAACGTCTAGGATTTTGACTTCTAGCACATCGCCGGGTTCGGCTCCGTTGATGTAAATTGGCCCAGTTAGCACGTGTACGCCCGCCCCTTCGCCTGCGCCCGTGGTGTAGACCTCGGGGTCGATGGATCCTGCGCCGCGCCGATCGACGCCTTTGCCTTCAGGAGTCCAGGCGAAGACGCTTTCGGCACCGGGGTCGCCCATGACCATAAGGGAGGCATCGTCGTTGGCGTGGTGGGTAAGGGTTTCGACGGTGACAATGTCGCCGGAGTTGACGGTGAGCTTAGGCTCTAAAGATTGACTGAAATAGCCCCAGTGCACGGTATCGGCATTGGCGGCGAGGTAATGCTCTTGGGGGGTCTGGGCGATCGCCCGATTGATCATCAGCCCACCCAGGCCGAGAACCACTGCCAGGCCCAGCCCTAGCAGGCCAAAACGCCATTGTCTAATCATTCCAAAAACTCCTCAATGCTGACCAGGAACGACTTAATCGATGTCGCTACGATGCTACGGGGGGGGATAGGTGAGGGTTGTAGTCTAGGGAACATTCCAAAGGAAACAATTGGGGCGGCGGGCGGCATTGAGGGGCGATCGCTACTCAGGTTGCCTACGTGCTCTGGCGGCGATCGCTACAACTGTAAAGTTCAATACAGTTGATTGAGGGTGACAATAAGCGGTTGACTAATGAATGTAGTGCCCCTATCCCGCAGGAATCCCATAGATGGTTAGACGAGTGAGGCCATCGGTTAAATACCGCAGACGGTTGCTGCACTGGTTGGTGGAGGCCGATCGGCCCGGCAAGGGAGGCCACGCGGTGCAGCACCCATGGTGGCAGGTGATGTGCCTGACCGGGGTTGATTACTTCTCCACCCTGGGCTATCAGCCCGGTATTGCGGCCCTGGCTGCCGGGGCGCTGTCGCCCATTGCGACGCTGATTCTTGTTTTGCTAACCCTGTTTGGGGCGCTGCCGATCTATCGTCGAGTGGCTTCCATGAGCCCCCACGGCGAGGGGTCGATCGCCATGCTGGAGCATTTGCTGCCCTGGTGGCAGGGCAAGTTTTTTGTGCTGTGCCTGCTGGGGTTTGTGGCGACCGACTTTATCATCACCATTACCCTCTCCGCCGCCGACGCCACGGCCCATATTGTCGAAAATCCCTTTGCCCAGGGTTTTCTGCACGGGCACGAAGTGCTGCTGACCCTGGGCCTGATCACGTTTCTGGCTGCCGTCTTTTTGAAGGGGTTTCGAGAAGCCATTGGGCTAGCGGTTTTTTTGGTGGCGGTGTATCTGCTGCTGAATCTTGTGATTATTTGCGTGGGTGGGTATCAGATTCTCGTCCATCCCACGGCCATTGCCGACTGGTGGGGCCTGCTCTTCGCCAACCACGGCAATCCGCTGCTGCTGGTTGCCTTTGCCGCGCTGGTGTTTCCTAAGCTGGCCCTGGGATTGTCTGGGTTTGAAACGGGGGTAGCGGTGATGCCGCTGGTCAAAGGCGATCGCAGCGACACCGAAGCGACACCGACCGGGCGGATTCGCAACACCTACAGGCTGCTGACCACCGCTGCGGTGATCATGAGCTTTTTCCTAATTACCAGCAGTTTGGTGACAACGCTGCTGATTCCACCGCAGGAATTTGAGGCGGGAGGCGCAGCCTATGGTCGTGCCCTCGCCTATCTGGCCCATTACTACCTAGGGGATGGGTTTGGCACGCTCTACGATCTGAGCACGATCTCAATTCTGTGGTTTGCCGGGGCCTCGGCCATGGCCGGATTGCTCAGCATTGTGCCCCGCTACCTGCCCCGCTATGGCATGGCCCCCAGCTGGACCTTGGCCGCCCGACCGCTGGTGCTGATTTTTACGGTGATTGCCTTTGCGGTCACGATTATTTTTCGCGCCAGCGTTGAGGCCCAGGGCGGGGCCTACGCCACGGGGGTGCTGGTGCTGATGAGTTCGGCGTCGTTTGCGGTGACGTTGGCGGCTCGACAGGCGCGATCGCAGCGGGGCACCCTCGTCTTTGGCACGATAACCCTGGTGTTTTTCTACACCACCATTGTCAATATCTTTGAGCGGCCCGACGGGGTCAAAATTGCCGCCTTCTTTATTGGCGCAATTGTTTTCACCTCGCTGATCTCCCGCGTGTGGCGCTCCACAGAGCTGCGGGTTGAGCAGATTGAAATAGACCCCACCGCGCGGCGGTTCATTTTAGAAGAAAGCGAACATACTATTCGCATTATTGCTAACCGCAAGCAGGCCGGGGATGAGCAGGAATATTCCCTAAAAGAAACCGAGGTGAGGGAAGACAATCACATCCCCCCAACCGATCCGATTCTGTTCTTAGAGATCGAGGTCTCAGACGCCTCAGACTTTACGGAAAAGGTATACATACAGGGTGTGCAGGTGGGCAATTACCGCATTCTGAGAGCACAGGGGTCTGCGGTGCCCAATACGATTGCCGCGATTTTGCTCCATATGCGCAATGAAACCGGCAAATTGCCCCACGCCTACTTCGGCTGGATTGAGGGCAACCCGATTCAGTACCTGCTGCGCTTTATTTTATTTGGAGAAGGCGATATTGCCGTGGTCACGCGGGAGGTGCTGCGCAAAGCCGAAAAATCGCCCAGGCGACGTCCGGTCATTCACGTGGGGGGTTAGGGGTTTAGCTCGCGGGTGGAAGAGCCTATTCGCGTTAGGAGTTAGGGCTAGTGTTAGCTGGCAACTAGGGCACTACCACAGGCGCGTCGTCTAACAGCTCGACTTTGTAAAACAAAGAACTCGATTGAGACGGACAGCAGAGCGCATCCTCCGAGGTGTAGCGGTTAAACGAGGCGCTTAGATAGCCCTCTTGGTAGAGATTGACCGTGACCAAACTGCCATCGGTGCGGGCATCCATGGGGGTGGGCGACAGCGTGCCAGAGAAGGTGCCATCGGTAAACACAAACACCTGGTAGGCGGTGGGGCGACACATGCCGTCGGCATTGGCCATACCGGTCACGATCGTAGTATCGCCAAAGATGTGGGCGGCTCCGGTCAGCGTCCAACCTGCCGCTTCGACCAGGGCGTCTTCATAGAGGGCTCCTTGACGGGCGTTATCCAAACAGTTGGGCAGATTGCCGTCCCCTTCAAACACAGGAGTCTGGGGGATGGCCGCGTTGGGCGAGTTCCAGTTGGTATCGCTGTCGAGCCAGACGCCGTTGGGCTCGGGTTGGGCGATCGCCAGAGGAGCCAGCAGCATTGACCCCACCACCAGAGAACTCGACGCTAAAAAAGCAAAAAATCGCATAGTTAATCACCCTCAACCCACAAAAATGATTGTCTGTGGTCTGGCTTGGGGTGGCAATCGCTGTTGATGTTTCTTAGCTCAAAGCGTTGCAGCGTTTGAACGTTTGAACGTTGCAACGCTTTGAATCAGACGCCTATAGCTATAAACCATCTACTTCTAGGATCGAGGAGCGTACATCATGACCAAAACGCCGAGCAGCACCACCCAGCCGCCTAGCAGATCAAAGCGATCGGGTTTCACCTGGTCAACCAGCCAGCCCCACCCAATGGAAAGCACAATAAACACGCCACCGTAGGCGGCATAGGCGCGGCCAAAATGGGTGGGTTGCTGCGCCATAAATTCCCAGAATGGCCACCCCCAGCACCGCCAGCCATAGGCTTTTGCCCTCCCGCAGCGCCAGCCACACCAGGTAGCCCCCGCCAATTTCGCACAGGCCCGCGAGGATAAAAAACAATAGAGATTTCACCATCATGGTTGGCGCTACCCAGGCTGGACGGCAGCAGTCTGCGTTGGAGCGGGGGCACGTTTTTTGAACACAACCTTCAGCCCCGATCGCGGCCTCAGCGTTGGAATCGGCGTCATCTCTAGATTCTGGTCGGGCACCAGCTCCCAGGTGTAGTGGCGCAGCAGGTGGGCTGCCACCAGCTTGATTTCGAGCTGGGCAAAGGCCAGCCCCAGGCAGATGCGGGAGCCACCGCCAAAGCCCACCAGGCTAAAGTCGGCGCACTTGTGCTCGGCGCGCTCGGGGCTAAAGCGATCGGGATCAAAGCGGTTGGGGTCGGTGTAGAGGGTGCGATCGCGGTGGGCAGCATCAATTCTATACAGCGCCATCCACCCAGCGGGCACATGGTAGCCGTTAAACTCAAAGTCTTTGACCACGCCGCGAAAGCCCCCGGCCACGGGTGGGTACAGCCGCTCAATCTCTTTGACAATCTGATCGAGGTAGGGCATCTGCCGAATTTGCTCTAGGGTGACAGCGTCGCTTGTCGCCATCAGCCGCGCCTGCTCCTGCCGCGCCTGTTCCCACACCTCGGGGTGCTGCGCCAGCGACATCACCAGCGAAGTCAGCATCGAGGTAGTGGTTTCGTGCCCGGCAAACAGCATCAGCAGCGCCTGGGCCTTGAGTTCTTCGAGACTGAGGCGGTTGCCCTCCTCGTCTTCGCTCTGCACCAGCAAGCCCAGGGCATCTTGGGTAGGCCTGGCCTGGCGCTCTTTCACCACCTGCTCGATGTGGTGCAGCAGCTGGTCACGCGCTTTGACGGCTTTGCCAAAGGGCGTCCAACCCCAGCGAATGGGTGGGGCAAACAGGCCATTGGTTAAATCGGCAAACCATGCCGACATCTGCGTGGTCTGGCTGCCCGGCTCACTACCCAGCAGCAGCGTACTGGCGATATCGAAGGTGAGCTGCTTCATCTCATCGAACCAGGTGAACTGGCCGAGAGCTTCCCATTTTTGGGCGTAGCGCTCGGTGAGGCTCTGCATAGTTTCCACATACCCAGCCAGGGCTGGGCCGTGGAAGGCAGGCATCAGCAGCTTGCGGTTGCGGCGGTGCTCTTCACCTTCCTGCAAAAACAGCGACTCGCCCAAAAGCTGTTTGAATGTGCCGGGCCACCCTTCCTTCCAAGAGAAGCTGTCCATATTGGTGGAGAGCACAAATTGGTTGGCCTCTGCCCCCATGAGCACCACCGTGGGTCGGCCCAGCAGGCGCGTCTTGAAGATCGCGCCGTACTTGGCTTGGCGCTTGCGGGCAAACTCGCGGTCAAACAAAAAGTTAAGGGTTTCGCCCACAACTGGCAGGCCAAAACTTCCGGGGGGCAGCGGAGCAGGGGTAGAAGCAACCATAGGCAGCGGTGGAATGCAGTGGCCTAAAACCGATCGCGAAGACTGGCCAAGACCAGTCCCCAGCATAAATGCATTCTAGAGTAGCGCGACGCTGCGATCGCACGCCTCAGGCAATCCCAGCTCTAACCCCAGCAGAGCGCTGCGATGCCCCTAGCTGGCAGGAGTTATCTTGTGCCCAGCGGCAGTAATGAGTTGCTTAAAGGTTTCTTCTGAAGCGGTAGAGTCAATCGTGACGGTTTTAGCCTGGGAATTGATGTCAACATTGGCCTCAGGTTCAGAGGTCAAAATCAGGTCTTTTAGCTCTTGCGCCGACTTTTGATCGCCCAGCGTCGAAACTTGGAACGTCAAGGACATACTGATCTCTCCACTTCTACGTCCACACTCTAGGGGGCGCATAGCAACGCTGCCGTCTGTAGAAGGGCTTATTCTTAGCAAGAAGGGGCGATCGCATTCGTTCCGCCAGCTCATTTCAGAACCATGCTGCTGATTGGCATCAGGCTATTGCACACGGCGGTGGTGGTGGTTATGGTCACCGCCATTCTCTTTTTGCTGTACTGCGGTTTTGCTAACGATCTGTCGCGGTGGACGGCGATCGCCTTCGCTATTGTTGCTGTAGAAGTGGTGATCTACATCGGCAACGGCTGGCGCTGCCCTCTCAGAACCCTCGCCGAAAACCTAACTCCAGCCGGGCAACCGGTACAGGATATTTACCTTCCTGACTGGTTGGCGGCTCGGGTGGTAGGCCTCTCGACCCCGCTGCTGGGAGTGGCCTGCCTGCTCCTGTTAGCCCGCCTGCTCCTGAACTAAACCTGATCCAAATCTAGAAGGAGAGTTCTGTCGGTGAGAAAACTACAGCTCCCGATCTGGACTCGGTCTAGCGCTGGCCTAGCTCAGTACCGGCGGCAATTCTTCACCCTTATAGTCGCGGGTGGGCACCGGGAAACCGCAGGCGGTACCGTCTTGGTGAACCACTTCGTCGTCCCAGGGCAGGCGGTAACGCTCTTTCACCATGTCTTTCATGTAGGTGTAGGGGCAGTCTTGGGCACCGCCTTTGACCGCCACATAGCCGCGATGGCCAAACTGGTAGATGTTGTTCTCCACACCCCAGTGAATGCGGGCCTCGCGCACCAGGTCGGGACGCACCTCAGCGGTGATAATTTCGTCGGGGCGGTGGCTACCCATGACGATGGGAGTGCCGTCGAAGTTGACGATCATGCCCTCGCCCATGGAGTCGAAGCTGCCGTCGCTGCCGCACATGCACACAGAGGCCGTCACCATCAGGTTGCAAAAGGCGTTGGCCTGGTTGGTGATCTGCCACGAGTGGCGAATGGGGGCGGTATAGCCCGCCGTGCGAATCATGATCTCGGCCCCCTTGTAGGCGCATTCGCGGGCCATTTCGGGGAACATACCGTCGTGGCAGATGATCAGCGCCAGTTTGCTGCCATTGGGGCCGTCACAGACCGGAATGCCCACGTTTCCCGGTTCCCACGGCTCTACAGGAATCCAGGGATGAAGCTTGCGGTAGTAGAGCTTGATTGCGCCCTGGTTATCGATAATCAGGCCACTGTTGTAGGGGTAGCCCTCGGGGTTGTACTCCATGATCGAGAAGCAGCCCCAGATGTCGTTGTCGATGCAGGCCTGGCGAAAGGCGGTGACCTCAGGGCCATCCAGACTACACATAATGGCGGGGTTAGTGTCCATCGACAGCCCGTGGAGCGAATACTCGGGGAACACCACCAGATCCATCGAGGGCAGGTTGCGGCGGGCTTTGGCGACCATCTCGCAGATGCGCTGGGTTTGGGCGGCGAGGTCGTCGGGGGTGACAACGTTGGGCAGTTGCAGCTGCACCATGCCCAGCACTACACCGTTGGGAGATTTATTTAAGCCACCAAGTCCACTCATGATTCTCTCTCTGGAACAACCTGACTCGAAAGTCGTGTAGCACTATAGGGCGATCGCGCCACAACGACGGTGTTCGATATTACGGTAACGGGATCAGGGACAAGACAACCTCGTAAATGCCTTCTGCTACAGCGAGAGCCTGTTCAAATTCTGCCTGGCTGGGCTCATCTGCAAAACCTGGATAGCGGTACATGCGGGCATAGGGCGTTAAAACGATGCCTGCCTCAACCCAGTTCTCAAACTCTTGAGCGTAGGGTATTGCTGTTCTAATCAACAGCTCAACGTCGTGGGTGCGATCGATGTCATGATCGCAAAAGGTCAAGTATCCCTTAATGGCCTTTTCTGCGGCTTGTTGACAGTGATAAATGGCCGTATCTAGCAGCGGTGGAGTAGCAGTTGCTAAGACCTGCGCTGAGGCTAAGTCATGCTGCGCCTTGGTCAGCCAACTTTGCACTAGCTGAGTCTTGGCACCGGTCATAGAGCACCTTTCCTTGACGGGCTACTTTGTACTCCAATGACGATCGCACCGCTTGCCACCGGTCAAACTCCTCTCGGGTTCTGACTACCACATCTTTGGCAATGCCCAAGCCACTCAGGCAATGATGCCCTAGTACAGAGCGCTGGTAGTCTGAGAGGCCGCTCTCGCGCACAATCACCATCAAATCGACATCGCTATCTGCTGTTGGCTCTCCCCAGGCATAGGAGCCAAACAAAATCACCTGCTCGGGCTGAAACTGACCCACTAGTCGATGGGTAATCAATTGAAGCAGATCGTCAGGAATGAGTTGCACTATACAAAAGATGTATTGGAAACGGCTTCAGGCAAGGCTTTCCTCTAGATCCAACAGCTCAGATTCGAGCGGGAAAACCTTGTATTTGTTGAGGTTTGACAGAAACTCGACCCGCGACATGTCAGCTAGCTCGGCTGCTCGACCAGAGGATAAGCGCCCTAATTCATACAGCTTAACTGCCGCTAAAACCCGTAGCTCCTGGGCAAAGGTAGCTTCGTCAATGCCATCAGCCAGAAAGACGGCTTCGGGAATGTCGATGACGATCTGCCGAGTGATCATAGCTGACGTTCCTTGCAAGGTGCCGATCGCAGTCTTAAATTTTTTGATCTTAGCTTAGGGATGCAGGGCATTGGCTCACTAGCCTTTGCCAGCCCTGGAATACCGCCCTGCCGTCAGCGAGGGTTAAGCCGAGTAGCTCAAATTTTGGCAGCGGCTTCGCTACTGCACCACTGCCAGGGGTGGCACATCACGCCACGGTGTAGGCAGTAATCATCGCGGCTGGTGAGGCAGATCACCAGACTAATCCCGCAGTTTCACGGTTCCTCTCTGTAGTTTCTCCTGCGTTCCCCCCAAAACGGCCTAGGGATAGTTGACCCAGCACCTCGTTTGGGCGCGACTCTCGGGCCAGACTGCGCAAACCCCCAGGAGAACCTTTCCATGACTGCTCAAGCCCCCGTTTTAGAAAGCTTTATCAAGCGCTATAGCGATCGCAACTATCGCTACCCCGTGCTGGTGCGCCACCAGGGCACCGTGATTGCCCTGGCAATGGATGACCAGCGCCGCATTTATTATTCCGTGCTGAATCTCAATGGTCAGGGCGATTCCCTCGACGTGAATGGCTGGGCCGATCAGCCCCAGGAGCTGGAGTTTCCTAAAGAAATTGCCGAAGTGGGTTTTGGCCTGGCCGACCAGCTGCTGCTGCCGACGGTGAAGAAGGGCAGCCGCACGCCGGTCGATGCCGGTGTGGTGGTAGTCGACAACGAAGAAGATAAGTTTCTTTCCAGAACCGCGCGGCTGACAGCGGATGCCCCGTTTCAGGCGATGTCGGACGGGCGGTTTGTGTATGTGTTTCGCCAGGCGATCGCGGCCAGCCACCCCGACCAAATCACCGTTGAAGGCCCCGAAAAACGCCAGATCCCCATCGTAGACTCGACCCTGCTGGTCGATCGCTTCGTGCTGTCGGGTGCGTCGGGGGCGGCCCAGGCTGGGGAAGCTGCCCCGGTGCCGCAGCTCAAGCTGAATTTAGAGGTGCGCTTTCGCCGCAGCCGCAGCAAGACTCGGCCCCAGAGCACCAAAGACAGCCTGGGCGCGCGCGACATGCAGGATCAGCCCTTTTTTGAACCCACCCAGGAGCTGTCGTTTATTCGCAATTTGCAGGAGGGGCGGTTTTCGATCGTGCTGCTGCCCACCACCATTGCCGAGGTATCGCGCTGGCAGATTTTTGCCTTTAACAGCGCCACGGGGCTGATTGATGCTTACAACGTGGAGCGATCGCTGGAAGGACTGTTCAATACCCGTGGTACTCAGGCGACGACGACCGATGCTGCCGAGACCGCGCTGAACTTTAGCCAGGAGAGCGATCATGTGGTGCTGGCCCCAGGGGTTCGCCTCGGTCAGGGCTTCAGCCAGGAGGCGTGGATTTTTCCCCGCGTTACCGCGCCGGAGCCGGGGGAGGCGCTAGAGCAGGCTCTGTTGGGGAATGACGATAAGACCGCCACGGCTCCACCCTCGATCTGGATTGTGGACAACCGCCGGGTGCGGGTGGGCTTTGGCGATGGCGCGGAGTTCCATTCGTTTATCACTGGGGAAGTGCTGCGATCGAACCAGTGGAACCATCTGGCGGTGGTGTTTAGCAACGACCCTGACGATGCGGGCTATCACCTCTACGTCAACGGCCTGCCCGTGGATGTGCGGCAGGAAGGCACTGGCACCAGCGTCGGCAAGCTGCCGGTGGATACGGCCATCACCCTGATCGGTGCGCCCAGCCACAGCTTTGCTGGCCTGATCGACGAGATCCGCCTGTGGAGTCGGCCCCGCTCGGAGCGGGAGATTCGCAGCGATCGCAGCCTCCGCCTCTCGGGTCACGAGCTGGGGCTGGCGGCCTACTGGCGGCTCGACGAAGGCTCTGGCCACGAAATTTTTGACCAGACCGGCAACCACGCCCCCGGCACAATATCCGCTGGCTTTGCCGTCCACGCCTGGATGACCTCCGACGCACCGATTGGCGAAAATGCCGGGGTCAGCCGCGACAGCTTCCGCTTTGAGGGCCGCACCGTCGAGTCGGGCATTGCCTCGCTGCTCTACTTCCAGCAGGAGGAGGCCCGCACCGGCTACGACCAGCAGGCCAAGCCCCTGCGCCAGGGGGCGCGGGTAATGCTAGCGGTGGCAACCCAGGCCGCTGGGCCGGGCGCTGACCCACGCAAAGAGATTGCCACCCTTGACTTTGGTGTGTCTTCCAACGGTCGGTTGGCCAAAGTTGCCGACAACTTGCAGCTCAAGCCCGTGGCAGTGGAGCGCGACGGCGACCCGGTAGATGTAATCGCGGAACTGGCCCAAATTCAGGCCATTCAGCAGGTGATTGACGCCACCCTGAGCGCAGACGACACCGCCGATGTCAGTGCTGAGCTGGCTCAGATCGAGGTGTTGCAGGCCACTATTAGCCAAAAACAGCAGGCGACTCGCACCGTGGATGTCAACGCCGAACTCGATCGCATTGGCACCTTGCAGGGGGCCATCACCCAAAAGACCCAGCGCGTGACCACCCTGAGCGAGGAAATTGACTACCTCAATCGGGTGTTTAGGATTGTGGATGACGCCATTGCCAACCGCAGCACTGTACTTACCGTTCCGGCAGGAAGTTTGGATAGCCTCAATCTGTCGGCCAAGCTCAGCCGTCTGCGCGAACTGCGCAACCTCCAGGCGAACGGTCAGCAGGAGCTTCAGCAGCTGCTAGACTTTTTGCGCAATGCTCGGGTCACCCTGCACGAGCACGCTAGCTTTGGTGGGCGATCGCTGCCCTTTGGGCTGAATGCCATTGGCAACAGCTTTTCGCCCCGCTTTGTGGGCTATACCCAGCTCAATCAGCACAACTTCAACGATCTGATCAGCAGCATTGGCATTTCGGCCTTTGTTCGCGTGGATCGTGGGTCGCAGTTAATTCTCCCAGCGCTGCAAGTCACCGTCTTTGAGCATGCCAACCGCAACAGCGGTCAGCGGGGGTTTGTGCATACCTTTGCCGAAACCACGGCCTTTGTCGGGCGCGATTTTAACGATCGCATCTCCAGCTTAGAAATTTCTGAAAACCCAGCCTTCCGCAGCCACCGCGATGCGCTCCAGCGATCGCTCGACTCCCTGGCTACCGACCTGGCCACCCTGCTGGGCGAACTGACCACCATTCGCACCGATATCGAAACCCTGCGCACCGATTTAGACGGCCAGCGGCGAGAGATTGAGCAGGCTGTGACCAGCGATCGCACCGCCCTGACCGCCCTGCAAAACCTGCTGAATAAAGGGTTCGCCGCCACCATGCCCCTGGTGCACAGCGATGCCAGCGGCCTGTCGGTGGCGGGCGGGCTGCTCACCTTTGCCTGGTCAGACGACACCCCGCTGCTGTTCGACAGCGCCGTGGGCAACGTGGCGATGTACTTTCGCGGTACCGATGACCAGTTCTTTGTGGCCTACTACAAAACCCTTACCCAGCGGGCGCGCTATGCCCTCAACGATGCTCTGGGGGCAGAGGCCGTGGTGGGCTTTGCCCGCTCCACCGAGGCCGAGATGGATCGCATGAGCCTCAAGGTGGATGGGGTGGACACCGACGCTACCTGCACCGTCACCATTCAAGTCAAAGCTGTCGATGAGACGATTGAGGAAACCTGGCATCAGGTGCCCCGCAGCCCCGAGGGCTTTGCCAAAGTGCTGAACGGCCTGGCGGGCGATCGCACCTTTGTCGGTCGCGGCGAAATTGCCCTCACCGCCGGGCGGGCCGACAGGCTGACGGTGGCCGGTGGCATCCACCGCTCGCTACCTGCCGGGGCCACGCTGTTTATTGGCGACGCCAAGGCCACCCTTGAGACCGCCGTAGACCAGGGCGCAACATCGCTGGCCATTCGCACCGAGGCCGTCAACCCCACCGTCGAACCGCTGCCCGTGTTCTTTTTGGAGTACGACTATGCGGTGCAGGCCAGCACTACCCAGGGCGGTGCCGACCTCTCCTCCGGCTCTAAGCTGTTGGCCTTTATCGCCAATGGGGTGGGTCAGGCGGTGAAAAATGGCACCGTGCGCAGCGGTGTAACGCTCTCTAGCCGCTGGGTCTCTGAGGCTCCCGGTCACACCTACGCCTTCAACGGCCAAGACAGCCACGCTCGGCTGGAGGCTCCCAGTGCCGCCGCCTTTGACCAGCAGCTGCGCCGGTTCTCGCCTAAGAATGACCTGACGCTGGAAGCCTGGGTGCGCCCCAGCCAAATTGCCGAGGCCGATCAGCGAGCCAGGGTGATTCACTACCAGCCCCAGGCGGGCACCACCGACACCCGCTACCTGCTGGGCCTCAAGCGCGAGGAGCTGACCACGGCGATCGCCCTCAACGGCGGCACCGATGCCGTCATCATTCCCCGAGCCGACCACCTCAACTTTGCCGGGGCCATCACCCTAGAGGCTTGGGTCAAACCCGCCCAAAACGAGAACCTGGGCAACATCATCGTCCACGGCAACGCCAGTGGCCCCCAGGTCTTTCTGCGCATCAACGAAGGGCGCTACGAAGCGGGTAGCCACAACGGCACCGACCACAAGGTGGCGATCGTAATGCCCGCCGCCGATCGCACTGGCAATGCCTGGGTGCACCTGGCCGGGGTCTACGACGGCACCCACTGGCGGCTGTACCGCAACGGCATTGCTTTAGGCGAACAAGTGGATGCGATCGGGGCTATCTCCATCAATGCCGACTGGGGCCTGGGAGCCCATCCCAACCCGGGCGATCGTGTGCGGATTTTGACCGGGGCGATCGCCGAGGCCCGCATCTGGCAGCGGGGACGCACCCAGACCGAAATCGCCGCCGACATGACCCGCGAACTCAGCGGCAACGAAACCGACCTGGTGGCCTGCTGGCGCTTCGACGACTTCGGCAACCGCCGCGCCACCGACCACGCTCGCTTTGGCCACCACGGCCAGCTCGTGGGCGATCCGCAACCGACCGAGTCCCCCATCCCCGCCTACTCGGTGTTTGCCGGGGTAGGTGAGCAGCTGGTGCAGTCATCGCAGAAGGTTGCCGCTGGCAACTGGAACCACCTGGCGGCGGTGTTCAACCAGTCCTACGGGGTGCAGCTCGACGGCCAGCCTGGCACCTTTTTAGACGCCGGTACCGAGCTGACGCTGGATATCAACCGCGACCTCACCCTCGAAGTTGCCTTTAAGGTCAACGACCTCAGCCAGGCCCGCGCCCTGCTCACCAAGGGCAAAATCAGCACCGCTGAAGACCCTGAGCAGCAGGTGCCCTACGCCCTCTACCTCAACCCCGCCGGGCGGCTGGTCTTTGCCTTTGAGGATGTCAAGGGCAAGAAGCACCTGTTTATCTCCCAGCCCATCCCCAACCCCACTGAGTTTCACACCGTCACCGTCACCCGCAAGCGCCACACTATCACCAGCCCGGTGCGCAACAACGGCGGCCAGCAAACCGGGGTCGATATCGTCTCCTGGGATGCGATTCAGTTCTTTGTGGATGGCCAGGCCAATACATCCAGTGACCAGCCCTACGGCGTATTTGAGTACAAAAAACCGGGCAGCGACACCACCGGCACCCCCCGCCAGGAAGATGGCCGCAATGGGGACAGCGCCAGCCCCGGCTTCAACGCCGGACAGCCCCAGCAGCAGCTTGATATTGGCAATAGTAACCAGCCGCTAGAGTTTGGCTCGGACTTTAGCCTGGGTGGCTTCGCCCCAGCGGGCAGCGACCTAGACAGCATCAACGGTGTCTACATCTCTGCCGAGGCGCTGTTCATTGCCAACAGCGGCGGCATGGTCAATCCCCAACAGGCTGAAATGCTGGCCCTGGTGGGCAACATCAACGCCACCGCCCAGCAGTTAGTGCGGAATACCAACCTGCTAACCCAGGTGCGGCGCGTGTTTAACGCGGGCCTCGCGATCGCCCCCCTCCAGGGCACCCTGGCCGAAATTCGCCTGTGGAATGTGCCTCTGGAGGCGGGCAGCCTCAAGCCTACAATCCAGGGTGGCGAAAAGGGGCTGCTCGCCTAGTGGCGCTTTGAGGAAGCTGAGGGCACCCTCGCCCTGGACTCCAAGGGCGGCAGCCATGCCTGCTTTAAAGGAGCGGTGCAGTGGGTCAAAGACCCCAACCCCAGCGGGTCGCAGCTAGTGCTCTACCGCAACGGGCAGCTGCTCAGTAGTGAGCTGGTGCCGGCGGCCAGCCGCGCCGTCCTGCTCTCGCCCCAGGCTCAGTTCACCCTGGGCGCTGTGCAACGCGACAGCCAAACCCAGGAGTTCTTCCAGGGCGAACTGGAGGAAGTGCGGATCTGGCAAACGGCTCGCACCGTGGAGCAGCTGCAAGACAACCTGTTTCGGCGGCTGCTGGGCGAAAATGAGCAGTTCCTCGACAATCGCGAAGACCTGCTGGCCTACTACCCCTTCGACACCCAAAAAGCCGGTGTGCTCTCCGACTTCTCGCTGCTGAGCAATGACCTAAAGCCCGTCAACGCCGAGTTTGTGCTCTCCACCGCCCCCATCGGCGAAGACACACCCCAGGTGCGCAGTGCTCTAGCGGGAGTGCGGACTCCCTTTAGCGATCGCCTCCAAAGCTCGCCCGCCGTGCAAGAGTACGGCGATCTGCAAACCGATGTCGATGGCAACCTGTTCGGTATCTACAAGCGCTGCTACGGCCTGATCAAAGACGGTCAGTGGGAGCTAGTCACCGGCTTTAAGGTGGGCGAACTGGTCACCGAATGGGTCGGCCAGGTGCAATTTGACCCGCAGCTGATCGGCTTTATCGAAGGGGCACCGCCAGTCCCCGGCGAAAACCTCACCAGCCGCGGGGCCGTGCTCGGTGAATTTGCCAACTACAACGGGGCCAGCTCCGTCGAACTCAAACAAGCCAGCAAAACCGACCTGACCTTCTCGGCTGATAAAGAAAGCGGCTTTGACTCTAGCTTTGATCTGACCGCGGGCCTGCTGACCCAGGCCAATGTCGAAGCTGGCATTGGCCTGGTGACCGAGTTGGCCGATGCGGATGGAGCCTTTGGCATCAAGGCCAAGTTTGAAAACTCCCTGGGCTGGCTCAGCTCGGGCAGCACCAGCCTGGGGCTGACCACCAACCTATCGAGCAAACAGCAGCTGCAAGGGTTTGTCGAGCCTTCTAATGCCGTGGCCTTTGGCGATGTCGGTCGGCGGTTTATTCCCGAAAACATGGGCTTTGCCCTGGTGCAGTCGCAGACCGCCGATGTGTTTGCCCTGCGCCTCAAGCACAACAGCGCCCTGGTGTCGTACCAGATGCGCCCCAACCCCGACATTCCGCCCGATCGCAACATCATCAACTTCCCCATCAACCCCGCCTATACCAAGCAGGGCACCCTCGACGGTAAGATCGGCTTTACCCCCGACGCGGCCTACCCCAACGCCCTCACCTTTAGCAGCGACAGCAGCTTCTACAAACCGATTGAGGCCTTTGCCCTCAAACAGCGCATTCAGCGCGAAGAGGAGCGGGTGCGGGCCTACTACGACCAGTACGACGCCGGTGCCGTGGGCCGTCGCCAGAACGTGCTGTTTGGCCAAAGCGGCGACCTGGGCAGCGAGGATGTGCTGCAAAACCTGCCCCGGCTCGAGAAGCGCAACCTAGCCAACACCTACGTCTGGACAGCGGACGGAGGCCTGTTTGCCGAAACCCAGGAAACCATGGATGTGGTGCAGGAGAGCTACGGCGGCTCCTATGCCTTTAAAGGGCAGGCCGGCATCTTTGCCGACCTGAACGTGGCTATCAGCGGTGTGGGTTTTAAGTTTGGCTTTGAGGCCATGTTTGGCGGTCGACTCAACGTGCAGGCCACCAAGAGCGTGCAGTCAGAGAACAGCTTCTCAGTCGAGGTGAACGTCGATGAGGTCGAGCGCGACGTGTTTCTGCGCGATGAAGCGGGAGAAGTGCTGTTTGACCTCAGCAACCCCCTGACACCTAAGGCCCTGCGCCATCCTGGCAAAGTCGATGCCTACCGGTTTATGACCTTCTATCTAGAGCCGCAGGCCGACCACTTCGACCAATTCTTTAGCCAGGTGGTTGACCCCATTTGGCTGGAGCAAAGCACCGACGCCAACGCCCTCGCCCTGCGCGGCCTGCGCGATGCCAACAAAGGCCCCGGCACCAAGCCCCCCTGCTGGCGTATTTTCCACCGGGTCACCTTTGTTAGCCGAGTGTTGCCCCCGATCGGCAGCACCAAGCCCCTGCCTGCCCTAGAAACCACCCTGCGGGAGCTGAGCATCGACAGCAACTTTGAGCTGATCAAGCGGCTCGACCCCTTCGTGGCCGACAAGGTAGACGACTTTGGCGAATTCTCCCGAGCCATTCGTGAGACTATTGCCACCTTCCTGCCCGAGCTCCAGCCCCACGTGGCCGCCATCACCGAGTTTATGCGGCTGTTCTACGGCGTCACCGAGGTTACCAGCCTGGCCGACAGCCCCGAGCTGACGGCACTGTTAGAGGGCGATCGCAGCCCCAATGCGCCCCCGGTGGTGCGCGTGGGCCGCAGCCAAACCCTGCATCTGGAAGATGAGGCGGTGCAAACTACCCTGCCCGGCTCGGTGGCGGACGATCGCCTCTCCCCCGAGGCCGTTTTTGTTACCTGGGCGGTGCAGTCGGCACCCACCGGGGCCACCGTCGCCTTTGAGGATCTTCACAGCCCTGTGACCGTCGCCAGCTTTAGCGACATTGGCCGCTACCGGCTGGCGCTGACCGCCAGCGATGGCACCCTGTCTGCCACAGAAGACCTCGACATTTTGGTTAACCAGTCGCCCCTGGTGCGAGCTGGGGAAGACCAGGAGATCGGCTTCCGCCAGCCCCTCGACCTGCGGGGCGAACTGCTGCGGGATGGTCGAGGCGATGAGACAACTCAAACCCTCACCACCCGCTGGGAGGCAGTCAGCGGCCCCGGTTCCGTCACCTTTGACAACGCCGCCGCCCTGCGCACCCGCGCCCTCTTTAGCGCCAGTGGCGTCTACCTGCTGCGGCTGACCGCAGAAACCACCACGGCTAGCGGTGCGCTCAGCCACAGCGATGACCTGCAAGTGTTTGTGGGGGCGCGCATCAACCGGGGGCTGCTCAGCCTCTACAGCTTTGCCGACAGTGGGGCCGGGGGCACCGTGCGCGATGTCGCCGGGGTTGGGGTGCCGGTCGATCTGGCGATCGCCGGTAAACCCACCCCACTCAAAGCCCGAGGCGCAACCACGCCCTTTGCCCTGGCGCTGAAGAAACCCGCCCGGCTCACCAGCCCCAACGCCAGCCGCCTGATCCAGGCGATCAAAGCCAGCGGTGAGTTTACCCTAGAAGCCTGGATCAACCCCTCCCAGGGGAACCAGCCCGGCCTGGGTCGCATTCTTACCCTGTCGGGTGGGGCCAGTAGCCGCAATCTGATTTTGGGCCAAGCGGGCAACCAGTTCCACCTGGGGGTGCGCACCAGCGAGACGAATGGGAACGCCAGCGATCGCGCCTTTGCAGGCGGCACCGTGGCCCCCGCTGCCCTCACCCACGTCGTCTGCACCCGCGAGGCCAACGGCACCACCCGCCTCTACCTCAATGGCCAGGTGGCGGCCCAGCGCGTCATTCCTGGCACCCTCGCCAACTGGGATGACAGCTTCGCCCTGGCCCTAGGCAACGAGCTGGGGGAACCCCTCAGCGAAGACCGCGCCTGGCTGGGCGACTTTCATCTGGTGGCGCTCTACAGCAGCGCCCTCACCCCCGCCGAAATTGCCACCAACTTTGAGGTAGGGGCCGACGCCAACCTGGCTCCGGTGGTGTCTGCCGGTGCCGACCAGGTGATCAACCTCCCCAGCACCCTCTCCCTCCGAGGGGCGGTTGTGGATGATCAGCTGCTCAACGGTGACCTCTCGGTGCTGTGGAGCCAGCCCGGCGGCCCAGCCCCTGTCACCTTTAGCGACCCGACCAGCCTAGAACCCACGGTGACCTTTGCCGAACCGGGCACCAGCGATGAAGACGGGCAGCCCTTTAAAGTGGCGGGCGTCTACACCCTGCGGCTCACCGTCGGCGACGAGGCCCAGGCCATCAGCGGAGGTTCACGTGACCGTTAACCACGCGCCGATACTCAAAGCGCCGGATGCGATCATGGTGCAGTTGCCCAACCGAGCCCAGCTCACCGCTGAGGTACAAAGCGGTCTGGGCAACCTCCAGCAGGGACGGCTCACCCTGGTGTGGAGTCAGCTCAGCGGGCCGGGCGCGGTTTCCTTTGGCGACCCTACCTTGGCCAACACCACTGCGCAATTCTCGGAAAGTGGCACCTACGGGCTGCGGCTCACCGCCAGCAACGGGCTGCTGACCACCGTGGCCGATGTCACCGTCCACGTCAACAAAGCGCCGACGATTCGGGCTAGCGCCCCACCGCTGGTTAACCTGCCCGCCACCGCTGCCCTCCAGGGTGAAGTGGTTGATACTGGCCTGGCCGATCCGGCAGCGGGTACTGTGAGCGTGCAATGGAGTCTGATGAATGGCCCTGGCCCGGTCACTTTTGCCGATGCCGAGACCCTATCTACCACCGCCAGCTTCAGCACCAGCGGCGAGTACACCCTGCGGCTGACTGTCAGCACTGGGGAACTGGCCACCAGCCGCGAGGTGATGATCACCGCCAACCAGGCTCCTCTGGTCGATGCTGGCCCCGATCAGAGCCTCGATTTCCCAACCCTGGCGGAACTCGACGGCACCGTCAGCGACGATGGCTTCCCGACTACCCCCGGTCGCCTAGCCCTGGCCTGGAGCAAAGTCAGCGGGCCCGGCAGCGTCACATTTGCCGACCCCGCCAGCGACATTACCACGGCCCAGTTTTCTCGGGGCGGTGAGTATGTGCTGCGGCTGACGGCGAACGATGGGGCGATCGCATCCCACGACGAGGTCACCATTCAGGTGAACCAACCGCCCGTGGTGAACGCTGGAGCCGATCAAGGTCTCACCCTGGTCGTGGGGGCCGATGGATCGATACAGCCTGCGATCGCCACCCTGACCGGCACTGTGCAGGATGATGGCCTCCCCGCCAATACCTTGACCACGCTCTGGAAGCAGCTCAGCGGCCCGGCCCCCGCCGTGCTGAAGGATGCTTCAAAACCCTCCACCTCCGCTGAGTTCCCCGCAGCGGGCACCTACGTGCTGGAGCTGAGCGCCAGCGATGGGCGGCTAACCGGGCGCGACACCGTCACGGTCGTCGTCTCTAAGCGAGTCATGGCGGGTGTTCAGGCTCTCTACGATTTCCGCGAGGGCAGCGGCAACACCATCCGCGATCGGTCGGGGATGCAGCCCGCGCTGGACTTGGTGCTGGTGAATGGGGCGATCGTTCGCCTTCCCCAGGGCCAAGGCATCAGCCTTCAGCAGCCCAGCCTGCTGGCCACCCGTGACCCTGCGACCCGGCTCCACCAGGCCATCCAGCGCAGCCAGGCGTTGACCATAGAAGCCTGGGTAAACCCGGCCCAGCTCTCTCCCAGCCAAACTCCAGCGCGGATTGTCACCCTCTCAGTGGATACTGGGCATCGCAACATTACCCTTGGCCAAAACAACAACCAGTACGTGACGCGCCTGCGCACCACTACCACTGGGATCAACGGGGCAAGCAAGGTGGTCGAAGGGGGCTCAGTCAACGTCAACCAGTTGACCCATCTGGTGTACACCCGCGACAGCGAGGGCAATGCCACCCTCTACCTCAACGGTCAGGTGAAAAAGCGTGAGGTAATTAACGGCGACCTCTCCAATTGGGATGCCACCTACCGTCTGGCTCTAGGTAACGAGCTGACGAGCGACCGCCCCTGGCTGGGCGAATACCACCTCGTCGCCATCTACGATCGCGCCCTCAGCGCCGAGGAAGTCAGCCAAAACTTCGCCGCTCGTCTGGCCTAAACGACTAGAAATCGCGGCTAACTAAGCAGCGATCGACCAAAAAACCGGGTTTCTGCGTCAGAGGCAATCCTCTCAGCAGAAACCCGGTTTCTTTTTCAACTAATCCCCAAGAAAGCGGCCCCTGGGTCAGGGGCAGGTGCTAGTGGAGACCCCACGAGATCCATCGCGAGCCCGTAGCAGCGGCATCGCCAGCATCGTATGACCTGACCCAGTTGCCGTCAGTATCATCCAGTTCGGCGGGGGTGAGATCGGTGTTTTCAACCCAGGCATTGGCCAGGTTGGCGTGGGTGAGGTTGGCCCCGCTGAGGACTACTTCACACAAAACCGCCCCCTGTAGGTCGGCCTGCTCTAGGTCAGCGGTGCGCAGGTCGCCGTAGCTGAGGTCGGCCCCCACCAGGCTGGCCCGCCCCAGGTCAGCGCCAATTAAATTGATGTGCTTGAGATTGGCCCCGCTGAGGTCGGCCCCCACCAGGTCGGCGTCGGTTAAGTTGGCTCGCTCCAGGTTGGCCCGCGAGAGGTTGGCCCCACTGAGGTCAGCCTGGGAGAGGTCGGCCCCGCTGAGGTCAATGCCGCTGAGACTGGCACCGCGCAGGTCAACCTCATGAAGACGAAGGCCTGAAAAGTTGCGATCGCCTCGGTTGTATTCGTGCAAAAACTGTTGAATATCCATGGAAGGCAGCCTCCACAATTGGGCTAGGGAAGCCTTGACGGGCAGTGTCTGATGGGTTGAAGCGCCACTGGTCGTTAAGGCTATCCCCATTGTCGGTTAAGGCCCAGACTTTCGGCAGGCTGGTTCATAGAATGCAACGCCTTAGAACAGAAGCCTCGCAGCGCACATCAGGTTAAATCGGAAGCAAGGCGGGATCGGCAAGCGAGGCCAGGCATGGTATAAATGTTAAGGAATTATAAGCATTCTCATGGGCCAATCTTTGCCCCATTAAGCTGTTTGCGGCGGTTATCAGAGTTATTGAAGTTTCGGCTTGTTAATATCTCGATTTTGCAATCAAGCTTAGGCTCTGTTCGGTTCCCTACGGGGTGAACAGATTTTTTTTGGGCAAAATAGTCCAGCTCTGATGTGCGCACCTTAACTTCTGTGGAGACTATTCCTTGACTGCAATTTTTGAGCCTTCCGCTAGACCTGCGGATGTGAACCCCTACAGCGACCTGACCCTAAAGCAGGTTATTCAAACTATTCCTAAAGCTTATTTTCAAAAAGACCCGCGCAAAGCCTGGACTGCCGTAGCGCTCAGTGTGGGGGCTATTGCCCTAGGCTATGTAGCGATCGCCTTTTCCCCCTGGTTTCTTTTGCCGTTTGCCTGGTTTTTGACCGGCACCGCCCTGACCGGCTTTTTTGTGGTGGGCCACGACTGCGGCCACCGCTCCTTTTCTAACCGGCGCTGGGTCAACAACTGGCTGGGGCACATCATGTTTCTGCCGCTGATCTACCCCTTCCACAGCTGGCGGCTGCTGCACGACATTCACCACCGCCACACCAACGATATGGAGATCGACAACGCCTGGGCACCGTGGAGCAAGGAAGAATACTCCGGGGCAGGTGGTTTTTTGCAGGCGGTGTACCAGGCCATGCGGGGCTGGCTGTGGTGGCTGGCATCGGTGGCCCACTGGGGCGCGCTGCACTTTGACCTGCGCAATTTTGAACCCCGCGACCACGGCAAGGTCAAGCGCTCGATCGCAGCGGTGGTGATCTTTGCGCTGGTGTTTTTCCCAACGCTGTTTTATTTTGCTGGCCCCTGGGGCATCGTGAAATTTTGGCTGATGCCCTGGCTGGGCTACCACTTCTGGATGAGCACCTTTACCCTGGTGCACCACACCATCCCCGAGATTCAGTTCCGCTACGGCGACACCTGGAATGAAGTCGAGTCGCAGCTCTCAGGCACCCTGCACTGCGACTATCCCAAGTGGATTGAGGTGCTGTGCCATGACATCAACGTCCATGTTCCCCACCATATTTCAGTTGGCATTCCGTCCTACAACCTGCGGCCTGCCTACGCATCGCTGCGGGAGAACTGGGCTCCGCTGATGAAGGAAACCAAGTTCTCTTGGAGTTTGATGCGGACGATTACCAAGCGCTGCCACATCTACCATCCAGAGCAGGCTTACCAAACCTTCCGCGAATTGGATTAGCCAGCCGCCGAAGGTTGCCCAATGGTGGGCAGAGTAACGTCTATGAACCGGCCCAGCACCCCTGGGCCGGTTTTGTTTTGGCCAGGGCCAATTGGTAAACTGCGACACGTTCATTGCTCAAGGGGTGCTTGCGATCGCGACAATCGTGGGTAGCATTAGGAGTCTTGCCGACGCTTGACTTCACTTCCCACTCCCACACCGCTACACCAACTGCTATGGCCCTGCTGTCTCGCCCGCTAAACACCTTTTTGACCACTGCCGCTGTGGTGCTGGCGGGGCTGGCTGCGGCCCCCGTGGCCCGCGCCCAGCAGTTTGATCAGCAGCCCATTGACCCCAGCCAGGTGGTAGCCATTGCCAGCCCGGTGCGCAACGGAGCGTTCTACACCCTGATGATTTTGACCCAGGTGCCCAACCAGCGGCAGTGTTGGCAAGAGCAGGGGCAGGCGGGCGGGCCAGTGGCCGTCGATCCGCTGCTGCTGAACTTTGATTTTACCGGAGCCTGCGATCGCAGCACCGACGGCAACGGCTACTCGGTGCGCATCAACGGCCAAGACCTGGGGGTGCACTACCGCCTGGAGGTTTCCCCCCGGCAGAATGACCTGGTGCTGTTTGCGAGACCGACGCGCGATCGCAGCGCCCCGCCCATCGAAATTGGCCGCACCAATGGCCGCACCAACGGCTTTCTCAAAATCCAGCTCAACCCCGGCTGGCAGATGGCCCGCCGCACCTACAATGGCCAGCCCGTCGGCCACATCTACCTCACCCACGACGCGCCGCTGGATGTGCGCCTCGCCGCCGGGGCCGCCCCACCGCTGAGCCAGACCCCAGGCACACCGCCCGCCGCTCGGCCCACCACGCCGCCCGTGGCCTCTCCCCCGCCGCCCCCCAGTGGTACGGTGGCGACTGGCAACTACTTTCGCGTCGTGGTGCCGATCACCGGGCCGAACACCCTGCAACAGGTGCGCGCCGTTGAACCCGAGGCCTTTCGCACCACCGCCGAGGGTCAAGATGTAGTGCAGGTGGGGTTGTTTCGCGATCGCCAGCGGGCCGACGAAGTCTACAACGCCCTGGTTGCCGCCAGCCTGCCCGCCAAAATTCTCGGGGCCTCGGCTCCGGCGGTGGCCTCCACGCCCACCCTGCCGCCAATTCCCCAGGGGTCGGTGGTGGTCGTCATTGACCCCGGCCACGGCGGACGCGACCCCGGTGCCGTGGGCATCAGCGGCCTGCAAGAAAAGCAGATCAACACCGCCATCTCCAACCGGGTGCAGCAGCAGCTTGCCGCCGCCGGTATCACGGTGCTGATGACCCGCAGTAGCGATGTTTTTGTCGATCTCGATGCCCGCGCCCAGTACGCTAACCGGGCCGGGGCCAGCGTGTTCGTCAGCATCCACGCCAACGCCATCAGCATGGATCGCCCCGATATCAATGGGCTAGAGACTTACTACTTCTCCAGCGGTGAACGCCTGGCTCGCAGCATCCACGCCAGCGTTTTAGGTAATACGGATATGCGCGATCGCGGCGTGCGCACTGCCCGCTTCTACGTGCTGCGCTACACCACCATGCCCTCGGTGCTGGTCGAAACCGGGTTTGTCACCGGAGCCCAAGACGCCGCCCGCTTCCGCGATCCTGCCGCAGTGAATCGAATCGCCGACGGCATTGCGCGCGGGATTTTGAACTATTTGGGTCGTTAATGAGTGGTAAACGCGGTGTTGCTGGACATGGGTATGACTCAAAACTGCAACGTCTCTCGTAAGGGCAAACGGCCGTAAAGCCTTTGGCTTGGCTGCGCCTATGCCCTACCCACATCTATGCTTCAGTTCAGCAACACCCTAATTGGCTGTAGCAACAAACTGGCGGACTGCTTTGACCACGGTTAGATCAGTCCCAGTTTCTCGTAGCGCAACCCAGGCTTGCAGCTGCTCAGCCGATACTACAGAGAAGGCCAAACTGCTCTTCAATTCGCGGATTTGCTCACCGCGTAAGTCCAAAATCTTGACCTTGCCATTGCTGTAAAGCCAGAGTTCGGGCACCCCAAGCGCCTGATAAATGACCAGTTTCTGATTCGATGCACTGGCAATGTCTACTTCTACCGCCAGGTCTGGCGACAAATTTGGAGGAATCTCAGGATTCAACCCTTGCACTAACCCGGCATTCTGAATAAAAAAGCAGCTGTCGGGTTCAATCCCTTTGTCTAAGTCTTCGCGGTTCCAGGTCGTGGAACATAGATCCACAATTTCTAGCCCTAGTTCTTCTGCCAAGGCAAAAATAATTTTGCTCAGCAGCCGGTTGACAATCTCATGGAGTTTACTGGGCATCCGAATCTCCAAGCTGCCACCGCTATAGGCCAACCGAGTGGCTCGATTCTCACCTAGCTCTGCTAGAAAAAGCTGGTAGTGCTGCCAAGTCAGCCCTGACACAGTCATAGCGCTGCCAGGAGACAGCACAATTTGACTCAGAGGGGTGGCCAGAGCAACAGACATGGGCGAACAACTGCATGGCAATGTCAGGATGATAACAAGGCCGCCACAAGATTGACTGCCTTTTGCCCTTTAGGAAAGGAAACCAGCAAGGTATGGCTATCGCGGTGCTCTACGCCAGCCCGCTGCGATCGCCTCCGCCTCGGTACAAAACCACTGCTCGCCCTTATCAGAATGAATTTCTGTACCTACGTAATCTTCCATGCCCGGCAGGTGATAGAGCCTGTTGCCGCTTGAAATCGAAATATTGCCTTTGATCGTGCAACTGGGCGTGATAGTTGCTTCAATCTGCGTTGGTAGGTCAGTGGCTTCTGACTCTTCGACAGATTGAGCAGCAAGGTTAGCATTGAATCGAGTCTGAGAGCTTTTGTACGCAAATGGAATAATCCATACGACTGCAATTACCAGCCCGACAATACCTGCAAGCGATGCCAGCCAGCTCTGTTGTTTGGGCTGATATCGCTGTTTAGGCTGATGTCGTTGGGGCGCTGGCTGAGATACAACCCCCTGGATAGAAGCATTGGCGGCACGCACCTTCCCAGTGGGTTCGGTAACTTTGTCGTATAGAATCGTATCGCCTACCTTTGGACGGCGGCCAGTGCTTTTCAAAGCGCTGATGTGCAAGAAAATTTCTTTGCCACCGCCGTCGGGTGTGATGAAGCCAAAGCCCCGCTCATCCTTCCAAGTTGTCAGCTGCCCTTTGTATAGAGCGGATGCCATTTATCGCCTCAGGGTGATTCCATTCTGTAGTTTTCCCTGGGTGTACGGCCCTACTTACACTTTCCAGACAGGGCAAACCATAATCAATTGAGGCTGTTGAAGGCTTTATCTATGTTAAAGATGTCAGCTTTATCTGCTCACTAAAACCAGCAATGTTTTCTCAACCGACTCGCAAGCGCTTTGGCCAGCACTGGCTCACCGACGAGAAGGTGCTCCACCGCATGCTGGAGGCCGCCGCCGTCACTCGCCAAGACACCGTGCTCGAAATTGGCCCCGGCACTGGAGCGCTGACCCGCTGGCTGCTGCCCCTGGCCAACGCAGTGATCGCCGTCGAGATCGATCGCGACCTGGTTCGCAAGCTCAACAACCAGTTTGCCAAGCACGACAACTTTCGCCTGGTGCCGAGCGATATTTTAGAGCTAGACATTGCTGCCGTCTCACGGGACAAACACTTTGACTTTGGTTTGCCTAACAAAGTGGTGGCCAACATTCCCTACTACATCACCGGGCCAATTTTAGAAAAGCTGCTGGGCACGCTGGCCGCGCCGAACCCGACACCCTACGACGCGATCGTGCTGCTGGTGCAGAAAGAGGTGGCAGAACGGCTCTATGCTCGCCCTGGCCGCAAAGCCTTTGGAGCCTTGTCGGTGCGGGTGCAGTATTTGGCCGATTGTGAACTGGTGTGCCCGGTGCCTGCCCGTGCCTTTCAGCCGCCACCCCAGGTAGACTCGGCGGTGGTGAAGATTACACCGCGATCGCCCGCCCTGCCGTCGGATGACCTGGCTGGGTTCGATCGCCTGGTGAAGCTGGGGTTTGGCAGCAAGCGCAAAATGCTGCGCAACAACCTCAAAGGTGTGATCGATCGCAACGACCTAGAAGCGATGATGACGGCCCTAGCCATCGAGCCCACCGCCCGCGCCGAAGACCTCAGCGTTGAACAGTGGGTGGCGCTGAGTAATACAATCCTGAAGCACCCCCGCTGACTTTCTATGCGCTCTTACACTCTGCTGGCCGCCGCCAAAATCAACCTCTATCTCGAAATTGTTGGCAGCCGCCCCGACGGCTTTCACGAGCTGATTATGGTGATGCAGAGCGTCAGTCTGTGCGATCGCATCACCGTGCGCAGCATTGGCGTCGATGAGATCCGCGTGCGCTGCGATCACCCCCTCGTGCCCGCCGATGAAACCAACTTGGCCTACAAGGCAGCGGCCCTGGTCATGGCCCAATTTCCCAATGCCATGGCCAAGCTGGGCGGCGTCGAAATCACCATCGAGAAGCAGATCCCGGTGGGGGCCGGGCTGGCGGGTGGCTCATCCAACGCGGCGGCGGTGCTGGTGGGGCTAGATCTGCTGTGGAACCTGGGCCTCACCCAGAGCGAGCTGCAAGAGCTGGGGGCTGATCTGGGATCCGATATTCCCTTCTGCGTGTCGGGGGGCACGGCGATCGCCACTGGGCGCGGCGAACAGCTCGATGCGCTCCCCGGCATCGACAACCTGCACCTGGTGATCGCCAAGTATGAGTCGGAATTTGTATCGACCCCCTGGGCCTACAAAACCTACCGGGCCGAGTATGGCGATACCTATGTAACCGATGCCAAGGGCTGGCAAGAGCGGCAGGCTCAGGTGCGATCGGGCGAGATGGTGCGGGCGGTGGCCCGTCGGGATGCGATCGCCGTAGGTCAGCATCTCTGCAACGACTTTGAGAAAATCGTGCTGGAGGCCCACCCCAAAACCGCTGCACTCAAGGCCACTATGGCCGACCTCGGCGGGCTCGGCACCCTGATGTCGGGGTCTGGCCCCTCGGTGTTTACCCTGGCCGGATCTGAGGCCGAGGCCAAGGATCTGGCGGCCCAGCTGCGGACGACATTGCCCGACCCCGATCTGGGCATTTGGACGGCTCAGTTTGTGCCCAGTGGAGTGCAGCTTGTCAGCTAATCAAAAGGCTGAGAATAGGGCGGTGGCGGTGGCACCTACCGTGAGCGGGGAGAAGCAACGCTAGAATAGGGAAACTGTTCTTAACCTATCGGGTTTGTCTATGTCGGTTTTAGCTGCGATCGCGGTCATAGCCTTACTGGTGGCCGTTCATGAGGCGGGGCACTTCACAGCCGCTCGGCTACAGGGCATTCACGTCAACCGCTTTGCCATTGGCTTTGGCCCCATCCTGTGGAAATACCAGGGAGCCGAAACCGAATACTCCCTGCGGGCCATTCCCCTGGGCGGCTTTGTCGGCTTCCCCGACGACGACCCCGACAGCGAGATTCCCACCACCGACCCCGACCTGCTAAAAAACCGCCCGATTCTCGATCGCGCGATCGTGATCAGTGCTGGGGTAATTGCCAACCTGGTGTTTGCCTACCTGGTGTTTGTGGCCCAGTTTTCCGCCGTGGGCATTCCCGAAACCTTTAACCCCCAGCCCGGCATTCTGGTGCCCCAAGTGATTACCGAAAGCTCTCCTGCCGGTCAGGCAGGCATTCGCCCCGGTGACATTCTGGTGGCGGCCAACGGCGAACCCCTGGCCTCTGGCGAAGAAAGCATTCCCTTCTTCATTCAGCTAATTAAAGACAGCCCCAACCAGCCGGTAGAACTTACGGTGCAGCGGGGCGATCGCGAGCTAGATGTCTCAGTCACCCCCGAAATTGGCCCCGACGGCACGGCGGTGATTGGCGTGCAGCTTCAGCCCAATGGCGACTTCGGCTACCGCCGACCCAAAAACCCCTTTGAAGTGTTTAGCCTAGCGGCGCAGCAGTTTCAAGACACCCTGGTACGCACTGTCAAAGGTTTTGTGCAGCTGGTGACCAACTTTGGTGAAATGGCTAGCCAGGTGGCCGGGCCGGTCAAAATTGTCGAACAGGGGGCAGGGTTGGCTAAGAACAGCGCCGCCATGCTGTTCCCCTTTACCGCCATCATCAGCATCAACCTGGCGATCATTAACATTCTTCCCCTGCCTGCATTAGACGGTGGTCAGCTAGCGTTTTTGCTGATTGAAGCCCTGCGCGGCGGCAAGCCCCTGCCCGATCGCATCCAAGAAAATGTCATGCAAACCGGCCTTGTCCTATTGCTCGGCCTGGGCGTATTCCTCATTGTCCGCGACACCACCCAGCTCGAAATCTTCCAAAACCTACGTTAAAAAGTTTTGAGTTTTGAGTTCTCAGTTTTGAGTTAAAGGCCAGGGATCAAAAGATGATAGTTGTCTCCGCTGTGCCAGACATCTAAATTCCTAAGAACTCAAAACTCAACATTCAAAACTCAAAACTCCCCACCCTCCATCTCCTCACCCTCTACCCCATCCATGCCCAACCAGCGGCGAGCTTCTAAAAAACAGCGATCGCTGGAGATTCTTCTCCGCCTTAAACGGCTGTATCCCGAAGCACCTTGCTCCCTAGATTTCGCCAACCCCTTGCAGCTGATGATCGCCACGATGCTGGCGGCCCAGTGCACCGACGAGCGGGTCAATCTGGTCACCCCAGCCCTGTTTGCGGCTTATCCCGATGTCTATGCCTTCGCTGAAGCTGATATCGCCGACTTGGAGCAGCTGGTGAAGTCTACCGGCTTCTACCGCAACAAAGCCAAAAACATCCGCGCCGCCTGCCAGCGGATCATCACCGAGTACAACGGCGAAGTCCCTCCCCGCATGGAAGACCTGGTGACGCTACCCGGCGTGGCCCGCAAAACCGCCAACGTGGTGCTGGCCCACGGTTTTGGTATTAACGCTGGGGTGACCGTAGACACCCACGTCAAGCGCATTACAAATCTCCTGGGGCTGACCAAGCACGCTGACCCCGTCAAAATCGAGCGCGACCTGATGAAGCTGCTGCCCCAACCCGACTGGGAGAACTGGTCGATTCGGCTGGTGTACCACGGGCGGGCGGTGTGCAATGCCCGCAACCCCAAATGCGGTCTGTGTGAACTGGCCGATCTCTGCCCCTCGGCAACGGTTGTTCCGGTTGTTGAGCCTATACCAGTTGGCCCTATGGAAGTTGTAAGTATCCAAAAGATGATCCAGTCCTAGGGATATTTGAGGCTAGATGCGGCAAGATTGTTCTAAGCGGGCCTTGGAGGTTTCATTGTGGCTGACCTCTACACCACAGATTTTTACGCTTGGACTCAGGAACAGGCCAACTTTTTGCGGCTGGGCAAGACTGACTACCTCGATCTGGTGAATTTAGTTGAGGAAATCGAGTCTTTGGGTAGACAGCAAAAGCAAGAACTCAAGAATCGGTTAGGTGTTCTCCTTGGTCATCTGTTGAAGTGGCAGTATCAGCCCAGCCAGCGCAGCAAGAGTTGGAGGTACACGATCAAAGAGCAGCGGCTGCAAATTTTAGATTTGCTCGACCAAAACCCTAGCCTGAAAAGCTTTCAGGACGAAGCTGTTGCCAAGGGCTACCAGCTAGGGTTGCTATTGGTTGGACGAGAAACACCCCTCGATCCTAAAAATCTGCCGGGGCAATGCCCTTTTACCGTAGAAGAGCTTTTCAGCGACAAGTTTCCCGAAGATTTAGATGCCCTGTAAGGGATAAGAAATATGGTGCTGAGGCGATCGCTTGCCCTAGGAGGGCTTGGTCAGGCTGAGCAAACCCACGCTGACGGTAACCAGCAGCACCCCTAACCACTGCACCAGGGAAAGCTGCTCTTGCAGGATGCCCCAGGCGAGGACGGCGGTAAGGGCTGGGTTAGCGGCCCCCAGCATTGAGGCGGCGGTGGCCCCGACGACGCGAATGCCGAGGTTGTTGAGCACGTGGCCGGTGAGGGTGGCGATCGCCGACAGCAGCCCGCCCACCCACAGCGCGGGCCACAGCAGACCCGCCAAATCCCCCGGCCACAGCAGCAGGCTGACCGCCGACAGCACCAGCGTCACCGCAAAGCTAATGCCCGTAAACGGCACCGGGTGAAAGGTCTCAAAGGCTTTTTGGGCCGCCACGGTGTAAAACGCATAGACGACGCCCGAGGCTAGGCCAAAGACGACCCCGACCCAGCTTGCGATCGCCGCCCCCGTCATCGGAATTGTCAGCGCGCTGCCCAGCAAAATCAGCGCCAAGATCGCCCAGCGGCTCGTGCTGGGCCGATGCCCAAACCAGTACCAGTCGAGCAGCGCCGTATAGACTGGGAACGTAAAAAACAGCGTTAGCGCAATGCCCGCTGCAACCCGACCTACAGAAACGTAGAGCAGCGCCAGGTACGAAAACATCAGCACCCCGCCTACCAGGGCCAGGTAGAGTTCGCGGCGGTAGTTAGGTGACCCCAATCGGCGCAGGTCGCTCCACAGGGGCGGGTAAACTGGCGGCAGCAGCACCGCCATCAGGGGCACCCCCACCGCCATGCGCATAAACATCAGCAAAAATGAGTTGGGCAGTGTGGGCTCCACAAAGCCGCCGGTCTCCACCAGCCCCAGCAGGTTAGACGGAATAAACAAGACCCGCGTGATCAGGTTTTGCGCCCCAAAGCAAATTGTTGCCAGCAAAATTAAGACATAGCCAAGCATGCATCCCCCTTGTCACACATCAGGGATGACCCAATGCCAGCGCCCTACCCACCGCACTCTACGGTAGTCGATAGCTGGCCACCCGCACCACCAAATCCCCCCCCTGGGGATTGTGGGTGAAGACAAAGCTGCCCGCTTTGGTTTCGTGACCCGAGAGAAAGTCGATCTGCTGCTCGCCGGTTTCGTCGTCAACGCCTGTGATGTTTAGCTCGGCGGTGACCTGCACCATGCGGGCAATGCGGCCGCCGGTATTGGTAATGGCAAAGGGTACGTAGTAGCGGCCATCGGTGACCCGCACGGCTTCAGACACCGCCACCGAAAAGGCGGGCGGGCGATTTTGGTTGGTCTGCCAGTCGAAGAAAATTAGCCCTACCAGACCAAGCAAAATGAGGAAAGCCGCTATGAACGTGACCCACTCGGCGGCAGATCGTTCGGTGAAGCGCCCCGGTGTTTCGGCAGGCTTTGAGTTGGGGTGGTCTGAGTTGGGGTAGTCAGGCAAATCCATTAGATAAGGATACGCCCTGCGGCCCCGCCAATGGAGGCGGGCAGGCCTAAAACCAGGGTATTGCTCAACCATTCTGACCAAGGATCGCTGGGATTGAGCTGCTGGAACAGCACCAGCATGACTACCGAGGCCAGCAGCGCCATTAGATAGGCCACCAGGGTTTCGGTCACGGGGCTAAACAGCAGCCCCCGCTGCCGCCGCTCGGCGCGATCGGTAAAGCCCGAGGCAAACACAATGGCATAGGAGAGACCCAGCGACGCGCCCATAATCAGCAGCAGCCACAGGGGCGGCAGGGAGGCGGCCAGCAGGGGCACTTCTTCGGTGGGGGCAATGCTGAAGGCAATTAGCACAGCACCAATTAGGGCCGCATCGAAATCGACTAGGGCATCGCGCAGGTTAGCCAGGGTAGGGGAGGCCAGCCGCTGGGAGAGGGGGGCCGTCGTGCGGCGCAGGCGATCGCTCCCAGAAGCTCGCCGTTGTTTGCCTTGCAGAGTGGAGCGGGCTAGGGCCACCCCCAGGGCAAAGGGCACGGTCTCAAACACCACCTTACCCAGCATCTCCGACAGGGGAATATCGAGGGTGATGCGGCGCAGCAGCACCAGGGCTAGGGCGGCACAGACGACCCCAATAGCGACCGCCTCAATGCTTTCCAATAAAGCTTCTAGGGGGTGCAGGCTGAGGGTTTGGCGAAACCCTTCGACCTGGGTGAGCAGCCCGACGCCGATCAGAGTGGTGGCGAGCACCGTCAGCAGCCAGCGGGGGCCAGTGGCGGCCCCAATCACCCACACCTCCACCGTGTAAAGCAGGGGAATGCCGAACAAAAAGCCCCCGACTGCCCCTTGCAAAATGGCCTGAAACTCGGCTAGCCAAATGTTGGGGGCGGGTTGAGGGGTGGGGTCGTCTACGAACTCGACCATGGCAGACTGTCCTGGGATAAAGGTTTGGGTGGCAGGTGAGCTGACCTCGTCTTCAGCATATCAATGGGTTCGGCGATTTCTACAGGTTAGGTTTAGCACGAGATACCCAGGGCAGCTGCCCGAAACCTTAGGAAAATCTCTAGTATTGCCGGGGTTTCACAAAATGCCCGCTAGCGTGAACAAAACGGTCTATGACCTATAGCAAAGCGTTCACTCATTGCAAGGATGGTTCTATGACTCAGGCTAAACCCGGCGACAGCGTCTCAATTCACTACACCGGTCGGCTCGAAGACGGCACGGTGTTTGATTCATCGCGCGATCGCGACCCCCTAGAGTTTGCCATCGGCAACGGCGAGGTGATTCCCGGCTTTGAGGCAGCAGTGGTGGGCATGACCCCCGGCGACGCCAAAACCGAAGTGATTCCGGCTGAGAGCGCCTACGGCCCCCACCAGCCCGAGATGGTGATGGTGGTCGAGCGGCACCACATTCCCGCCGAGATTCCCCTCGATGTGGGGCAGCAGCTTCAGCTGCAAGGGCCTGAGGGCCAGATGGTGCCGGTCATGGTGACTGATCTGTCAGAGGCCGATGTCACCCTCGACGCCAACCATCCCCTAGCGGGAGAAACCCTGATCTTTGACATCGAGCTAGTGGCAATCCAGGGCTGAGCCTAGGCCAAATTCTCTGCCTGAGCCTGAGTCATAGCGACGCTCAAGGGCTATCCCCCTCCACCCCAGGGGGATAGTTTTTCCTAGGGAACACGCTCTATCATGCCACTGGCCTTTAACTCAGGAGCCCCCATGGCCTACGAATTGCCCCCGCTTCCTTATGCCTACGATGCCCTAGAGCCCTACGTCTCTAAGAGCACCCTCGAATTTCACCACGATAAGCACCACGCCGCCTACATCAGCAAGTACAACGATGCCGTCAAAGGCACCGACCACGACAGCAAGCCGATTGAGGACGTGATTAAGGCGATCGCAGGCGGCAGCTCCCAACAGGGCTTGTTTAACAACGGTGCCCAAGCCTGGAACCACACCTTCTACTGGAACTCCATGAAGCCCGGCGGCGGCGGCACCCCCGCTGGTGACCTAGCCAGCAAGATCGATGCCGACTTTGGCAGCTTCGACAAGTTTGTCGAGGAATTCAAAAATGCTGGGGCCACCCAGTTTGGCAGTGGTTGGGCCTGGCTGGTGCTTGACAACGGCACCCTCAAAGTGACCAAAACCCTCAATGCCGATAACCCCCTCACTGCTGGGCATGTGCCCCTGCTCACCATGGATGTGTGGGAACACGCCTACTACCTCGACTACCAAAACAAGCGCCCCGACTACATCGACAGCTTCCTCAAGAATGTTGTGAACTGGGATTTTGCCGCCCACAACTTGGCTGCTGCTTAGACCGGTGGCAACACCGTAATCGTGCTCCGCGACTCATAGAGGGTGGGTGACAACCCGCCCTTTTCTTTTATACCTACCACCTACCGCCCCATGCTGTTTGCCGAACCCGACTACCCCCATGTGGTGCTGTCCTTTGAGTACCGGGGCTTTCTCCTTGAGCTTGACCAGAGCACCGAAGATGGTGTGCCTATGTATGCGGTGTGGGCCACCTACACCACCGGCTGTGCGGTGGCGGTGCCGGGGGTAGTCAGCCGCTCGGAAGCCATCTACAAGGCGAGGCAGTGGGTCGATCAGCGGCTTAGCTCACCGGGTAGGGGCGGTAGTGGGCGCTAGATTGGGCTAGCCAGGTCTCGATGTCGGCAGCGGCCTGGGGTTTGCCAAACCAGTAGCCCTGGCCGTAGTCACAGCCCAGCCGCTTGAGGGTGTTGACCTGCTGGGGGGTTTCGATACCCTCGGCGATCGCCCGAAAACCCAGCTGCCGTCCCAGGTTAATAATGGTGTGCACAATAGTTTCATGGCCAGGGCTGGTCTGCATTTGGCTGACGAAGGAGCGATCGATCTTCAGGTTGTTGATCGGAAACCGGTACAGGTAGCTGAGGGATGAATAGCCGGTGCCAAAGTCGTCAATGCTGAGGGCAATGCCCCGCCGCCGCAGGCCGTTGAGCACGTGAATGGTGTCGTCGATATTGTCAATCAGCATGCTTTCGGTAATCTCTAGCACCAGGCTGGCCGATAAAATTCCGGTTGTTTGCAAAATCTCATCGACCCGACTGAGCAGGCCGGTGTTGTGGAGCTGCAGCGCTGACAGGTTAACGCTAACGGTGAGCTCCTTGGCTTGGTAATAGATGCGTTGCCAGGTAGCCATTTGGCGGCAGGCTAGCTCTAGCAGCCAGTAGCTCAGAGGTGCAATCAGCCCGGTCTCCTCGGCCACCGAAATAAATTCTCCGGGCATGATCAGGCCCCGCTGGGGGTGCTGCCACCGCACCAAAGCCTCAAACCCGGTGACCGCTGCGGTTTGCAGATCGACGATGGGCTGGTAGTAGAGCACAAATTCTTCGGGGTGGTTGAGCAGGGCACGGCGCAGCTCGGTTTCGAGGGTGAGGCGGGCGATCGCGCGATCGTGCATGCCGCTGTCAAACATCTGGTAGCCGTCGCGGCCCCCGGCCTTAGCCCGGTACATGGCGGTGTCGGCATCGCGAATTAGCTCTAAGGAGGTTTGGTAGCGGGCATCGCCCATGACGAGCCCCAGGCTAACGGTGGCAAACATCTGGTGGCTGCTGAGCTGAAACGGCTGGCGCAGCGTCTCTAACAGCTGCTCGGCCATGGCCTGGGCCATCTCAAAATGGCCCACGTCTTCCAGCAGCACAATAAACTCGTCGCCCCCCAGGCGCACCGCCAGATCGTTCGGGCGCAGCACCGCCTTGAGACGGCTGGCCACCTCCATCAGCAGCTCATCGCCGATCAGGTGGCCCAGACTATCGTTGACCACCTTAAAGTGGTCGATGTCTAAAAACAGCAGGGCAAAGCGGTACTGACTCTGTTGGTGGGCCCGCTTCAAGGCCATTTCTAAACGCTCTTGCAGCTGCTTGCGGTTGGGCAACCCGGTGAGGCTGTCATGGCAGGCGTCGTGCTGGAGCTGGCGGCGCAGTCTCACCTGGTCGGTGACATCGCGGGAAGCCGTCTGAATCTGCACCACCGCCCCGATCGCATCGACGATGGGCCGGGTAAAGGTCTCTAGCCAGATATAGTGACCCCGGCGATGGCGCATACGGTACAACATCGGTGCTCGCTCTGGAGCCTGCACCGTGGTGACAGCCTGGAGGTGCGTCTGGCACTGGTCTAAATCGTCGGGGTGCACCAGGCTACAGGGCTGGAGCCCGATCAGGTCCTCTGGGGTGTAGCCCAGCAGCCACTCCACCGACGGGCTGACGTAGAGATATCTGCCATCCACCCCGTGGAGACAGACCAGATCGCTCATATTCTCGGCCATCAGGCGAAATAGCGCTGCCTGCTGCTGAATTGCGGCATTGGCCTGCTCGACCTGAGCCTTTGACCGTTGCAGGTCGCTAAAGGATGACTCTAGCCGCGTTGCCATCCGATTAAAGGCCAGGGCTAGCCCCTCTAGCTCTTGCAGCCCGGTATGGCCAATGGTCTGGTTCAGATTGCCCTCCGCGATCGCCTGGGAAGCCGAACTAAAGGCCGTTAAGGGGCGGGTAATCCAGCGGCTGGTGTAGAGACCAGAGGCGATCGCCCCAGCTAGGGCCAGGGCGCAGAGGGCAATGGTGTTGCGGCGGTTGGTCTCGATCTCTCCCATAAAGTCGCTTTCAGGCATAACCACCACGATCAGCCAGTCTAGGCCGTAGCCATCGCTGAGGGGAACCACCTGCATAAACTGCCGCTCGCGATCGAGCCAAAACTCGGTCTGCTGGGGCGCAATGCTCCCCCACTCGCCCCCCGACTGGTTGAGCAACAGCCGAGCACTGGCGCGAATGCGCGGGTCTGGGCTCGTGACCGAGTAGGCCCGCCGGGGCCGACCGTCCACTACAGTAAAAGACTTGGCGTCGTTAGAGGTGGCCACCAGCAGGCCAGAGCGCTCCACAATAAAGGCCTGCCCGTGCTCACTAATGGGTATTCCCCGTAGAAAGTTGCTGATGTGGGTGAGAAAAAAGTTGTTGCCCAGCACTCCAATCAACTTGCCGTCGTCGCCGTATACGGGCCGCGAGGCCGAGAGGGCCAGTACCGGATAGGCATGGTAGGGGAAAATCTCCCCCCAGACTGGGCCCTTGGCCTGCACCGCCGCCCGATACCAGGGCCGAGTTGAGGTATTCCAGTTGGGGGTAGACGAAACAATGCGGGTAGTCTGGCCGGTTGCCGGATCGACCTCCACAAACTGAATGTGGTTGCCGAGGGAAGGGCCCGCCTGCATCCGCTGATGGGCCTGCTGGCCTAGGTTGGTATGGCCCACAAATTCGCCGTTGGCATTGCCAAACATAATCGAGTCGATGTGGGGAAAGGTGCGAGACTGCCGCATGAAGTGGCGAAACAGCGCCTCGGAGTCGGTGGGGTCAACCTGGCCCAGGGCAATGGCGTCGTAGTTCATCTGATTGACCAAGTGGGAGGTGGCCAGCAGATTCTGCATCTCCTGTTCAATGTGATGGGAAACAGTAGAGCGCAGCTGACTGGCGACCTCGTTCACCGCTCGCTGCCCATGGCGCATTGATAGCCACCCCGTTAGCCCCACCGCCACGGAGACTTGCAGCACAAAGGGGATGACAATCAGCAGTCGCAGCGGTAGGCAGCTAAAGGTGCCTCGATTTGGCAATGCAGAAAAACGACGCCCCATGTAGCAGGTGTTACCAATAGTCCTATTAGTATTCCTGCCGGGGACTCAAACTAAGCGATCGACATCACAATTAACGAACCGGTGAGCCTCAAGACCGAAGTGATTAGCCCAATCGCCCCGCCACAAAGGCGTCTAGACGATCCATACCCTCTAGGATGGTCTCCATATCGGTGGCATAGGAAACGCGAATGGTGCCCTCAGCCCCAAAGGCGATGCCTGGAATGGCGGCTACGTACTTTTCGTTGAGCAATTGGGTACAAAAATCGAGGGAGGGCATACCCAGGGCACCGATGTCGATATAGAGGTAAAAGGCCCCCTCCGGCTCGCCGCAGCTCAAACGCTCAATGGCCCGACACCGGTCGATAATGGCCTGTCGCCGCTTGGCAAAGGCGTGACCCATGGTAGCAATGCAGTCTTGGGGGCCTTCGAGGGCGGCGATCGCTCCGTACTGGGCAAAGGTGCATACATTCGACGTGCTGTGACCCTGCACGGTGGCCACCGCCTTGATCAGCTCCGCTGGCCCCGCCAGGTAGCCCACCCGCCAGCCGGTCATGGAGTAGGCCTTGGCAAAGCCGTTGCTAATAATCGTGTGCTCAAAGGCCTCGGGCGACACGGCCCCAATGCTGAGGTGGGTCGCTCCGTCGTAGAGAATCTTTTCGTAGATTTCGTCTGAGACCACCCAGATGTCAGCTTCTACCACTACCGCCGCCAGCGCCGCAATTTCGGCGGGGGAGTAGACCATGCCTGTGGGGTTAGAGGGGGAGTTGAGAATAAACAGTTTGGTCTGGGGAGTAATCGCCTGGCGCAGCTGTTCAGGGGTAATGCGGTAGTTTTGCTCGGCGGTGGTGGGCACAATCACGGGCGTGCCCCCCGCCAGCTTCACCATTTCGGGGTAGCTCAGCCAGTAGGGGGCCGGAATGATCACCTCGTCGCCGGGTTCGATCAGGGCCATCATCAGGCCGTAGAGGGAATGCTTGCCGCCGTTGGTGACAATGACATTTTCGGGGCCGTAGCAGAGGCTATTGTCGTGCTGAAGTTTATTGGCGATCGCCTCGCGCAGGGCCGGTTCGCCCGCCGCCGGGCCGTAGCGAGTTTTGCCCGCATCGAGGGCGTCCTTAGCTGCCGCCTTGATGTGGTCGGGGGTGTCAAAGTCGGGTTCGCCAGCGCTAAAGCTGCACACCGGCAAGCCTTCGGCCTTCATTGCCTTGGCTCGGGCCGAGATTGCCAGGGTCATCGACGGCGTTACGCAGGTTACACGGTTTGCTAGGGCTAATCGGGGCACGGCCAGACCTCAACGAACATGGCTATCGGCTTCCCCAGAACGGTGGTTCGTTGGGCCTCTAACCGGGACATCATTAACATTCCCCATAGAGTAGATCGTTTGGTCGGTTCTGGCCATTGCTGGCAAGGTTTTTCCCGCCGTGGCGATCGCGTTTATCTGGAGGTGCTGACAGCGGCGGCGGTGGCTTCCTTCTCTAAAATAAGATTCGGTAAATATTCTGTCATTCGGTACCGCAATAGTTGAGACTCAGCTCGATCCCTTAATCCCCTGTGCTAGGCGGGATGTAGCCTAGGCAACGAATAGCCTGGGCCCACCTAAAGTCGTGCCATGGGCTACTAAATCTGAGAAATCCGCAGATTTACGGATCAAGATTTTCCTGACTGGGGAGGGACAGGTTTGTAACTAGGACTAGAAGCGCTAACAAGGCCACGTCCTATGCACCCTTCCTCCCCCTGTTCTTTGATGACTCGCCTGGCCTGCGCCGCTAGCCTGGGCCTGATGATGACGACTGCCCCTCTGGGCCTATCTGCAATCCACGCTAGCTTTGGGGCTACGCTGCAAGCAGCCGCTCGGGCTGAGGACGATCGCGGCAGCGGTCGGCTCAGCCGGGTACCTGCGATCGCAGGCTGGCTCAGCTTTCGCGGCAGTGGCCGGGTTGACCCCACCCCTCCTCAGCCCTCCTACGGCTGGGATAGCTCCGTTGCCTATCGCGGCAGCGGCAGAATCACCGAACCCCGCACCACCTAATGCCCCCCGATGTCACCCATCCACGGGGGCGGCTAGGTGGTGTGATGGCTGCGCCCTCAACCTAGATGAAATTAACCTGCAATAAGGGGTCAATTTTGCAGGTTTTGAGTCACACTTAAACGTAATCAGGTTGTAACTTGCTTGGCCAGCGGTTTAGCCGTAGGGGCCACGTCAAAGCTTTAAATAAATCCAGCGTACGTATATTTCATTTTTATATTGCGTTTTCCGTGGTGCATCTTCTTGCAGAGCATTTAGATTAAGCTGTATCTGCTATTTCTGGCGATTTTCAGCGGTTTTGCACCCTTAGCAGCGTGGGTCGCGGTGCCGCCTGTTGTTCTGAGTTTTCTCAAGTCCGATGGCTGAACCTCCTGTCTCAATGTCTCTATCTCCCCTAGCGGTGGAAGATGAGGCGCTCATTCGCCGCCTCAGCCCCAGCGCTATCGACCAGATACTGCTGTATATCGCCTTTAGCGCCATGCGCACGGGTGGTCATCGCCACGGGGCCTTTTTAGATGCAGCGGCTACCGCCGCCAAGTGCGCTATCTATATGACATATCTAGAGCAGGGCGAAAACCTGCGGATGACGGGGCATCTGCACCACATTGAGCCCAAGCGGGTTAAGGCCATTGTCGAAGAGATGCGCCAGGCGCTGACCGAGGGTAAGTTGCTTAAGATGCTGGGTTCCCAAGAGCCCCGCTACCTAATCCAGTTTCCCTACATGTGGCTGCGGCGTTACCACTGGCAGCCGGGGCAGTCGCGGGTCGCGGGCACCTCGCTGACCACCGATGAAAAAGCGCTGCTAGAGAGCAAGCTGCCCTCACCCTGCCCCGAGGCCCGAGTCATCAACTCGTTTCAATTTTTAGAGCTGATTGAAATTCTCCATGAGAAGTCCCAGGATGACCTGCCCGTAGAGCATCGCGTGCCTCTCAGCGAAGCGCTGGCGGAGCATATTCGGCGGCGGCTGATCTATTCGGGGACTGTGGTGCGCATTGATGCCTCCTGGGGGGCCTCATACTATGGGCTGGCTCGGTCTTCCTACGCACCGGTCGATGACCAAGAGCGCATGTACGCCATGGTCGAAGATACCGCCCAGTATTTTCGGATGATGCGGGAGTGGGCCAACTGTATTCCTGGCACCATGCGGGTGCTGGAAGAACTGGATATTCCCGCCGCCGATCGCGACACTGCGCTGCAAGAACTGGATGAAGTGATTCGCTCCTGGGCCGATAAGTACCACCATCCGGGGGGGGAGCCCACTCTTTTGCAAATGGTGATTGGCCACCACCTCAAGTAGACTGGGCGGCGATCGCACTTCCCCAACCCAAAAGCGGCCTAGTCCTCCAGGACTAGGCCGCTTTTGGGTGCTTCCACTTTCAGAACTCTATACCGTCCGTCGCTGCACCGCGCGGCCAAAGCTGGGTAGCTCAACGGCGGCGATGGAGGTGATCTTCTTCTGCGATCGCAGGGGGTAAACCAGGGGCGACGGGGATGCCTTGGCGGCGGTGCCGGGATAGGCCGGCAGAGTAGGCGCTGCCGGCCTAGAGGCTGGTGCGGCGATCGGGGCCTGCGGTGACCGCACTGGCTCTGCGGGGGCAGCCATGGCGGTGGGGATGGACTGGGGTGCCGCCGTGGGCTGAGGTGCCGCCGCTACGGGCTCGCCCCAGGGCGATGGCTCGGTAAATAGCGAGGCGGCCTCGGCGGCGGTCGCTGTGGCGGCGGTCGGGCTGGCCTCTTCTAGCCAGGGGTCAAGGGCCACAGGAGCGGGGGATGCCGGGGGCAAGGGAGCCGTTGGCATTGTTGGCAAGGGTTCGGGGGCGATCGCCGGGCTAGGCTCGGGCGCTGTAAAGAGGTCGGGCTGAATGGCGGCTGGAGCGGGTACCGGGCTTGGCCCGGCACCGCGCAGCCCGCGCAGCAGGTGGGTCAGGCTGGGGTTGTCGGTGACGCTGCCGGTACCGGCTGACCAGGGCTGAATCTGCTGCGATCGCGGCATGGCAACCGGTTGGCCCGCCTCTTCAAGGGCGGTAGGGCTCAGGAGCTGCCCCTGCATGGCCGTCGTCGAGCTTTGAACCGCTTGGCCGGTCGTCGGTGCCATATTTAAGCACTTCTCCAACGCCGCTTTGAACTGGAGGGTGTAGCGCTGCTGGCGATGCAGGCGCGCCTTGAGATCGCGGCAGGTTTCTTCGGCCTGGTGCAGGGCGGTATTTTTTTCGCCAAAGCGCTGCTGCAATAGGGTGCATTCGCGCTCAAGCTGGGCGACTCGCTGCTGGTTAGCTTCTAGGTCGGCCTGGAGAGTTTCGTTGTGAATGGTGGTGCGGCGCAGCCCATCGTTGGCGATGTCGAGCTCGCTGAGGAGCTGGGCAATTTGCTGCTGTACCGGGCCGGGGGTGGCCCCTACCGGCAGACCGCCCGGTGGGGTTTGTGTACGCTCAATCTCGGCCTGGAGAGCCACCTGCGATCGCTCCAGGGCTTCCTCGAGTTCGGTGACGCGCAGCAGCAGGGCATCATTACACTGGTTGAGATCTTGAATCAGCTGCACCAGGTCTTCTGGAGCCGGTTCAGCGGAGGACGTAACCTCTGCCGAGCCATCCGCTGTGGTTGCTGAAGACCAACCATTGGTCTCGGCCAGCTCTACGGTATGGGCTAGGGGCAGTTGACCAGGAAAAGTGACCGCTTCCCAACCGTCGCCAGCCGGGGGGAGGGGCTGGTCTAGAGCCTCCTCGGCGTTGTACAGCAAAGGGTTACCCTGGGGCTCTGGGGAAGCGCTTGAAGCCGTAGTGTCAGTCATAAGGTTGCCTGATCCTGGTCGCGTAGTCTCACACTCAATACTCAACCACTAAGGGGGCTGTTGACCCCTAAGAGTAGCTAATTTTGCCAATTTATTCACTTTTTTATTGACTATTTAATTACAACATGTGTTTTTTATGGCCTTAGCCTAGCCTTTACCTCCGCTTTTTCTTTTCCCCCTAGGGTCAGAGCTGGGCAAAAATGTTCTCCTACGCTATCTAAGCAGCGCCCTAATTCAAAGGATTTTCCTATTTATAAGAATCTAGGAGCACTGCCGAGGCTGTAGCCCACCCGCTAGCGCTGACCTTTTTGAGTATCTAGTCCTATGACGGTTTCTCTGTCCCCATCGCTTGCTCTAGTAACCCTCAGCTATGGGCCTGACTTCTACCGCTGTCGGCTGCTGGTAAACAGTGTTGGCCAGCTGAGCCAGACTCCGGTGCGCCACTACATCATTGTCGATCAGCGAGATTATTCGGTGTTTCGACCGCTGGCCAACGCCAACACCGAAATTTTAGCGGTTGAGGCGCTACTGCCCGTCTGGATTCGGCGCTTGCCTCTGGTGAGCCGCGCCTGGTTGAGCCTCAAAACCCCGCCGATTCGCAACTGGATTTTGCAGCAGTTGGTCAAGATCTCCTTTGCCCGATGCGCCGCCGAGGCGGTGATCGTTTTTGTTGACTCTGATGTGGCGTTTATTCGCCCCTTTGATCTGACAAACGTTGTCTGCCAAGACCAGACCCGGCTGTTTCGAGTGCCCGAGTACTACAGCCCTGACTTTGAACCTCTGTATGAGGCGGCCTACCGACTGCTGGGGCTAGAGGGCTATCGCTGTGGTGTCGCCCGCCCCAACTATATTGGCAATCTGATTAGCTGGCGGCAGAGTAACGTAGTGGCTCTGTGCGATCGCCTAGAGCAAGTCGGGGGTCGCCCCTGGTTAGAGACCTTGGCCCGAGCTAAAACCCTCTCCGAGTACATTCTCTATGGAGTGTTTGTCGATCAAGTACTGGGCAATGCGGCTGGCCATGGCTACGACTGGTCTCCTCTATGCCACGAATACTGGCAGCCCCAGCCGCTCAACGACTCCCAACTAGCCGAATTCTTTGCCGCTGTTCCGCCCGAGGCGATCGCCGTCATGGTTTCGGCGAAGGCGGGCATCTCCCCCGATCGCTACAGTCCTTACCTTCAGCGCCATAGCGCCGCACCAGGTGTCGCTCCGGCTGACGGGGCACCGCTGCTCTCTAAACCGGCAATAGATTTTCCCGGCTGAAGGTCTGACTAAAGTTTCCGGGAACCCTGCCCCCGCCTTTGATAGACATAGAGATAGCGGGGGAGAATTGCCTTCTACTGCCGCGATGCCCCCAGCCGCAGAGCCAGACAAATTGTCTACTATGAAGAGCGGGGTATGAAGGGCGGAGGGAGTGGCAACACCGTTGTTTTGGGGTCAATAGCATTAAATATAATGAGCAGATCAGGGTTTCGCACCGTACTTTTAGTGGCCGCCGCTGGCATCACCCTAGCCGCCACCGTTACCTGTAGCCAATCGACCAACCTGACCAACGCCCCACCCGCTGCGATCGAGGCGGATGCTGCTGCGCCAGCTCGCGACCCAGACACCCTGCGCCTGCTCTACAGCCGCTCAGCCCTCACCCTCAACCCCCACTTGGCCACCGGCTACCAAGATTTTGAGGCGGCCCGCATTGTCTATGAGCCCCTAGCCAGCTACAACGAGGCGGGGGAGCTAGTGCCCTTTCTGGCTGACGAAATTCCGTCCTTAGAAAATGGTGGCGTGGCCGCCGATGGCACCTCCGTCACCTGGACCCTGCGGCCCGACGTTACCTGGTCTGACGGCGAACCCTTCACCGCCGCCGATGTGGTGTTTACCTTTGAGTTTATTCGCAATCCGGTGGTAGCCGCTGCCACGGCCCAGTACTACGAAGGGGTTAAGAGCGTTGAGGCGATCGACGACTACACCGTCAAAATTACCTTTGCTAACCCTACCCCCGCCTGGTCGGTGCCCTTTACGGGGCAAACAGGGCTGATTTTGCCCCGCCACATCTTTGAGGAATTTAACGGCCCCACCGCCCGAGACGCGTTGGCCAACCTTCAGCCCGTGGGTACCGGCCCCTACCAGGTGGTGGGGTTTGAATCGGGAAACATTATCTATGAACCCAACCCCAGCTACTGGGGCGGGCGGCCTGCCTTCAAGCGAGTAGAACTGTCGGGCGGTATGGCTCCCTACGCGGCGGCGCGGGAGGTGTTGCAGGTTGGCACGGCCGACTTTGCCCACAACCTTCAAGTGGAAGCCGAGGCTCTCAGCGAGCTAGAAACCGACGCCAGCGGTCACATTACCCACCTGTTTGGCTCCCAGGTAGAGCGCATCATGCTGAACTTCTCCAATCCCTTCGCCCGCACTGAAGACGGGGAGCGCTCTAGCGCAGAGGTGCCGCATCCCTACTTTAGCGATGTGCGGGTGCGCCAGGCGCTCAATTTGGCCGTCGATCGCGACACCATTGCCAAAGAACTCTACGGGGCCTCCGGCAAACCGATCGCCCAATTGCTAGTGGCCCCCGCCGACTACCAATCGCCAGACATCACCTACACCTACGACCTAGAGCAGGCCAAGGCGCTGCTGAATGAGGCGGGCTGGGTTGACACCAACGGCGACGGGCTGCGCGAGAAAGACGGCGTAGCTCTAGAGGTGCTGTTTCAGGCGGCAGTTAACCCGGTGCGCCAAAAAACCCAGGCCATTGTCAGCGATAGCCTGAAGGAGCTAGGGGTCAAGGTAGAAATTTCGCGGGTGCGCGTGGATGAGTTTTTCTCGGGCGATCCCCAAGACACCGGCAGCCTCAACCACTTCTATGCTGATATGCAGGAGTATTCTATCGGTAACGAAAGCCCTGACCCCAGCACCTACATGGGGTGGTGGACCTGCGCCAAAATTGCCTCCCAGGCCAACCAGTGGCAAGAGCCCAACAACGCCCGCTACTGCAACCCTGAGTACGATCGCCTCTGGGAAGAGGCTCGCCAAGAGCTCGACCCCGCTCGCCGGGCTGAGCTGTTTCAGCAGATGAACCAGCTGCTCGCTGAGGATGTCGCCGTCATTCCGGTGGTGCACCGGGCCATGACCAATGCGGTCAGCGATCGCCTCACCAATGTCGAATTCACCCCCTGGGATGCCAGCACCTGGGCCATTAAAGACTGGAGCCCCCAGCCCGCTGAGCAATAGCCGAGAAAGTGCATTCCCCTGGCAGCGGTTCTGAAGTGGCCATCCCCTTCGGAACCGCCGATGATTGGGTGAGGCCGTCGCGAACGGCTATCGTAGCGGCCTCACCTTGGGGTTTGAGGTTAAAACGTCCTAGGCTGTACTGGCTATCAAAGCCCAAGGTTTTATGGCAAATATGTGGTTTTCTGACCCGGCCAAGGCAGAATGGTTATCTGTAGCAAGCGACCATTCCTATGACCTCTGAACCCGCTGTCACCAGCCCGATGGTGTCTCCCCTAGCCGCGATCGCCCTGAAGGTAGCCGGTGCCATCGCCATTCTGTCAGCCCTGCTCGACTTTCTCATTCTGCTGATTCCGCCCAACCTCACCAATGTGCAGTGGCAGCTAGCCACTACCACCCAGCTTGTCGATCGCGGCATTGTGCCCCTCGTGGGTATGGCCCTGCTGCTGACCGGGTTTTGGCTAGACAGTTCGGTTGGCAAAGCCGCCCAGCGCAAAAGCCTAACCACTGACCTGCGCTTTTGGGTGTGTGCTCTAGCCAGCGTCTTGGGGTTAATTTACTTGCTACTCACCCTGCTGCACCTCAACGCCGTGCGTCTGTCTAGCCAGGCGGCCTTGGCCCAGGTCAGTACCGAAGCCGGCGAAGCCGCCACCCAGCTGCAGCAACGACTGTCTACCGAGCTGAGCCAGCAGCAGACCCAGCTAGGAGCGCTCTTCGAAAACGACGATCTCCTGGCCCAGGCGATTCAAAGCGGTCAGCTTCCCGCCGATATTGAGCAGTACCGCAATGACCCAGAGGGTCTTACCCAATTCTTGCAGCAGCGTGCCGACCAGGCTCAGCAGCAAATTGAAACCGAAATTGGCACCCGTCGCACTCAGGCTGAACGGCAGGTCAGAGTCGAAGCCTGGCGATCGGGCATTCGTATTTCAGTGATTAGCCTACTCCTGGCAGCGGGCTATTCCACTATCGGTTGGACAGGCCTACGGCGCTTGCTATCGCTGACTCGGACGACCTAGCCGAGAGCCTGCACCATAGCCTGCTGAGCCACCGCCTGATAGACCTCCTTGAGATGACCCATCACCAAAGGCGCATCCTCAGGGGGAAGTGGTATTTTGCCCAGCACGTCCAGCACTGTGGTTTCGGCGGGGGTAATCACGACCAGCTCTGAATCTAGGGGCTGGGTATAGGCCCAAAACTGTTGAAGATCGAGATGGCTGGCGGCTTTCTGGGGCTCTGGCTGAATGCCTGCATCTGCGCTGGTGGTGACAATAGTGTCAGGGGTGGCGGTACTCTGCCGCCGCTGGCGTAGGGCGTCTAAAATGCTATCGCGACTGCGGCCCCTGAGCTGAAACAGCACAAACGGGTCTTCTCGAAAGAAATCCCCCAGCTGGTAATACACCGCCGCAATGTGCTTGCAGGGATTCTTCGGATCGGGGCAGCTGCATTTAGAATGCACCTCCGATAGGTTGAAGGGGTAGAGGCTGAGGCCGTTAGCAGTAAAAACAGCTTCAATCTCAGCCGGCATTTCCCCCGCCAGCAGCTGGGCCGAATAAATAGCCTGCTCTGACAGAGAGTCAATTACGTAGTTCCAGTCTTCGTCACTAAACGCGTCGAGCCAGATAGAAAGCTTGTAGGGTTCTTCCGCCGTGCCCTGCACCAGGGCTGTCACCTTAGATCCCTTATACTCCAAGCTGAGAATGTGGCCTTCCCTGGCGTAGATCCGCCCCCGCTCTAAACGCTTTTTGAAGCGGTAGGTATTGAGTAACTCTACCCAGCGCTGCACCCACCAGGCTTCATCTTCCATAGCGTAGGCAGAATTTGAGGTAGATGCGTAGGCGGTCATATCCAGGGAAACGTAGTGGGTTATCTGTTCATCTTAAGGCCAGTCAAGCGAGCCTCGCGGACTTAATTCAGTCACCCAGGGCAACAGGGCAGAACTGGACAGGTTGTTACCAGCAAACCGATGGGCTACTGGACTGGTTCCCCACAGAGTTTCTTGTGCTTTGTAGGGCGACTACCGCCAAAGAAATGCCTACCGTCCCCAGATAACTCCAGGATGGTAGGCATTTCAACGGCAAGTTAGCGGCCCACACCCACGTATTGGAACCCTGCCCGCACCATGGCTTCCCGATCGAGGAAGTTGCGGCCATCAATAACGATGGGGCTATTCATCCGCTGGGCCATGGCGGCGTAGTCGAGATCTTTGAACTGTTGCCAGTCGGTGACCAAGACTAGGGCGTCACAGTTGTCGGCCAGGTGGGAGGCATCGGTCTCCACAATGACGCCCGTCAGCCCATGGCGCAGCCCGCTTTGGGAAACAATTGGGTCGTAGGCCTTAACCTTGGCACCCAGGCGGTTGAGCTGCTCAATCAAAATCAACGCGGGCGCATCGCGCATGTCGTCGGTGTCAGGCTTAAAGGTGAGCCCCAGCAGACCGACGGTTTTGCCCTTGAGAATTTTGAGCACCTGCTGAAGTTTCTCAAGGGTAATTTGACGCTGGCGATTGTTGACATCCACGGCGGCTTTGAGCAGCTGGGCCTCGTAGCCGTAGTCGTCGGCGGTGTGAATCAGGGCTGCCACGTCCTTAGGAAAACATGACCCACCCCAGCCAATCCCCGCCTGCAAGAACTTTTTGCCAATGCGAGAATCGAGGCCAATGCCCTGGGCCACCTGGGTGACATCCGCGCCGACGCGATCGCAGATATTGGCGACCTCGTTGATAAAGCTAATTTTGGTCGCTAAGAAGGCGTTAGAGGCATACTTAACCATTTCAGCCGAACTGATATCAGTAACCAGTACCGGCACCGGAGCGGCATTGGAGTCTTCGGCAAAGCGCCGTTCTATGATGGGGGTGTAAAGTTCCTTCATCATGGCGATCGCCCGGGGGCTGTTGCTGCCCAGTACAATGCGATCGGGGTTAAAGGTGTCGTAGACCGCCGAGCCCTCCCGCAAAAACTCTGGATTGCTGACCACATCAAAATCAGCTACCACCTCAGGGTGGATGGTCTCAGGAATACCCCCGGCAGGCACCGGCACCGACTGGCGCTCAGCTACCCCATCCAGCACAATCATGCGCACCCAGTCGCCCGAACCAATGGGAACCGTAGACTTATTCACAATCACCTTATAACCGCCGTTGAGGTGAGTACCAATACCCTTAGCTACCGCCTCGACGTAGCGGGTATCACTTTCCCCCGTAGGCAAAGCCGGGGTGCCTACCGCAATAAAGAGAATGTCGCCATGCTCGACTCCAGCCCTTAAATCGGTGGAAAAGTGGAGATGGCCTGCCGCCATTGATGACTTCATAATCTCAGATAGACCTGGCTCAAAAATGGGCGACTGCCCTGACTGCATGAGCTTCACTTTTTCTTCGTTGACATCGATACACACTACGTCGTGGCCAACATTGGCTAAGCACACACCGGTAACCAGACCCACGTAGCCAGTCCCAATCACACATACACGCATAGAAAATATTCCTTACTTTATGGACTATCGATAACCATTTAAGGGCGAGCTGAATTCCCTTGGCCTGCGCTGATCCAGGGCCACGCCAGACCATGACCCGGCTGTGACCCATCTGCAAACCTAGCTAACCACCGAGTGTAGTGTCGGTGGTACAGCCTCCGGGGTTCCTGAGGGACTCAAACGCCTGCGAAAATCGTCAATGGTGAGCTTGAGACCTTCCTGAAGTGGCACCGTCGGACTCCAGTCAAGGAACGTTTTCGCCCGAGTGATATCGGGTTTGCGGCGCTGGGGATCATCCTCGGGCAAGGGCTTATAAACCAGATCTGCGTCAGGATTCACCATGGTCTGAACAGTTTGAGCCAGCTGTAAGATGGTGTACTCATCGGGGTTACCCAGGTTTACCGGGCCAATATAGTCGCCATTCATGAGCCGCATCAGGCCGTCTACCAAATCAGACACGTAGCAAAAACTCCGCGTCTGGGAACCGCTGCCATACACCGTCAGCGGAATGCCCTGCAGGGCTTGGACAACCAGGTTGCTAACCACTCGGCCATCGTTTTCGAGCATGCGGGGGCCATAGGTGTTAAAAATGCGGGCCACCCGAATATCGACGTTGTTTTGGCGGTGGTAGTCAAAGGCTAGGGTCTCGGCTACGCGCTTGCCCTCGTCATAGCAGCTGCGAATGCCAATGGGGTTGACGTTGCCCCGGTAGTCTTCGGTCTGGGGATGCACCTCGGGATCGCCATACACCTCGGAGGTAGAGGCCAGCAGAAAGCGAGCTTTAACTCGCTTAGCTAAACCCAGCATGTTGAGGGTGCCCATGACGTTGGTTTTAATGGTCTTAACCGGGTTGTACTGATAATGCACCGGAGAAGCAGGGCAGGCCAGGTGATAGATTTGGTCAACCTCAAGCCGAATTGGCTCAGTGACATCGTGGCGAATGACCTCGAAATAGGGATGGTCGAGCCAGTGCAGTAGGTTGTGTCGATGGCCTGTATAAAAGTTGTCTAGACAAATCACCTCATGACCATCGGCCATTAGGCGATCAATTAAGTGGGAGCCAATAAACCCGGCTCCGCCGGTGACAAGAATTCTCATGGGCAATTAACCAGAGAGAGATTTATAAACTATGGGGTTGTAGCCTTCATCTAACCTTACTTTTCCCAGGGCTAACTATCCGGATATCGAGATCCCACCGCTTTAATTTTGATTAGTTTGCTAATACTTTATAAAGTTTTTTACTCTGAAAGGGTGATTTTAACCCCAGCCTGAAAAACTATGTATCCATTCAATCAACCCGATGTCTAGTAATTCCCTCTGCGGTTTATTTGTCTATGGCACCCTCAAGCCTGGGGAAAAAGCGTTTGCCAACTTCTGTGAACCTTTTGCGATCGCAGCCCAACCGGCCCAGACGCTAGGACGACTCTACCACCTACCCCTAGGCTACCCAGCCATGACCCTAGAACCTGGTTGGGTACAGGGATTTTTGCTGACGCTATCCAATGCAGATGCTATAGCTGCCATAGACAATTTTGAAGAGTATTACCCCGATCGCCCCGAGAACAGTGAGTACCAGCGGAGCCTACAAACGGTTTATGACCTGAACCAGCGCTCCTTGGTAATGGCCTGGGTCTACACTATGAGCCCAGAACAGGTAGATAGTCTCGGAGGCCTATGGTTACCCCAGGGCTACTGGACAGATACCCTAACATTCTAAACCTCACAAAATAAAAGGCCCTGCCAATATGGCAGAGCCTTAAAGCTAGATATAACTAGCTAGTTGCGACTAAGTTATGAAAACTTAGAAACGGAAGGTGGCACGAATAGCACCCCAGAGACCAATCTCATCGTCAGCAGCGGCGGTGTTGAGATCGCCGTAGATGACAGCAGGAGTAATAGTCAGAAACTGGTTGAAGGGAATCTCGTAATAACCCTCAACGATGAAGGGGTTGTTAGAGGTAGTAGCTAGTTGGGGCAGTTGACCGCCGTAGACACCTAGTTGAGCACCCTCAGCCAGGAAGTTGTTGAAGCCAACACCAGCAGTCCAGCTAAAGTCATTGCCGCCGTTAAAAGAGGTGTAAGCACCGTGACCAGCGACGAAGAAACCGCCGAAGTCAAGGTTCAACAGACCAGCAAAGGTGTCGGTACCACCGGCTGCACCGCCTTGGAAGTCAATGGACCGGTCGTTGTGCAGGTAAGCAATACCAGCATCTAGGAAGCCATCGCTCAGGAAGCTGAGCTGGGCGATGTAGCTCTGGGTGGTAGCAGCAAAGATACCAACAGAGGGATCAAATGCCCCTTGCCCACCGGCGGTGTAGCCTGCATCAAAGATGAGGCTATCGGTCAGAGCAAAGCTCAGACCAACACCAGCACCGTTGGTACCACCACCACCAGCGTCATAAAACTGAGGACCACCAGCGTCAGCCACAGAAGGACCGTCGAAAGGCACGATGGTGCTGGTAACCCAATCATCACCAGCCAAACCACGGGCAGAAGCGGTTACGGTCAAACGGCTACCAACAGGAAACTGGTAGTAGAAATCATCAATACCAACGTTGTAGTTGGGACCACTGTTTCCAGCATTAGCCAGACCACCGAGACCGTTGATTGCATTACCGTTGCCAGACTGTAGACGAATGCGCAAACGGTCGTTGCCGGTGAAGCTGGAGTCAAAGTTCAAACGAGCCCGAGCGGCAACGCTGGTGGCTGCTTCACCGGTGACAATGTCAATCGGGGTGACGACGTTGAAGTCAGCCTGACCAACCAACTTGGTGGTGGTGGAGAACTGCTGAGCGCGCAGGGTAGCGGTTTCAGCTTCCAGAGCATCGACGCGACCGCGCAGGGTAGCCAGTTCAGCCTGGAACTCTTCTTGCAGACGGCGGATGGTGGCCAGGTCTTCGGGGTTGATGCCAGATTGGGCGATCAAGGTAGCGATCACATCCAAGCAGGAGTTGAGACCAGCGGCGAACTCGAAGCGGGTCATGCTGCGCTGACCGCGGAAGGTGCGGTCGGGATAACCCTGAATACAACCGTAGTTCTCAACCAGGCTTTGGAGCGCCTGGAAGGCCCAGTCGGAGGGCAGCACGTCAGTGAGTTCTGAAACGCTGGTGATTTGAGCCAGTTGAACAGCGTCTTGATCGAAGTCGCTAACCTGGGTGGTAGCGGCGTCAGCGGCGATCGCGGAACCAGAAACTGCAACAGCCGCACCTAGGGCAGCGGGCACAGCCAGCAAAGATTGCCAAAATAGCTTAGTCATTCGGTATTTTCTCCTCACACCTTATTTAAGGCTTATTGTGTACCTACCAGTAGGTCTGGCCTTAACCATCCCCATCGACAAGGCGCATACTCAGCCAATATACAGGCCAAAGTAGCTGAACCTTACGTACATCCAAAACCAACAATAGCAGATAAGCTCTGTGTCGGCTAGATAAGTTTTGGTCAAAAGACCGAGATTAACTTACCGCCACTGAGACGCTAGCTGCTGACCTAAGGTTCCCAAAATTGGAGCTGAGTCTACTCCAATGAAAGTCCATCGGTGGTAGAGGCATTGATTCAGCGATTTTTGACGAGTAATGGCTGTCTAAGCAACTGGCAGTTTGGGGCTCTGGGGTGCGCACCCCAGAGCCCCAAACTGCTAGAACGTGAATGTAGCGCGTAGAGCACCCCAGAAACCTGTGTCATCGGTTTGAGTGCTTAACTTAGCGTCTCCGTAGATTAGAGCAGGGGTGATCGTCAAGAATTTGTTAATGGGGACTCGATAATAGCCTTCAACGATAAAGGGGTTGTCGGTGTTGTTGACTAACTGGGGCAGTTGGCCAGCGTACACACCCAATTGGGTGCCTTCAGCCAGGAAATCGTTGAAGCCAACCCCTGCATTCCAGCTGAAGTCGTTACCGCCATTGAACGTCTGGTAAGCCCCGTGGCCAGCAATAAAGAACCCACCAAAGTCGAGGTTTAGCAGCCCGGCAAAGGTATCAACCGCGCCTGCCGGGGCAGCCACCCCCGTGCCGTTCAGCGCAAAAGCAGAAGACCGGTCGTTGTGTAAATAGGCCACCGCAGCGTTGAAAAAGCCATCGGTGAGAAAGTTGAGCTGGGCTATGTAGCTCTGGCTAGTAGCTGCGAAGACCCCAACGGCAGGGTCAAAAGCACCACTGCTGCCTGTCGTGCCGCCACCCGCGGTGTAGCCCAAGTCGAGGGCAATATTGTCGGTGAAGTTAATGTTGAGACCTAGGCCTGCACCGTTAGAGCTGCTGCCCCCACTCTGGTAGAACTGAGGGCCACCAGCGTCGGCTACGGCGGGGCCATCGAAGGGCACGATAGTGCTGGTTACCCAGTCATCGCCCTGGAGGCCACGGGCCGAGGCTGTTACGGTAATGCGGTTGCCCAGGGGAAAGCGGTAGTAGAAGTCATCAATACCGACATTGTAATTGTCCCCGCTGGTACCCGCGTTAGCCAGACCTCGTAGCGGTTGAAAGGCATTGCCATTGCCAGACTGGAGGCGAATGCGCAGGCGATCGCGCCCTGTAAAGCTGGAGTCAAAGTTCAAGCGAGCCCTAGCGGCAACACTGGTGCTCGTTTGCCCAGGGATGGTGTCGAAGGGCGTTACCAGGTGAAAGTCGGCCTGACCCCGCAGTTTGGTGGTGGTGGAGAACTGCTGAGCGCGCAGGGTAGCGGTTTCAGCTTCTAGAGCATCAACGCGACCGCGCAGGGTAGCCAGTTCAGCCTGAAACTCTTCTTGCAGACGGCGGATGGTGGCCAGGTCTTCGGGGTTGATGCCGGACTGGGCGATCAGGGTAGCGATCACGTCCAAACAGGAGTTGAGACCGGCGGCAAACTCGAAGCGGGTCATGCTGCGCTGCCCGCGGAAGGTGCGATCAGGGTAACCCTGAATACAACCGTAGTTTTCAACCAGGCTTTGCAGTGCCTGGAAGGCCCAGTCGGAGGGCAGCACGTCAGTGAGTTCTGAAACGCTGGTGATTTGAGCCAGTTGAACAGCGTCTTGATCGAAGTCGCTAACTTGAGTAGTAGCGGCGTCAGCGGCGATCGCAGCGCCAGAGACGGCCACAGCCACGCCCAGAGCAGCGGGCACAGCCAGCAAAGATTGCCAAAATAGCTTAGTCATTCAGTAATTGCTCCTCACACCGTTAAGCAGGTTCAACATCAGATCTGTGACAAATGCAACACGATCCACGGACTATTAAACGTTATGGTCTGGACAAAGTAAAACATCCGCGACTACAAATCTGAAGAAATTTGATTCCGTTGTTCGTGCATCATGCTTAAACTATCCGAGTCTGTTTAGGGGCGCGTCAACGGAGAGTTAACCTGAGAGCCCAGGTTGATTAAGTGTGAATTATTAGGGCCGGGGAGGGCGATCGCGGCTTTCATCCCTGGGGGACTGGCTTAGCCTGAGAACAATGAGCCCGAAAGACAGGGGGCTGGGTTAATCTCACAGCGCCCTGTCTGTTTGGTAGGCTCAATCCCTAAAACCGAAAGGTGGCGCGCAAGACACCCCAGAAACCAGTGTTGTCGGTGGCACCCGCTAGGCTAGCGTCACCGTAGATCAGCGCTGGAGTAATCGTCAGGAACTCGTTAAAGGGAACATCGTAGTAGCCTTCAATGATGAAGGGGTTGTCAGTGTAGCCAGCGAGTTGCGGCAGTTGCCCACCGTAGACCCCGAGTTGAGTGCCTTCAGCCAAGAAGTTGTTGAAGCCAGCCCCTGCCGTCCAGCTAAAGTCGTTGCCGCCATTAAACGTCTGGTAAGCGCCGTGACCGGCAATAAAGAAGTTGCCAAAATCCAGACTTAGCAGACCTGCGAAGGTGTCGGTTCCGCCAGCGGCTGCGGCAGTCCCCAGCCCGTCTACGGCAAAATCAGAAGACAGGTCGTTGTGCATGTAAGTGACCGCAGCGTTAAAGAAGCCATCGGTGAGGAAGTTGAGCTGCACAATGTAGCTCTGACTGGTGGCGGCAAAGATACCCACAGAGGGATCAAAGGCTCCGGGGCCACCAGCGGTGTAGCCCGTGTCTAGGACGATGTTGTCGGTGAAGGCAATGTTGACGCCTACCCCAGCACCATTAGAGCTGCTGCCACCGGTAGCGTAAAATCGCGGGTTGCCAGCATCGGCAACGGCGGGGCCATCAAACGGAAGAATGGTGCTGGTTACCCAGTCGTCCCCTGAAACGCCTCGGGCCGCCGCCGTTACCGTAATGCGATTGCCAACCGGGAACTGGTAGTAGAAGTCGTCAACGCCAACGTTGTAGTTGGCACCGCTGTTGCCAGCATTGGCTAGGCCATAGATCGACTCAAAGGCATTGCCGTTGCCGCTTTGTAGACGAATGCGCAGGCGATCGTCGCCAGTGAAGCTGGAGTCGAAGTTCAACCGTGCCCGAGCCGCAACGCTGGTGCTGGTCTCTCCAGGAATGGTATCGAAGGGTGTTACTAAGTGAAAGTCAGCCTGACCCGATAGCTTGGTGGTGGTGGAGAACTGCTGAGCGCGCAGGGTAGCGGTTTCGGCTTCTAGGGCATCAACGCGGCCGCTCAGGGTGGCTAGTTCGGCCTGAAACTCTTCTTGCAGGCGACGGATAGTGGCCAGGTCTTCGGGGTTGATGCCGGACTGGGCGATCAGGGTAGCGATCACGTCCAAGCAGGAGTTGAGACCGGCGGCGAACTCAAAGCGGGTCATGCTGCGCTGACCCCGGAAGGTGCGGTCAGGGTAGCCCTGAATGCAGCCGTAGTTTTCAACCAGGCTCTGGAGCGCTTGGAAGGCCCAGTCAGAGGGCAACACGTCGGTGAGTTCTGAAACGCTGGTGATTTGAGCCAGTTGAACGGCGTCTTGATCGAAGTCGCTAACTTGAGTAGTAGCGGCGTCAGCGGTGATCGCGGAGCCAGAGATGGCCACAGCTGCACCTAAGGCAGCGGGTACAGCCAGCAAAGATTGCCAAAATAGCTTAGTCATTTGATATTCTTTCCTCACACCATTAAATAAAATCTGAAGCCTATTGATATTTGTTGTCAATAGATTCCTTGGGGAAGGATAGCACGGTGATGCCTAAGCCTGATCTAGTTATTGACAATAGATGTTATTTGTCTGAGGTTGCTCAGGCAGCCGATTCGCTGGAGCAGTTTCCACAAAAAAGGATCCCTATGCCTCGACTTGGCACAGGGATCCTTTCTTTGGAGATGCGATCGCTTGAGATCGCTACATTTAAGCGCTGCTCTGACCTAGCCCAGGGCAGAAATGACTTTGGCCAGGGCAAAGTCATCTTCTGTCAAGCCGCCAGCATCGTGGGTAGAGAGGCTGACGACAACACGGTTGTAGGAGATTTCTAAATCGGGGTGGTGCCCGGCGGCTTCAGCCGGTTCTACCAGCTGATTGACAAAGTCGATGGCGGTAACAAAGTCCTTGAAGGTGCGAGTGGACGTAATGGTTTTGCCGCTGAGACTCCAATCGGGGAGTTCACTGAGCTTAGTTTGGATGTCGCGATCGCTGAGAAGAGTGGCCATGGTGGTGGGGAGATGAGCTACCCCATCATCCTAGGGCGGTCATGGTGCGATCGCATCTAGCCAAGGGATGCTGAGTCTGCGCCCCTTTAAAAGCTATCCGCCCCTGCCAGGGGAAGAAAATCTTCCTAAGCAGGGGCGGTCTAGTTGGATCTTAGGTTGAACCTGACTGCCGGGAGGAACCCTATTCAGCCAGCTTCGAGAGCTTAGCTAATTGCCAAAGCAACCAGCACTGAAGCTAGAGCACAGCCCCGGCGCGCAGCCGGCTGATTTCAACCTGAAGACCCACACGTTTACTACTCTCTTGCATGGGCATCACCTCCTGGAATCCTAACGGTAAAATCTGTAGAGTTAGCTGCCGTAACAGCGGCATTACTCGTAAGTTAGCACAATAATTTCTGGCTGTGGCAGAAATTGCGAGCTTCTCAAAGGTCTATGCCGCAAGGGCTAGTCCTCCCTGCCATTCCAGAGTAAATATCATGCCTGTACCTTCCCTCCTCTCTACTCCTGACATCGCCCTAGACGCGCACCTGCAAGCCTGGCTACAAGAAGATGTTGGCCGGGGCGATTGGTCTACCATCGGGTTAGGGGCTTTGGCCCAGCGGCCAGGGCAGGCCATTTGGGTCACCCGTGCCCCTGGCGTCATTGCTGGGCTGCCCTTGGCCCGCCGCCTCTTTCAGCAGCTAGATGCCGAGGTTAGTTTTGAATCTTTGGTCAACGAGGGTGACCCCTGCGCTCAAGACACCACCATTGCCAAAATTAGCGGCTCCCTGGCGGATCTGCTCACTGGAGAACGGGTGGCCCTAAACCTGGTGATGCGTCTGAGCGGCATCGCTAGCGCCACTCGCCAGTATGTAGACTGTCTAGCCGACACCACTGCTCAGTTTGTGGATACTCGCAAGACGACCCCCGGTTTGCGCCAGCTCGAAAAGTACGCCAGCCGAGTGGGTGGAGCTATTAACCACCGCATGGGCCTCGACGATGCGGTGATGATCAAAGACAACCATATTGCGGCGGCTGGAGGCATTCGGGCAGCGGTAGCCCAGATTCGCCCGGCGATTCCTTACCCGATGACGATCGAGGTAGAGACGAGCAACCTCGATCAGGTCGATGAGGCGATCGCCTGCCCCGTAGACATCATCATGCTCGACAATATGTCCCCAGAGCTGATGACGATAGCCGTTGAGCGCATTCGTGAGCAAAAGCCGACGGTCAAGATCGAGGCGTCTGGCAACGTGACGTTAGAGACTTTGAGGGCGATCGCGGCGACAGGGGTAGATTTTATCTCTAGCAGTGCCCCCGTCACCCGAGCCCCGTGGCTAGATATTAGTATGCAAATGATCAGTTCTAAAGCGGTTTAACCCGAGGCAACCCATGATCTTAACCACCGGCCCCAATGTTGACGGTCGCCCCGTAGTTGAATACTGCGGCCTTGTAAATGGCGAGGCGATTTTGGGGGCAAATATTTTCAAGGACTTTTTTGCGGGCATTCGCGATGTGGTAGGCGGGCGATCGGGTGCCTACGAGCATTCGCTCCGCCAGGCTCGCAACACCGCCATCAAAGAAATGATGCAGGCAGCCCAGGAACTAGGCGCTGACGCCATCATTGCCGTAGATATTGACTACGAATCGCTCGAAATCAACAACGGTGGCAACATGCTGATGGTGGCTGCCAGCGGTACGGCGGTGCGGTTAGGATGAGAGGCTATTGGCTTAAGCTAGGCAGCACCCGGTTCCTAAAGCAAATTCTTGGGTTTAGTCTAGATCCGGGATAGGAACCGGGTGCCTGGATTAGGCGATGTTGAGGGCGTGATCTTTGAGGTCAGCCAGAGAGACGTGCTCGATGGCGGCGGCGTGGGTGGCGTCGAGCACCACCGGGGGCGCGACCCTGGCCTCTAGGGCTTCTTGCCAGCGAGCAGCGCACAGACACCAGCGATCGCCCGGATTGAGCCCCGGAAATTGAAAATCGGGCATCGGTGTCGAGAGGTCGTTGCCCTGGGCCTTGGTGAAAGCCAAAAACTCGGGGGTCATTTGGGCGCACACCACATGAACTCCCATGTCGCCTGCGCCGGTATTGCAGCAACCATCGCGATAAAAGCCCGTCATTGGCGAGGTGCAGCAGGGGGCAAGGGGAGTGCCCAAGACATTGGTAGCAGTGGTCATGGGATTCCTTTCTTTGAAGAGCTTGTAGATAGGTTGTGATTCGCTTTTAACCTACCGTAAAAACTCAAAGCCCGCTCAATCGAAGCTGGTCAGAAAAAAGAGCTGGTCAGAAAAAAGGAGATGCCGGTAGAGACATCTCCTTAGAGAGATAGGTTTGAGGGTGAAGAATGTGCAAGGGCCGACCTAATCTAAGGCTAGGCCTCAATGGTGGTGATGGGCTCAACGGTAACGGCGTCATTAGCTGCGCTATTGCCGGGCTGCTTGCGCTTGTTGAGGTGCTCCAGCGCCATTTGAGACAATTCGGTGACCAGCAAAGTAGCCAGCAGGCCGTCATCAACCCAGCCGATAATGGGCAAGAAGTCAGGAGAAATATCGATGGGAGAAACCAGATAAATTAGGGTTCCTAAAACCAAGACCCAGCGGTACTTATTGTTGCGTAGGGTTGCTTTGTACCAGTTGTAAAAGGAGCCGATCGCGTTATTCATTGAGCCATTTACCTGAACGTGACAATTAAAATGATGTCAAAAAAACAGGCGATACCCCAGTGTAGAAAACTGATCTAAAGCGGTGGAGAACCGCCCGAGAGTCGATTAAATCTAGCTGGAATAGACTCTGGATAGCCAGAACCAGAGTGCTAGACTACGGGAGCAGCAACGACAGAAATGCGCGGTTCTATGACCGTACTGATGAGACGCTCAATGAACCCAGCAGGCGGGGCGACAGCCATTGAGGTGCCCCTCAGCATTGCACCGATGATGGATCGCACCGATCGCCACTATCGCTACTTTATGCGGCAGATCACGCGGCACACCCTGCTCTACACCGAAATGGTGACGGCCCAGGCGATTTTGCACGGCGATCGCGACCATCTGCTGGGCTTTACCCCCAGCGAGTCGCCGCTGGTGCTGCAAGTGGGTGGCGACGACCCGCAGATGCTGGCTACCGCTACCCGCGCTGCCGCTGACTTTGGCTACGATGCCATCAATTTGAATGTGGGCTGCCCGAGCGATCGCGTCCGCAGCGGCAACTTTGGGGCCTGTCTGATGGCCCAGCCCGAGCGGGTCGCCGAGGGTGTGGCGGCGATCATGGCCGCCAGCCCTCTGCCGGTCAGCGTCAAGCATCGCATTGGGATAGACGATCGCGATCGCTACGAAGATATGGCAGCTTTTGTCGACACCGTTGCCCAGACCGGCTGTCGCCACTTCACCGTCCACGCCCGCAAAGCCTGGCTCCAGGGGCTCAGCCCCAAAGACAACCGCACGGTGCCGCCCCTGCGCTACGGCGACGTGCACCGCCTAAAACAAGACTTTTCCCACCTGTGGATTGAGATCAACGGCGGCTTGACCAGGCTTGACCAGGTGAGAGACCAGCTCGGCCCGGTGGATGGGGTGATGATTGGGCGCGCCGCCTACGACAATCCCTACCTCTTTAGCGGCGTCGATCAGGGCTTGTTTGCGTCGAACGAGGCGACCCTCAGCCGCCAGCAAGTGGCCGAAGCGATGCTGCCCTACATTGACCACTGGGTGCGTCAGGGGCTGAAGCTCAACAAAATTACTCGCCACATGCTGATGCTGTTTGCGGGACAGCCCGGCAGCCGCCTGTGGAAGCAAATCCTCACTGAGGAGTCGTGTAGGCCCGGTGCCGGGGTTGACGTTGTGCGGCAGGCTTTGAAGGCGGTGCAGCACCAGGGCGAGATGCAGGCCCAGCTAGGGAGTCTCGTTTAGGCCCTGGGTATTGGTTTCGCTCGGGGTGGGCACCCAGGCGAAGGGGTAAACATATTCGTCAGTGGCCGACAGAGGAGCTAGCGCTGTGCCATCGGGGCGCACTCGGTACAACATCTGGGTACCCAGGGGATCGTCGGGAGGGGTGGCCGTAAACGCAACCCAGTCGCCTTCAGGGGCCCACTGGCTGTCGAGAATGTTTTGCAGGGGCTGATTGGTTAGGGCCGTGAACGCCTGACTGGCTAGATCTAGGCGAAAAAGGGTCTGCTGACCGGCTTGAGCCCCCACGGCAAGAGCGATCTGCTGACTGTTGGGGGCCCAGCTGAGGGCGTCGTAAAAGCCAGGCCGGGTGAGCGCCTGGGTCTCCCCGGTGTTGACGTTGACTAGAGCCACGACTTCCTGATTGCTAAACGGTGGGTTGTGGGGACGATAGTAGGCAATGTATCGACTGTCGGGCGACCACAGCACGCGGCTGCGGTAAATCTGAAAGTTGGCTTCGGGCGTGAGTACGCGGCGATCGCCCCCGTCAGCCCTCACCACGTTGAGCCGCTGAAAGGGATAGTTACCCTCGTAAAAAGCTAGCTGGGTGCCATCGGGCGACCAGGCTAGAGGACTCCCGGCAGCACCGTAGATGCCGGAGGTTTGGGTGAGGCGGCGAGGGCGGCTGCCGTCTAGCCCGGCGACGAAGATATGTTGGCCGGTCACGTAGGCGATCTGGCTGCCATCGGGCGCTAAAAAAATGTCTGACTCTGGGCTGTCGGGCAAGGTGTCAATGGAGGCCAACTCTCCGGTGGATCGACTGAGAAACAGAGCTAGCTCGGCGGTGCCCCCCGCTGTGGAGGAAGGGCAGCTCTGTTTAATGACAAGAGTTTCGCCGTCGGGCTGCCAGGCCAAATCAATGGTGGGTGGTCGCTGGCAGTCGCTAGAAAATACTAGCTCCGGAGATGCAGCCCCTAGTTCAATCCGGTACACTTCGCCATAGTTTTGCACGATCGCCAGCTGTTGGCCGCTGCGAGACCAGGCTAGGGCGTTGAAGGGGCGATCGCCCTCGGGCAGCAGGGCTTCGCGATCGCCGCTGTCTGGCTTCAAACGAAACAGACCGTTAGGAGTCGCAAAGGACAGATCCGCCGCCTGCGCCGCAGTAATGGCAAACGCCACAAGGCCAGTGGTGAGCAGGGCCACGGAGGATTGAATCACGGTTTCACGTCCTTGAGCGTTCCATTCGTCATCATAGCGATGGGCTGCGGGCTTGCGACTAGCTTTTAGAATTAGTGGGGGTGCAAGGCCCCCATCCTGCCTAGTTTCTGAGATGCTAGAAACGTTAATTTTTGGGTCATCTGCCTGGCTGCTAAAGCGCAAGACGAACAGACGCTGACTTCAGTGCCATCTTTATTCTTCAGCTTACGAACGTGATCAGCCCGTTTTTGGATTAGTTATCCACCCAGATAGCTGACGATGGCTTTGGCGATCTGGTGGTTACCGTCTTTGGCTAGGGTCTTGGTGGTACGGGGCGGCTCCAAAGGCTGAGTCAAAAATGCCCAGTCGCCGTCGAAAAAATCGGCGGGGGTGAGGACTCGGTGCCAGCTGTGGTCTTGCAGGCCGTTGACGAGCACCGGGCCTTCCGCAAAGTCTTCTCGAGTAATAGTAATAATCGGCAGATCTAGGCGACAGGCTTCGGAGAAGGTGCTGAAGCCTGGCTTTGAGACTATGCGGCTGCACAGAGGCATGACATCCACTGGGCGGTAGCCCTGCCGAGGCACTTTGAATAGGTTAGGCAGAGCAGGGGCGTTTTGCTCAAAGGTAAGAAACTGCCAGTCGGGGAACTGGGTGAGGCGATCGTAGGGGATGGCCTGGAGACTTAACCCACCAAAGGTCAGTAGCACTGTGCGTTCTTGGGGCTGAGACAGATTCCACTGCGCCCTTAACTCGTCAGCTCCATAGCGCGGGGTGCCTCCGGTTAGCCCAGTGTCTTCCACTACGGGGAAGGCGGTCATCGGTTCGTGGAAGGGCAGGCGGAAGAGGCGATCGCACTCCCCAAAGCACTCCCCAATCCAGCTGGCGATCGGCTCAAACTCTGGGCCAAAGCCTCGGTAGATAAAATCCCAGCCAAAGTTGCTGACCATCCAGCAGGGGATGTCGGCGGCATGGGCGATCGCTGTGGCTAGCGGTGGAATATCGGCCAGCACCAGGTTCACCCCGCGCTGCTTGAGGTAGGCGGCCTCGGCGGCCACGGTTGACCGCTGGTGAGCCTGGATATTTTGAAGCTTGGCCAGGGTAGCCGGTAGATCCATCCTGAGGCTATCGGGCTGAATCACGCCAATATCAAACGCCACCGGACGATACTCATAGCTCAGTGGCAGGTATTCGTCGAGCAGCCATTGGGGCGCAGCGGTGGCCAGTACCAAATCCACCTCGGGCTGGAGCGCCTTGACCGTAGCCGCAACCGACGCGGCGCGGGTGGCATGGCCAAAGCCGTGGTTAGTAATCGCCACGTAGAGCACAGGGCGGGGCATAGACAATTTCTCTCCAACTAAAAAGGCTCGCCCCTAAGGACGAGCCTCAATCATCTCAACAGCTCAACCCTAAAGCTGGGGCACAAACTGCTGTTTATCGGGCACCACCGTGTACTCAGAGACAATCTGGCGCAGCTCGTCGCCGTCGATGGTTTCGCGCTCAACCAGCAGATCGACCAGGCGATCGATCACGGCGCGGTGGTCTTGCATAATGCCCTTGGCCTGGTTGTAGCAGTGCTCCACAATGGTGCGCACTTGGCCGTCAATGCGAGACGACACTTCCTCAGAATACTCTGAGCGGGAGAGCCAGTCGCGACCGAGGAACACCTCACCCTGGGAGCTTTCGAGGGACAGCGGCCCCAGGTCGGACATGCCAAAGCGGGTGACCATCTGACGGGCCATGTTGCTCACCTGCTGGAGGTCGTTGCCGGCTCCGGTGGTGACTTCGGCATCGCCAAAGATGACATCTTCAGCGGCGCGCCCGCCCAGGGCACCGGTAATGCGGGCCATAATTTGCGCCCGAGAGATCAGCATTTGCTCTTCGCTGGGGGTAAACCAGGTGAGACCCTGGGCCTGACCGCGAGGAATCAGGGTAACTTTTTGCACCGGGTCGTGGTCTTTGACCAGGGTGCCAACGATCGCATGGCCAATCTCGTGGTAGGCAATCAGCCGCTTGCTCTTGCTGTCCACCAGGGGAGTGCCCTCCATACCGGCGATGACGCGGTCAACGGCGTCGTCTACCTCGGCCATGGTCATGGCGTCTTTGCGGCGGCGAGCGGTGAGAATGGCGGCCTCGTTGAGCAAGTTGGCCAGGTCGGCACCGGTAAAGCCGGGGGTGCGACGGGCGATCGTTTCCAAGGAAATGTCTTCGGCCAGCTTTTTGTTGCGGGCGTGGACTCCGAGGATTTCGACTCGGCCTTTGATATCGGGCGGATCGACCATCACCTGACGGTCGAAGCGGCCGGGGCGCAGCAGGGCCGAGTCGAGCACGTCGGCCCGGTTGGTGGCGGCGATGATGATGATGCCGCTGTTGCCCTCGAAACCATCCATTTCGGTGAGCAGCTGGTTGAGGGTTTGCTCGCGCTCGTCATTGCCGCCGCCGATACCGGCACCCCGCTGACGACCGACGGCGTCAATCTCATCGATAAAGATGATGCAGGGGGCGTTTTCTTTAGCCTTTTTGAACAAGTCGCGCACGCGGGAAGCCCCCACGCCGACGAACATTTCAACAAACTCAGAACCGGAGATGCTGAAGAAGGGCACGCCCGCTTCACCTGCGATCGCCTTGGCTAGCAGAGTTTTACCGGTACCGGGAGGGCCGACCAGCAGCACACCCTTGGGAATGCGAGCCCCAATGGCGGTAAAGCGCTCGGGCTTCTTCAAAAAGGTGACGACTTCTTCCAGCTCTTCTTTGGCTTCGTCAATACCGGCCACGTCATCGAACATGACACCGGTCTTGGCTTCCATCATGAAGCGGGCCTTAGACTTGCCAAAGCTCATCGCCTGGCCAGGGCCACCCATGGCCCCGTTGGAGCGGCGGAATAAAAAGAACAGACCGCCAATCAGCAGCAGCGGAAACAGCAGGTTGCCCAGGGCACCCACCAGAGCGCCATCGTTGCGCGGAGGGTGAGAGTCGAGGCTGATGTTGGCGGTGCGCAGACGGCTCACTAGGTCAGGGGAGTTGCCCGGCAGGTCTACTCGCCAGCGCATGACGCGGTTGTCTAGGTCGGGGTCAACGGCTTCAACAATGGCTGTTCTGCCGCCGTCGTAGAGATCTACTGCTGTTACCCGCCCGGCATCGAGATAGTCGAGAAAGCGACCATAGGTGAGGCGGGTGTTGGCCGCGTTGCGACCCATATCAGCCGGAGCCGACGAAAATGCTCCTTGCCACAAGAAAAACCCTATTACCAACAGGGGTAGGGTCCACAGTAAGGCGACTCGCCACGAAAATTTCATACCTATGGCCTCTATTGACTAACGTGCACAGTGTTAACGGATGTTCTGTTAACGGATGGTGACCGAGCTTGGCCCTACGTCTATCGTGCCTGGGAACAGGGTGTTGCCGGGGGCGGAATCTCGAGTCGGGAAAAGAAATATGAGATAAATCTTTACTTAATGTAACGTAAGCTGCGGGACTCGGGCAAATCCCCAATCAAATTGCCCGGTCAAGTTGATAATTCCCGAAGCTACTAACCTTGAGGTGCGTAGCGATCGCCAGGCTTCTCCTCTACTGTTACTTTAGCTGGTTATCGGATTTAGAAATGTGTAGCGGTAGAGGTGCCCTGCGATGAAACCCCGTCATGCCGATACGTTGGGGGTAAAAGCTACCCTGCTGCTGGTCAGCACCCTGACGGTGATGGCGGGAGCCACGATCGCCCCCTCGCTGCCGGCCATGCGATCGCACTTTGCCGAGGTGCCCAACGCCGACTACTGGGTGAGGCTGGTGTTGACGGTGCCAGCGCTGTTTATTGCTCTCGGTGCCCCCATTACGGGCGTCATTATCGATCGCTTTGGGCGCAAGCGCTGGCTGGCGCTGTCGGTGTTGACCTATGGGCTGGCGGGCAGTTCGGGCTTTTTTCTCAATGAAATTGGCTGGATTTTGGTCGGGCGGCTGGTGCTGGGCCTGAGCGTGGCGGGCATTATGACCACCGCGACGACGCTGGTGGCCGACTATTACATCGGCGCGGCACGGGCGCGGTTTTTGGGCTTGCAGGCGGCGTTTATGGGGCTGGGTGGGGTGCTGTTTCTCACCCTGGGGGGCTACCTGGCGGATGTGAACTGGCGATTGCCGTTTTTGATCTATCTCTCGGCCTGGCTGATGCTGCCGCTGGTACTGCTGTTGCTGCCAGAGCCTAGACGGGCCAGTCGGGCCGAGGTGCTGGCGCTAGCAGCGGCTAACCCAGAGCCAGTTCCCTGGGGGTTGTTGGCAGTGACCTTTGCGATCGCCCTGCTCACCCAGATTGTGTTCTACATGATTCCGGTGCAGATTCCGTTTTATCTCCAGCAGTTGAGTAACGCCAATGCGTCTCAGAGTGGGCTGGCGATCGCCCTGGCGACCCTGGCGGCGGCGACGAGTTCCCTCAGCTATCAGACCGTCAAGGCACGGTTTTCGTTTACGGCGCTCTATGCGATGGCCTTTGGGCTAATGGGGGTGGGCTATCTGGTGATTGGCCGAGCACCGGGCTATGGGGCGGCGCTGGTGGGACTAGCGATCGCCGGTTTGGGCCTTGGCCTCTTCACCCCCAACATGACCGTCTGTCTTACCTCATCGACCCCCGCTGCCCTGCGAGGGCGAATTTTGGGCGGCTTGACCACCAGTTTCTTTCTGGGGCAGTTTGTGTCGCCGCTGGTGAGCCAGCCCCTGAGTCAGCGGATTGGCTTGGCGGCGACCTATGGTTTGGCCGGGCTGCTGATGCTGACGTTGGGGGCCATGACCCTGGGCGTAATGGCCCGCTGGCGGTGGCTAGGTCAGCGCGATCGCCCCCTGTAGACGGGGCACATCAAACCCGCGCTGGTGCAGAATTAGCCAGGATTCCATCAGGTCTGGCCCCTGGAGGGCACCCATGAGCGCGGCCCGCATCGATTTCATCACCAGCCCTTTCTTCACGCCCTGGGCTTTGGTGACCTCATCCACCAAGGCTTTAAGCTCGTCGATGGTGGCTGGAGATTTCTCGGTGAGTCCTGTCAAAATGCCCTCCAGCACAGTGGATACGCCGTCGAGCTGCACCTGAGCTTTAGCGGCGTCGGCGAACTCCACAGTTTTGGTGAAGAAGAAGCGGCTTTGCTCCACAACGTCTGTCAGGCGGGTGAGGCTAGGGCCGAGGAGCGTCACCAGGGGCAATAGCCAGTCGTGATCGGCCTCCGCATCAACGGCATAAGCGTCCTGTAGGTAGGGCAGCGCTAGCTCCAGCAGGGGAGCGGGCTCCATCGCGTGGAGGTACTGGCTGTTGAGCCAGTCGAGCTTATCCCAGTCGAACTTGGCTCCGGCTTTGTTGACGCGATCGAAGCTGAACTGTTTGGCGGCTTCGGCCAGGGTGAACTGTTCAGTGGCGTCGGGGGCTGACCAACCCAGCAGGGTCATGTAGTTGACCAGGGCCGGAGCCACAAAGCCCATCTTCTGGAAATCAGAAATGGAGGTGACGCCATCGCGCTTGGAGAGCTTCTGCCCCGTCTGGTTGAGAATGAGCGGCGCGTGGGCAAAGGCGGGCACGGCGGCTTCGAGGGCTTCGTAGAGCAGAATTTGCTTGGCGGTGTTGGCGATGTGGTCTTCGCCGCGAATGACGTGGGTGATGGCCATATCAATGTCATCGACGACCACGGCCAGGTTGTATAGGGGCTGGCCAATGGTGGTGGCGGAAGAGGCGCGGGCGACGACCATGTCGCCGCCTAGGTCGCTGGCCTGCCAGGTGACGGGGCCGCGCACCATGTCGTTCCAGGTGATGGTGCGGCTGTCGTCGATTTTGAAGCGAATCACGGCTGAGCGGCCCTCGGTCTCAAAGGCGGCCTGTTGGTCGGGGGTGAGGTCGCGGTGGCGGTTATCGTAGCGGGGGGCATGGCCCCTGGCTTTTTGGGTTTCGCGCATGGCGTCTAGCTCGTCGGGGGTGTCGTAGGCGCGGTAGGCGAGACCCTTGTCGAGCAGGGTTTGAATGGCTTGGCGGTAGAGGTCGAGCCGCTGGGACTGGAAGAAGGGCCCTTCATCCCACTCCATGCCGAGCCATTTGAGGCCGGCGAGAATGTTGTCGGTGAATTCTGGTTTGGATCGCTCTTCGTCGGTGTCTTCGATGCGGAGAATGAACTGGCCGCCTTCGTGGCGGGCAAATAGCCAGTTGAACACAGCGGTGCGGGCGGTACCAATGTGCAGAGTTCCCGTGGGGCTGGGGGCAAGGCGAACGCGAACGGTCATGGGGTTTCCTGCACTTTCGACAAAGGTTTTGGGACAGTCTCCTATTTTAGGGGGTGGGGCGATCGCCTTGGGCATCGGCGCACCAGAATTCATCCCCCTGCTTAAACCAACCTTCTCAAGATGGCAGCTCTTGAAGTCAGGACGGTAAGTTGGGCAACGCCCAAGCCTCGGGAGAATGTTTTACAGAAGTCTCAAACAGTCACCACAGGCAGCGGGGGCTGCACTAGGCTGACCAAAATGCCCATGAGGGTTTCTAGCTGGTCAATGTAGTAGTCTCGCTGGTCAACGTAGGCAGTCTGGTCGCTGAGGCGGAGGAACTTCCACTGGTTGCCAGTGGTCACCGCTCCGTATATCTGGGTTAGGGTTTGGCCTTCTCGCTCGTTGAAGATGCGCGCGGCCACCATGGCCGCTAAGCACTGACCCAGGCCACCTTTAATGTTTTCGTTTTTGGCTTCAAAGATAATCAGGGCTGGGGCACTAATGTAGAGCTGCTGCTGTGACAGGCTAATGATGAAGTCGCAAAAACCGACTAGGTCTTGGGCTGGGTCTACCGAAAACTCCACTCCCGAAAAGAGACTGATTTGATCATTTAGTAGACGCTTGAGCTGCACCAGCATGGGCGCAATGACCATTTCAGAGCGGGCCTTTTCAGTGTTGATCGACAGGGCGAGGGGCACGCTGTAGTTGAGGTAGTTGGTGAATTCTTGAGTTAGCGGCAGCGGCTGACTGATGCCAGTGAAGAGGTCTTGATTGCTTTCGATCGCCAGCCCAAACTGCTTTCTAACTTTTTCGAGGGTGAAGTCTTTGTAAGACATGGGCTGTTGCCTCGTGAGGGGCTTCTGCACAAATTATAGGAGGTATGGATGGGGCTGCTGGGCCAGCAGTTTCAAGAGTCCTGCCCACGTGGGGCTGAGATAGGCGGCGCACAATTGGGGTCGAAAACCAGATCTACCGCTGGGGCCATTTCGCTGGCCCCAGACCCCCATCGAGAAGGACGTTCCGTCGTCCTTCTCCTCACGGAAAGGAGCGGTTGATCATCGGTTTAAACCTCTGTTTTGCGAATGAACTTGTAGGCGACATTCAATCCTAAGGTTTTAGTTCCCTTATCTGCTTTTTACCACCATTCTCCCCCGCCTCCTCATCTCCCCTATCTTCCTCATCTCCCTTCACTCACTCCCCTGCCCCCGTCTGCTGCACCCAAAGCTCCACTCCTTCAGCCAGGGTTTCTGCCAGTTTCGCCTGCTCCTGCGGATCCGTCGCCCACTCGAATTCGTTGGGGTTGATCATGAAGCCCAGTTCTAGCAGCACGGAGGGGGCGACGTGGGGGCGGGTGAGGGCGAGGTTGTTCCAGAAGACGCCGTAGGAGGGGCGATCGAGTTCGGTGACGAGGTAGTCGTGGAGGAACTGGGCCAGGCTGTGGGCCTGGGTGTGGAACCAAAAGGCTCCGATGCCAGCGGTGTTTTGGGCGTCGCCGCTGTCGGGTAGGGCGTTGTAGTGAATGCTGAGCGCGAGGGTAGGTTCGACTTGGGCGATCTGGGCGGGGCGATCGTTGACGGCAACGGTGCTGTCGGCGGTGCGGGTCATGATGACGGTTGCGCCACGGGCTTCGAGGGCGGCTTGTAGGAGTAGCGACACTGCCAGGTTGACGTCTTTTTCGGGGGTGCCGTTGGGGCCGCGTGAGCCGGGTTCGTCGCCGCCGTGGCCGGGGTCTACCAGAATGGTGGTGCCCGCTAGGGGACGAGAAGCTTGAATGCTGGGGGGCTGCTTGAGGGAGAGCACGAGGGTGGTGCCTTCGTAGCGCAGCTTGTAGCCCCACTGCTGATCAGTTTTGAAATGGATGAGGTATTCTACCTGGTCGGGCAGGATGGGGTTCCAGTCTAAGCGCTCTACTAGTCCGTCGTCGGTGACGTAGATGGTGTCGGTTTGGGGCACGGTGTTGTGCAGGGTAAGAGTGAAGGTGTCTGTCCCTTGCTCGACGCTGACGGGGACGGGGACTTGCAGGGGAAAATAGATTTCTGTCCAGCCGGGCACCTGGCGGGAGGTGACGCCGCGAATCAGCGATCGCACCACCGCACCCCCAGCCACTGGCTGAGTCTCAGCGGCGCGAATCCAGCCGCCGTAGTCGAGGCGCAGCCAGTCGCCTTCGCGGGCGGTGACCCTGGCGCGGGTGCCCTGGGGCAGGGGCGTGAGGCGAGAGTAGTCTGTGCTGGGGCCGGTGCGGGCTACGCCAGCAGCAGCGGTAACTTCGACAACCTCGATCGCACTGGGATTCAAAATGCTGATCGCACCGGGAGCCGCCGTGGTGACCGTAGAGCCGCCCTGGGTGAGGCTGTAGGTTGGTTGGCCGAGGTTACCTGGGGCTTCGGCCATGAAGCAGCTCTCGTAGCGGCTGGGGCCAGCGGCGGCGATGGGCTGGGCTTGGTCGGTTAGCACGGCTGAGTTTGGGGGTAGATCGGCGCGATCGCTCTGGGGCAGCAGCGTATAAGTTTGACCCGCTAGGGATGCCGTGACAGTGGCGTTGGTGGGGGCGATCGCCCCCAAGCAGACCCAATCCCCTGGCTGTCGAGCAACATCTACGGCGGGGACTAGGGATCCTTCAGCAAAGCCTAGAGTTGCAGGGAGGGCTGGCCCAGCAGGCACTCGCGTCACGGTGATGGATAGGGTTTGGTCACCCTGGATCAGGGTAAAGGTGTTGGCCCCAAGGCTGAGGGGGCGGGAGGGGGCAAAGTGCCCCGAGGCGCTGCGTCCCTCGATGGGTTCGCCGTTCAGCAGCACGGGCTGGTCGGCTGCCCCAGTGCCAATGAAAAAGATCTGTTCTGCCTCGGTCTGGTAGCCATCGGGGGGATAGACCACCTGGAGGGTGGTCTGGGCCTTAGTCAGGGTGGTGATGCTTGCTGTGCTAAGACCGGCTAGCGCAGCTGCGCCCCAAACCCACTGCGCCATAGGTGTTCATCCGATGCGATCGCTACCCCGCCAGTCTACGCCGCCAGTGGCGTTTTCCCAACCTGGGAGTGCCTAGAGAGATTCACCCAAACCCTGGTTCCAGTCTTGGCCGAGCTGAATGGTGATATCGGAGTTGAGGGCACCGGTGCTTTCGACCCGCACTTCGCCAATGCCCAAAAAGCGGTGCACCATTTCGGCGGTTGCGCCATCGCCCCGCTGGGCCACAATGCGGCTAATGGGCAGCGGCTCGTTTAGAGTTTTGTCTATAAAGATGTTGGAGTAGCCGCTGTCGCTCAGGGCCTTGGTCAGGGCTTGTACGGCCACTGGGTCATTGGTGCTGTCTTGAATGGCGACCCGTACCCGGCTGGGGTCATTGGTGGTGGCCACCCGCTGGGTGCCAAAGCCAAAGTACTGGTCAACCATGCCGTCAATGTCGTTGTAGCTGGGCAGCCAGTAGCTCGCCGCAAAGTCTTGGGGGCGGCTAAAGCTGCCTGGCAGCATCAGCATCTGCACGTTAGAGCGGTTAATCTGCGCTCCGTAGCCCACCAGAGCTAGCAGCTCCTCTACTGACAGGTTGGTATCAACGTTCTCCTGAATCACCGACAAAATTTTGGGCAGCCGGGCAATGGTTGCCGGGTTAAGCGTCTGCTCAGCTAGGGCCCGCATAAACATCTGCTGGCGCTGAATGCGGCCAATATCGCCCTGGGAATCGTAGCGAAAGCGCAGGAATTGAAGCGCCTGATTGCCGTTGAGCTTTTGTTCGCCCGCCTTGAGATTGATGTAGAGGTGCTGGCTATCGTCCTGGTACTTCATGTCGGCGGGCACGTTGACCGTGACTCCGCCCAGGGCGTCGATCAGTTTTTCGACTCCCTGCACGTTGATGCGCACGTAGCGATCGACGGCCACGCCCCCCAGCAGGTCGCTCACTGATTCTGCGGCCAGGGCCGGGCCGCCATCACGGTTGGCCTCGTTGAGCTTGGTCAGCCGACCGCGCACGTAGGTGCGAGTGTCGCGGGGCAGCGACAGCACCACCATCTGCTCGGTTTGGGGGTTGAACCGTAGCAGCAGCATCGAGTCTGAGAGGCCATCAAAGGAGTTGACTAGGGCGTGGTAGCCCACGTCTTGCAGTTCTGGTGGCACTTCGTTGACGTCTGTGGTCAGCACCTTGACGCCCAGCACCATAATGTTGACCGGGCGAGTCAGGCGCGGCAGCCGCAGGTTGCCGCTCGACGCAATGGCCGCATCTTGGCTAAACACTCCTGATTCTTCAGCGCTCAGCTCTTGCTGCATGAGTGGTGATGCCGACAGCGAAACCGCCAGCAGTGCTCCAGCCACCCCAGAGATACCCGCTACTGAGGCCAAGGCAATGCCCACGCTGAGTAAGCGTGGCATGCGCCGTCGCTGTTGAGCTGGCATTTTTTGTGGATGCCCCTGGGGTGAACGAGCTTTGAGATGTTGGGGATGACGTTGAGACACCAGGGACCTCGGGGCAATAAAAATGAACGATGTAGCGATCGCAGCCCCGCAAAGGGGTGATTCTGCAAAATTTTTAGCTGCATGTTAACAGCAATTTAGTCAGCCGACCCACGTAATATGGCATGTACCCAACAAATTAGGTTAATTTTCCGTCGGTACATGGGATGGCCCGAGGGCAAGGTCTAGCACTTTCTCCTTCTCTTGTTCTCCTGACCACAACTTGTGCCAGTGGGGAGGCTGCGTCGATATCCGTGGCCCTAGGGCAGCCGCTTACTCCATTGGCTAAACCCCGGCAGGCTGACTGATTTACCCTGCAATAGACGCACCATGAGAATGAGATTGGTCAGGGTATAGCCGGTAGTTACTAGGGTGTTGCTAATCAGCAGCCGCAGCGACAGCCCCGGCGCCAGATGGCTCCCGGCGCTCAATATCCCATAGGTCATAACCCAGGTAAAGGCCAGGGTAACCACCAGCCGACTGACCGCTAGCTCTTGGCGGCTGCCCTGCTTTTGCCACAGGCTATAGAGGGCGGGCACGACTCCAAAAATAGGCACCAGATAGAGGCTCAATTTCAGGCGCTCAAGGGTTTCCCCTGAGGCGGGGCTGGCTTTTTTCATAGGTACTGAGCCTTGGGCAGAAGGGAGGAATTGTTGCAGGGTCTGTCCAAATTATGCCCCACGCGACCAGCACACGTGTACCTGCCCGCCAGGAAAGCTAGTTCGTTAACTTGGTCGCAATAATGTGGATATCGACGCTGGGCAGCGATCGCATCAGCCGCTGCACAATGGATCCCTTCATCAAGAGCTGCCAGCGCGATCGCTGGGTTTCGCCAAGCACAATTTGGCTGACATACTTTTCGGTGGCAACGCTGGCAATAGCATTTACCACATCCTCCGACTCAGCCCGAATAAACTCGCCCTCAAACTCTTGGCAGAGTTGTTTGCAGGTTTCGATGTGCAGCGCCTCGGGTTTTGAGAGAAACTTGTGGGGATGGGCCACAAACAACACGTAGAGCCGACCGTTCATAAAGTTAGCAATGCGTGCCCCCCGTCGCAGCAGTTGGATAGAGCTGGGAAAGGTTGAAATACAGACCAAAATACATTCTTGAATATTGCAGTAGTTTTGAGGATTGCTGATGCGCCCATTTTCTTCAACGCTGTCGGCGACTTCTCGCAGCGCTAGCTCTCGCAGGGCAATCAGGTTAGGGCGTTTGAAGAAGTTTTGTAGCGCCTGGTCAATCTTTTCTGCGGCATAGATTTTGCCCTCCTGCAAGCGCTCTTGCAGGGTTTCGGGGGTAACGTCGATCACCACAACTTCATCGGCTTCATCGAGCAGGCGATCGGGCACCCGTTCGCGCACCACCACGCCAGAAATTTTATGAACTAAATCATTCAGACTTTCTAAATGCTGAATATTGAGGGTGGAATATACGTCAATACCAGCATTTAGGACAACTTCCACATCTTGGTAACGCTTCTCTCGCTCAGAGCCGGGCACGTTAGTATGGGCCAATTCATCAATCAAAATTAGCTGAGGATGGCGAGCGATAATGCCATCGACATCCATCTCAGGCAGGGCGCGCCCTTGGCAATCCACCACCCGTAAAGGTACCTGCTCTAGCCCAATAGATTTAGCAATGGTATCTTCTCGTCTGTGGGTTTCAAGCAGCCCGATCGCCACATCAAACCCTTCTTGCTTTAATTTTTGGCCTTCTTCTAACATGCGAAAGGTTTTGCCCACCCCCGGTGCCATGCCAATAAAGATTTTATGCTTGCCCCGGCGGCTTGAAGAGCCAAGGCTAGTGGATTCGATCATGAGGAAAATTTGAATCTTTAAAGTTTTGCGGGAGATAGAATCGGGCTAAAGTACTGGGTTTCAGCAGTTTTCACTTTCCGAATTTCGGCCTTGTATGAAGTCGAGTTGTAGCGCGATGCAAATTTATTTGTGCAGGCTGATAGGTTGGGTCTAAATCAATGGCGGCACGATATTTCTTCAGAGCTTCTAATCGCTTGCCTAAAAACTCTTCTACTTCACCAAGCAGATTAAGTGCTTCAGGACGGGCCGGGTCACAACGGAAAGCTTCCTTTATAAAGCCAATAGCCTGATTATAGTCTTGGCGGGAGATATAGTCTCTAGCGACTTGTAAGAGGGTTTCATAGGCGGCTTCGAGTTTGGCCCAGGGATGGGGGCTTTCCAAGGCTTTACGGACTACAGATTGAATGGTACGAGCGCTAAAGGGCTTTTGCACGTAGCCGTGGGGTTCTTGAATAAAGTCTATTGCCCCAGCTTTAATAATTGACACCGCTTCGTCAATACTACTGTGAGAGGCCGTCACAATGATTCGCAGGTATGGGTAGGTCTGGATGAGTTTTCTGATGATGTCTACCTCATCAACCTGGCTAGACACTAGCTCAAGAATAACGACATCAACATGTTGTTCAGCAAATATCACCTGAGCAATCTCTAAAGTATTGGCTTGTAAAACAGCGTAGCTAGCTGACTCTAGAAACTGTGACACAGTAGCTCTATAAATCTCGTCATGGTGGATGACTAAGACCGTGGTTGGCAACATAGGATAGGTATGAATGGGTGAGAGCGTTGGTATGTTTGAGCGCTCTGGCGTTAGAACGCTCAAACGCAGGCTCACAGACTATCTAAGGCTAAATTAAGCGGTAACACGTTTACTCCAGGCTCTCCAAAAACGCCGAGGAATCGACCATCGGTGTTTTGGACAATGAGCGATCGCACCTCATCAGCAGACAGCCCGCGAGATTCGGCAATTCGCTCAACTTGGGCCTCGGCGACGGCAGGCGAAATGTGGGGGTCAAGCCCAGAACCGGAGGTATAGAGCAAGTCGGCGGTTGGTTCAATACCCGCATCGCGCAGACGCTGGGCTTCGGCCTCGACTCGATCTAGTAGGTCAGGGTTGCCGGGGGCCAGGTTGCTGCCGCCAGAAATGCCGGTGGGAGCGGCGTCTTCTCCTTCGCTGTAGGCGATCGTGCTAGGGCGGCTCCAAAAATATTCGTCGGTAGTAAAAGTCTGGCCAATCAGGGCTGAGCCAACAGTATCTCCCTGGGCATTGGTCAATATGCTGCCGTTGGCCTGGTAGGGAAAAATGCCCTGGCCAATCAGAAAAATCAGCAGGGGATAGAGAAAAGCAGTCAAAATCCAAAGGGTGGCGATGCTGCGGATACTGATGATGAAGTCTTGCATGGGATGGTAAGAGTTAGAACGTGTGAACGCGTGAACGTTAAAATCTTTCGGGTTGAGCAATCACTAGGGCTAAATAAATGGCGAGGCCTACGACAACGATGCCTAACAGGCCAAGGGCATAGGCGGTGCCACGGGTGATGTCGTTGCCGGTAGTGGCGTAGAGGGCGGGGGCGATCGCAGCATTAGCTAGCAAACCCAGCAGCAAAATTTTGGGAAGAGTCGGTTTCATGGGAAGGATTTCTTACGAGGTGGATGACTGAGCTAGCTGAGCGCTGGCACGTCTAAACGTTCGAACGTGCCAACGTTTAGACGCCTTAAAAATTCGTCACCGCCGACACCCCCACATCGATCACCTTGATGGCAATGAACGGGGCAATGATGCCGCCAAGGCCATAGATGAGGATGTTGCGCTGGAGCAGTTGGTTAGCAGTCAGTGGGCGAAACTCGATGCCTTTGAGCGCCAAGGGAATCAGGGCGGGGATGATTAGGGCGTTGTAAATTAGGGCCGAGAGCACGGCGGTGCGGGGGCTGCTGAGGCCCATCACATTCAGGGCTTCAATGCCTGCCGCTGCAAACATCGCCGGAATGATGGCAAAGTATTTGGCGATGTCGTTGGCCAGCGAGAAGGTGGTGAGGGCTCCTCGGGTAATCAAGAGCTGTTTGCCGATGGTGACCAGGTCAATCAATTTGGTGGGGTCAGAGTCGAGATCGACCATGTTGGCGGCTTCTTTGGCGGCCTGGGTGCCCGAGTTCATAGCCACGCCGACGTTGGCCTGGGCCAGGGCGGGGGCATCGTTGGTGCCGTCGCCGGTCATGGCCACTAGCTTGCCCTGGGCCTGCTCGGTTTGAATCACTTGAATTTTGTCTTCGGGGGTGGCCTCGGCGATAAAGTCATCTACCCCGGCTTCTGCGGCAATCACTGAGGCGGTAATGCGGTTGTCGCCCGTAAGCATGACAGTGCGAACTCCCATGCGGCGCAGCTGGTCGAACCGTTCTTTAATGCCGGGTTTAATGATGTCTTTGAGATAAATCACCCCGTAGATGTCGCTATTTTGGCAGACGGCTAGGGGGGTGCCGCCCAGGCGCGAGACTCGCTCAAAGGCCTGGTCGAGTTCGGCGGGGGCATGGCCACCGCGCGATCGCACAAAGCCCCGAATAGCATCTACGGCCCCCTTGCGAATTTCTCCGCCATCGGGCAAGTCAGTGCCGCTCATGCGGGTGCGGGCCGAAAACTCTACCCCCTCAGCCTTGCTTTTATCGAAGGAAACCGTCGCCCCCAGCTTTTCGGCCAGGCGCACGATGGACTTACCTTCGGGGGTGGTGTCAAACACGCTGGCGGCCAGGGCCGCCGTGGCGACATCGGTCTCGCTGTAGCCGTTGACGGGGATGAATTCTTCTGCCAGGCGATTGCCCAGGGTAATGGTGCCGGTTTTGTCGAGCACCAGGGTGTTGATGTCGCCGCAGGCCTCCACTGCCCGGCCCGAGGTAGCCACCACGTTAAACTGGGCCACTCGATCCATCCCGGCAATACCGATCGCGCTCAGCAGCCCGCCAATGGTGGTCGGTATCAGCGCTACCAGCAGGGCAATCAAAAGCGTTATGCCCACCGGGCTGTTGACGTAGCTAGCGGAGGGCGGCAGGGTAGCCACCACAATCAAAAACACTAGGGTCAGCACAGCCAGCAGCACTGTCAGGGCAATTTCGTTGGGGGTTTTGGTGCGCTCGGCCCCTTCAACTAGGGCAATCATGCGGTCGATAAAGCCTTTGCCAGGGTCAGAGGTCACCTGCAAAATTAGCTCGTCGGAGATAATGCGGGTGCCGCCTGTCACCGAGCTGGCCACGTCCGACCCAGGCTCTTTTAGCACCGGGGCAGACTCGCCGGTAATTGCCGACTCATCCACTGAGGCCACCCCGTCGATCACCTCGCCATCGGCAGGAATCATGTCGCCTGCGATCACTTTGATGCGATCGCCCCGCCGCAGACTGGTCGAACTCACTTCTTCAGTCGAACCATCGGACTGCAAACGCCGCGCCACCGTATCTGACTTAGTCGATCGCAGAGCATCGGCCTGAGCCTTACCCCGCCCCTCGGCCACCGCCTCGGCAAAGTTGGCAAACAACAGTGTAAACAACAAAATTAGGGTGATCAACCCATTAAACAGGGCCGAATTTTCTCCCTCAACCACTCCAAACAGGTTTGGGTTCAGGGTCAATAAAGCGGTAATCAACGTGCCAACCCAAACCACAAACATCACCGGGTTTTTAATCATGACCCGAGGGTCAAGCTTGCGAAATGATTCCTGAAAAGCCCGCTGATACAGATTAGAAAGATTGGCCTTGGGGGTGTGCTTTCGCTGCTGACGTGGGCCACCGGGCTGGTTGAGGGGAAGAGTAGAAGATGTCATGGGTTTAGAAGATAAATCGCTGGAAGATTTGAATGTTCAAAGGCTAAAAGTCGGCGCATGAATGCGCCGACTTTTAGCCCAAATTAAACGCCTCTGCCACTGGCCCCAGCACCAACACCGGCAAAAAGGTGAGCGCCCCCAAAATCAGAATGGCTCCGGCCGTAACCCCGGTAAACAGCGTGGTATCGGTGCGGAGGGTACCGGCGGTTTCGGGAACGGGCTGTTTGCGGGCCATGCCGTCGGCCAGAAATATCAGGGCGACAATCGGCACGTAGCGACCGGCCAGCAGCGAGAAACTGGCGCTGAGGTTCCACCAGAGGGTTGCATCGCCCAAGCCTTCAAAGCCAGAGCCGTTATTGGCGGCAGCGGATGCATATTCGTAAACCACCTGGGAAATGCCGTGGAAGCCTGGGTTGCTAATGCCTGAGAGGGTTTCAGGAAAGGCGAGGGTGATGGCGGCGGGGATGAGAATGGCGATCGGGTGAACCAGCAGAATGGCGCTGGCCAGAACGATTTCGCGCTTTTCGATTTTGCGGCCCAAAAATTCAGGGGTGCGCCCCACCATTAGCCCGGTGAGAAATACCGTGAGAATCAAAAACACAAATAGGTAGGCGGTGCCAGTGCCCTGGCCACCCCAGACAATCTGCAAAAACAGATTGGCGAGGGTGAGAAAGCCGCCGGAGGGCATGAGCGAGTCGTGCAGACCGTTGATAGCCCCGCACATGGTGCCCGTGGTCGCGATCGCCCAAACCGCCGTGAGGACGGGGCCAAAACGCACTTCTTTGCCTTCGAGATTGGGCTGCGGGCTACCGAGCACCTGGTTCACCAGGGGGTTGCCTTGAACTTCGCCCACCGCCGCGATCGCAATGAAAATGGCAAAGATAATGAACACCATCCAAAAGATCAGCCAGCCCTGTTTGGGGTTGCCGGCTAGGATGCCGTAGGTGAGAATCAGCCCGGCTGGGATCACCAGCATGATCACCGTTTCGAGCAGGTTGGTGAAATTGTTGGGGTTTTCAAAGGGGTGGGCCGAGTTGATACCAAAGAAGCCGCCGCCGTTTTCCCCCAGTTGTTTGATGATTTCAAAGTGGGCCACGGGGCCACGGGCGATGAACTGGGTAGCTCCTTCGAGGGTGGTGGCCTGGGCCGGGCCAGCAAAGGTTTCGGGCACCCCGGCGACGAGGAGGGCGATCGCCCCTACCACCGAGATCGGCAGCAAAATGCGGGTAATCGACAAAATTAAATCGGTGTAGAAATTGCCCAGGGGTCGCCCCGTCAGGCCGCGAATAAAGGCGATCGCCACCGCAATACCCGTCGCCGCCGAGGTAAACATGAGAAACCCCAGCGCTCCCACCTGGCTGAAGTAGGTAAAGGTAGTTTCGCCAGAATAGTGCTGCTGGTTGGTGTTGGTGGTAAACGAAATCGCGGTGTGCAGAGCTAAATCCCAACTGGGGGCCGTCAGGCCCGTGGGGTTAAAGGGCAGTGCTCCCTGGAGCATAAAAATGGCGAAGACCAGCACCAGCATCACCAGGTTGCTGACCAGCAAGGCCCGAACATACTGACCGCCCGTCATCGGTCGCCCGTTGAGGACGCCAGAACCGGCAAACACCACCCGCTCAACCGGAGAAATTACCCGATCGAGCCAGGTTTCTTCACCGAGAAAAACCCGCGCCATATAACGCCCTAGCAACGGCGCAACGGCAGCCAAAATCGCTAATATCAGGGTCACCTGAAAAAAACCTTGTAACATGGAACTCAGTAATTTAGGACAGGAAGAATCGGCCAGGTTCATGGCAGAGCAGGATGGTGCTAAGCCACTTTTTTCTAAAGCTGAAGGACATTTTCTAAGGAGGATGATCGGGCAGAGTTTAGGGCAATAGCAATCAAACAATCGCCATCTTGAATCACCGGATTTTGTTGAAGACGAACTAACTTATCCGCACGGACTAAACCCAGAAACTGACAGCCATCCGGCAGCTGAATGGACTCCAGCGGCTTCCCAAGATGTACGCTGTGAAAGTGAACCGTGCAGGTGAGTAACTTGGCCTCCATGGCACGAGCATTTCTAAAAAAAATACCAGACATCTCTATTTTGCTGCTACTGAGCCTAAAAACAAGGCATGGAACGACGTTTATTGTTGATTTATATCGCCCTATCTAAGCCCCAGATATAGTGAGTGTTTAGTCAACCATTCGCGCTCTATATCATTTGATATAAGCACTGACAATTCACCCAAAACAATGCCTAGAATAGATTGACAAATTGCCCAGCTAAAGGCGTAAAACGCTAGTGCGTTAAAACGTTCAAAGGCTTTGACCCACCATGCACTGTCCCTCTTTCCTATTTCCAATCCATGCGTCGCCTCAAACCCAATTGGCAACGAACCCATTGGCTGATTGCAGCCCTCTTTGTTGTAGTGATTGTGTTGGAATACAGCACGCCACCACCCTATGTGTTTGGCTATCTGTACATTGGGGCGGTGCTATTGGCCAGCGGGCAGTGGGGGCGAGGGGCGACGCGATGGGTGACGGCGATCGCCATTTTGCTCACTCTGCTAAACCTGTTTATTCCTGGCATTGAGCCGATTACCGCCGTCACCCTGGCCAATCGCACGATTACCGTTTTGGCCCTGGTGATTACCGGGTGGCTGAGCGATCGCATTCAGCGCTACGAAAAGGCGATTACCCATCAGCACGCTCAAATCTTGGCCCAGGCTCAGCTAGCTCGGGTGCGAGAAGACTTTGTTTCCACCCTGACCCACGATCTCAAAACGCCCCTGTTGGGGGCATTAGAAACCCTCCACGCCCTAGAAAATCATCAGTTTGGCCCGGTCACGGCGGCCCAGCGCAGAGCGATCGCCATCATGACCCGCAGCCACCAAACTACCCTGCAACTGGTAGAAACGCTAATGGATGTGTACCGCAACGATACGGAGGGTCTGTGCCTCCAGCGGGTGCCGGTGGATGTGGTTACCCTGGCGGAGGAAACGATTATGCAGCTCACATCCCTGGCGGCCTCTCGGCAGGTGCATATTCGCATGCACCAGGGCGAGTCTGACTTTCGCCAGCCCTGCTGGGTTGAGGCCGATACCCTTCAGCTCCAGCGGGTGCTGAGCAACCTGATCAGCAACGCCATCAACCATGCCCCGCGAGGCAGCCTGGTTGAGGTGGTGATTCGGGCTGGGGGCGCTGCCTGCCAGGTGCAGGTGATCGACCAGGGACAGGGCATCGCCACTGATGAGGTGGCCCAGTTGTTCAATCGGTTCTACCAGGGCCACAGCGATCGCCAGGCCAAGGGCACAGGGCTGGGGCTCTACCTCAGCCGCCAAATTGTTGAAGCCCATGGCGGCACAATCTGGGCCGAGTCGCGGCAGCCCCAGGGGGCGATCTTTGCCTTTCGCCTACCCACCCAGCCCCAGGGTGATAGCCTGATGGTGCGTGCCTTCAAAGATTCATGACCGCTGAGCCCATTGACATTCTTCTGGTCGAAGACGACGAACTCTTTCGCCTGGGTCTCTCCACCCGTCTACAGCAAGAGCCCGCCCTGCGCGTCGCCGCCGAAGCCGAGGATGGTGAAACCGCCATTGCTTTAGTCAAGCAGCAGACCTTTGATGTCGTGGTGTTAGATATTGGCCTGCCGGGCATCGGCGGCATTGAGGCCTGCCGCCAGATTAAGCAGCAGCAGCCCACGCTGCCCGTGCTGATTCTTACCTCCCACAACCAGCCCGCTCTGATTGCCCGACTGATCGAAGCTCAGGCCCAGGGCTACTGCGTTAAGGGCATTGCCGCCGAAACCCTAGTGCTGGCGATTCGCTCCGTGGCAGCCGGGGCTACCTGGTGGGATGCGATCGCATCCCAAGCCATCCAGTCTGCTTTCCAGGGCCACTCTCCCCAGGCGGAGGAGATGTCCACCGCGCCCCCCCTTCTGACTAAGCGAGAACAGGAAATCTTAACGCTGATGGCCGCTGGCCACAGCAACCAGGAAATTGCCGACGCTCTCTACATTGCCCCCGGTACGGTGCGCGTCCACGTCCACGCTATTTTGCAAAAGCTCGACGTGCGCGATCGCACCCAGGCCGTCATTCTCGCTATGCAGAACGGGTGGATTGGGGCGGAGAGATAGGGGCTGAAACGTTGGCAGGTTGGAAAGTTAGCCGGACTGTTTCAACCTTCAAACCCCTTCGCCTAGACCGCCCTACCAACAAACGTCCGATGCCGTGGGCTGTTAAACGTCACGCTAGGCCGCTCAAACCCCGCCGCCTCAAACGCCGCTTCCACCTCCAGGGTGAAGTAGTCATCCAGATAGGGCTCAGTGCTTTTGAGCAGGGTGAAGACAAAGGGCGGCAGTTTTTGAATTGCCTCAGAGAGGGGGTTCATATCCATAATTGCCAGGTGCCCGCCGGGGCGCAGCAGCCGACGCGCCTCCCGCAGAATGGCCTTGGCCGCCGATTGCGGTAGCTCGTGGAAGACCAGGCAGATCGAAACCAGGTCATAGGCGGCAGAGGGTAGCCCAGTCGCTTCGCCAGCCCCGTGGTGCCAGGTGATCGGCGTTGCAGTCGAGGAAACCTTCCCGGTTGACTGCCGCTCCTGCTGCCGATATCGAGCCACGGCGAGAAAGTAGGGCGATAAATCTACCCCGGTCAGCTGGGCCTGGGGAAAGGTGGCCTGAAACGCTTCGGTGCTCATGCCTACGCCGCAGCCGATATCCACAATGGCCTCTGGGGTCTGGGGCAGTTGAGCCATGAGCACGTCGTGGTAGCTCTGGCGGAGGCGATCGTCGCCAGCCGCTCCGGCCTCGGGCCAGATTTTGGCGTGTACCGCCTGGGCTGCTACCTCGACCTCCATGGCGGGTTGCCAGCCCAGGTTGCCTTCATCGTAGGCGTGAAAACTGGTGGTGTAGTAGTCGGGGTAGACGAGGCGAGGGTTTTGCACCGCCTCCAAATCGGCCTGCCAGAGGGGAGACAGCTCTCCGATTCCAGTCATGGAAGGCCCAGCCTCGGTGGATCCAATCTCTGTACGGCGACTCCGCAACGCCTGAACCCGTTCTCGCCAGGGCACGCCAATGGTTTCGGCCCGCGTCACCATCATGTGACGGGCACGGCCCTTGGCAAAGTTCCACAGGGGCTTAATCGCGAGCACCTGATTGACCACGCTAGAAAGCAGGTTGGGAGCAGAGGTAGCAGTCATCGCAGCCGCAGTGTCAGAACAGCCCCCATTTTAGAAGGTGAGGGGTAGCTGAATCCACAGGATCTAGCCCGGTTAGAATCCAGCTTTCAATAGAGCATCCCAGATTTGGTGGGCCATCTCCAACTTGTTGCAGGGAGGGATGGTGAGCTTGTCGCCCGCTTTGGTCAGTAGGATAGCCTGGTTGCGATCGCCCCCAAACCCGCTCCCCACCACATCGATCGGGTTCGCCACAATCGCATCTAATCCCTTGCGTTGTAGCTTATCTAGCGCTGGGGGAATGATGTCGCCGGTCTGGGCGGCAAAGCCAATCAGCCGCTGGTGGGGCGATCGCTTTTGGGACAGATCAGCCACAATATCGGGCACCTGGGCCAGGGGTAATGATGTGGGCAGATCGGCTTTGGCCAATTTAGTGGAGGCCTGGGTCGCAGGTTTCACATCCGCCACCGCCGCCGCCATCACCACCCAGTTGGCCTGGGGTAGGTTGGTTAGCATCGCCCGATGCATCTCTTCAGCCGTGGTAACCCCCACAGCTTGGATACCCCCTAGGCGGGCTTTGAGGGATTCATCCATTGGCCCATGCACGAGGGTGACGCTGGCTCCCCGGTGGATTGCGGCCTGGGCCAGCGCGATCCCCATTTTGCCGCTGGCAGGGTTGCCGATAAAGCGCACAGGATCCAAATGTTCCCGAGTGCTACCGGTGCTGATCAGCAGGTGTTTGCCGCTCAGATCGCGCTGGCCCCCGCTGTGCAGCAGCGAGTGAATGTGGGTAAGCATGTCTTCGGGCTCGGCCATGCGCCCGGTGCCGATGCGATCGCAGGCCAGCACCCCGCTCCCCGGGTCAATGCTGTGGAAGCGCGAATCCTGAAGGAGCTGGTGCCAGTTGCGCTGCACCGACTGCTGCTGCCACATGTCGGTATTCATCGCTGGGGCCAGCAGCACGGGGCAGGTCGAGGCCAGCACGGTATTCGTCAGCAGATTATCGGCCAGCCCGTGGGCCAGTTTGCCCAGGGTGTTCGCGCTCAAGGGGGCAATCACCAGCAGCTCAGCCCACTCGCCTAGCTCTATATGCAGGGGACGGCCCTGGGCGGCATTCCAAAAACTGGCGTCGGTGTAGGCCGGGTGCCGAGCCAGCGTAGCCACCGTCAGCGGCGGAATAAACGCCTGCCCCTGCTGGGTCAGCACAACGCGCACTGCTGTGCCTGCCTTGGCCAGCGACGAAATGACTGAGCACACCTTGTAAGCCGCAATGCCGCCGCTAATACCTAGCAGCACCCGACGGGGAGCTTCCACAGTTGTAGAACTACTGACCATACCAACCCCGAAGGCAGTCATCTCGATTCAAAAACGGCGTTTCTGCAGGGGCGAACAGTCGTTCGCCCCTGCAGATTGGGGGTTAGGTCAGCAGGATTGGGCCACTCACGATCTACGACTCGTCGTAGGCTTCGAGGTCGAGCAAATAGACGTAGGACTCAACCAGCTCGGGCCGCTGAAAGGCGATCGCTCGGAGCAGGTGCCAGTCTTGCAATCCCTCAAAGGCATTCTCGTAGGCATCGGTCTCTAGACGAGTAGCCAGCTCAGCCACCGTGTCCGGTGTCATATCTGAGACGGTTTGCGGTGAAACATGTAGGCTCAGCATAGTCTTTCCCCCTTGGTGATGGTTGCCTTAGTGCTGCCCAAGCGCAGCCCAGGGTCAATTCACTCTGTCTTTATCCTAAGGGTTGAGCCAGGGTATTCTCCCCGGCCTGCCTCAAATCTTCGCAAAACCCGGCAATTAGGCCCATCGCCTGGGGTGGAATTTCATGCCCCATCGCCAGTTCTTGCCAGGTTACAGGCTGGCCAAGGGCGGTGAGGGCGGTCTTGGCCTGGTGGGCTTTGGCGATCGGCACCACCGGGTCAAAGGTGCCGTGTACCATCATGACAGGGCGAGGGTTCACCGGGGTCTGGGCCTCGCTGTGGAGATAGCCGCTGAGAATAACTTGCCCCGCAAGGGGTAGCTGCGACCCCACATCTAGGGCCATGGCTCCCCCCTGGGAAAACCCGGCTAAAATGGTTCGTTCTAAAGGAATTTTGGTCGTTTTAGGTAGATTGCACAGCCAGATTTTGAGCTGCTCTCGACTGGTTTGTAGGTCGGCTTGGTCGGCAAAGTCGTAGGGTTGGCGAAAATCGTAGTTGTTTGGGAAGCTGTACCACATGCGCCCTCCCGGTGCCTGGGGATGGGGCCAGGGCGCATCGGGAAAGACCATCGAAAAGTTCGCTATTTCTAGATAGGGGGCGAGCCCCACGAGATCGGCGGCGTTTGCGCCCCAGCCGTGGAGAGCTACCAGGCACCAGTCTGCCGTGCCATCGGTGGGGCCGTAGGTCAGCGACTGCAAAGAGGAATCGTTGGAGAGCATAGGTTCTAGCGTTAGCGGTGGCGTTGACGGGCCTCTAGGCGCGATCGCTTTTCGGGGGTGAGAGCAGCATAGCAGTGGGGGCAGCTAATGCCGTCTTCGTACTCTGGCGAAGATTTTTCGGCGGGGCTGACGGGGTGGCCGCAGCCCAGGCAAAGGCCGTGGTCTGTGGCGTTGAGGCAGTGGTCAACGGCCACGCGCTCGTCAAACACAAAGCAGTCGCCCTGCCACAGGCTGGCATCCACAGGCACCGTTTTAAGGTAGTTGAGAATGCCGCCTCTGAGGTGGTAGACCTGCTCAAAGCCCTGGTCTAGCAGGTAGGCGGTAGCCTTTTCGCAGCGAATGCCGCCCGTACAAAACATCGCCACTTTTTTGTGCTGAGCCGGGTCGAGATGGGTAGCCACGTAGTCGGGCAGTTCTCGAAACGAATGGGTGTGAGGGTTCACCGCGCCTTGGAAGGTGCCCAGCTCTACTTCAAAATTGTTGCGGGCATCAATTACCATCACCTCGGGATCGGCGATGACCTGGTTCCAATCGTGGGGTTCGACGTAGGTGCCGACTGGCTGCTGAGCCGGGTTGACCTCGGGATGCCCTAAGGTGACAATTTCCTGTTTTAGCTTGACCTTCATGCGCTCGAAGGGCGCGCTTGCCGTGGTGGATTCTTGGTGGGGGAAGGGGCCAATTTTGGGGTGGGAGTGGAGCCAGGCTAACAGGTCGTCAATGCTGGGGCGATCGCCCGCCACGGTCGCATTCAGTCCCTCGCTGGCCAGCAGAAGCGTACCCCGCAGCCCCCTGCTCGCACACAGCTCTAAAAGCTCCAGGCGCAGCGACTCTGGCTCACTCAAGGCCACAAATTTGTAGAAGGTGGCAATCACCCAATCCATAGTCTGACCAAGCTGCAAAGTTTCAATTATAGGCGGTAGGCCTGGTAAACCTCGACAGCGGCCCGGTGCAGCAGTGAGTGGCGAAAGATCAGATCGTCCATAGATTTACCATAGCCGCCGCCGATGACGCAGGCGACGGGGTAGCCTGCCTTGACGCAGGTGTCGAGCACGTAGCGATCGCGCTCAAAAATCCCCGCATTCGTCAGCGCCAGCTTGCCTAGCAGGTCGTCCTTATGGGGGTCAGCCCCGGCATCGTAGAGCACCAGGTCAGGCTTCACCTGGGTGAGTAAATCAGGAATGTACCGTGCCAGGTAGTCGAGATAATCCTGGTCTTCCATGCCCAACGCCAAGGGCACATCCAGATCGCTGGCCTGCTTGCGGGCCGGAAAGTTCTCCTGGCAGTGCATCGAGAAGGTAAAGACGCTGGGGTCATCGCGAAAGATCCAGGCGGTGCCGTCGCCCTGGTGCACGTCCAGGTCGAGGATGAGTACCCGATTCACCCGGCCTTGTTTTTGTAGGACGCGGGTGGCGATCGCCAAATCGTTAAAAATGCAGAATCCCGACCCGTAATCGGGAAAGGCGTGGTGGGTGCCCCCCGCTGTATTGCAGGCCAGCCCGTGCGCCAGAGCCAGCTTGGCGGTGAGAATGGTGCCCCCCACCGCCGTGCAGGTGCGCTTCACCAGGGCAGCGCTCCAGGGCAGGCCAATGCGCCGCTGGGCCTTGGCATCCAGCGTGCCCTGGCGGTAGGCATTGACGTAGGCCGGGTGGTGCACAAACTCCAGCCAGGTCTGGGGCGGTTCGCCGGGCGGGTAGATCTGGTCGGGGGTGATGACGCCGTCGTGCAGCAGGCGATCGCGCAGCAGCCGAAACTTCGGCATCGGAAACCGATGCCCATTGGGCAGGGGAACCACGTAGTCGGGGTGGTAGATAACCGGCAGCTGACTCAAAGCCCCTGAGATGCCCCTAGGTGAAAATGCCTACATCAACGACGACAGCGATCGCCGCTGGCGCATATCGAGAGCGTGGGCTACGCTGCCCTCAGCCCAGTCGAGGAGGAGGTCAGCCTCGGGGGGAACCACCGCTGAGGTCGCCGTTGGCACCGACGCAACGCTGGGCACTGAAGGCTGGGGCGATTCCCCTCCGGGGAGGCTGCGCCATCGCTCTGGGGGTAACTTCGACACCACTTTGAACTTAGCTACCGCTGGAGTCCCCGGCCGCCCTAACGGTACTGGGCTAACCGGCAGCTTAACCATAGGGGCTTCTACAATTCTGGCACCGGAGGCGACGACCCCATCGCGCTGGGGTGAGTAGGGGGCCAACCGCTTCGGATGGGGGGGCTTGGCAGGAGCAGGCGCTTTGACGACCGGGCGCGGGCGAGCTTTTTTGCGTTTGGCCGGGCGGGCAGAGGCTTTGATCTGCTGGGTCAACACAAATGAGCCAAAGGCGCACAGCCCCACCAGGCTCAGCAGTCCCCACAGGGCCAGGCCAGAGCGGGGCGCAGTCTCCTCTCCAGGCGCTATCTCTGGGGCAGAGGGCAGATCGTCGGACGGAGCTGCCATCACCGAGAGCGGCGCTTCGGGCGCGACGTCTTCCACAGGCTCATTGAACATCAGGCCGTGGTAGGCGATCGCCGATACGCACACCAGGGTCAACCAGAGCCCCCCCAGCAAAAATAGGGGGCGGTAGGTCAGCAACCGCGCCCAAAACAGCCCCGATGTGACGGCGGGGTCGCGGGCTCCCGAAAAGGGTTGGGGAGACTGGGGCGAAGGCTGTCCGGAAAAATGTTGTGCCATAGGGTTACCTGGGGCCATCGGTGAACAAACCTCAGCGCTGCCGATGCATCTGTTAGGGCCAATTGTAGGTGCTCTTGCCGATAGGCGCTAGCGTTACCGGCGGGCTCGGGCCAATGCTGTGGTTTCGGGGCTGTGGTTTCAGACTGCCCAATGGGGACAGATTTCTAGCGTAGAACCATAGTGGGCACGTAGTCTTGGGGGTCTTGGGCGACCCAGCCCGCCGTGGAGTTGAGGCGCACCTCGAAGAATAAAAACGAGTCATCGTCGCCCTCTGGGGTGGCGATCGCCCCGAGGCGATCGCCCTGGCGTATCGTCTGCCCGGCCCGCACGTTCAGCGCCGCCAGGTTGGCGTAGCGGGTCTGTAGCCCCTGGGCGTGGTTGACCACCACCAGGTTGCCGTAGGTGGCGTCGGTACCGGCAAAGGCTACGGTGCCAGCGCCCACGGCCAGGGCCGGAGTGCTGGCCGTGCTGGCTAGGGCTACGCCCGTGTTAAAGACCAGCTTGCCCTGGTCGGGGTCGGGCTGCCAGCCGTAGTTGACAATCACTTGCGATCGCTGGGGCAGCGGATAGCCCTGGAGCGGAGTAGCGGGGGGAGCTGGAGTCACCGCTGTGGTCGAAACCCCTGGAAACCAGTTGATCCCCGGCACAAAAATGGTGGTAGGAACGGTGCTTACGCAGCCGTTGACCTCAAACAGCACATCGGGGCGGCTGTTGTAGGTCTGGGCGACCTGCTGCCAGGTTTTGCCTGGGGCAACGCTTACCCGAATGCCGTTGAAGGGCGGAATTAGCAGCTCTTGCCCAGGGCTGACAGTACCGCCCTGAACGGCGGGGTTGAGCCCCATGATCGTCGCTGGTAAAAGGCTGTAGCGCTGGGCAATGGCCGTCAGGGTTTCGCCCTGGGCCACCCGGTGGCGGGTTAAGCGCGACAGCGCTGGCTGGGAGCAGGCAGAGGGGCCGGTCTGGGCGATCGCCCCCGGTGCGGTTAGCCCTCCGAACGGCAGTGCGATCGCCAGCCCCACCAGTACAGCGAATCCTCTGAATTGCGCCGGTTGGTGGGTAGTGCCCAACCGGCGGGTGGCCCAATGCTTCAGCAAATCGTAAAACACCATGAAAACTAAAGTGTGGCGAGTTAGCCGACGTTGATTTTGGCTCTACGGGTGAACCCAACAATCCTTGAGGGGTACAGCCTCTATAATAGGCAGGACAACCCCAATTGCTCAGGGGTATAGCTGGGTTTTCTAGCTACAGACATCCCCGTCCGGATAATATTTGCTCCGGAGAATATTCGATAGAGTGGAGCCAGAGTCGTCAGCGGGTCGGCGGCAGGGAGTGATCTCGGGTTGGCTCGTCGTCGCGATTGCAAGGCCCAGCAGGCCGCACCAGGCAGGGTACACCAGGCACAGTAGCTAGAGGGCATTAAGCATGGACTCGTTGCCAAAGCAGTTTTCGCAGCAGCTGGCGTTGGTAGCAGTAGCCCTAGCCGTGGGAGGTGGTGCCGGCTGGGCCGGACACTACTACGTCACCCAGGTGAGCTTGGCCGAGGCAGAAAACGCTGCTGCCGCCACCCCGCCAGCAGTTGAGACCTCGCTGACTACTGTGGCCCAGGCCGCTCCCAACCCCCTGTCGGCTGGCCCGATGGGCGAAAATAGCCAAAACTTTATTGCTCTGGCCGTTGACCGAGTCGGGCCAGCGGTGGTGCGCATCGACGCCGAGCGTACCGTGCCCGAAATTTCCCCTGACGCTTTTAACAATCCCTTCTTCCGCCGCTTCTTTGACGAAGAAGCCGTACCCCCCTCTGACCTGCCCGATCGCCTAGAGCAGGGCACCGGGTCGGGGTTTATTCTCAGTGCCAATGGCCAGATCTTGACCAATGCCCACGTGGTTGAGGGGGCCAAAACTGTCCAGGTCACCCTGCGCGACGGGCGCGATTTCGAGGGAAAGGTAGTCGGTGTTGACTCAGTAACCGATGTAGCCGTGGTCAAAATTGAAGCCGCTGACCTGCCCGCTGTGCAGATTGGCAGCACTCAGAACCTGGCACCGGGTCAGTGGGCGATCGCCATTGGCAACCCCCTCGGCCTCGACAACACCGTCACCGCTGGCATCATCAGCGCTCTAGGGCGCAGCAGCAACCAGGTGGGTATTCCTGACAAGCGGGTGCAGTTTATTCAGACCGATGCCGCCATCAACCCCGGCAACTCTGGTGGCCCCCTGCTCAACGACCGGGGCGAAGTCATCGGCATGAACACCGCCATTCGCGCCAACGCCCAGGGTTTAGGATTTGCCATTCCCATCGAAACGGCCAAGCGTATCGCCGATCAGCTCTTTGCCAACGGCGAGGTGCAGCACCCATTCCTTGGTATTCAAATGGTCGAACTTTCCAAAGAGATGGTCGATCGCATCAACGAAGAAGAGCAGCTCAACCTCAAAATTGCCGATGACGACGAGCCCGGTGTGCTGATTGTGGGCGTGCTGCCCGACAGCCCTGCCCAGGCCGCTGGCCTCAAAATTGGAGATGTCATCCGCGCTATTGAGGGCGACCCCGTCGATAGCCCGCCCGACGTGCAGGCTCGGGTAGAAGCGACCGAAATTGGCGGCACTCTCAACCTCGATATTCACCGCGACGGGAGCGATCAAAGCATTGCTGTGAAGCCCGCCGCCATGCCTTCTGACCTGCGGTAGTAGATGAGAGAGTTTTGAGTGCTCAGTTTTGAGTTTTGAGTTGATGGCTGAAGGCGTAAATTCAAAACTCAAAATCCAAAACTCAAAACTTCCATTCACTCCCCCACTCCCTTACCCCCCAACCGCACTCCAGTGCGCAAAATCTGCCCCGCCAGCACCGCGCTGCCAAAGCCGTTGTCGATGTTGACCACGCCAATGCCCGCCGCACAGGAGTTGAGCATGGTGAGCAGGGCCGAAAGGCCGTTAAAGCTGGCCCCGTAGCCAATGCTGGTGGGTACCGCAATCACGGGGCAGTCGGCGAGACCCGCCACGACGCTGGGCAGTGCGCCTTCCATGCCCGCCACCACAATCAGCACATCCATATTGCGAATTAGGTGGCGGTGGTGCAGCAGGCGATGCAGCCCCGCCACCCCCACATCCCACAGGCGCTTGACGGCAAACCCGCTCAGCTCGGCGGTAATGGCCGCTTCTTCGGCGACGGGCAGGTCGGCGGTGCCTGCGGTCAGCACGCCAATAGTGCCAGGGTGCTGGGCGGCCCAGTCGGCGGGCACCAGTGCGCAAATGCGAGCCATGTCGTAGTACCGCACCGCCGGAATCTGCTGCTGCACCTGGGCAAAAACCTCGGGTTCGATACGGGTGGCCATGACCACCGGGTTGTGCTGATGCAGGCTGTGCATAATTTGCACAATCTGGTGGGGGGTTTTGCCTGGCCCCCAGATCACCTCTGGAAAGCCGGTTCGCAGGGTGCGGTGGTGGTCAACTTTGGCGAAGTCGTCAACGGGCTCAAAATCGAGGTACTTGAGCTGGTCAAAGGCAGCATCGGGGCTAAGCTGCCCTTGGGAAACGGCGTTGAGTAGGGTGCGTAGGGTGTCGGGCTGGGTCACGGAGGCGGCAAAGATAGGGTGAAAAGGGTTGGAACGATCAGCCTAGACTATGGCTGCCAAAAACGGGGTGCGAAAAATGTCACAGGGTTGTCATACGGTGGCTACCTCGGTGACATACCCGACCCCTACATTAATTATTAATCGTTCACTCCTCAACACCCCAAGCGCCGGAGCTACTAGCTCCGGCGCTTTTTTGCGCTCTGGCATCCGGAAATCTGGAGGGCAACCTGTATTAACAGATCAGGCCGTGAATCAATGCTCCGTCGCTAGCGCAGGCGGCGGAGCACCCCCCAGCGGGACGGCAGTTGTCCTTAACCCTAAGTTTTAATCCTATGAAACGGCATCTATACGCGATCGCCCTCACCGGCCTAGGCCTGGCCGCTCTGATTCAGCCCGCCAATGCTCGTCCTGAAATTGCCAGCGGTGATCAGCTGCTCGACACCGATGTGGCGGGCTGTCTGACGCGGGCCGACCGACTGATCGACAGCCTGGGGGTCGAGTCTGACCAGGGCGGCATTGACCGCACCGGCTATTTTGAAGACGGCTCCTTTCGGGTGCTCTGCTACGGGGCTGGAGACACCAACAGCCTGGCGATCGTGTTTGCCACCCACGATCAGTCGGCGGAGGTGGCCTCTAATTTTATTCAAATGATGCTGACCGAACTGGCGCGGGGCGAAGCGCTGTCGCAACAGTAGGTCTCACAGCAACCAAAAAATAGCCGACAGCTGAGCAAGTGCGAAGCTATCGGCTATTTTGTAAGGTGATCGCCCATGCTGCGGCGATTGAGAATCTTGGGGAAGGCGACTTGCCCTTTACCTCTACTCAGGCACTTTGGCAGCCTTGAGCATGTGATAAGTAATCAGCAGCTGGGTGAGGGCCAGGGGATAGCTTTGCAGGGTTTCGCCTGTGGTGCCCACCACTTTGCCAATGTCGGTGTTGCCTTCGATGCTGCAAAACTTGCCCAGGTAGGGAACTTCGCTGCACAGGGTGCGTTCTAGCTCTTGCACGGGCTTTTCGGTGGCGTGACCGTCGATTTCGAGCACGTCTACGGGCTTGCCCATGTCGCGATCGAGGCCCAAGCGCACTGCGTCGCTCAGGGAGCCGCCGTTTTTATCTTCTAGCAGGTGGGTAAAGTCGGGGTGGGGAATGGTGGGCCGCATTACCAAGCGCACGTTGAGCAGTAGTTCGTCACCGCTGCTGTTGCCATCGGGGGGGTAAAAGCTAACTACCACGTCGGCCCACTGCCGCTGGGGACGAATGAACGCTTCCGAGTCCTCTTCCCGGGCTTTGATCTGCTCAATCACCTCTTCGGGGGTATAGCCGCGCTTGCGGGTGTCGCGCTTGATCTTCCAGTTGGCGCGTAGCTCTTCGGGCGGGGCCAGGTAGACTTTGACATCGTAAGCATCGCGGCAGGCGCGGGTCGAATAGCCCAACAGCCCTTCGGCGATGACAAAGCGCTTGGGTTCAATGTATTCGGGGGCGTCAAATTCGCCAGTGCTGTGGTTGTAGATGGGCTTGAGAATGGGTTGCCCGGTGCGCAGCAGGGTCAGGTGCTGCTGAATGATATCGATGTAGTTGCAGTCGGGATGCAGGGCCGAAATGCCCATTTCTTTGCGCTGTTTGCGATCGTAGCGGTGGTAGTCGTCGGTGCAGATGATGGTGACGTCGTCTTCGCCTAAAATCTGCGCAATGCCCCGCGACAGAGTGGTCTTGCCCGCCGCGCTGTCACCCACAATGCCGAGGATTATCGGACGACTCATAGATTTCTCCAGGGTTTTGCAACCAATAGTTAGTTACCCCATTGTAGGAACCAGCGGGATCATCACCAAATATTTATTGCTCTGTTGTAATGGCCTCAGCACAATTGCGCGATCGCGCCTCCGACAATCCCTAGCCAAGCCAAGCTTTCAATCGCCTGGAATTTGTTAAGAATAGAAGGATGCCGCTGGCCGCCTTTGGGAGGTCACTATTTAGCTCTGCGAGCCTAAGCCCATGCCTGCCCTCGACCCCACCGCTAGTTCTAACGCCCCAGTAGCATTACCCACTCTGCCAGAGCTATTAGCCCCAGCCGGCAACTGGGACTGCGCTAAAGCAGCGGTCGAAAATGGGGCCGATGCCATCTACTTCGGCCTTGATCGCTTCAACGCCCGCATGCGGGCCGAAAACTTTACTGAGGCCGATTTACCTGAGCTGATGGCCTTTCTCTATCGGCGCGGGGTGAAGGGCTACGTCACGCTCAATACGCTGGTATTCCCCTCAGAGCTGGCGGAGGCAGCGCAGTACCTCAAAACTATGATTGCGGCTGGGGTTGATGCTGTAATCGTGCAGGATATCGGGATTTGTCGGCTTATTCGCTATCTTTCGCCCGATTTCCCCATCCACGGCTCGACCCAGATGACGGTGACCAGCACCGCCGGGGTCGAGTTTGCCCGCGACCTGGGTTGTCAGCTGGTGGTGCTGGCACGGGAGTGCTCGATCAAAGACCTGACCAAAATTCAGGCTCAGATGGGCGATCGCAACATCGCCCTACCCCTAGAGGTCTTTGTCCACGGGGCGCTATGTGTGGCCTACTCAGGCCAGTGCCTCACCAGCGAAGCCCTAGGCGGCAGGTCAGCCAACCGAGGTGAATGTGCCCAGGCCTGCCGTATGCCCTACGAGTTGATTGCCGATGGCGAACGGGTGGACTTGGGCGATCGCGCCTACCTGCTCAGCCCTCAGGATCTCTCGGGTTTGGCTGTTCTGCCTGAACTGGTGAAAACTGGGATAAGTTGCCTGAAAATTGAAGGCCGCCTCAAAGCGCCCGAGTACGTTGCCAACGTCACCCGCGTCTACCGCCAAGCGTTGGATCGGTTGGTGGCAGCAGCTAACCCACCCCGATCTCATCCAGTTGGGGATTCGCACCTCACCTCATCTCCCGACTCCCTACCCCCCACCCCCTACCCCCCCAACGAACGCTACCAGCTCGAAATGGCCTTCTCCCGCGGCCTCTACACCGGCTGGTTCGAGGGCATCGACAATCAAGCCCTCGTCCACGCTCGCTTCGGCAAAAAGCGCGGGGTTTATCTAGGCGAGATCACCCGCGTTACCGACAGTGCTGTGTTTCTGAGCGCCCAGGCTCCGATCAAAGCGGGGGATGGCGTGGTGTTTGACGACGGCCACCCCGCTGAAAAAGAGCAGGGGGGCCGCATCTATCAGGTAGATAAGGTCGGCCCAGAAACCCGGCTAACCTTTGGCCGCGACGCGCTCAATCTCCGCCGCGTCCACCCCGGCGACAGGCTTTGGAAAACCAGCGATCCGGCCCTGGATAAAGAACTTCAGCAGACCTACAGCGGCGATCGCCCCAAATTTACCCGGCCCATCACCATTGAGGTGCACGGTGCAGCAGGGCAAGAAATGGTGGCGATCGCCCGCGATTCCCAAGGTTACATCGCCCAAGCGACCTCCACGATGCCTTTGGTGGAAGCTCACTCAAAGCCTTTGACGGGCGATCGCCTAGAGCAGCAGTTGGGCCGCCTCGGCAACACCCCGTTCCATCTCGAATCCTTGAGTAATCATCTCCAGGGGAACGTGATGATCCCCGTTAGCGAGCTCAATCGGCTGCGCCGGGAGCTAGTAGAAGGGCTGGAGGAACTGCGTTTACGCCCCAACCCCTGGCATCTCAATGCTGACGCCGCCTTGCAAGACATTCTGCCAACCTCCAAGACGCCCCCCAGCGAGAACCCAGCTTCCCCATCTCCTCTATATTCCTCATCTCCCCATCCCTCCATCTCCCCATCCCTGTCCGTCCTTGTTCGCACTCGCCCCCAGCTCGCCGCCGCTACCGAGGCAGGCATCGAAACGATTTACTGCGAATTCGAGAACCCTGCTACCTATCGCGATGCCGTGTTGTGGTTTCGAGGCGCTCGGGTCAGCGAGGCTCAGACAATCTGGGTCGCCCTGCCTCGGATCACCAAGCCGCTAGAAACCTACATTCTCGACCAGGTGAAGCGCTCTGAGGCCGATGGCTACCTGGTGCGCAACTACGACCACCTGGCCTACTTTGCCGATCAGCGATGCGTGGGGGATTTTTCGCTGAACGTGGCCAACGTCCTGACAGCAGACTATTTCCTGAACCGCTATGGGCTAGAGCGAGTCACGGCATCCTACGACCTCAACGCCGAGCAACTGGTGGATTTGCTGCACTCAGCTCCAGCCGCCTGGTTTGAGATTACCCTGCACCAGCACATGCCCATGTTTCATATGGAGCACTGCGTGTTCTGCGCGTTTCTTTCTGATGGCAAAGACTTTCGCGACTGCGGTCGCCCCTGCGAGAGTCAGCAGGTCAAGCTGCGCGACCGAGTGGGCACTGAGCACATTCTGCTGGCCGATGCGGGCTGTCGCAACACGGTGTTTAACGGCGTTGCTCAAACTGGGGCTGAGTACGCCCAACGGTTAATGCAGACGGGGGCAAGGCACTTTCGGCTGGAGTTTTTAGATGAAAGCCCAGAACAGGTGGAGAGGGCGATCGCCCAGTACCGCCAGCTTTTAGCCGGAGACATCAGCGGCAGTCAGCTCTGGCGTGCCCTCAACCTGCAAAGCAAGCTCGGGGTTACCCGTGGCCCCCTAGACTCTAAACACAGCCCGGCTCAAGGCCACTAAAGGGCTAATGGTGAATGTTGCGATCGCGGTCGTTTTTTTAGGTTCTTTGCGGCTGTTTAGGATCGACCAAGGAATAGCGTTCGGGGTAGCCTGCCATTCCGCTCGCCCGGTTTGGATAAAATGCAGGGCATACTGACCCTAACCCGTAGTTCTCTGTAGGCCGTATGGCGATTAAACCTATTCAGTACGAAACGCTGCTCTCGGTCTGTACCGACCACGAGGGGGCCTTGGAGTTGCTCAAGCACCATCGTCCCTACCTCGAGGCCGTGCCCAGCATGCGACGCCCTGATGAGAGTGTAATTACCCTGCCGCTGCCGAATGTGCGCGTCCGTGACGGGGTGCACCTCAATCCCCACAGCCAGAGCATTGCTCCCGGTTCGGTGGTGACCCTGCCCTGCGATGTTGCCCTGCTGATGTGCGACCCCGAGTGGAAGATCAAGACCGGGGTTGAGATTTTTGTCTACATTCACCGCCCCCAAGAAGACTTTTCAGACCTGCTGATGCGCTGGCGTCACACGCAGATTTTGGTCGATCGCGGCTACGAGTGGCTGCTGCCCCAGCGCTACGAGCACCTGCTTAGCGACGGCACCGACAAGACCCTTCCCCTATTTGTGGTGTTTCCTGAAACGCCGGGGCACATTCTCCAAGGCCTGCGGGGAGCCGGTTTGCCTACCGTAATACTGTCTTCCGATGCTGAGGCCGAACTCGTAGCTGAAACCCTCAGCACCCTCGACGTTGGCGACATTCCCGAGCTAGACGACATCGACACCAGCGCCCTAGAATCTCCCGATGAGTAAGCGCTGGAGTTTCTTTCAATCTCCAATGTGGGCTTGGGGACGCTGGTTTTTGCTGGGGTTTCTGGCCCTGCGCATCGTATTTTGGCTGACGGCATTCCCTAACCCTGACGAAGCCTACTACTGGCTGTGGGGGCAGCAACCCGGCTTTTCCTACTACGACCATCCACCCTTTCACGCCTGGATACAGGGCGTGTTTGGGATGGTGCTGGGCCGATCTGCTCTAGTACTGCGGCTGCCTAACGTCATCAGCAGTGGGGTTTTAGGATTCACGATTTATCACATCTGCCGCTACCTCTACGGCGACCAGGCCAGGGATCGCTTCTGGCTGGTTATCCTGCTCGGCCTGTCATCGCCATTATTTTTCTGGTACCTGGGTCTGGCCTGGCACGACCACTGGCTGGTGACCTTTGCGGTGCTCAGCAGCTTCCTGTTCGTCCGCTACGTGGATAGCGCCGTGGAAAGTCCTGGCCAGGGCAGCGGGCGGGATCTCTATGGTGCCGCCATTTTCCTCGGATTGGCAGGGCTGTGTAAGTACAACGCGGTGTTTGTCGGGCTAGGGTTTTTGGCGCTGATTTTGGCGGATAGGCGACGCTGGTCGGTGCTGCGCGATCGCCGCCTCTACCTGGCCCTGGGCCTACTCTTGCTGGTGCTCTCGCCAATTTTGATTTGGAATCTTCAGCACGACTTCTTTTCGTTTCGGTTTTACCGCGATCGCACCGCTGGAGGTGGCCTCACTCTTAACTTGCTTCAGCCCGTGGTGTTTCTGGCCCTGTGTGGGCTCATCCTCGGCCCCATTCAGTCGTGGAGTATGGTTCGCCTGCTTCGGCGGCGAGGACAGACGGCGACCGTTCGGGAATCCTGCTATCCGGCCCTGGCGCTGTGGATCTTTGGCCTTTCCACAGCGGCCTTTACGGCCCTCTCCACCGTCTCTGTCGCGCTGTTTTACTGGAATATTTTGGCCTACCCGCTGCTGTTTCCGCTGCTGAGCGATCAGTTTTATCGACCCCAGGCGACAAAGCCGGTGCGGGCTGGGCAGTTGGCGATCGCCCAAGCCCTGGGCCTATTTGCTGCCACGGCCCTAGTCGCCTACTACACCGTGGTTCCCTTCGGTGCATTCTTTGGCGCAGTGGATCCCGATGGTGCCGCGCTCTTTGGCTGGCCCCAAGTGGCCCAGGCCGTGACGACCAAGGCAGACGACCTCGACGATCCCCTGCTGCTCACCACCGACTATCGCTCGGCCTCGGCCCTGGCCTATGCCCTCAACAATCCCAATGTACTGGCTATCTCAGGTCGCCTTGACCAGTTCGACTTTTGGTATGATTCCGCTGCACTAGAGGGGCGCGATGCCGTGCTGCTGGGCGAAACCTGGCACCCCATCTGCCCCACTCATCTAGCCATGTTCGATCGCGTAGACCCACCAACAACCCTAGAAGTGCGGCGGTTTGGCCGGGTGCTGCAAACCTATGAAGTGTTGCGGGGCTACGGCTTTAGGGCCGGGCCAGCGGGCTATCCCTTGAACCCAAACTACCCCCTAGCGTTTACCAGTAATGGGGAGCAGTGCCAGCCAGAGTAGATAGAGATCTGTGCTCTAACTTAGACCTCAGCCTCTATGGGAAAACATCCCAACAAATACCCTGAAACCCTTTCCCCAAGCCGCAATTGGCCTGCGTTTGTCCCACTGTTGCCACAATCCGCTAGAATGAGGGTGCTCAAGCCCTCCGGGTTTGGGCTCCTTTAGCAGCAATGTTTTGGGAGGTGGGTCGAGGCCCACTTTTTTATTGGCATTCTTTCGCGTGTTAGATGGTACATCCCCTTATTCCCCAGGTGCTTGAACTGGTGGCCCCCGTTGCCCAAGAGCTAGGGCTAGAAGTGGTGGAAGCGGTTTTTCACACCAACCAGTCGCCTCCCGTGTTGCGCATCGACGTGCGCAGCCTAGAAAACGAAGACACCGGCCTGGATGACTGCGAAAAAATGAGCCAGGCCCTCGAAGCCGTGTTCGATACCACCGATATCATTCCCGATGCCTACGTGTTGGAAGTATCGAGTCCAGGGGTCTCTGCCGCCCTTGAAACCGATCGCGATTTTGTGGTTTTCAAGGGGTTTATGGTCGAAGTCGCCCTAACTGAAGCGCACAAGGGCAAAAAACAGTGGGTCGGCCAACTGGTGCGCCGCGATGACGAGACCTTGGTGCTCAGCCAAAAAGGAAAATCTATTTCCCTACCCCGCAACCTGGTACAGACGGTGGAGTTGAGCGACCAAAGTCCTGACTAGGGTAAGCCCCGCTGGGTTTCGTTCCGCCCCCAGGCTGGGTTTAAGACCGATACAGATTTATTTCCTTAGAAGATTTGTTGTCCAGAGGTGAGTGGTTATGTCGTTAGTAAGTCTGCCCAATTTGCAGGAAATGATTGATACCATTAGCCGCGAGCGCAACCTGCCCAAGCACGCGGTCGAAAATGCCCTGCGAGAGGCGCTGCTGAAGGGTTACGAGCGCTATCGCCGCACCCGCGAAATCGACACCCACTTCGATGAAGAATACTTCGACAACTTTGACATTGAGCTCGATGTAGACGACTACGACGATCAGGGGTTTCGGGTGCTGGCCACCAAAACCATCGTTGACGAAGTCACTAGCCAAGACCACGAGATTTCTCTATCTGAGGTGCGCGAAGTTGCCCCCGAGGCCCAAGCTGGTGACACCGTGGTGCTTGATGTCACCCCCGACCAGCGCGACTTTGGTCGCATGGCCGCCATTCAAACTAAGCAGGTACTGGCTCAAAAGCTGCGCGACCAGCAGCGCAAGCTCGTTCAAGAAGAATTCCAAGACCTCGAAGGCAGCATTCTCTCGGCGCGGGTGCTGCGGTTTGAGCGGCAGTCGGTGATTATGGCGGTTGTCAGCGGCGTGGGACAGCCTGAGGTCGAAGCTGAGCTGCTCAAGCGCGACCAGCTCCCCAACGACAACTACCGGGCCAACGCCACCTTCCGCGTGGCGCTCAAAAAAGTCTCTGAAGGTTCTCACCGAGGGCCACAACTGCTGGTGTCGCGGGCCGATGCCGCCTTGGTGGTCGAGCTATTCACCAACGAAGTGCCCGAAATTGAGGACGAAATCGTCCGTATTGTGGCCGTCGCGCGGGAGGCTAACCCCCCATCGCGCTCCGTCGGGCCCCGCACCAAGATCGCTGTGGACACTTTGGAACGTGATGTGGATCCAGTGGGTGCCTGCATCGGTGCTCGGGGATCGCGCATTCAGGTGGTGGTCAACGAGCTGCGGGGCGAAAAAATTGACGTCATCCGCTGGTCGCCCGACCCGGCTACCTATATCTCTAACGCCCTTAGCCCCGCCCGAGTGGACGAGGTGCGCCTGGTCAATCCCGACGATCGCCAGGCTCACGTGCTGGTGCCCGAAGACCAGCTCAGCCTGGCGATCGGCAAAGAAGGCCAAAACGTGCGCTTAGCCGCCCGTCTCACTGGCTGGAAGATCGACATCAAAGATTCCGGCAAGTATGACTACGGTGAAGAAGATCGCAAAATGGCTGAGCTAGTGGCAGCTCGCGAAGCGGCAGCCCGCGAAGCGGCAGAACTGGCGGAGGAGGAGGCTGAGGCAGCGGAATGGAGGGCGAAGGCGGCAGCAGAACGCGCCGCCGCTGAGGCCAGAGAAGCGGGTTTAGAGGTCGATGAGGCACCCGCCGTTGAGGACGAGTTAGCGGTAGCCCCTCTCCCCGATGTTGAGTATCCTGAGGAGGAGACTGACTATCCAGAATCCGCCGCTGAAGAGCTCATGGCTGAAGCTGCTGAACTAGCCGCCGACTTTGACGAGGAGGCCCTAGTGGAGGAATCCCCAGCAGACGAAAGCCCAGCGGCTTCAGAGGAGGAGTAAGTTCTGGAGTCAGCCCCCTATGCAACCCAACTATCGGCGCTGTATTAGCTGTCGGCGGGTCGGGCCCAAGGCCGAGTTTTGGCGGGTGGTGCGGGTTTATCCCGATCGCACGGTTCGTCTCGGAGAGGGCATGGGGCGTTCGGCCTACCTCTGCCCTCAAGCCGACTGTCTGCGCCAGGCCCAAAAGAAAAGCCGCCTCGGGCGGGCCTTAAAGGTCAACGTGCCAGAGGAAATTTACCAGCGCCTCTGGCACCAGCTAGAGGCTGCAGGGGTAAAATCGTCGGCGATCGCACCGCCGCCGCCTGGCCCCAAGGTTTAAGCTAGAGAGTGTTAGGGAAAAAATTGCGCCATCGGGAGACTTAACCAAAAATTTTTGCAACTGAATTGTCTCTAGACGCGATCTCTCTGAGATTCTGTTCATTGGGGAAGCAACTGATTAAACTCATAGTATGGGTATCTAACTGGCCCCCCTGGGCGTCAGTTAACTTGCTTGAGGTCCCATGTCCACCTAGCCTTGGTTTACAATGCCATGCTAGGGCTAACGTATTCGTCAGAATGGTTTGATGTCGTTTTGTTGGACGAAGCAGGTTGGTTTATGTAAGTAACAAGCTTGACTAGCGTAGGGAGATGTGGATGAACGGCAAAGTGAGAATTTACGAGTTATCAAAGGAATTGGATTTGGATAACAAAGACATCTTGGCGATCGCAAGTCGCCTCGACATTGCCGTGAAGAGTCACAGCAGCACTATCGCAGAGTCAGAAGCTGACCAAATTCGTTCAGCGGCCCGTCAGTCTCGCGCCAGCGGCGGGGCCACTCGGCCCAATGCTGCGCCAGATCGCTCCGCCAGTCGGCCTCGACCAGCGGCCCCGGTCAAAAATGGCGCTCGGCCAGAACGCAAACAGCAAATTTTAGAAATCCGCCGTCATCGGGTTACTCCCAAAGCTGATGGCGAGGCTGGTTCTCCCACCCCCAATGCTCCTACTCCGAGTGCGCCTGCTCCGAGCGCTCCTACCCCGAATGCGAACCGGCCAGCCCGTCCTGCTGGTGATACGCTGTCCCAGCCTCCAAGTCGTCCTGGAGAGGCTGCTAGGGCCGAGCAAGCCGACATCAGACCTAAGCCGCCAGTATCGCCCAATCGCCCTGGCGCTAATGCTCCCGTTGAGACCGCTGTCGAGGCTGTGGAACCCGTCTCGGTTGAACCGACTGTTGAGACATTTGCTCCTCCGGTTAAGCCGAGGCCAGAGCTGGTGGGGCCGGTATCTCGCGCTCGTGCCGAGCATGACGATAATCAGATACAGGTAATCGTTCCCGAAGGAGCCCGTCCCCCTCGCCCCGTCATTCGTCGCCCCGAAAGCCGCAGTCCCGAGAGCCGTGCGGCTGATGGCCCTGGCGCACCACGTCCCACCATTCCCATTCGCGAAATTGATGCGGGCGAAGATGTCACTCGGCTCAAGCCCAAGCCCAAGCTGCGGCGGCCCAATTCTGACGCCGAAACGGCTAGAGCCGAAACGGCTGCCCGCAACGAAACCCCTCCCGGCAATGACTCAATTTCCGTGCTTGGGGTCGGTGGCCTTGACGATCAACCGCGTCGCCCTTCACCGCCTCGCCACAAGCGCGAAGAGCGCGAAGACGAGGATGACGATCAAAAGATGCGCGAAAAAGCCAGCAAGGTCGGCAAGACCAAGCGGCGAGGCCAAGGCGTGCTGGGCGAAGACGACGAAGATCTCGACGTGCTGGTCGATGAGCTAGATGAAGACGAGGAACAGGCCACCGATGCCCAAAACCTGAGTATCTCCCTAGCGCGTCCGCCCAAGCCCAAGAGTGCTGGTGGTGGCAGACCATCGTCACCGACGATGAAGAGCCACAAGCCTCAGCATCGTGACAGCAGTAGTGGCGGTGGTCGCTCTCGTCGCGGACGCCGGGGTGAGTCTCAGCCCACCCAAGAGCGTCCCGAGTTCATCGTGCTCTCCGAAGGGCTAACCGTCCATGAGCTGGCCGAGCAAATCATGGTGCCTGAAACAGAGCTGATCAAGTCTCTGTTCTTCAAAGGCATTGCTGCCAACATCAACCAGACCCTCGACATCGAAACCGCCAAGATGGTGGCCGAAGAGTTTGAGGTCATGGTCGAAACCAGCGAAGTCGAATCAGAGGCCAAAAAAGTCACTGAAATGATCGACGAAGCCGACCTTGAAAGCCTCAAGCGACGGCCTCCGGTGGTTACCATCATGGGTCACGTTGACCACGGTAAGACCACGCTGCTCGACTCCATCCGTAAGACCAAGGTCGCTCAAGGCGAGGCGGGCGGCATCACCCAGCATATCGGTGCTTATCACGTCGATGTCGATCACGCAGGCACGTCTCATCAGATTGTGTTCCTCGATACCCCTGGCCACGAGGCGTTTACCGCTATGCGGGCGCGGGGTACCCGAGTGACCGACATCGCCATTCTGGTGGTGGCGGCTGATGATGGCGTGCGGCCCCAGACTATTGAGGCCATCAGCCACGCCAAGGCTGCCGAGGTGCCGCTGATTGTGGCCATCAACAAGGTTGATAAAGAGACCGCCAACCCCGATCGCGTCAAGCAAGAGCTGATGGAGCACGGGCTGGTGCCTGAGGAATGGGGCGGCGACACCATTATGGTGCCGGTGAGTGCCCTGTCGGGTGAAAACCTCGACAGCCTGCTAGAGATGATTGTGCTGGTCGCTGAGGTAGAAGACCTCCAGGCCAACCCTGACCGTCTGGCTCGCGGTACCGTCATTGAGGCCAACCTCGACAAGGCGCGCGGCCCGGTTGCTACCCTGCTGATTCAGAACGGTACGCTGCGGGTGGGTGACTCCCTGGTGGCTGGCCCGATCTTGGGCAAGGTCAAGGCCATGCTCGACGATCGCCTGAAGCGGGTTCAAGTCGCTGGCCCCTCCTTCGCGGTTGAGGTGCTGGGTTTGAACGATGTCCCAGCCGCTGGCGACGAGTTTGAGGTCTATTCTGACGAGAAAACTGCCCGAGCCGTGGCCGACAAACGCATGCTTGAGCAGCGCCAGTCGCGCCTACAGCAGTCTATGGCCTCTCGTCGTGTCACCCTCAACACTATCTCGGCCCAGGTTCAGGAGGGCGATCTCAAGGATCTCAACCTGCTGCTCAAGGCCGATGTGCAGGGTTCCATCGAAGCTATTTTGGCGGCGCTCCAGCAGCTGCCCCAGAACGAGGTGCAGATTCGAGTGTTGCTGGCGGCTCCTGGCGAAATCAGCGAAACTGACGTTGACTTGGCGGCTGCCAGTGGCGCAGTAATTGTTGGATTCAACACCACCCTGGCCCCTGGGGCACGGCAGTCTGCCGACCGCCTAGGCGTGGATGTGCGTGACTATGAGGTGATTTACAACCTTCTCGACGACATCCAAGGCGCCATGGAAGGTCTCCTCGACCCCGAAATGGTCGAAGAGCCCCTGGGTCAGGTGGAAGTGCGGGCGGTGTTCCCTGTTCGCAAAGGAGCGGTTGCTGGGTGTTACGTGCTTTCGGGCAAGGTGACTCGCAACTGCAACCTGCGGGTGGTGCGCGGCGGCGAGGTGGTCTACACGGGCAAGCTCGACTCCCTCAAGCGCATGAAAGAAGATGCCAAAGACGTGGCCTCCGGGTTCGAGTGCGGCATTGGCATCGACAACTTCAGCGACTGGAAAGAGGGCGACATTATCGACGCCTTCAAGATGGTCACGAAGCGTCGCACCCTGGCGATGGCCTAGGCAAAGGGCAGGGTTCCTGGTAAAGGAACCCTGCGAGACAGCAGTGTAGAACAACGGAGTAGACCATGGCACCCTGGCGCCGCGATCCATATCTTTGGGTACACCTGGCCGGATTGGCTACCGTACCTTTGTGGATCGACCTGTGCCTGCTCGGTCTAGCGGTGGGTAACCCAACCCTGCCTGAGCTAGAGCTGGGTGTCATTGTGGCGTTAGGTGTGCTGCCGGTGCTGGTCATGCAGCTGCGGCAGCCCTTTTACATTTTTAGTTTGCCAGGACTGGCACTAAAGCCTGCTGCGCTGCAAGACGATCAGCGTCGCCTGCTGAGCCAGTTTCGGCGGTGGCGGGTGCGTTTGGGAGCGCTGCTGGCGCCGGTACCGCTGGTATGGGTTTTGCTAAAGCTCTACCCGCTGGCCTTTTTGGCCCGCGATCTGACGCCTTTTGGCGATTGGGGGCGGTTGGGCGGTGTGGCGATCGCCACCCTGAGCTTCCTCATGGCTAATCTTTTCTTGCAGATACCCATAGCCGTCCTTCAGGTGTTGGCCACGCCAGATCGGGTGATGCCCAAGGTTCCCCCCTATTCTCCTGAAAATATAGCTGCTGACTTTACCTGGATGGGGCTGGCGGTTGGCAAAATTTTGCCCGATCTCATGAACCGGCAAACACCTGAGGTGGCCGCCCCATCCGTGGTGGATGCCCCGAACCCCCATCATGTTGCCCCTGTCGAAGTATCAGCTGTTGAAGAATTAAGTGCAGAGGCAGCGGATAATGTTGCTGAAGCGATAGTTGATACCGAAGTTCCCTTGGAGCACACGGTTGAAGCAGGTACAACTGAAGACTTGGCGACTCATGTCAATACATCAGATCTGTCAGCCTCCTCAGAGGCGATCGCAGACGCTGTTGACCCCGAAGATTCCGAATGCCCTAGCCCTGAAGACTTTGTTACAGATGCAATCGTCGATAGTGGCGTTACAGATGATTACAGGCCCTTGCGCCACCCAGAAGTTGAGGAGTTTAGCGACGACGTGAGCTACCGAGACGATGCCGACTATCCACAGTCCTTGCCTGCGATCGCCGATATCTATCCCAATATCCGCTAAAAGTATGCCTCACTGGCCACAGATATCTATCCACGCTTGATACTGTGGTCCTCGGCACAATAGCAGCGAGATGATTGCGCTATCTTGTAATTAGTCTTCTAGTGATCAGAGTTTTTGCTGGCTCGCAGGCGGATTGAGCAGCCCTGGACAGTGGAAGAACCTAAGGTTTTGATAGTTTCCGCAACTTTTTAGAGGCAGCTATGGCCGTAACTCGCTCCGTAAACTCCATGCAGCTTTCTGAACACGCCCGCATTTGGTTCAGCCTCAAGTCTGCGATCGCCAGCAGCTCTGGCTTTAAAAGCTGGAAGGGTGAGCTGCCCACCGCCGAGGCCGAGACTGCGCCCCTCGATCAGCTGGTGCGTCGTTACCTGCGCGAAACCCTAGAAACTCTCGCCTACTAGACCTTGTAGTACTGCTTATACCAAGCCACAAACCGCTGGATGCCTTCTTCAATGGGGGTGCTGGGGGCAAATCCCACATCGGTCATGAGATCGCTGACATCGGCATAGGTAGCGGGCACATCTCCGGGCTGCATGCCGCACAGAACAGTTTGGGCTTTTTTCCCCAGGGCTGCTTCGATCACCTGAATAAAGCGCAGTAGCTCCACCGGCTGGTGGTTGCCGATGTTGTAGATCTTGTAGGGAGCTTGGCTGTCGCTGCTGGTGTCTAAACTAGCGGTCGGGATGTGGGTCATGACCCGCACAACCCCTTCCACCACATCGTCAATGTAGGTGAAATCGCGTTTCATCTGACCCTGGTTAAACACTTGGATGGGGCGATCGCCCAAAATTGCCTCCACAAACTTAAAATAGGCCATATCGGGCCTGCCCCAGGGGCCGTACACCGTAAAAAATCGCAGCCCCGTGGTAGGAATTTGGTACAGGCTGCTGTAGGCGTGGGCCATCAGCTCGTTGGCCTTTTTGGTGGCGGCGTAGAGCGACACCGGATGGTCAACGCGATCGTCCACCGCAAACGGCACCTTGCGGTTGGCCCCATACACCGAGCTAGACGAGGCAAATACCAGGTGCTCAACCCCCATCATGCGGCAGCCCTCCAGCAGGTTGAGAAACCCCGACAGGTTGCTGTCAGAGTAGGCGAAGGGGTTCTCCAGCGAGTAGCGCACCCCTGCCTGGGCCGCCAGGTGAATGACGTACTGAAATTGGTGACTGCGAAACAGGGCCAGCATGCCCGCGCGATCGAACAGATCGAGCTGTTCGAAAGTAAAGCCATCGTTGGAGGTGAGCTGGGCGAGGCGATCGCGCTTCAGGCCTACGTCGTAGTAGTCGTTGAGGTTGTCTATGCCGTAGACCTGCTGACCGCTGTCTAACAGCCGCCGGGCGACAAACGAGCCCACAAACCCCGCTACCCCAGTAACCAATACAGCGATGACCGTAGCCTCCTAAGGCCAGAAAGTTGCATTCAAACTAACGCCAGTAGAGTACCCAGAGCGCTCCAAAATCTTAAGTCTTTTGCCTAATTTCGCCTCTGGCAGCCCCCGCAACAAGCCATTGCCGTCATCGGTGCTAGGATCAGGCCAAAGAAACCAAGAAGAATGGTAAGAGAGAAAGGACGTAGTCGTAAATGCAAGAATTTGAAAAAACAATCTCCTTCGGTGGTCGCGATATTCACCTGAGGGGTGGTCTTTTGGCTCCCCAGGCCGGGGGCGCAGTGTTGGTACAGTCGGGTGAGACGGCGGTTTTGGTGACCGCAACCCGCTCAGCAGGTCGTCAGGGCATCGACTTTTTGCCCCTGCTGGTTGATTACGAAGAGCGCCTTTACGCCGCCGGACGCATCCCCGGCGGGTTTTTGCGGCGGGAGGGGCGTCCCCCTGAGCGGGCAACTCTAATTTGTCGCCTGATCGATCGCCCCATGCGGCCTCTGTTTCCCCAGTGGCTGCGCGACGACATTCAAATTGTCGCCACTACCCTGGCCATGGATGAGCAGGTGCCCCCCGATGTGCTGGCTGCCACCGGCGCGTCGATCGCAGTGCTGCTGGCCAAAATCCCCTTCTACGGTCCGATGGCCGCTGTGCGGGTAGGTTTGGTGGGCGACGATTTCATCATCAACCCCACCTATAAAGAAGTTGAAACCGGCGATCTAGACCTGATTGTGGCGGGCTCCCCCGACGGGGTGATCATGGTGGAAGCTGGTGCCAACCAGCTGCCCGAGGCCGATGTGATTGAGGCCATCGACTTTGGCTATGAAGTCGTACAGGATCTGATCAAGGCCCAGCTAGAGCTGATCAAAGAGCTGGGTATCGAGATCGTCACTGAGCAAGAGCCCGAGACCGACCCCACCCTGGCGACCTTCATCGAAGAGAAAACTGCCGCTGAAATCAAAGAGGTGCTGAAGCAGTTTAGCCTCACCAAGCCCGAGCGCGATGAAAAGCTCGATGCCATTAAGGCGGAGCTGGCTAATGCCATTAATGCCTTAGAGGACGATAGCTCGATCAAGGTGGCGGTGGCCGAAAACGGTAAAGCTCTGGGTAACACCTACAAGTCGGTGACCAAGAAGCTGATGCGTCAGCAGATTGTCGATGAGAAGGTGCGGGTCGATGGTCGCCAGCTCGACGAGGTGCGGCCAATCTCTTGTCGCGTGGGGCTGCTGCCCAAGCGGGTACACGGCACCGGGCTGTTTCAGCGGGGTCTCACCCAGGTGATGTCGGTTGCCACCCTGGGTACTCCTGGTGATGCCCAAATGATGGATGACCTCCACCCCGACGAAGAGAAGCGCTACCTGCACCACTACAACTTCCCCCCCTACTCGGTGGGTGAGACTCGGCCCATGCGATCGCCCGGTCGCCGCGAGATTGGCCACGGTGCTCTCGCCGAGCGGGCTCTAGTGCCCGTCCTGCCCTCCAAGGAAGACTTTCCCTACGTGATTCGGGTGGTATCGGAGGTACTGTCCTCCAACGGCTCCACCTCCATGGGGTCGGTGTGTGGCTCTACCCTGTCGCTGATGGACGCTGGTGTGCCCATCACCAAGCCCGTCAGTGGAGCGGCCATGGGCTTGATCAAAGAAGGCGACGAGGTGCGCATTCTCACTGATATCCAAGGTATCGAAGACTTCTTGGGCGATATGGACTTCAAAGTCGCCGGTACCGACACGGGTATCACCGCCCTGCAAATGGATATGAAAATCACCGGCTTACCCCTATCGGTGATTGCTGATGCCATCAACCAGGCCAAGCCTGCCCGCCTGCATATTCTTGAGAAAATGCTGGCCACCATCGACACCCCCAGGGCAGAGCTGTCGCCCTACGCCCCACGCCTGATTAGCTTCAAGATCGATCCTGAGATGATCGGCATGGTGATTGGCCCCGGCGGCAAGAAGATCAAGGCAATCACCGAGCAAACCGGCGCTAAGGTCGATATCAACGACGATGGCACCGTGACCGTTTCGGCGATCGAAGGCGAGAAAGCCCTACAGGCCAAGGCTCTAATCGAATCGATTGTCTTTAAGCCTGCTGCAGGCGATGTGTTTGTGGGCAAAGTGACCCGTGTCATTCCCATTGGGGCGTTTGTGGAATTCATGCCCGGCCAGGAAGGGATGGTTCACATTTCGCAGCTGGCTGACTATCGAGTTGCCAAGGTCGAAGATGAGGTTAACGTCGGTGACGAAGTGATTATCAAAGTGCGCGAAATCGACGGTCGCGGTCGGGTTAACTTGACGCGCCTCAACATTCACCCCGACGAAGCGGCGGCGGCCCGTGAAGCGGCTGCGCTGCGCTAAAGAGAGAGATGGGGGGATGGGGAAGGTGAGGAAGATAGGGGAGATTCTCCTGTTTCCTCCATCTCCCTTATCCCTCGTCTTCCCCATCCTCTCTACCCCCGAATCGAACGTTGTGCGCTGCAACAATTGATTCGGGGGTTCTTTTCTTAGTACGATGCAGGGATGCAAGTCTGTATACCTAGCCTCTAACCTCAAAACACCGTGCGCAAAATCGTTATCGCTGGCAACTGGAAAATGTACAAGACCCAGGGTGAAACCCTGGACTTTCTGCGCCATTTTCTCGGACAACTCGCCGACACCCCCGATGGGCGTGAAATAGTTCTGTGTGCGCCTTTCACCGCCCTGGGTGCTCTGTCTAAAAGCCTGCACGGCGCCAGAATTAGAGTGGGTGCTCAGAATATTCACTGGATGCCAGAGGGTGCCTTTACCGGTGAAATTTCAGGGGATATGCTGCGAGAGCTAGGGGTGCGCTATGTAATTGTGGGCCATAGCGAGCGTCGTCAGTACTTTGGTGAGACCGACGAAACGGTGAACCTGCGCCTACGGGCGGCCCAGGAGTGCGGTCTTACCCCAATTCTGTGCGTAGGGGAAACCAAGAGTCAGCGCGATGCTGGCGAGACCGAGACGTTGATTGCTACCCAGATTGAGAAAGGCCTAGTGGATATCGACCAAAACAATTTGGTCATTGCCTACGAACCGATCTGGGCGATCGGCACGGGCGACACCTGTGAAGCCGCCGATGCCAATCAGGTGATTGGTGGCATTCGCAAACTGCTGAAAAACCCTGATGTCACTATTCAGTACGGCGGTTCGGTCAAACCCAGCAACGTCGATGAGCTGATGGCCCAGCCCGAGATTGACGGTGCCCTGGTGGGCGGTGCCAGCTTAGAGCCCGAGAGCTTTGCCCGCATTGTTAACTTTCAGTGACCTTAGCCCATACTTTCTAAAGTCATCCTGGTAAAACTAAAGCACCAGCAGCGTCACTCCTAAGATAGAGACACAAGCTCCACGGACTGTTTTGGGGCGTGGGTTTACGGCATTCATGCGGGGTGACCATGAACGTATTGGTGGTAGATGTCGGTGGCAGCAACGTCAAGATTTTAGCTACGGGTGAAACTGAGGTTCGCAAGTTTCCCTCTGGTTTAACGATGACGCCAGAGGCGATGGTGGCGGGCGTTAAAGACCTGGCAGGCGACTGGGCCTACGACGTGGTGGCGGTGGGTTATCCTGGCCTGGTGCGCAATGGGGCTGTGGCTAAAGATCCCCAAAATCTGGCCCCTGGTTGGGTAGGGTTTAACTTTGAGCTAGCCTTCGACCGCCCGGTGCGCTTGATTAACGATGCGGCGATGCAGGCACTGGGAAGCTATGAGAGCGGCACCATGCTGTTTTTGGGCCTGGGTACAGGGCTGGGGTCGGCCATGGTCGTTGAGGGGATAGTTGTGCCCATGGAGTTGGCCCATCTCCCCTATAGAGAAGGAACCTATGAGTACTACCTGGGCAAGCGGGCTCTGGAGCGCCTGGGCAAAAAGAAATGGCGCGGGTATGTAAACACCTGCGTAGGTCAGCTCACGACTGCTCTACAGCTCGACGACGTGGTCATTGGTGGTGGTCAGGTCAAGGTGCTGAAGGAACTACCGGTGGGTTGCCGCCCTGGACACAATAGCCATGCGTTTATTGGCGGGTTTCGGCTCTGGGAACCAGGCCGAGAGCGGTTTTCTGTGGCTGCTTAGGTATCACATAATTTGGGAAGGGGTACTGGGTGCAGGTGTTCCAATACTCAAGGGCATAAGCACCGATAGGAGCGATCGCATCGAGTTGTGATGAAGGCTGAACTATTTTTTGTAAAGGATTTCAGCCTGTTATCGCTAAATGTTGTTTTATCCGTGTAAATACGGATATGACCGCGAGGTTTCATCAAAGTATCACAGAGTACCCTCGGTGAACTCGTAGTTTCTTGCCAGTCTGTTGCGTATTCTGAAGGAGATCTCCCAGAAGGTGATTCGCTCACCTCAGTGTGTTCTCCTGTTATGGATAATTCTCTGTTTCGTCGTATTGTTTTGCCAGTGCTGCTAGTCTCTGGCGCTGGGTTTGCGGCCTTCACCTGGTCGATGGCCTCCGGCCGCGCCGGGCAAATATCAGAGCGGCTGCCCCAGCCCCTGAGTCGCTGGGTTGACTCGGCTCTGATTGCTGCTCAGCCCAAGGAATTTTCGATTCGCTATGGCGGTTTTGCTATTTTATCGAGCGTAGCCATTGGGGTGAGCACCGCTGAGGCGATGCGAACCCGCGAGGGACGAGTGCAGCGACCCCAGGGCTTACTTGATCAGGTGCTGCTGGGCGCTCAGGGGCAAACGGGTTTGGGGGGCGATCGCCTGCCCGTCGATCCCTCAGACATCGTAGATTCTACTGGCCTCGCGGTTGTCAGCGATACAACGGTAGCTGCTGCCGCCCTCGACTGGGTCAGTCTGCTGCATACGAGCCCTGAAGACCATGCTGAATCGCACCTGCTGTCTACGGCCATAGACGAGCATGCGTTGTGCCACATTCAAGGGGCCGATCAGTGTCGCTGTTTAGCCCTGGCCGTTGGGGGCAAGTATTACCGCCACTACCGAAACCGACCTGACATAGACAGGGCTTGGGCTCTGGTTCAGCAACTCCAGCGGCAGGGCAAACCTGCGATCGCCACCTGGGATGGCAATGGCTACGTGGTGTGGGTGCATCAGCCCGAACGACCGCAGCAGATCTTTCCCTGGCCGGAGGCCACCGGTTAGGGGTGAAAGCCCAATAGGCAAAAATCGAGTGATCCCTAAGGATGTTTGTAGGCAATGTTGAGCAATACACAGGCATGAATCTCAAAACGCTAGAAAATCTTTGGACGGCCTTTGTGGAGGGAGAGCGAGACTTTACCGGCATAAATTTAGCTGGGGCCGACCTCAACCACTGGAGCTTATCTCGGGTCGACTTTTGGGGCGCTGACTTCAGCGGAGCAAACCTCACCCAAGCCAACTTTCGCCGGGCCAACCTCAAGCAAACCCAGCTCTACAATGCCAACCTGGTGGGGGCCGACCTGCGCTGGGCTGACCTGCGAGAGGCCGTACTCACCGGAGCCGACTTGGAGGATGCCCGCCTAGAGGGAGCACTCTACAATGCCCAGACCCAGTTCCCTGAAGGGTTTGACCCAGGGCAGGCCCGCATGTGGAGTTTAGATCCTGGGGCTGCCCTGGCGACTAAAGATTTGCGGGAGCGCGACTTGGGGGGGACTGACTTAACGGCTGCCGATCTCAGTGGGGCGCTATTGGTCAACAGTCAGCTGTTTGGGGCGGTGCTGAGACGAGCCAATCTGCTCAGTGCCCTGGTTGGCGACAGTGACCTACGCTACGCCGATCTGAGCCACGCTACGCTAATGCTGGCCGATCTGCGGGGGGCCGATCTGCGCCACGCAAACCTGAGCCAGGCCAACCTAATTGGCTCTAACCTGCGGGGGTGTCAGCTGGCCGGAATCACCCTAGAGGGAGCCCTCTACTCTGATAGCACCCAGTTTCCTCGCGGTTTTCAGGTGCCTAATGGTCTGCACCGCCTGGCTCCGGGCGCGTCGCTGGGGGGCGCTGATCTCAGCGGTGCGAGGCTCACCGGAATAGATCTGCGCGGGGCCAATTTAGCCGGGGCTAACCTGATGCACACTGACCTGTGGGGGGCCTGTTTGGCCAACGCTGACCTCAGTGGCGCAAACCTGCTGGGGGCCAACCTCTTAGGAACCGACCTAACCGGTGCCAACCTCAACCAAACCAACCTGATGCAGGCCATTATCGACATGCCAGGAGACCTAGCGGGGATGGTGGCGTTAAACAGCCAGTCGGCCTAGGGGTTGGCTGGGGAGCAAAGGGAGGGGTTGAGGATGTTGAAGGAATGCCTAAATCCTGACCCCTTATATCCTGGGCTGCTGCTTACAAAAGCGTTATCTGGCTGCCGTCCCCCGGTAGCGCTTCGTCATAGCCCAGGTGGCGGCGAGCGGCGGGGGTGACGACGCGACCTCGGGGGGTGCGCTGAAGATAGCCAATTTGCAGCAGGTAGGGTTCGTAGACTTCTTCAATGGTCTGAGGGTCTTCGCCCGTGGAGGCGGCCATAGTGTCGAGGCCGACGGGGCCACCGCCAAAATTTTCAATCATGACTGACAGTAGGCGGCGATCGGTCCAGTCGAGGCCGCAGGGATCCACATTAAACAGCTCTAGCGCTTCGGCGGCGAGGGCTGCGGTAATGGGGCCAGCTAGCTTGACCTCGGCATAGTCGCGCACTCGCCGCAGGAGGCGGTTGGCAATGCGGGGGGTACCCCGGGCGCGACGGGCGATTTCTTCGGCTCCGGCGGGTTCGATGGGGGTTTTTAGAACGTCGGCGGTGCGCAGCACAATGGGCTTGAGCTCATCGATTTCGTAGAAGCGCAGCCGCTGGATAAGACCGAAGCGATCGCGCAGCGGAGAGCTCAGTGCCCCCACCCTGGTCGTTGCCCCCACCAGCGTAAACGGGCACAGCGGAATGCTGCGGGTGCGGGCCGACTGTCCCTTGCCAATGGTGATATCCAACCGCGAGTCTTCCATGGCCGGGTAGAGAATTTCTTCGGTGACCCGCGGTAGCCGGTGAATTTCATCGATAAACAGCACGTCGCCGGGTTTGAGATTGACCAGCAGGCCGGCAATGTCGCGGGGGCGCTCTAGGGCAGGGGCAGTAGTAATTTTGCAGGCCACCCCCATCTCCTGTGCCAGAATCAGCGCCATGGTGGTTTTGCCCAGCCCTGGTGGCCCGTACAGCAGCAGATGGTCGAGGGGCTCTTGCCGCGACTGAGCGGCCTTAATCGCAATGTCGAGCACCTCTTTCAGGGAAGCCTGTCCGATGTAATCTTGCAGTCGCTGGGGCCTTAAAGTGTCTTCGGGGGCAGTTGAAGCTGGCGCTTGCGTCGCGGCCTCATCCCCTAGATCTTCGGGCTGTACCTCCCCACCTTTGACGAGGGAAAGCAGCGGTTGTAAGGCCTCGTCTGCGGTGGGCTGGGCTGCCGGTTGGGGCTTAGCCCGCTTGGGCTTGGCCGAATCGTCGGCGGTGTGAGAAGAGATAATGGCCATAGGGGAGCCCAAGGGTCAGCCCCCCTATGATACTGTGGTGCATTTGCACTATCAAGCTATGGGGCCAGTTCTACAGCAGAATTAGCAGCCCCAAGCCAAAGCCCAGCATGCCGAAAATCGCTGACCCTAGGCCAGAGTTTTGGGATTCTAAAGGAATGCTCAGGTCTTTTTCAAAGTCGCATTTGAGGCAGTGATACACCGTGGGCTTGTATTCCACAATGCTGTGAACGCCGCACCCAGGACACTGCACGCTGGGCGGGGTGAGGGTAGATACAGTCATGGCTACACACCTAATGGGTACACGGGCAACCAGGGCAACCTCGACCAGCTAGGGGATCACATCGCCCACTGGGCCAAAGGTTCACTTTGATCAACAGCAGGGAACACATTCAACAGCATGGAACAGATGTCCTGGTTGCGCGAGGGGAAAAACTTCTGAGAAATTCTGTTCTGAATTCAGGAGTTATAGCCTTGAGCACTGCGCTTAGGATATGCGTCACTACCACTGGCTAGAATTGGTCAGCACACTGGTGTATGCAGCAAAAAAACGGAAATAGAAGAGCGAAAAATCAAGAAGATGCTCGGTGGGCTTGAATTTTGGACATTTTAAGCTGTCCTTACCCAGGCTTCACCTGCTTTGGGCTTACCATCACGGTTCACCTGTCTAGGCCTACGGTCTTACCGACCAGACCCGACTAAATCCGATGGCCGTTACCTCTGCTCTGAGGGCAAGCTGGGCCTAGTGATTTAGCGAATATTGGCTATGCCCACTCCAAAATTTTTAAGACAGGCCGCGATCGCTCTGATTGGCTTTGAGGTAGGGCTGGCTTTGACCTATTTAGCCCTGGTTAGTCGGCGGGGCGAGGCGGGGCTGTTTGACTTCGATGGGTTGCGATCGCTGCCCTCTTGGCTACAGGCGATCCTGCTGGGCGCGATCGGGCTGCTGTGTGTGGGTGTCCTGCGGTCTCGACGGTACATGGCTAGACCGATTTCCTGGGTGTTGCCCAGTGCCGTGGCGCTGCTCTGCTTCTTGGGTGCTGCGGATGAATTGCTCAAGTTTCACCTCACCCTGGGGCAGGTGGACTGGAAAGTGATTTACCTCAGCCTCTTGGTGGCGATCGCGGTGCTGGGATTTCAAGATCTAGCGTTGCTATGGCGTACCCACCGGCTGACAGTGCTGTGGGTGCTGGCAGGGCTGGGGATTTTTTTGCTGGGTGGGTTTGGGGCCGAGATGGCCAAGGATGCGATCGCGACAGCGCTACCCACCCATTCCCCATCGGCAACCGTATTTTTCGTCGAACATCTCCGCATCACCCTGGAGGAACTGGCAGAACTTTTGGGTGAAACCGTTATTCTTTATGCCGTGGCCTGTTTTGCCCAACAGGTTTTACAGCGTCGGACGCAAACGCTCAAATATCCCTGAGGCTGTCTTTGCGTTTGCCCTCCAGCAACCTGGGGCAGGGTACTCTATCGTCGCCGTAACCACATCAGCACGGCTAGCCCAAGACCGATCACCGGCAGCACCAGCAGGGCAAATACCCCAAGCCCAATCTGCTGCTGCACCGTGAGGGTAATGCGGCGGTTGGTGACTTCGCGGGGGCGAATGGAGAGGGTGGCATCGGTCTGCTGGCCCAGCCAGCTAATGGCATTGAGAAAGACATCGCCGTTGAGCTGCTGCTCAAATAGGCCATCGGTGGCAAAGGTGGCGTTGCCAATCACGACTAGGCGAGACTCTGGGGCGGGTTCATCTTCAGAGGGGGCAGCAGCCCCCTCGACGGGGCGACTGAGGGCGACCCCAAGGGTGTAGGGACCAGAGGGCGGCGCGTTTTCGTCGTATTGCAGCTCGCCTTCGGTGGAGAGGGCCTCGGCCCGACTCTGGGGGTTGCTTTGGAGAATGGGTGTTGCTGTTACCGCTGGCACCTCTTCGACATTGACGGGACGCACCAGCGGAAAGAACGATCGCCCGCCGGTAAAGTCGCGGGTGATGGGGTGGTCACCGAAGTCGGTGACTAGGGGAGCAGCGGGGCCAAGGCCAACCAGCTGGCCACTGCCGGAGGTGTCGAGCACAATGCGATCGTCGAGGGTGATGCCCCAGGGGTCGAGCAGGGTATCGAGGCCGGGGCTGGTGCGCGGGTCGATCAGCAGCATGAGGCTGCCGCCGCCGTTGAGGTAGGTTTGCAGCGCGTTGACTTCAGGCTCAAAGAATTCGGCGGCGGGGCCAGCCACCACCACCACGCTGGCATCGTCGGGTACGGTGCTGGTTTGGGAAAGGTCGAGGGGTTGCACCACAGCGCTTTTATCTTCTAAAGCGGTGGCGGCCTGCAAAAAGCCGGTGTCGCTGCCGTCGATGGTGAATTCCTGGTGGCCCTGGGTGAAGTAGATGGTGAGGGCGCGATCGCTCACCACCTGATCTAGCGCATTGGTCAGCGTGCGCTCCGACAGCCGTTCCGTAGGGCTGACATTCTGCAAAAAGCGGCGGGTCTCACCACTTTCTACAAACACCATGCCCGTCTGGGTAGCACCAAAATCCTGGGCCTGGCGGGGGTCGTTATAGGGGTTGACGTAGTCAAATGTAAACTGCGGCCCGGCCTGGCGGTAGCTTTCGAGCAGCTGGCGATCTTGGGGGTTGGGCAGCGGGTCGAATACGACGACGCGGGTGGGATTTTCTAAGGTTTGCACCACCTGCTGCGACTGGGGGGCCAGGGTAAAGATTTGGTTCTCGGTGAGGTCTACCCGGCTGGCGTAGCGCACGGCCAAGAAATTTACCAGGCCTAGAATGGCCAGCACCGCCAGGGTAGAGACCAGAGCATTGGCCCCCGCTTCGGTGGAGCGCTGAGCCCAAAACCGTCCCTGCCCCTGGTTGCCCAGCACCAGCCCAAGCAAGAGCAGACCAATGCCCCCCACCAGCAGGCCCGCAGGCAGCAGCGTCCATCCGGCGACGATGCCCGCAATCAGCCCCGCCGTTACTAGGGCCAACCCCGGTAACGCCAGGTATTTCAAATACTTTTGGTAGGCCGCAAACGATTTCATCGCCATTACCCGCTACTACATAACCTGCTGACGTCAAATGAATTGATTGAACCCTAGGATCGCTGGAACCGGAGGGTTTCGATGGACTGGGCGGTGAGGTAAAGCCCCAGCACAATGAATGAGAGGAACAGCACCAAACTGCCGGTGTCAAAGATGCCTTCGGTGAAGTCGGTAAAGTGCTTAAGCAAAGATAGATGGGCGATCGCGCTGCCCACCACCCCCGGCAGCCCTTGGGCCACCGCATCCACCAGCCACAGCAGCAAAATCAGCGCAAAGGTCATAATCGCCGCCAGCACCGTACTCTCCGTCAGCGACGAGATGAACATGCCCAGGGCCAACACGCTGGCCGCCAGCAGCACTAACCCCAGGTGCGACAGCAAGAATACTCCCGACCCGGTCGGGGGCTCAGCGGCCCCTAGGGCGATCGACTGGCACACCATCAGCGGCAGCACCATGGCAATGTAGAAGCTCACCACCGCCAGCAGCTTGCCCAGGGCCACTGCCCAGTTGGTGACAGGGGATGTCGCCAATAATTCCAGCGTGCCCTGCTTGCGCTCGTCGGCGTAGAGCCCCATGGAGAGCATCGGCAGCACAAACATCGACAGCGACCCCAGCAGCCCCACGTAGGCCTTGTTGAACTCGTAGGCCACATCGAAGGGGGGCGAGGGGGGCATGCCCATCTGCACCGCCTGGTCAGCCATCGCCGCCTGGGCCAAAATGCCCTGCGGCCCCAGCAGAATCGCTACTAAGAAGAAGCCCCCCAGCAGCCAAAACACGGCGGCAATGATGTACGGCAGGGGCGAGGCGAAGTAGCTTTGCAATTCTCGCTGGTAGATGGCGAGGATGTTTTTGAAGAGGAGGGCCATGGGTCGGAGGTGGATGGGTAGGGGTGGATGGGTAGGGGCAGACCAATGTGTCTGCCCTAAGGGATTTTGGTAAGGGAATTCAATCCCCAATCTAAGATCCAAAGTTCTCAGGTTTCTACTTCTTCAGAAACGTCTACATTGGTCGAGGAGTCGGCTATGGCTGGTTCTTCTACAACAACATCTTCAGCAGTGGTTGCTTCGGGCGATGCTGTTGTCCCCGTCGCGGGTTCGGTGGTGGTGAGGTTGAGGAAGACGTCTTCGAGGGTGGCTTGCTGGCGGCGCAGTTCGTGGAGTTCGAGGCCAGCGTTGACGAGGGCGGCGGACATAACAGCTCCCAAGGCGCGATCGGCGTCTGCGCTCACCCGCAGCCGGTGGTGATACTCCGGCAGGTGCTCTGGCCCCAGGAGGGTCACCTGGCGTACAGGGGACAGCTCGCTCAATAGGCGCTGGGCTCTATCCACGTCCCCTTTGACCTCTAACTCGTAGGCCGATTCGCCGGAGAGGCGAGTGGTGAGGTTGTCGGGAGTATCGGTGGCGACGACTTGGCCGCGGTTGATGATGGTGACGCGATCGCAGGTCATGCTCACCTCCGGCAAAATGTGGGTGGAGAGAATGATCGTGTGGCTACCCGCCAGCCCTTTAATCAGCTGCCGCACCTCGTTAATCTGGCGCGGATCCAGCCCGACTGTAGGTTCATCGAGAATAATTACCGGCGGGTCGTGAATGATCGCCTGGGCAATGCCTACCCGCTGGCGGTAGCCCTTCGACAGCTTGCGAATCAGCACCTTGCGCTTGTCGAGCAAACCGCAGTGGTCCATCGCAATGTCGGCCCGCTTTTGTCGCAAATCGGCGGGCACGCCCTTAATTTTGGCCACAAAGTTGAGAAAGCCCTGCACCGTCATGTCTGGGTACAGCGGCGGCGACTCGGGCAGGTAGCCAATCCGCTGGCGCACTGCCATGGAGTCAGTGTGCACGTCGTAGCCCGCCACTCGGGCCGTGCCTTCAGATGCTGGCAGATACCCCGCCAAAATTCGCATAGTGGTGGTTTTACCCGCCCCATTCGGCCCTAGAAAACCGAGAATCTCCCCAGGCTGCGCCCCAAAGGTGATGTCTTGAATGGCTGTGGTAGACCCGTAGGTCTTACTCAAGTGCTCAACTTCAATCATGGGTGTAGAACCGCCAGCAAACCAGTGGATATTGTACTGCTGATTACAGTAGCGATTTTTCCTCCCATTGCGTTTAACTCGCCCAATCTAATCCAACCCCTCATCTCCCCTACCTTCCCCACCTTCCCCATCTCCCTCACCCTCGCTCGCTACCCTCTACTACAATGACCAAGTCCATTGGGCCAATGGCCATCGCTTAGAATGGAACTATTCAAGCGCCAGGTGTGGATCAACTTCCTAGGCTTGCTGCCCGGTAGCCTAGTTACTGTTTTAGCGATCGCTGTCGCCTTTCTGAGGTTTTATGACGAACAAGACTTCCGATTCCTCAGCATCGTCGCCCAGCCCCAAACCTGGAGCAACCGACTCACTGTGGCAGCCCTCCTGGCTGCACTGGCTAATTTCGGCGTTGAGTGGAACCGTCGAAATCGAGAAGGAAACCGCGAGGCTGAAGCAGGAGAACGCGAGACTCGCCGAGAGAGAGAAGAAGCTCGAAGAGATCAACAGGCGGCTCTTAGAGATCGACAAGAAGTACGCTACCGCCAAGCCCAAATCCGATACCAACTAGACCCCAGTGAGTCGAACCGACAAGAGCTGGAATCGGTGTTGGCAGCACTTGAAGAGTATGAGCAGACTTTAGACGAGGCTCTCAGTTCCTGACCTTGGGGCAAGGTTGGGGATCACGGGTGGCTAGAGAGCAATGATCAATCAAACAGGGCTGTTGATAGGCATCCTCGCTCTCCAACGGCGGCGGCGGCTGGCCGAAGATCATTTCACAGCTAAAGTCCTCAAAGTTCGGCACCATGGTGAGGGGAATGCCGAAGTCTTCGGTGAAAAAGCGCTGGGTGGGCAGCTTGCACATGTTGATGCACATGCCAACGCAGCGGCTTTCATCGAGGTAGCGACATTTTTTGATGTGGACGCCGCTGCGCTGCTGGCGGATGCGCCCCTGGGCATCGGTAAATTCTACGGTCTTGACCTCGCAGGGGCCGACCAGCCACTCAAACAGCAGGGTGGCAAACCAGGCGTTGAGTTCGCAGACTAGCTGGGTCGGCGAAAACAGGTTGCGAATCAGCCACAGCACTTGGGCGGGCACCAGAGACTTGAGCACCACAGCAACGAGCGCCTGCTGCTGCTGGGCATTGCGCCCCTGCATGATCTGAGTGGATAAATCGACAAAGCCGTCGTAGCCGCTGCGGGCGGTGTCTTTGCCCACGGCCTTGGCCATTTTGCGGCTAAACAGCCAGATGAACAGGCGATCGCCCAAACCATCTTGATAAACCGCTTTTTCTGAGGCGGGGCCAAGGCCCGTGGCCGGGGGCGATGCCATGGTCAACCAGGAATAATTACTTACTCCAGATTAATACCTGCGTGGGCGGAGTGACAGCGGCAGGCGAAATCTCTACCCCTGGCTGCTGCCCGCAAACTGCTGGGCATAAAACTGGGCGTAGCGGCTCTGGTTGGCCAGCAGTTCGCTGTGGGTGCCCGCTTCAATCACCTGGCCTTTTTCCATTACCAAAATGCGATCGGCGTCGCGGACGGTGGCTAGGCGGTGGGCAATGATGAAGACGGTGCGATCGCTCATCAACCGCTCCAGCGCCTCCTGCACCAGCGCTTCAGACTCGGCATCCAGCGCTGACGTGGCCTCATCCAAAATCAGAATGCGGGGGTTGAGGAGCACGGCACGGGCGATCGCCACCCGCTGCCGCTGCCCCCCAGACAGGTTCACGCCGCGTTCCCCCATCCAGGTGTAGTAACCCTGGGAAAACTGGCTGATAAAGTCGTGGGCGTTGGCAATACGGGCCGCCGCTTCCACCGCTTCGATGTCAAAGTCTTTTTGACCAAAGGCAATATTTTGGGCGATTGTGCCCGAAAACAGAGTGGTCTCCTGGGGCACAATGCCGATCTGCCGCCGCAGGCTGCGCAGGGTGACGGTGGCCACATCCACATCGTCAATGAAAATCTGGCCCGACTGGGGGTCGTAGAACCGGGGCAGCAGGTTGACCAGAGTGGATTTGCCCGCGCCTGAGGAGCCTACCAGGGCAATTTTTTCGCCGGGGAGAGCCAGCAGGTCAAGATTTCGTAGTACAGGTTCGTCGGCCTCGTAGCCAAAGGTGACGTTGCGGTATTCGACTCGACCGGTGACCTTGGGCAGGTCGGTGGCGGTGGACAGCTCGCGCACTGCCGGTTCGATGTCGAGCAGCTCAATGATGCGATCGACGGAGGCTTCCCCCTGCTTAAACTCGCCGTAGTTAATGATGACGTGGTTAACCGGGTCAATCAGCATTAGCGCCGCAACCACGTAGCTACCAAAGGAGGCCCCGGTGAGGTTTCCCTGGGAAATTTGCCAGGTGCCCACCAGCAAAATCAGCATCACCACCACGGCGTAGGTAAAGCCCACCACCGGGTACTGCACCGCCTGGAGCCAGGCCGCCTTGTATTTGGCCTGGCGGTTTTTTTCGGCTTCCTGGGTAAAGCGCTCGACTTCATACTCTTCGGCGGCAAAGGCCCGCACCAGGCGAATGCCGCTAAAAACTTCGGTGACTAGCGACGAGAGGTCGGAGACCAGGTTTTGGCTGCGCCGCGAAAATTTCAGCATTTGTTCCCCAAACCAGCCGGCCAGGATGGCCAGAATGGGTACCAGCACCACCGCCGTCAGGGTCAGCTGCCAATTGAGGTAGACCATGTAGCTCAGCACCACCACGAGTTGCAGCACCGAGGGCAAAAAGTCGTGGAACAGCTTTTGGACGACTTCGCCAATGCGGTCAATGTCTTCCGTCAGCCGGTAGGATAAATCTCCGGTTTGGCTGCGCTCAAAGTAGGTGAGGCTCAGGCGGTGGATGTGGGTGTACACATCTCTGCGCAGATTAAAAGCCACCTCTAGGGCGGCCTTCGCCATCAGTGAGTCTTGAATGTATTGCCCGATTTTTTGCAGCGCAAACCCGGCCATGGTGATGGCGATAAACCGTGACACCACCGGCACGTTGCCTGCCGCCAACTGCTCCAGAATATTCCCCGATAGCCAGGCCAGGATGGGCCAGAAGGAAACAAAAATAATGGTGCCACACAGCGCTTGTGCGATGGTGCGCCACTCGCGCCGTACGTAGGGAGCCAGCGTCCAATAGTTGGAGCTTTGGGAGGGGCGCTCGGGGTTCAAGGGCAAAACCTTTGCAATAGCATACTGTTCACCACGCTACCAGGTTTAGGCCAGATCTGCATTTGGGGTCTAGGCCATTTTGCCCGGCGGGGCAAGGCACTACAATCGACCCATGGCCTATGTTTGGGGGATATGTTGCGGATGCCCACGGTTATTGTTGCCACCGGAAACCCCGGCAAGCTGAAAGAGATGCAGGTGTATCTAGGTGAGCTGGGCTGGGAGCTTCAGCTCAAGCCTGATGCCATTGATATAGAAGAGACGGGCACCACGTTTTTAGAGAATGCTCGGCTCAAGGCGGCAGGGGTTGCTAAGGCCCTCGGCCAGTGGGCGATCGCCGACGACTCGGGCCTAGAGGTGCACGCCCTCGGCGGTGCCCCCGGCATCTACTCGGCCCGCTACGCTGCCAGCGACGCCGCCAGAATCGATCGCCTGCTCCAGGAGCTAGAGAGTGAGCGCGGTGGTCAAGGATCCTCTGGGGAGGGCGATCGCAGCGCCCAGTTTGTCTGCGCCCTAGCCCTGGCTAACCCCCAGGGCGATATTGTGCTAGAAACCGAGGGCGTTTGCCCCGGCGAAATTTTGTTGGAGCCGCGCGGTGCGGGGGGCTTTGGCTACGACCCGATTTTTTATCTGCCCACGTTGGGCAAAAGCTTTGCTGAGATGTCGCCCGAGCAAAAAGACGCGAATAGTCATCGGGGTATTGCCTTTGGTCAACTGATGCCCCAGCTTAAGAAACTAGCTCTATAACGACTATCCGGAGGATGCCCAGACCTTATGGGGCATCCTCCGGATAGTTTTGAGACGCTGGTGGCCATCGCCGCTGCCCGTCGGAGTTGGGCTTTGACCATCGCGCTTTGGGTTTACGGTCGCCTAGACCTAGGCTTCTCGATTGAGGAAGTCTTGTAGCTGCCCCAGAGCGGCTCGACCAATGTTAAATACAGCCCAGCTTCCGGCCACGATAATTGGCAGTAGAACGACAACAACACGCCAGTCCATAGGGCATAGCCTCCTAAATGGGTTTTGCTTAAATACTTGTCACAATTTTCTCATAATGTACACCACCTGGGGCGATCGCGGGCAGAGAGATTTTTAGCTTGAAACTGGGTCAGGCTCTCAAAACCCCTTGCCCCGACGGTATGACCTGTCTAGATTTACCCAAATCGCTCTAGGCCTAAGGGTGCGTAAAGTTGCTTGGCTGCAATCGCTCGGCTGCGGTTGGGGCAGCCTGTTTCCTTGGGTAACCGATGGCGTTGAGTTCGAGGCGAGCTGGCTTGGCACCTTCAGGGGCGTTGTAGGGGATCTGCCAAGAGCTTCCTATCGCTGCATTCTGGCCGATGGCTGGACTGTGGCATAGGCGTGGCTTATGGACAGAGGGGGAAATGCTGATTGAATTCGGTTGAAATCCGTCTTTTTTAGTGAATCCACCCCGTCAATAGCTATCGGGATACAACCCCTTTTCTGTCTTCCTGTAGAGAGTATTTAATTTTATTAAGCGTAGTATCAAGAGTAGCCAGTCAATAACAGCATCTGTTATCGCCGATAGGAGGTAGTTAAGCTGTCGTTTTGCTGGCGCTGTGTGTTGGTTGTGTGTTTGTAGAGGGCTGACCAGTAGGGTCGGCGACAAAAGGCTTTAAAGAACTGATTCCCGGTCATAGTTCGGCCTTCGGCTGAAGATTTTTTTGCGACTTTCTATAAGGAGTAAACCATGCCTAGATTAGTAGGAAAACGCTCTAATTCTGGTTTTCTGTGGAGCTTGACAGTGCTGGTAGTGGCGATCGCAGGCCTCGGCACCTTGGAGTATAAAGGCTACACCGATCTTGTGCCAGAGATTGGCCCCCAGGCCCAGCCCGTGTTCGGCGGCTCTGATGAATCCAATCTGCTTTAGGGTCTTAATCCCTAGCTCTTAGTCATTTTTTCGTTTAGTGGCTTAGATGTCTACTGATGATTTTTCTGGCTGAATCTAAGCCTCAACAAGATCCAAACCCACAAGAACTTAAGTCAAAGGAGCAACTATGCGACAAGGTAGCGATATTTTAGGAAAATCAATTTTTGCCTACGATACTGGCAGAACGCTGGAGTCGGTGCGCGATCTAATTTTTGATCACGAAACCAGTCAGGTGCTGGGATTTTTGGTAGCCGAAGCAGGTTGGTTTAAGAGCGCCCGCATTTTGCCGCTGTCGTCGGTTAAGGCCATTGGCCCCAGCGGTATTATTACTGCCGATAAGAGCACCTTGGTGCCTGCCAGAACGCTCGCCCGCGTCAAGGCCCTGCTGAAGGAAAACAACGTGCTGCGGGGCACCAAAATCATGACCACCGACGGGCGCAACCTGGGCACGATGGTTGACGTATTTTTTGATGAGACGACAGGGCTAGTGGAGGGCTATGAAGTGTCGGGCGGCCTATTTGCTGACGCCTATTCGGGGCGATCGTTCGTGCCTGCCCTGCAAACCTTGACCATTGGTGAAGACGTGGCCTTTGTGGTGCCCGAAACCGCTGACCTCATGGAAGAGCAGGTAGGTGGTGTGCTCGGCGCGCTACAGTCGGCGGGCGATCGCCTGCAAGAGGCCGGTCAGTACACGGGCACCAAATTGCAGGAGGCGACCACCTACACTGGCACAAAGCTGCAAGAGGCCGGTCAGTACACCAGCGAGAAGCTGCAAGTGGCGGCCGCCGCCGCCCAAAAAGACTGGGAAACCATGACCCTGGCTGCCAGCCAACAGTACGATTCGGCCCGCCGCAACGCCGAAGTCTCAATTACCAACGCGGTCATTAGCCCTGAAGACCAGGGAGCCTACGCCCTGGGCAAAGCCACCCAATCCGCCGTGGTCAGCGATCAAGGTGTGGTAGTCATTCCCCCCGGTGTGGTGGTGACGGCCTTGGAGGTGCAGCAGGCTGTCAATAACGCCGTGCTCGATCGCCTGTACCGGGCGACGGGCGGCGACATTGGCCAGGAGGCCAGCGATCGCATTCAGACCGCCACCCAAGCGGCCAAAGAGCAGTTTCAGCTGGCGTCTCAGCAGGCCCAGCTACAGCTACAGGCGGCCACTGAGCAAGCCAGCCGCGACCTCAAAGGTCTCCAGCAAGACACCTTGGCTACCGTGACCAACGCCGCCGTCGATCCTGAAAAACAGCGTACCCACGCCGTGGGCAAAACCGTTGCCCGCGATATCTATACCCTCCAGGGCAATCTGCTGATTGCCAAGGGGGCGGTAGTCACCCCTGGGGTGCTCACCCTAGCCGATGCCGCCGGGGTGCTTGACGAACTCTACCGAGCTACGGGCGGCAATATTGGCGCTGAGTTCACTCAGCAGGCCAGTGGTTGGTTAGCCAAGCCTGCGGTTGAGCAAACCCTAGGTCGCCGGGCCACCTCTACGGTGCGCACCCCCTCGGGCTTGGTGATCGTAGCAGGCGGGCAAATCGTCACCGAACTGGTGCTAGACCGCGCCCAGGCCCACCACCAAGAACAGGCGCTGATGGTGGCCACTGGGCTCAGCCTCGATGAAGCCTATCGCCAGGGGGCGAGCCAGGGCCTGTTGAAGACTAACGAGCGGTTGAGAACCACCTCTGCGATCGCCGGTCGGCAGCTACAGACTGGCGCTAGCCAGCTACAGAGCGAAGCCGCTACCCTGTGGGTTGTCTGCCAGCGTCAGGCGCTCAAGGCTCGGCTTCAGGTGCAGCAGTTCATCGAAAATCGCCGCATTCAGGGGGCGCTCGGTCGGCCGGTCACGCGGGTGATTCTCGACGGGCATGACCAGGTGATTTTGAACGTAGGCGATCTGATCACCCATAGGGCGATCGACCTCGCCCGCGAGGCTGGCTGCCTGGAGATTTTGCTGGGGTCGGTGTACAACCACACCCCAGAGCTTACCCGCTCTGACCTGCGCGCCCCTGGCCCAGGGGAAGCTGCCCTGGTGCGCCAGGGCTAGAGAGCCGGTTAATTAGCCACAGCCGTACTTGTTAAGGAGTGTTAAGGAGGCGCACCGCTGGCTAGCTGGGCATTGCCCAGCTAGCACCTCACGTTGTCCAGGGATAGACAGACTCAACCTGTTTATCCCTGGACAATTTTTATTGTCGAAGCTGAAAGGCCAGGGGCTCATCGATACAATTCCCCGCCCTGGGCACGCGCTTGCTCAGCGCAAACGTCTTCGTCAAAGACCGCTGTCATGACTCCAGCCTACCTGGTAAGGCCTGTCCCCCAGGATGTAAGCGAGCCCTTCGCACTCGGCACTGGGGGCCTCTAACCTGCCTTGATCTAGGACACCTTAATTTATTGGTGGTGGAAGAAATTGGGGAGTGTGCGATCGCGCTCAAAATTCTCCGATTGCGAAAAATAGGCAGACCCAAAAGCACCGTTCTCTGCCCTAAGAAAGAGGACTGAATTTATTTTTCTCAGAGTTATTAACTTGTGAAAACTTCGCTTACCAAGAGCAGCGGTGATTCTGTAGTTTGTTACTTAACCTGTCGTAGCCTTAGGAGATCTAAAGCCTTGCGGGATATTTCTCGGACTGGCTCACGCCTCTCTACGGCTAGGCTGTTAAGCGCTGTAAACCCGATTTCTGAACGTAATCCTCTGGCCGACTGGGGGAGCACGCCGATGTCTTGGGTTGGCTTGTAATGCCTGAAAGGGCTTATTTAAGCTTTCTATAGACTCAGGTTATAGCCGTCTATCGAGTAGGAAGCGCCTTTATCCGCTCTGTATTTTCGAGTAGAAGAGAGGAGAGTCCCATGACCATAAGTCCCCCTGAACCGGGACAAAAAGTCAGGGTCGTGGTTGATAGAGATCCGGTGCCCGTCTCATTTGAGCGATGGGGTAAGCCCGGTCACTTCGACCGCACGTTGGCCAAGGGGCCCAAAACCACCACCTGGATTTGGAACCTGCACGCCGACGCCCACGACTTTGACAGTCACACCAGTGACCTAGAAGATATTTCGCGGAAGATCTTCAGTGCTCACTTTGGCCACTTAGCCGTCGTCTTTATCTGGCTGAGCGGTATGTACTTCCACGGTGCCAAGTTCTCGAACTACGAGGCCTGGCTCACCAACCCCACCGGCATTAAGCCCAGTGCCCAGGTAGTTTGGCCCGTCTTTGGCCAAGAAATTCTCAATGCCGATGTGGGCGGCGGCTTCCACGGTATCCAAATTACCTCTGGGCTGTTCCAGATGTGGCGGGCCAACGGCATTACCAACGGTTTCCAGCTCTACTGCACCGCCATTGGGGCGTTAGTGATGGCTGGTCTGATGCTGTTTGCCGGGTGGTTCCACTACCACAAGGCCGCTCCCAAGCTGGAGTGGTTCCAGAACGTGGAATCGATGATGAACCACCACCTGGCTGGGCTGCTGGGCCTGGGTTGTCTGGGCTATGCCGGTCAGCAGATCCACGTATCGCTGCCGGTGAATGCCTGCCTTGATGCGATCGATGCCGGGCGGCCCCTGACCATCGGCGGTCGAGTCATTGACTCGGTAGCGGCTATTCCACTGCCCCACGAATGGATTCTCAACAAGGGTCTGATGGCAGACCTGTATCCGGGTTTTGCCGAGGGTCTCAAGCCATTCTTCACCCTAAATTGGGGAGTCTATGCCGACTTCCTCACCTTTAAGGGTGGGCTCAACCCCCAAACTGGCGGCCTGTGGCTATCGGATACGGCTCACCACCACCTGGCACTGGCCGTTCTATTTATCGTGGCAGGCCATTTCTACCGCACCAATTGGGGTATTGGTCACAGCTTTAAAGAGGTACTGGAGGCCCACAAGGGGCCGTTTACCGGCGAAGGCCACAAGGGCATGTACGAGATCTTCACGACCTCCTGGCATGCTCAGCTGGGGTGGAACTTGGCCCTTCTCGGGTCCCTTACCATCATCGTGGCCCAGCACATGTACTCGATGCCTCCCTATCCGTACCTCGCGACGGATTACCCCACTCAGCTGTCGCTGTTTACCCACCACATGTGGATTGGCGGTTTCTTGATTGTGGGGGGAGCAGCCCACGCGGCCATCTTTATGGTGCGTGACTATGAGCCCTCGGTGCATGTCAACAACAACCTCGATCGCGTTTTGCGCCATCGGGATGCGATTATTTCGCACCTCAACTGGGTCTGTATTTTCCTGGGCTTCCACAGCTTTGGGCTGTATGTCCACAACGACACCATGCGGGCGTTGGGACGACCCCAGGACATGTTCTCTGACACGGCAATCAAACTCCAGCCAGTGTTCGCTCAGTGGATTCAAGGTATTCACGGAGCGGCGGCGGGCAATACTGCGCCCAATGCCCTAGCTGGCGTTAGTCCGGTGTTTGATGGCGGCTTGGTGGCCGTTGGCGGCAAGGTAGCCATGGCGGCAATTCCTCTGGGGACAGCCGACTTCATGGTGCACCACATCCACGCCTTCACCATCCACGTAACCGTGCTGATTCTGCTGAAAGGCGTGCTGTTTGCCCGCAGCTCCAGACTGATTCCCGACAAGGGTGATCTGGGCTTCCGGTTCCCCTGCGATGGGCCAGGTCGAGGCGGCACCTGCCAAGTCTCTGCTTGGGATCACGTGTTTCTGGGTCTGTTCTGGATGTACAACTGCATCTCGATTGTGATTTTCCACTTCAGCTGGAAGATGCAGTCGGATGTGTGGGGTACGGTCTCGCCCGATGGCGGGGTGTCGCACATTACCGGCGGCAACTTTGCGGCCAGTGCTATCACCATCAACGGCTGGCTGCGCGACTTCCTGTGGGCTCAGGCTTCTCAGGTGATTGGCTCCTACGGGTCGGCCCTGTCGGCCTACGGGCTCATGTTCTTGGGAGCGCACTTTGTGTGGGCCTTTAGCCTGATGTTCTTGTTCAGCGGTCGCGGCTACTGGCAAGAGCTGATCGAATCAATTGTTTGGGCGCACAGCAAGCTGAAGCTGGCTCCGGCCATTCAGCCCCGTGCCCTGAGCATCACCCAAGGTCGGGCCGTGGGTGTGGCCCACTATCTGCTGGGGGGGATTGCCACGACGTGGGCCTTCTTCCTAGCCAGGATAATTTCGGTGGGATGACCCGTTTGGTCATGGGATTCCCGTAGGGGCGCACCAATGTGTTCGCCCCTAACCCCGGCAATAACGAACCCAATGGGTTCGGCTTAGACCCTGGGTAGGACAGACACGTTGGTCTGCCCCTACACCAACCCACACCACCGAATTTCACGAATTGCGTTTTCTGACCCATTCGTACATCAAACCTGTTTTGATTCATGGCAACTAAATTCCCAAAATTTAGCCAGGACTTGGCCCAAGATCCGACCACGCGTCGGCTCTGGTACGGGATTGCCACGGCCCACGACTTTGAAAGCCACGATGGCATGACGGAGGAGAATCTTTACCAAAAGATTTTTGCTTCGCACTTTGGCCACCTGGCAATCATCTTTTTGTGGACCTCGGGCAACCTGTTCCACGTCGCCTGGCAAGGCAACTTTGAGCAGTGGGTAAAAGACCCGCTGGGTGTGAAACCGATCGCCCACGCGATTTGGGATCCGCAATTTGGCCAGCCCGCTGTGGATGCCTTCACCCAGGGCGGGGCTAACTATCCGGTTAATATCTCATTTTCTGGGGTGTATCACTGGTGGTACACCATCGGCATGCGCACCAACGCCGACCTCTACGGCGGGGCCATGTTCCTGCTGATTCTGTCGGCAGTGTTTCTATTCGCTGGCTGGCTGCACCTTCAGCCCAAATTTCGGCCTAGCCTGGCCTGGTTCAAAAATGCGGAATCCCGCCTGAACCACCACCTGGCTGGTCTGTTTGGGGTGAGCTCCCTGGCCTGGGCCGGTCACCTGATTCACGTGGCCATCCCCGAAGCGCGGGGTCAGCATGTGGGCTGGGATAACTTCCTGTCGGTACGGCCTCACCCCGCCGGGTTGAAGCCGTTCTTTACCGGCCAGTGGGGGGTCTATGCCCAGAACCCAGACACCGCAAACCACGTGTTTAACAGCAGCGACGGGGCCGGGACGGCGATTCTCACCTTCCTGGGTGGGTTCCATCCTCAGACCGACGCGCTGTGGCTGACGGATATTGCCCACCACCACCTGGCGATCGCGGTGCTCTTCATCGTGGCTGGCCACATGTACCGGACGAACTTCGGTATTGGCCACGACATGAAGACCATCATGAATGCCCACCGTCCCCCCGAAGGCACCCCCTTTGGCGGCCTGCTGGGCGAAGGTCACAAGGGCATCTACGACACCTACAACAACTCGCTGCACTTCCAGCTGGCCTGGCACTTGGCCTGCCTCGGTGTGGTGACGTCGCTGGTGGCGCAGCACATGTACTCCATGCCGGCCTACGCCTTTATTGCGAAGGACTACACCACCCAGGCGGCTCTGTATACCCACCACCAGTACATCGCTGGATTCATTATGGTGGGGGCTTTTGCCCACGGAGCCATCTTCCTGGTGCGCGACTACGATCCCAAAGCTAACCAGAACAACGTGCTGTACCGCGTGCTGGAGCACAAGGAAGCGATCATCTCGCACCTGAGCTGGGTATCGCTGTTCCTGGGCTTCCACACCCTGGGTCTGTACGTGCACAACGATGTGGTGGTTGCCTTCGGCACCCCCGAGAAGCAGATTCTGGTTGAGCCGGTCTTTGCCCAGTGGATTCAAGCGGCCCACGGCAAGCTGCTCTACGGCATGGATACTCTCCTATCCAACCCGGACAGCATTGCGACGACGGCTTGGCCAAACCACGGCAACGTGTGGCTCGGCGGCTGGCTGGATGGCATCAACAGCAGTACTAACTCGCTGTTCTTGAACATTGGCCCTGGGGACTTCTTGGTTCACCATGCGATCGCCCTGGGTCTGCACACCACCACCCTGATCTTGGTCAAGGGTGCGCTGGATGCCCGCGGTTCAAAGCTGATGCCCGACAAAAAAGACTTCGGCTACAGCTTCCCCTGCGACGGCCCTGGCCGGGGCGGCACCTGCGACATTTCCGCGTGGGATTCGTTCTACCTGGCGATGTTCTGGATGCTGAATACCATCGGCTGGGTGACCTTCTACTGGCACTGGAAGCATCTGACGCTGTGGTCGGGCAATGTGGCCCAGTTCAACGAAGGCTCGACCTATTTAATGGGCTGGTTCCGAGACTACCTGTGGCTTAACTCGTCACAGCTAATCAACGGCTACAACCCCTACGGCATGAATAACCTGGCGGTTTGGGCCTGGATGTTCCTCTTTGGGCACCTGGTCTGGGCGACGGGCTTCATGTTCTTGATCTCCTGGCGGGGCTACTGGCAGGAACTGATCGAGACCCTGGTGTGGGCCCACGAGCGCACTCCCCTGGCGAACTTGGTTCGCTGGAAGGACAAGCCCGTTGCCATGTCGATTATCCAGGGACGGGTTGTGGGTCTGGCTCACTTTACGGTGGGCTACATTCTGACCTACGCTGCCTTCCTCATAGCCTCAACCTCTAGCCGCTTTGGCTAGCGAGGCCCCTCGTAGGGTGGGCACCGCCCACCTTACACCCCCGGTTGCTTGTGGGATGACTTACCTCAGAAAGCCTCTTTAAAAGAGGGGCAGGTTCTCGCCCACAAGCAACGGACTACTGCTCCCCTTTCCAAGGGGGTTGGGGGATTAAACCCAAGCCACTCAGTAATTTACTCACACCAAGAGTCTTGATTTAAGCATTTTGAAAAATCCGAGGTGCCAAGTACGTCCCTTCATTGCCCTCTGCACCTCACAGGCTTGAGACGGATGGAGACTCTCCGCTTCTCAAGAGTCCTGGTTCTTCGGGGTAGTTGAGCCAGGACTTTTACTCTTTTCGCGTCAGTATAGACAACACCAAATCCACCTGGAGGCAAATCAACCCATGACCAATCAAGTTGTCGGCCCCTACCAGGGCGACCCCCAGCTCGGACACCTGTCTACCCCCATTAGCGACTCTGCCTTTGTGCGGGCGTTTATTGGATCTTTGCCAGCCTACCGTAAGGGCATGGCCCCGATTACCCGAGGCCTAGAGATTGGCTTAGCCCACGGCTATTTCCTCGTTGGGCCAGAGGTGGTTGTGGGTGCTCTGCGTGACTTTGAGGTTGCCCCCTACCTGGGTGGGTTGGTGACTGCGATCGTCATCGTGCTGCTCGGTACCGCCGGTATGGGAGTCCACGGGCGGGTTTCTCTCAAACCCGCCAACGAATTAGACCCTGGCACCGATGCGCTAAAAACCTCTGAAGGCTGGAGTGAAATGACGGCTGGCTTCTTTATTGGTGGCATGAGTGGGGCTTATATGGCCTATTTCTTGCTCAGCCACTTCGAAGAAATCAACGCCATCTTTAGGGGCTTTGTGAACAACTAGAGAGCACCGAAGAGAAAAGCACTGACTCTTAACTAGTGCTCCACCAAGATCTAAAATCGCCAACCCACAATTAATTTGCAAAGGAGATTTCAACCATGGATGGAACCTACGCTGCCTCTTGGCTACCCTGGATTTTAATTCCTACGATTACCTGGCTCATGCCTGTGGTTTTGATGAGTTTGCTGTTTGTCTATATAGAGAGCGACGCGTAGGCGAGGCTGCTCTTAACAGTGTTTGGGATGGAGGGGTAACTTTCCAGCTCAACATCACAGCTCAGAAGCGTGGTTTCCGCGCTTCTTTTTTTATGTAGGCGGGCCGCCCGTCGGGTGATGTCGGTTTTCTGACGTGTAGCTACAGATCTTGCTCTGGAGGTGCCACCGCGCATCTCTACAATGGTTTGTGTCGCCAAAAGGGTAGATGGGTTACCCCCGCTGACCGCCCAGATCGTTTACAGTTGCGGTGGCAAAACCGATGCTGGGCTCAGGCTCCCCAGCAGGGCGAGGGTCAAAGACTGGTTCGGAGAGCCTGAGCGCCAGGGCCAATCTGCTCTCTTTCCCTACAGCTATGACTTCCCCCAACCGGATTTTGGTGCTTTTTGCCCACCCTGCCCTCAATAAATCTCGCATTAACTGTCAGCTGCTACGGGCGATCGCCGATTTAGAGGGGGTCACCCTCCACGACCTCTATGAGGAGTATCCCGACTTTCACATCCATGTGAAGCGCGAGCAGCAGCTGCTAGTTGACCACGATATTGTGGTGTGGCAGCACCCCTTTTACTGGTACAGCAGCCCCGCCATTCTCAAGGAGTGGCAAGACCTGGTGCTCGAATATGGCTTTGCCTACGGCCACGAGGGCACGGCCCTGCACGGCAAAAAGTGTCTCTCCGTCATTTCTACTGGCGGTACCCAGGAGGCCTATCGACGAGAGGGCAACAACTATTACACCATCAGCGAGCTGCTGGCCCCCTTTGCCCAAACCGCGCGGCTGTGCGGCATGGACTATCTGCCCCCGTTTGTTGTCCACGGTGCCCACCAGCTGAGCGACGACGCTCAAATTAACGATCGCGCCCAAGACTACCGCACCCTGCTCCAGGCCCTGCGAGATGACCACATTAACTGGCCAGCGCTCTCTGGCCTGACCCAGCTAAACCACAATTTGAGCCAGGTATTGCTTACCCCCGAGGTAGCCCCCCATGCATAGCGAAGACTTATTTTTTCAGGCGTTTATTTACCTGATGGCGGCGGTGCTGTCGGTGCCCATTGCCAAACGGCTGGGGCTGGGCTCGGTGCTGGGCTACCTAATTGCCGGGGTAATTATCGGCCCCTTTGTGCTGGGCCTGGTGGGGGAACAGCAGGATGACGTGATGCACTTCGCCGAATTTGGCGTGGTGATGATGCTGTTTTTGATTGGTCTAGAACTGCGACCCTCGCTACTGTGGCAGCTGCGGGGGCCGATTTTGGGGCTGGGAGGGTTGCAGGTAGCGGTGACCACCGGGGCGATCGCTCTAATTGCCCTGCTGGTGGGCCTCCCTTTGACTATGGCCCTGGCCATTGGCATGATTTTGTCGCTCTCATCTACGGCGATCGTGCTGCAAACCCTGAACGAAAAGGGCCTGATGAAAACCGAGGCGGGGCAGGCCTCCTTCTCGGTGCTGCTGTTTCAGGATATTGCGGTGATTCCGATGCTGGCGCTGCTGCCCCTGCTGGAAATGGGACAGACCGCGATCGGCCCCCATGGGGCGGTGCTGGTGGCCACCGCCGAGGCGAGTGGAGGCTTGCCCGCCTGGCAGCGCACCCTGCTGGTGATGGGGGCTGTGGGGGGCATTATTGTGGTCGGGCGATTTTTGATGCGGCCAGTATTTCGCTTTATTGCCGATACGCGCCTGCGGGAGATGTTTACGGCGACGGCCCTGCTGCTGGTGATTGGTATTACCCTGATCATGCAGCTGGTGGGGCTATCGCCTGCCCTGGGAACTTTCGTGGCTGGGGTGGTGCTGGCCGACAACGAGTATCGCCACGAGCTAGAAACCGACATTGAGCCGTTTAAGGGCCTGCTGCTGGGCCTGTTCTTTATCTCGGTGGGGGCCAGCATTGATTTTAATGTGCTAGCCCGTCAGCCCCTGCTGATCTTGGGTCTGGTGGTCGGGCTGATGCTGCTCAAGGGGGTGGTGCTGCTGGCCCTGGGGCGTTTCTTTCGGCAGTCGCTGAGCCAAAACCTGCTGTTTGCTATGGCCCTGGCCCAGGGGGGAGAGTTTTGCTTTGTGCTGTTTTCCTTTGCTCAGCAGAGCCGGGTCTTGCCGACGACCGTTACCGCACCGCTGGTGGTGGTGGTGGCCCTGTCGATGGCCCTCACCCCCCTGGTGATGATTGCCAATGAACGGCTGGTGCAGCCGCGCTTTACGGGCCAAGGCGAACAGCGGGAACCCGACACCATTGACGATGGCGAAACTCCGGTGATCATTGCGGGCTTTGGCCGCTTTGGCCAGATCGTCGGTCGTCTGCTGATTGCCAACGGGTTTCAGACTACCGTGCTGGATCATGACCCGTCCACCATTGACCTGCTGCGTCAGTTTGGCCACAAGGTGTTTTACGGCGACTCATCGCGCATTGAGCTACTCCATGCGGCGGGGGCTGCCGACGCCAAGCTGTTTGTGATGGCGATCGACGACGTAGAAAGGTCGCTGCAAACCATCGACCTGGTGCAAAAGCACTTTCCCCACCTGAAGATTTTGGCGCGAGCCATCGATCGTCGCCACGCCTACGAGCTGCTGCGCCGCGATGTTGCCGTCGTGGAGCGAGAAACTTTTGAATCGGCCCTGAGCTTGGGTGCTGAGGCCCTAAAGCTGCTTGGGTTTCGGGCCTACCACGCCCACCGGGCTGCCCGCATCTTTCGCCATCACGACATCAAGGCCATGCGCGATATGGCCGAGATCGAGGGGGATATGCCGAAGCTAGTGGCGCGATCGCAGCAGCTCTCCGCCGATCTCAAGGACGTGCTTCAGTCCGATGTCTACGACCTGCCCCGCGAAGTCGATCAGGCCTGGGATACGACGGCGCTGAGAAAACACGGGACGTAGTTGGAATAACAACTACTCCACTAATGAGGCTGTTTTGACGCGGTTTTTTAGGCAGTTACGAGTCAGCTAGCAGGCCAAAGCCAGGCTTTATGAGGAGAGGTTGCCCGAAAGGCGATTCGCGCAGCGTTCGGGAGCCGACTCGGAACGAGTATCCCTGTGGGAATCGCACCCTCTAACGCGCTTGGGTTAACGCTTAACCCCACAAAAAGCCACCCAGCTCGCATTGGTGTTGCCCTGCTGGGCCGCATAGTAGCCCGGCACATAGTGAAGGTGAAACGCATTGGGTGCAAACCCCGCCGCTAGGGCATAGGTCGGAAAGTCGGCAAAGCTTGAAGAAGCCAGATAGGGTTCTGAATTAGCCCAGACCTCGGTGTCGCGGAAGTATCGGGCGACCATGGTAGGCGGGGCCAGAAATAATTTGCTCTCCAAATGCACCATCATGCCGCCGGGCTTGAGCAGGCGATAGCTTTCGGCAAAGACTCGCTGCCTCGCCACTCCCGGAATTTCGTGCAGCAGAATGTGGCTCACCACCAAATCAAACGACTGATCGGCAAATTCGGTACTCTCGGCATTTTGCTGAGAGAAATAAACTGTCTGGTTCAAAACCCGAGCCCGCGCGATCGCATATCTCAACAGCGACGGACTCAAATCAATTCCCCAAACCTGGGCCTGGGGATAGGCCGATGTATAGGGCAAGGTGCTGTGACCGACTGAACACCCTAAATCTAAAATCTGCCGGGGTTTAAACTCGGGGTAGTGCTTGTTCAAGACATGGTGAATCAAGGTCTGGCCGAGTTCGTCGTTGAGGGGGCCAAACCACCCTCTGCCGTAGAGAAAAACGCCGTGGTCGTACAGCGCTCCAGACTCAAAACTGTCGGCTTCAAGGTCTCGCAGATAGCCCCCCGGCATGCGATGAATATGGGCCTTGAGCTGATGGGAAGGGATGGCTAGATCTGGATTTAGCTCTAGGCTTCCCTGGCCTTGCTGGTGGGATTGATAGACCGCTTCAAGGCGCTGTCGATCCGACTCAATATCGGCCAGCACCTGGCTCCACAACCGATCTTGCAGCACCCCCCGACCCCAGTGAACCGCCTGCACCGCTGGGCACGCATCTAGAACGGGGCGCACCTTTAGGTACAGTTTGTCCTGGTTTTCTTCGTGGGGATAGGCTGTGATGGCGTCATCGATCTGCTGCTGAAACAGTTGAAACATCGCCTCCCCAAATGCCTTTGCGTTGCACGCGAATTCTAGGTCAGCTGCTGGGGTATGGGCCTGGGGAATTAAGGCATGTTGGAGTTGGGGATATCGAAAAACTGTATTGTTCATCCCATCACGCTCCTACTCAACAACCGGTGTGCTCTGAGTGATCACTTAAACCCAACGGTGGCCAATGGTTCTGTCTGCGCCGCTGCAACCTGGACTATTGGCAGAAAATTTTATCGCCCGATAACTATGATTTTCCCCTGCCTGTCTAAGGTCAGGGCTACCCCTCAAACATTCTTCAAACCCAGCCGCGATTAATCCCCTTTAGGCTGACTGCTCAGGCCAGCTCAAGCCCGACATCGAAGCGGCCAGTGTAGCCCTCTCCATCCTGAGTAACAGCAAGTGTTAACTGCTCGCCACCCCCTTGAAAGATGCCGTCATTTGAGTTGCGGGTGGTGCGCTGCCCGCTAGTGCTGTAAGGAGCCTGGGTGTAGATGCGATCGCTCAAGGCATCGTCAAAGTAAAGCTGTGAGGTGAATTCATAGCCCTGGCTATTGCTTTGGCCATTGTTTTGGACAGAGGCTCCACTGGTGCGAATTTTGAAGTGAATGTGAACGGTTCTACCGGGATACCAGCCGGGGTAAATGGTCAGAAACTCGACTGTGCCATCCCCACCAGTGACCTGGGAGCCGCGCAAAAATTTTTGCCCCAGGGTGCTGAAGCTGCGATCGCTGACATCCGAATAAACGCCCGTAGCATCGCAGTGCCAGACATCGACAATCGCCCCGGCCAGCGGCGCGCAGCTGTCGCCCCCCATCTGCGAGACCTGAAACTGTAGCCTTAGGGGAACCCCCGGTTTCACGGCACCACTAGCGGGGTCAGCGCGAATATCCGAACGATTCAGCCCTTCATCGACAAAATATGGGCCTTCGGTCTGCTGGGGCCGCACCGTGCAGGCTGGCTGCCCCGCCGCTGGAGATTGGGCAGAAGCGGCGCTGAACGGAGCTGAGGCGGAGGGCCTACGAAAACAGCCGACCAGCAAAACGGCCAGGGTGCCGCCGAGAAAGCCCAGCAGGTTTCGCCGCTTTAGGCTGACTCTAGGGGCCGGTGCAGATACATATTGTTTTGGCATGGGGTGAGGGGCATTGTTATATCGACAGCTTTCATTCAGCCAAATCAAGATGACCGTTCACGCTTAGATCAAATTACAGGTTTGTTATAGAGCAGAAGGACTAATCCCTGCTTGGCTGACAAAACTTGTTGCTTGATTTCTGGAAGCCCTCACCCGAGGGGCTACTGTGTACACATAAGTCCTAAAACCCTTGCTGTCAGGGCTTTTCCCTCATCCCCCAACCCCTTCTCTCAGGGCGGGAGAAGGGGGGCCGGAAACAGCCGGAAACAGCCCGAAATGCTTGTCTTGCCTCCCCCTCTCCCATTTTTGGGAGAGGGGGACTGAGGGGGTGAGGGCCGAGATGTGTGTACACAGCAGCCCGAGGGGAGAGGGAACCGGAGGGGCGGATCGGCTCTTCTCCCAGAGGGCTAGGGGTTGGGGTGAGGGCCATAAACTTTTGTCGGTCAACCACCCAAAACCTCAATCGGTCATAAGCTCGGCGTCGTTGACGTGGCCCGCCCCATCGAGCTTAATCACCAGCCATTCGTAGTCAATACTGATGAAGCTACGCTCTGGCCCCAGCATGTAGACCATGTCGTAGCCTACAAAGCCGTTTTGCGGGTCTGGTGGGCCGAGCAGCTCAATCACACCAGCTTGGGGTCTGCCCAGTAGAAGGTATTTCGCCAGCAGATCATCCACCATGCAGAGACGAACATAGGTTGGATCGGTGCTGAGCTTTGGATCGTTCCACTGGGTGGGGTTGAACTGGGTGTAGCCACGGCAGTGCTGCCACTGCTTCCAGTTGGTTTGGGCCAGTAGACCGCCCACTACCACAAACGGGAAGCTCGTTACCAAGACGCCTCCAACCGCTAAGGCGATCAGCAGGCGGCGCTTTGATTTTGAGTTTTTGGCGGCGGGCGGCATCGTGAATTGGGGCGAAGATCGCAGGTCTATGGAAACATGCTACCCACGGTCAGCCAAAAATCCCAGGTTGGGCCTCAGCCTTGGGGGCGATGGTCAAAGACCGGCCTCCTAGGGCGATCGCACCTCAATCTACACGTAGCGCCGCACCATCTGCTCTAGCTTATGAACCATCTGCTGAAGCCGCTGGTTTTCTTGGCGCAGGGCATTATTTTCGGCCTGGAGGCGTTGATTTTCTTGTCTTAGGGCCTGGTTGTCTGGGTGTAGCTGCTCTGGAAGTGAGGCGTACATGGTGGGTGACAGAGAATTGTCCATGAGGTCTGAGGGCGGCCAGTTGCAGGGATGACCTACCTAAAGGGGGTTGCGCTATATCTCTATTCTGGCCTGGCCCCAGGTCAGAGCCGGAAACCGTAATCAAGCGCAATAGCTCCTGCCCAGCGTCCCGATGGCGGGCTCAATTATGCAGTTAAATGGGGGATGGTTCTGGATGCCAACGGTGGCTCCGCTGCTATTCACCCCCTGTGAGGCCCTGTGTCAGACGCCAAACCTTCCCGTTCGTTGGCCAATATTGCGGGCATTGTGGCGATCGCCACCATCCTCAGCAAGTTTGTGGGGCTGTTTCGTCAGCAGGCGATCGGGGCGGCCTTTGCGGTGGGGTCGGTGGCCGATGCCTACAGTTTTGCCTACATCATCCCCGGCTTCTTGCTGATTTTGCTGGGGGGCATCAACGGGCCGTTTCACAGTGCGATCGTCAGCGTGGTGGCGCGGCAGCAAGACCGCAAAGATACCGCTGCCCTCATCGAAGCCGTCAATACGCTGGTGGGGCTGATGTTGATTGGCCTCTCGCTGCTGCTGATTGTGCTGGCCGGGCCGATCATCAATACCATTGCCCCTGGTCTGGCCCTAAACGACCCCGTGGCAAGGGATATGGCGGTATTGCAGCTCCGCATTATGGCACCTATGGCCGTGCTGGCAGGGCTGATTGGCACAGGCTTTGGGGCTCTGAATGCCGATAACCAGTTTTGGCTGCCGTCGATTAGCCCGATTTTTTCGAGCGGGGCGGTGCTGGTGGGGCTGGGGCTGCTCTATGGGGCGATCGGCAGCGAGGTGACCAGCCCTGAGTTTTTTATGGTGGGTAGTGCGGTACTGGCTGGCAGCACGCTGGGCGGGGCGGTCTTGCAGTGGCTGGTGCAGCTGCCAGCCCTGTGGAAGTCTGGCCTGGGGCGACCGCGGCTGCGCTTTGACTGGTCGATGCCCGAGGTGCAAGAGGTAATGCAGGTGCTGCTGCCCGCTACGCTGTCGTCGGGGATGCTGCAAATCAACCTGTTTACCAACCTCTTTTTTGCCTCGTTTATTCCCGGTACGGCGGCGGCGCTGAGCTATGCAAACCTGCTCGTGCAAACGCCGCTAGGCATTATCTCCAACGTGATTTTGGTGCCGTTTTTGCCCATGTTTGCCCGCCTGGCCGACCCCGCAGACTGGCCCGAACTCAAGCTTCGCATTCGCCAAAGCCTGCTGTTTACGGCGTTGACTATGCTGCCCCTGGGGGCGATGTTTGTGGTGCTGGCCTTGCCCATGGTGCGGGTGATCTACGAACGGGGTGCCTTTGACCAGGAGGCGTCAAACCTGGTGACCTCGCTCTTGATGGTCTACGGCATTGGCATGTTTGTGTACCTGGCTCGCGATGTGCTGGTGCGGGTGTTTTACGCCCTGGGCGATGGACAGACGCCCTTTCGCATTAGCCTGATCAACATTGGGCTGAATGTGGTGATGGCGTTTTGGTTCATTCGCTGGCTGGGGGCACCGGGGCTAGTGCTGGCTACCGTGGGGGTGAATGTGTTTTCGACCCTGGCGCTGACGGTAATTTTGCATCGGCGGCTGCGGGGGCTGCCGTTGGGAGAATGGGGGGGCGCGATCGCCCTGCTCACCCTGCTCAGCTTCATTGCTGGCACCGCCGCCTGGGGCACCCTTCGAGGGCTCGAAATCTGGCTTGGCACCCAAGGCATTGGCGTGCTGCTGCTGCAACTGCTTATTCCCGGCGGGGTAGGGCTGCTGATCTTCATAGTTGGCGCATTCCTACTGCCCATACCCGAGACGAAGCAGCTCGCCGCGCGGATTCGCGAGCGGGTGAGGCGGTAAGGGGGGTGAAGAAGTTCTAAATTTTGAGTTTTGAATTACGTCTTGAAGCAGCAACTCAAAATTCAAAACTAAACATCCAAAACTTTCTCCCCCACCTTCCCCATCTCCCTACCCGCTATCCTAAAAAGGCAATCCCCAGAGAAGCCCTATGACAACGGCAGCACCCGTCGATCGCGAGGCCGCGCTACAGGAGATTCTCGCTGGGCTGCGCCGGGGGCAGCAGGCGCTAGCTGACTGGGAAGGCGGTCGGTTAGCGGTGTCAGCAGTGCCGGGCTCGGGCAAGTCTACGGGTATGGCGGCGGCGGCGGCGATCGCGATCGCTCGCCACCAGCTCCATTTGAACCGCCAGCTGGTGCTGGTTACCTTTACGCGATCGGCGGCGGCGAACCTCAAGGCTAAGGTGCGCGGCCACCTGAAGCAATTGGGACTTCCCCAGACCAGTTTCACGGTCTCTACTCTCCACGGGTTGGCCCTCACCATCGCCACCCGTAATCCTGAACTCTCCAACCTCAACCTAGATACGCTGACGCTGGTTTCACCCTCCCAAAACAACCGCATTCTGCGGGCCTGCGTGGAGCAGTGGATTGTGGCCAACCCCGACCTCTACTCCCACTTGATCGAAGGGCGGCAGTTTGATGGCGAAGAAACCGAGCAGCTCAGGCGGCAGTCGGTACTGCGCACCGAGGTACTGCCCAGCCTGGCCCACACCGTGATTCGCGAAGCTAAAAGCTCAGGGCTGATGCCCGCCGCCCTGCTAGATCTGGCTCAAAACGTCAACCACTTCTTGCCGGGAGATGTAGAAGACTACGATGTGCTCACCATTGCGGCGGGTCTGTACGATCGCTACCAAACCCTGCTCTCGCAACGGGGCTGGATTGACTACGACGACATGATCTTGGGTGCCCTGCGCACCCTGGATGACCCCGACAGCCGCCGCTTTTGGCAGGGGCGTACCTTCGCTGTATTTGAAGACGAAGCGCAGGATTCGTCACCGTTGCAGACCCGGTTGTTGACCCTGCTGGCAGGCGATCCAGATAATCCCAATGGGGAGCCTAACCTGGTGCGGGTGGGTGATCCGAATCAGGCGATCAACTCGACGTTTACTCCGGCAGACCCGGTTTTCTTCAACCAGTTCTGTGACGACTGCCGCCTCCAGGGCCGCCTGGTGACGATGGATCAGGCGGGGCGCAGCAGTGGCATCATCATGGCTGCCGCCAACCGCATGCTGGCCTGGGTCAACCAGGCTCAGGTGGCTGGGCCAGAGACCCCCTTTCGCGACCAGGCGATCGCCCCCGTAGACCCCGATGATCCCCAGCTAGGAGCAAATCCAGCCCCCTTAGGAGCCGGTGTAGAAATCCTCTCGCCGCCGACCACGCTGAATACCATCAAGCTGATTGCTCAGCGAGTGAAGGATCTCTACACCGAGAACCCCGATACCAGCTTTGCCATTCTCGTTCGGGAGGGTCGGCAGGGCCAGTTTATCGGCAACCTGCTGCGCGATCCTGACCTGGTGGGGGGTGTCGATCTGCCCGCTATGGGGCTGAAGTTCTACGACGTAGGCGAGCAAGACCGACAGACCAAAGTGCCTGAAGAAATGCTCACCCTGCTGCAATTCATTGAGCGTCCTCACTCCGCCGATCGCCTCAAGGGGGCGCTGCGGGTGCTGGTCGATCGCCAGCGCATTCCTACCCAAGACCTCAACGCCCTGGCCCAGGCCCCCGAGCAGTTTCTCTACCCCGGCCCGCTGGATGCGCCGCCCGACACAGAGGCGGCGCGGACGGCGCGGCGGTACTGTGCAGGGCTGCTGCGATCGCGCCTCGAACTGCCCCCTTACAGCCTGTTTTCCTTCATTGGGCTCACCCTGGGCTACAACCAGAGCGAGCTGGCCACCGTCGATAAGCTCGCCGCCCGCGTCAGCCAGCAAATCCGCAATGACGACACCCTGGCGGCGGCGATCGCAGTCCTCCAAGACATTGTTGGCTCCGAGCGCTTTACCGCCGTCGATACCGAAGACACCGACGATCTCTACACCCGCCCTGGCCAACTCACCCTCATCACCATGCACAAGGCCAAAGGGCTCGATTGGGATGTCGTGTTTCTGCCCTTTCTCCACGACAAAACCATCCCCGGCACCCTGTGGGTACCGCCCCAGGGAGAGTTCCTAGGCGACTTTACCCTAGCAGAGGTGGCCCGAGCGCAGATCCGTACCCACGCTCACGCCGGTTTTGCTCCAGGGCAAGGCGAAATTCCCGACATTATCGCTGCCTGGGAGCAGGCCAAGCACCTCAAAGCCGCCGAAGAGTATCGGCTGCTCTACGTCGCCATGACCCGTGCCAAGCGCCTGCTGTGGATGTCTGCGGCCCAGCAGGCCCCCTTTACCTGGAGCAAGCCAGAGAATGTGCAGGCGACAAACCCCTGCCCGGTGCTGCCAGTGCTAAGGGAGTGGATGGGTAAAGGGTAAGGGGGTGGGATGGGTAGGGGCAGACCTGTGTGTCTGCCCTCGGCATCGGGCGATCGCAAAACCTCACTAGGGGTGAATTACAAACCCCCGCCAAAATTCAAAATCGCAAATCTAAAACCGCTAGTCTATCCGCTCAATCTGCCAAAGAATTTGGTTGCCCTCACGTCGCACCCGCGACACTGACCAGTTGCGCCAGGCCCAAAATTCGCCTCGGCTAGTCACGGCGCTGGCGTTCACATCCATCAAATCGGCCAGTTCTGAACTGGTGATCAGATAGCCCTGTTTGGCGATTTCGTCGGCAATTTGCAGGGTTTCTAGAACGTTGCGGAGGTTGTCAACCCTAACCTCACGGGGTAAAGAATCAAAGTTTTCACTAATCGGAGAAGTTCCAGAGTCTGCCATGATGCATGATGCCGTCCAAAGCTAAAAATCAAGCTAAATTCTACCCTCTGGCTCTGGGCTTAAGAGTAACCCAGCCCATAAATCATCTATGCTTTGCATTAAGAAAACTTATGATTGATGTAGACGCCCCTTCTTCTATGCCGAAGAAGACGGATTTTTAGTTCCTCAACAAAGACCAATTTTCTGCGCTTTAAAGTGATTCAAAGCGCACCTCAGGGGATCAGTTACTACTGCCAGCGATAGGTCGAAGGATGATATTCATCCCCAATCAGCCGACCCTATGCCTCAATTCAAGGCTTCAAGCCACTGCAACGCTTCTAGATATGGGTCAGATGATCGCGATCGCTAGCCCGACGATGGCAAAGCTGTCCGCCAGTGAGTCTAGCAGCAGGTTGCGCCACCCCAGCGTCAGCCAGACAACAGCAACCAAAATAGTGGGCGGGTCAAACAGGGTATTCATTCAGGCAATGCAAGCGAAGCATGGCTGCGCTGCCCATTCCCACCGCTGCTGTACAGCCCCTGATGGCATGAGTTTGCGGTAATCCCAGTTTCATGCACTAAATTATCTATAGGGAGAATATTTTGGGATGTCACTTCCCAGGCTGAACTGCCGGGGTCTATGCCCTGGTCGCTCAGACTTTCTCTGTTCTTCTCACTAAGGTATCTCCATGGCCAGTAAAGACCAAATCAAGCAGCACATTGCCCTCACTAGCAAGATCAACTTCGCTGGCGTCACCCCCGCCAAGAGCGAAGACCCCCGTAAGGTGCGCATCATGCAACACCTGAAGAAGAGCCTGGGCTAAAAACCGTGGGGAGTAGGGGGTGAGGGGTGGATGGGTTCGGGCAGTTAAGCTTAGTCATAAACTCCTTACCCCCTACTCCCTACCCTCCTACTCCCTCACTTCCTACAAATACCCTGCCGGATTCACCGGATTCCCATTCTGCCGCACCTCAAAGTGCAGGTGAGGGCCGGTGGAGAGGCCAGTGGAGCCGACAGCAGCAATGGGTTGTCCCTGCTGTACGGCCTGCCCTTCGCTCACCAGCAAGCGGCTGGCGTGGGCGTAGAGGGTGCTAAGCCCGCCGCCGTGGTCAACAATAACGGCCTGCCCATAACCGCCATACCAGCCCGAGAAAATCACCCGGCCCGAGTCAGCGGCGCGAATGGCGCTGCCGTAGCTAGCGGCAAAGTCTACTCCGGCGTGGAATCGACCGTAGCCAAGAATGGGGTGCACCCGATTGCCAAACCCGCTTGAAATATTGGCGTTGGCCGGGAACACAAACCGCCCAGTGCCGCGAATTACCCCCGTGCTGGCGGCAATTTTCTGCCGTATCAGCCCGCCAATTTGCTCAGACTCGCGGGCTAGCTGAGATTCTGCCGCCTCCAAAGCCCCCCGTCGATCTTGCAAACGCGAGATCAGCTGCTTCTCTTCGCTGGCTTCGGCCTCATACTGTTGCTTTTGCGAGAGCAACTGCTGACGCAGCAGGGCGACCTGGTTGCGCTTTTCTTCGACGGCGGCCTTTTGCTTTTGAATGGCTTCGGCCTGGGCCTTGAGATCGGCTAGCACCTGGCGATCGGAGGCATACACCCGCTTGAGCTGGTACTGGCGGTCTAAGAATTCATTGAAATTTTGGCTTTGCAGCAGCACGGCCCAGCCTTCGCTGCCCTGCTGCCGCTGGAGATACTGAAGCCGGGCCACGGTGCCGGTGCGCACATTTTCGTAGTCGGCTTCGGCCTTGGCCAGCTTGGCTTCAAAGTCTTTGAGCTCTTTCTCGGCCTGATTGAGGCGAAACTCGGTTTCGCTAATTTGGTTGGCGGTGTAGACAATGCTGTTCTCCAGACCCTCAAGGTTAGATTCTGAGGTGGCCTGGCGATTTTGCAGCTCGGTTTGCTGCTGTTGCAGTTCGTCGCGCTGCTGTTCGAGGGTCTTTTGCTTATTTTGCAGGTCTTGAATGGACTGGGCCATCAGCTCAGGGGGGGCTGCCTGGGCGCTGGGAACCGCCGTAAGCGCCAGCCAGCTAACCACTACCAGGGCTAACACCAGGCTCAGCCAGCGCCTCCAGGCCACGGCGCTAGGCCGCTGGGTCGGTACCGAAGAAAACGGATGAGTTCGCAGCATGGTCACAGGCAGTACCTGGAGTGGGAATCTGGAGTTTAGCCTTTAAGTGTGAGCGCGATTCCGGGACGGATGGCTAAGCCAATCGCAACTACCCCAAAGCCAAAAATAGCTGCACCAGCCAGCCGATTTAACCACTTAAGGCGCGATGGTGTCAGCTTTTGGCTAAAAAGCGTTACACCCCAGCTCAGGCATAGCCACCACAGGGCAGACCCCAAAAACACCCCCACAATGAGGGCTAGCGAGGCTCCCCACGACTGACTGGTGCCCACCAGGCCCAGCCCAGCAAAAATCGCAATGAATGAAAGAATAGTGGCCGGGTTCGTCAGCGTCAAGAACAGCGTTGAGACATAGGCCCCCCAAAGCCCTCGACTGGAGATTTTTGCTGCCTCGGTGGCGGGGTCGGTTCGCAGGGTGGTGATGCCTAAATAACAGAGAAACATGCCCCCAATTAACTGCATGGTCTGCGTATGGCTGACCAGCAGATCGGCCACGGCGGTGAGGCCAAACCCGGCGATGCTGCCATAGATGCCGTCAGCGGTGGCGGCCCCCAGCCCTGTGGCCAGCCCCATGAGCTGGCCCTGGGTGAGCGACCTGCGAATGCAGAGCAACCCAATGGGGCCAACGGGGACTGCGATCGCTAGCCCTAGCCCCATGCCCTTTAGCAATGTCCAGCCTTCCATTGTTTAGGACTCCTTGAGATGACCTAGCGGCGGGGTCTGGGTCTCTTTCACCGTGGACAGCACAATTAGCGTGCGGGTTTTGACGACGCCTGCGATCGCCTTAATCCGGTGAGTAATTAACGCCTCCAGGGCGCGGGTGTGGCAGCAGCGCACCTTTAGCAGGTAGTCATCGTCGCCGGTCACGTGGTGGCATTCCAAAATTTCGGCGGTGGCCTGCACCTCGGCTAAAAAGCCCTCGCGGTGGTGAGGTTGGTCGAGGGTAACGGCAATAAACGCAGTCAGAGTTAGCCCCAGAGCTTCGGCATCGAGCTGGGCGCTGTAGCCCGTGATCAGGCCGCGCTCTTCGAGGCGTTTGACGCGATCGGCCGCTGCCGGAGCCGACAGCCCCAACTGGCTCGCCAGCTCGGCCCAGGTCATGCGCCCCCGCTGGCAGAGGAGGGTCAGAGTTTTTATATCAAGGTTGTCAAGCTCCATGGCCTTATTTTAATAGGTGAATGTGAATATTAAGGCTATAAATAAGATTTCAGGGCTCAGGCTTGCCAGAGTTCCCTGACATAACTTTTGGTGTCGGGATGCCGATACCCTATGCCCTTCGGTAGAGAAAATATGGCACCTTAGGGATGGCGCTACTTTAGTTGGGAGATAGTGATGGTTTCTAGCATTCGCGGGTTCTTGCAGCCCATTGCCGACTTTTTTGCCGGGTTTGGCACCCCCGAGCCGATTGTGCACTGGGGCCACCCCGCCATGATGGGCATCGTAGTTTTTGTGATGGGTAGCTTTACGGCCTATATGGGCTGGAAGGGCCGCATCGGCGATGATGATGCCGAGAAGAAAGCCGAAAACCGCCACACCCACAAGCGCCTGGCCCTGTGGATGTTTACCTTTATTAGCCTGGGCTATACCGGCGGGGTGCTGTCGCTGGTGATGCAAGAGAAAGAAATCTTCCAAAGCCCCCACTTTTGGACGGGTGGCCTGGTGATCGCACTGCTAGCCATCAACGGGGCGATTTCGTTCACTAAGTTTGGCGGCGGCAAAGATTCTCTGCGCACCGCCCACGCCTACCTGGGCAGTTTTGCCCTAGCCGTGATGTTTGTCCATGCCTTTTTGGGTCTGCGCCTGGGCCTGTCGATTTAGGCCGAGTCTCCCCTGGCTTAAGATTGTAAAAAGCCCTGGAGGATCCTTTCTTCAGGGCTTTTTGCTCTTCCCATGAGGCTTTAAAGGAATGATTTCAGCGGTTTGAAGGTCTCTATGGGGATAGAGCAGGTAAGCTGCTTTACCAGGCGCTTGCCCGACGTGACAAAGCCGGGCGAAACGCTGTGGATCTACTCGGCGGGCGCCAGCACAAACTCAGGGAACAGCTCGGTGGTGCAGCTCGAATCTGGGGTGCGATCGGGATCATTCACAAAGGCCACGCCGATGTCTTTGGCGCACTGGGAGGCGACGATCGCCCCGTGGCCCGTACTCGAAAACTCCACAAAGGTGCCGTTGCGCAGCCCTTCCATCACGCCGATGCCCATTTCGGTGTTGGTTTGCACGTCGTAGCGGCCTTGCAGCACCAGGGTGGGAATGGTGCTGTTGATGGGGGCGTGTTCGCTGGCGGGGGCCGCCTCTACGGGCCAGAAGGAACAGAGGTTATAGGCTTGCTGGGCGGCATTTACCCGACCCGACCCGAGCTGGGGCAACAGCATGGTCTCGTAGTTGGCCTCGGTTTGGGCCGGGTCGCTAAAGGGCACTAGTTCGCGGCAGTCTAAACTGCGAAACATGCCCGTGGTGATGCCGGCATCGACCCCGGAGAAGGAGTCGGTGAGGGCCGAGACCACGTCCACATGGCGAACTTCCACCCCAGACATGGCCTGGACGGCCTTGGACAGGGTGGCGGCGGTGTCGCTCTCGAATTCTTCCGCCACAAAGGCGATCAGGGTTTCCCGGTTGCGGGGCGTCTCGGTGTAGCCCACCCCCAGGAAGTTGACCAACAGCAGCACCCCCTCCGATTCGGGCAGGGTGTTGGCAACAGCCTGGATCTGCTGTACCCAACGACTGGCGGGGCGGCTGGTTCCGGCGGCGGTCGCCCTGGCCCGCAGAATATCTTCGGCCTTGGCCTCAAAATCGCGCGCTTGTAGGCGGTAGGTCTCTGGCGAAGCTTCAAAGGTCTGTGAGTTGGCTTCGCTGCTAGACAGCGCCCCGGTAATCACCCCGGCAAAGGTGGTGGTGATACCCTGCTCCAGCTCTTGGACAATCAGCGGCACGTAGGGGGCTATCTGGCCAGGGTAGTTGTTCATCAGTGTGATCAGCGTGGCAAACTCGGCGGCGGAGACGCGCTCAATGGGGGTGGCTAGTGGCCTCAGGGGGGTGATTGGTTCGGCCAGGGGTAGGGGAGCTTGATCGAGCTGGTTGAGTAGGGCGACGGTGCGCTCCGTCAGGTTGGGGTAGGCAGCCCCGCAGGTGGCATCGGCCTCGCAATCTTCCACCAGGTTGAGGAAGCTGACCTCTATGTCGCGGACAATCGCTTCATACTTGTTGGCCTGCACAGGCACGGTGGAGTCGAGCACTGCGCTGCGTACCCGGTCGGGGTGGTTGGCCATAATCCGCTGGGCCAGGTAGGTGCCGTAGGAAATGCCGTAGAGGTTGAACGGGCCGTAGCCCAGGGCGGCGGTCAGATTCACCACATCCTGGGCGCTGTTGGGGGTGTTGTAGTTGCTGAGGTCGTTGCCGTGGTTTTCTAAAATGCGGGCACAGAGAGGCTTTGTTGCATGAATGAGGGTGTTACGGACGGGATCATGGCATAAGGTTAAGTACCACCGAAAACCTGATGCCGATGCAGTATCGAGTCCGTAACTGGTCTGAGTATAACGCTGGACTCAAGCAGCGCGGAAGTCTCACGATTTGGTTGAGCGAGGAGGCTCTCAAGCAGTGGTTGGTGACTACGCCTACGGGACGGCGAGGGGCCTCTCAGACCTACAGTGATGAGGCGATTGCAACGATGGCGACCCTTAAAAGTCTCTTCCATCTGGCCAGCCGTCAAGCCCAGGGCTTTGTCGAGTCGCTGTTTGCGCTGATGGACATCCAGTTGCCGGTGCCTGACCACAGTACGGTATCGCGACGGTTAGGGGCGTTGTCGGTGGCCATGCCGGTTCAGCCTGCCACGGGGGCTCGTCATATCGTGGTCGATTCCACCGGCATCAAAGTCTAAGGGGAAGGGGAATGGAAAGCCCGGCAGCATGGCGTGAGCAAGCGGCGAACTTGGCGCAAGCTTCATCTTGGCGTCGATGAGGCGACCGGTGAGATTGGGGTCGCTGAGGTCACCACCAATGACTATCACGACAGCGAGATTCTCCCCAGTTTGCTGGATGGCATCGGTGGTGAGATTGCCCAAGTCTCCGGCGATGGGGCCTACGACACGTTTGCTTGCAATGAGGCCATTGCCCAGCGGAGCGCTGTGGCGACGATTCCCCCGCGACACGATGCCCAGCCCTGTCGGCCCCAGGAGGCGACCCCGACCCACCCGAGAGACCAAATCTTGCAACGCATTGACCACGTTGGCCGTTCAGCTTGGAAGCAAGAGAGTGGCTATCACCGTCGCTCGCTCGCTGAAACCACGATGTTTCGGCTCAAGGTCACCTTTGGGGGGCAGGTGCGTTCTCGAACCTTTGACAATCAGGCCGTCGAACTCTTCTTGCAATGTGCAGCGCTTAATCGCATGATTCAACTGACCAAGCCCGAGAGCTATCCGGTTGAGGCTTAGTTCACTGGCCTTATCGAGGAACTGCTGACGCTTCACCTAATTCATGCAACAAAGCCGTTTCTTGAAAGGAATAAACACGTAAAGACATTGACCCAGGATCACTTTATCTGGTGCTTGCACCTCCGTAGGCAGGGCTGTGACAGAACCCCATAAAATATTGCGATCGGCAAACAAAAATTGCCCTGCTATCCATTCGTGGATAGCAGGGCAATGAGTAGTTGATGGCTTCAGCAGCTAGCTAACTAATGCGCTTACTGGCCACTTTGGGCTAGGGCCTCTGCCGGGGGCCGCACCACGCGATGGGCCAAACCCAGTTTTTCTAACACTAGGATGGCGTACCAGGTGGCGTCGATTTCCCACCAGCGCCAGCCTGCGGGGGCCACGTTGGGGAAGGCGTGGTGGTTATTGTGCCAGCCCTCGCCGTAGGTGAGCAGCGCCGTCCACCACAAATTGCCCGAGTTATCGTCGATATGAAAGCGGCGCTTGCCCCACATGTGAGTTGCCGAGTTGATCAGCCAGGTCGAGTGCCACAGCAGCACAATTCTGAGGAACCCACCGCAGATCACAAACGACCAGCCGCCAAGGGCAAAGAGGGCGATCGCAACCGGCACTTGCAGCAGCAGAAAGTTGCGATCGAGCCAGCGATAGTAGGGGTCGCGGGCAATATCCGGGGCGTAGCGACGGTAGATTTGGCCGTTAAAGACGGCCGGGTTGCGGTACACCATCCACAGCATGTGGCTCCACCAAAACCCGCGACTGGCGGCGTAGGGGTCTTTTTCGGCATCTTCGGTGTAGAGGTGGTGCTGGCGGTGCCCCGCCACCCAAAAGATTGGCCCCCCCTGGAGCGCCATGGCGCCAATGGTGGCGATTATGTACTCTAACCAGCGGGGCACCTGCAAACTGCGGTGGGTCAGCAGTCGGTGATACCCCAGGCAAATGCCAATGCTGCCAAACAGCCAGTGCAGCGCCACCATCACCCCCAGGGCCGACCACGAAAAGAACCAGGGGGCCAGTAGGGCCACGCCGTGAATGGCGGCCAAAAAGCCTACCAATGTCCAATCCAGGTCTTTAATTCCCCGTTTTTCCGGGGCTTGTTTCAGTATTGTTGTCATAGCGCGTCCTTTTTTCTTATAGGGTTAAAACCCTGGATCGCCCTAACAGGCGATCCAGGGGAAGTCCTTGCCCGACTCCTTTGCACCCCTAAGGGACTGGCTGGAGTCTTTTGCAAGTGTCGCTTGCAAATTAACCTTAGCAAACTTCTCTGATAAAATGCAAGTGTTGCTTTCTTTTTGCCATGGCAGCTCAGCGACAATCAGCTCGGCAGCGTCTTGTAGATGCGGCATTTCATCTGTTTTCTAGCCAGGGAGTGGGCACCACTACTACACGACAGGTGGCCGACCTGGCCGGAGTGAATGAGGTCACGCTGTTTCGCCAGTTCGGTAGCAAGCATGGCTTGCTTGCAGCGGTGATGACGGAAGCTGAGGTGTTGACTGGCCCAGGGCAAGGCTTTGATTTAGAGGCCTTAGCTCAAGCCCCAGCCGATCAGGCTCTGAGGGAGTTTCTGAGCCAGTGCCTAGCCACCCTCGATCGGCTCTCAGAACTGGTGCGATCAGTGATTGGCGAGGGGGGGCAGTTCTCCGCAGACAATAGCCAAGCCATAGGGCGCGGTCTGCAAACCATTCGCGACTTCATGGCTGAGTACCTGGAGGCGCATCTGCCCCCTGGGGAGGCCGCTGGCCTGCCCCCTGAGGAGGTGGCGGGGTTGGTGATGGCGCTGCTGCTTGGCTATGCTGCCATCGACGGCACGACCGATGGAGCCAGTGAGGGCAACGTAGGATTTCACGGTCTGTGGCCCAGCCGGAGCGCGTTTATCGACAGTGTGGTGAGCTGGCTTCTCAGCCTGCGATCTCAAAACGTTGGAGGCGATCTTGCCCCAGATCAGCCCGGCCTTCCTCCCCTCAATACAGGCACCTGGATCGATCTACCCGCTCCAGTGGTGCACGAGATTATGCAGGCGGCCCGCAAGGCTGGCAATCAGACTCATGCTCTGGTCTATGTGCTGCTGGGAGCGGGCGTGGCCGCCGCCGAGGTGCCGCTCTTAACGCGTGCCAGTGCGCTTTACGATAACAGCCAGCACATTTTGCTGGTGGGCTCTCAGCAGCGCCAGGTGCCCCTGAACCAGTGGATTATGGGCAAGCGCTACGGTACCTACACCAAAAACCCGCTCACCCGCTGGCTCAAAAGCCGCAGCGATGCCTCACCCGCCATGTTTTTGGGGCCAGACGACCAGCAGATCACTCCCCTGAGGGTGCGGCAGCTGTGGAATGAGGTCACAACCGGCATCATGCCACCCATCAGCGAACCGTTTGGGGTTGAGCAGGCCCGCGCCACGTGGTGCGTAGAGATGCTGCTGAGGGGGTTAACCCGTCAAGAACTGAGCCTGCTGAGCGGACTCTCGGTGGAGCAGCTCGACCCACTAGTGCAAAAGGCCCAGGCGCGATCGGCTTTGATTCAGGCCCTGCGGCTCGATCAGCAGCCTGGTTCAGCGCCAGCCAACCTCGATAAGCCTGTTGATAGCAGCGCTGGGCTTAAAGACTAGCGCTGTGGCAAAAGAGCGAAAACAGAAGAGCAAAACATAAAAGTAAGCGTCCCCAATTCTACGCTGGCTGAGCGAAGTCGTTCGTGGATCGTCTCCTGGAGGGCGAAAGCCAAAAACGAGATGTCTCCTTCGACTCCGCTCAAGGGACGGTTGCCAATGAAAAAATGCCGGATAGGTTTAACTCCTGGTAGCTTGGGCTGTTCTGACTCAAACTTCACCTGCTCAATGCCGTGTGATCTAGATGACGCCAGGCGTTACTTAGTCGAATACCGTGGGGAACGCAGGATGGTAGAGATTTCCGTCATGATTTTGCCCCTGCCATAAGGGAAAGCCGCACATCTTTGAGTATGAAATAGCACGAAGTAGGTCTGTAGTTACGGAGGTGATAATTTGTCGCTACAGGCAGTTAAGCAACTATGGCATTTCCGCAAAGTTTGTCAGCGTTTTCCTCAATGAATCAGCTGTTAGAGGCCATTGAAAGTCTTTTTGCGGCTGAGTTAGAGCGCACGGGTTCACCGTGGGTAAGTAGCCACCAGCTAGGGGAATTATTTTTGGCGGCCTATGGATTGGATCTGGAGAGGCTAATTGAGCAGCGAGGCTATGGCAAAGACCTGAGGTATTTTTTGACGACCACCAGAAGATTCTCGATCTATAGCCATCAGCCGCCCCAAAAATATTATTTCGCTCCGCTCAAGCTGGTTATGCCGGGCGTTTTGAAAAGTGGTCGGCCTGCGCCAAAGCTGCGCCGTTGAGGAAAATTTGTTTTGCCAGAGAGCTTTCCTGATTATTGACAATCGGCGTGGAACTGCATGAACGCTGCCGCTGAGAGCGGTGGTGAAAAGTACCAGCCCTGGCCCTTGGTAATGCCGATTTCGCGCAGTATATTGACCTGGGCCTCGTGTTCAATGCCCTCGACGATGACGTCAATGGTGCTTGCACGGACTAGGGCCGCTAGCCCGTCGAGATGGAGAGAGTTGCGATCGCCAGATATCAAGCTATCGGCAAATGACTTGTCGAGCTTAAGCACATCTAGATTAATTTGCGAATAGAGGATTAATTTGGCAGCCGTGATGCCTGCATCGTCTAGGGCTACTCTGACCCGTTCAGACCGACAGTTGAGTTCGTCGATGCCCAGCTTGTCAGGCAGGCCGCGCTCGGTTAGCTCAAAGACGATTTTTTCTACGATGTCTACTAGATTGGCCTTGGTAACGGCGTACTCAATGCCACCCCGGCCCAGCAGTTCAGGGGGAATGTTGATATGCACCGAAACGTTGTCGGTGGTGCGCAGCCAGTCACCCAACTCGGCGGCTACCTGGTCGATGACCCAGTAGGTCAGCATGCCCGAGGCGGGGGTGTTTTCGATGTCTTCGATAAAGTCGTTGGGCATGCGCAGCTGACCCTCGTGGTGCCAGCGCACCAGCGCTTCTGCCCCCAGGCAGCGATTGTCGAGAAACGACACAGTGGGCAAGTATTCTAAAAAAAACTCACCGCTGGCCAGCCCACGGCGAATAATGGCCGGGTCAATCATGCAAAAGACACCCCGCTACCGTATCAAATGTTGCGGCCAATGCGGCTTAACCTACGCAAAACCAATCTAAGGCTAAACGCAAGTTGGCGTTTTGGCTAGCGATTTGCCGCGCTCATTAGCTCCACTGGTTATAGCAGGCTCATGGTGCAGAAGGAGGTGGAATCGTTCGTCGGGTTAGGGTTTGATAGGCAAAAGCAGGCTAACGATAGGAATGACGCTAGCAGCACGGATCATTCTTCCGTCATGAACTGCCCACCGTTCCTTCACCAGGGGCCGGGCGGTTCATCGGGCAAGTCTTTGCAAGCGACCTTGGTGTCGTAGCGGGTGAACCCGCGCGACTCGTAGTTTTTGTAGGCAAAGGGGCCATCCAGGCGACAGGTGTGTACCCATACGCGGCTGGTTCCCCTGACCCAGGCGCGCTGCACGCCCACCGTCAGCAGGTGACCGCCAATGCCCTGGCCAATAAACTGAGGCAGCAGGCCAAAATAGGCGATTTCTACATTGCCCTCGGGCTGCGCCTCTAGCTCAATGTAGCCCGCTGGGGTGTCTGCGACGTAGGCTACCCAAGTCTCGATCTGGGGCCGGTCGAGGTAGGTGAGCCAGCGATCGCGGCTCCAAGCGAGGCGATCGCACCAGTACCACGGCCCCCCCACGCTGCTGTAGAGAAAGCGGCTGAACTCCGGGCAGGGCACCCTGGCGTGGCGAATTTCTAGATCGGGGCGATCGCTGAGCCTGGGCCGCAGCTGGGCCGGGGCGAGCATTTCTAAATACCAGGTGGTGACTTCGACCGGCATCAGTAGAGCAAATCTCCCTTAAAGATGGTGATGGCCTGGCCGCTAAGCAGAATGCGATCGCCCTCTTCTTGCACCTTGACTACGCCGCCCCGCGCCGACGACTGGTGGGCGAGGAAGGTCGTTTTGCCCAGCTTTTCGCGCCAGTAGGGGCCGAGGCAGCAGTGGGCCGCCCCGGTGACGGGGTCTTCGTCAATGCCGAGGGCGGGGGCAAAAAACCGAGAGACAAAATCGTAGGGCGCGTCGCCCAGGCTGGTGACAGTCACGCCGTGGACGGGGAACTGCCCGAGGGCCGCAAAGTTGGGCCGCAGGTCGCGCACCGCCGCCGCCGATTCTAGCTCGACTAGATAGCCTAGGGAATTTTCAACGATGGCCTTGGGGGTTGTGCCGAGGGCGTTGGCTAAACCGTCGGGCTCAGCAATGGGGTGGGACGGGTTCGCCGGAAAGTTGAGCTCAATCCAATCGCCGAGGCGGCGGGCGGTGAGCACTCCGCTGCGGGTATGGAAGGTGGCGGGCTGCTCGTTGCTCAGATGGCCTTCGCTCCACAGCACGTGGCAGGTGGCCAGGGTGGCGTGGCCGCAGAGGTCAACCTCAACGGTGGGGGTAAACCAGCGCAGTCGGTAGCCGTCGGCCTCGGGGTAAAAAAAGGCGGTTTCTGAGAGGTTCATCTCCTGGGCCACCTGCTGCATCCAGCGATCGGGGGGGGCCTCGGGCAGGGCGCACACCGCTGCCGGGTTGCCGCCAAAGGCGGCGTCGGTAAAGGCATCAACCTGGGTCAGCGAAATGGTCATGGGACTCTACCCTCATCGTTAAAATAGTCAACTCATCGCAAAAGCCTGCCGAATTTGCTCGGCGGTCATAAAGCAGCGGTCGGCAGGAAAGACTTCAGCCATTTCTTTGGCCACCTCGGGTAGGGTAGCGGCTGACTTCCCTTGAAAACGCCCTAGGCCAGCATAGCTAACCAGCCCCAGATATTCACGGATAGCTAGCAGCGATCGCTCACGTTTGCCCACCTCGGCTGGCAGCGGCTCACTGTGGGGCACCACGGCAAACCCCAGCCCCTTAAAGGTGAGCCAGGCCCGCAGCATGTGGGGCGTATCGGTAATTAAAATAATCCGCTTTAACCCCCTGGTCCCTAGAGCGGCTGCGGCTGACTCGGCCTCTTGCTTAGTGGTTTCTACACAGACGGCGCTGAGCATTAGATTGGGCGAGAGATCGCGCTGATCGAGGGCTTTGAGCACGTCGCCCCCCTGGGAGCGCCCCATAATTAACAGATTTGGCGATCGCCCCTCGGCCACCATATCTAGAGCCGTATTGTAGCGATCGCCCTGAACACGACGGGTGCGGGCCAGCACCACAATGGCATCGGCCGACCCCCCGGTGTCTGGGGGCACAAAACTCGACAGCAGCGCCGTCGCCGGGATCGAAAACAGCGGCGACAGTACAAACAAATAGGTCATCAGTAACGTCAGACTCGCCAAAACCATGCGCCGCCGATACCTGGGTTTGGCGGCGATTAGCGCTACTGCGGCTACCACCAGCAAAGCCAGCGTGACTTTTGTAGGGCTAAAAAACCAGTAATACAGTTTCCAGGTGAGTTGTGGCCAGTATTGGCCAAACACACTCCGAAGTAGCTCTAGCATGGCGGCGTCCTGGGCAATGGGTAAAGCGGGTTCCCGAGAAAATTCTCAAATCCAGCCTACTCATCGGTGCGCTCAAGTCGGCACATATACTGCGTCGTCAAGCAAAGTTTATAGATCTATGTAGTCACCGCAAACCCTGGGCCAGCCTCCCTTCACCGGTTTAGTTCCCAATTTTGTGAGGAAGATAGCTAGGGCCATCTTCCCCACCAGAATCGATGAGGGAGTTCTGCCACTATTGGTAATAGCGTTGGTCAACCCACACCCGCAGCTCTTGCTCTGAGCTGAAGGTATGGCGCTGCTGAGTCACCGGGTCGTAGGCAACAAACAGGGTATTACCCCGGTGATTGCGCTTCACAGTCACACTGAGGTCTGTGGAGCCGCAGAGGTAGGTCAGCAGGGCGGTGCCCACAATGCTGAGGCGCTGCTTGGCCTCAGCCCAAACCCGCGCAATGGAGTAATCGGTTTGAACTGAGCGCTCAAGCGGCTCTGGAATGAGCTCTAGCTGAGCGTACAAACTATTGGGTTTCATGGAGCTGTCCTCTAATACAGGCGAAGGGCAACGGGAACAGCGCGAATCGATTCGGCCTAGGTAAAGTTTCTGCGATCTACCCCTATCGCAACAGAGGCAGTTAGCGTAAATTGTGTTGGTAACAGTTTGAGTTTTTGCAACTGTTCTGATCGATTCGCCCCAAAACTGTTCCCAGCCACCCCAAAATTTAACTCACTACAGCATCCTCGCTCGCCCTTCGCCATCTCCCCAAGCTCCTCATCGCCCCTACCCCTTAACCCCCTACCCTCTACCCTGCCACCCCCATGCCCCTCTCGCCCGTCACCCTCGCTCCCCACCAAGTTCTCTACGAACAGGTTGCCGATCGCCTGCACCGGCTGATTACCGACGGTACCCTGCAACCGGGCGATCGCCTGCCTTCGGTGCGCAAGCTGCGGGCACAGCTGTCGGTCAGCACCTCCACGGTGATGGAGGCATATCGCCTGCTCGAAGACCGGGGTCTGATCGTGGTGCGTCCCCAGTCGGGCTATTACGTCAAACAGACAACCCTGCAACTGCCCCAGGAACCGGCCCCTACTGCCCCACCCCGCCAGGCCACCGACATCGACATTTCCCTGGCCTTTGAGGTGATTAGCCTGATGCGCGAGCCAGGGTTGATTCAGCTGGGGGCCGCGCTGCCCGCCCTAGAACACCTGCCCCTGGCCCAGCTCAACCGCCTGATGGGTAAAATCTTGCGCGACAACACCCATGCGGCCCACTCCTACGGCACGCCCCTGGGCTGCCCCGAACTGCGGGCCGAGCTGGCCAAACGCATGCTGGATGCGGGCTGCTCGGTGCACCCCGACCAGATGGTGATCACCAATGGGGCCAACGAGGCGATCTATTTTTGCCTACAAGCGCTCACCCAGCCCGGCGACACCGTGGCGATCGAGTCGCCCACCTACTTTGCCATGCTAGAGGCGCTGAAATGTCTAGGGCTGAAGGCGCTTACCCTGCCCACCCACCCTCGGGACGGCCTCAGCCTGCCCCACCTCGAAGAAGCGCTGCAAACCGGCGAAGTCAAGGTGGTGCTGCTGGTGTCAAACTTCAGCAATCCCCTGGGCAGCTGTATGGATGACCGCAAGAAAAAGCGCCTGGTGGATCTGCTCAACCAGTACGACACGCCGCTGATTGAAGACGATGTTTACGGCGACCTCTGCTTTGAGGGGGCTCGCCCCAAGGCGATCAAAGCCTTTGACAGCGAAAACCGCGTGCTCTACTGTGCCTCGGTGAGTAAGACTTTGTCGCCGGGGCTGCGGGTGGGCTGGTGCACCGGGGGCCGCTACCACAGCGAAATTGCCCGCATGAAGTCCATTCTCAACCAAAATACGGCGATCGCCCCGCAGCTGACGGTAGCGGCCTTTTTGGCCAACGGCGGCTACGATCGCCACCTGCGCCACCTGCGCCGCGCCTACTCCGACCAAATGGCGCACATCCAGCAGGCGATTCGCGACTACTTTCCCGTCGAAACCTGCGTGACGCGCCCCACCGGAGGCCATGTGCTCTGGTTAGAGATGCCCGAGGGCTTTGACTCGATGCGTCTGTACCAGGAGGCGCTAGGCCAGGGCATTGCGATCGCCCCTGGCGTCATGTTCTCAGCCTCGGGCCAGTGCTACACCAACTGCTTTCGGCTGAATACGGCGGTGTCGTGGTCTGACCAGGTCGAGCAGGCCATGCAAACCCTGGGTCTGTTTGCCAAAAAGCAGCTGGCCGAAAATTTTCTGCGCGACGATAGGTAATGTCAGGGCGCTATCTAGCCGTTAACCCTGGGGTTTAGAACAGCCAAAGACAGTACTGCTAGCGTAGCGATGGCTAGTGCCGATCTATTGGGGCGATCGCTTCGGCGATTTGGGCTTGGGGGCAGGCAGCTCTAGCGAGGTTTGCCGAATCAGCTGGGCCATAAAGCTGCGATCGTCTAGCTCATCGCCAATCAAGAAGTAGGGCTTTGCGCTTTTATAGGGAGGTGCTTCTGTAACGCTGCCTAGGCAAGAACGGCCACTGGCGGTGGGTTTGACAAAGAACTGGTTATTGCAAATCAGGCCCACTATTTTGCCGTCGCAGTAGATGCCATATTCCCCAAACATTTTCTTGGCCGTGACCTCTCCTGCATCCCGAATCTGCTCACAGACAAACTCGACAAAGCTAGTGTCTGAAGCCATAGTTGATACCACAGATACTCTTGGAACGACGCCTGAGAAATAGAAGCACCGAACTTCACAATGTCTTTGGATTACTTGCTAAAAAGCTTCGCTTCCGGGTGAGACACATTGCTGTCGAGGTCAATTCTCAACAGGTAGAGAATGCGCCGCAGGGGAATGGTGACATGGGTGGATTTGTTGGTGAGATGGCGGCCTAAATCGTGAATGGCGCGCTCGATTAGGTAGTTGTTGAGCAGCACCTCTAACTCCTGCTGGGTTTGGGGCAAAAAGCTGTCTCGCACCGCCGTGGATAGATAGGCTTTAACAAAGGTGGTGCTCACCCAGCGATACCAAAACTCGGCCCACTGCGCCATGCGATCGCGCTGGTCGGGCTGGCCCATGCCGCTCTCAATTTCGTTGTCGAGGGCAACGTTGACGGCATAGTAAAACGATTGCAGCATGCCGGCTACGTCGCGCAGGGGCGATCGCTTCATGCGGCGCTCGCTCAAACTGCGGGCCGGGTCGCCTTCAAAATCAATGATGTAGAAGTCTTTGCCCGTATACAACACCTGTTCGAGGTGGTAGTCACCGTGGCAGCGCAGCCGCAGCGCCGTAATTTTGTGGTTTAAGACAAGCTGAAACCGCTTCAAACAGGCATCGTGCTGGCTTAAGACGACCGTTGCCAGCGATCGCGTCTCTGGCGGCAGCTGATTCAGTCGATTTTTGAGCAGCAGAAAGACCTGCCCGGTGAGGTTGCGGCTGTACTGGTAGATCGATCGCTGGTAGAGCGAAGTAAAGGGCTCAGGCATAAAGGCCGGGTTGTCGGCATCCACTGCGAGCGCCACGTGGAGTTCGGCGGTGCGCTGACCCAGCAGCTGCATATTGGCCAGATAGCTGTTGATCGCCTTGCAGGCCGGAATCTCAGACTCGACGGAGGGCAGCGGGCAGTAGGGCAGCGGGAAAAAGACCTCTTCCTCGACGACACTGGGGCTGATTGCCTCTAGATCCAGGGGCGACCCCACAGGCATGGGCGCTTCGGCAATATCCGACTGATCCATCACCACGAGGTCGAAGTAGTCGCGCAGGTGGTCGAGGGTGTAGTCCCAAGCGCTGCGGGTGTTGGAGATAAACTCTTGCAGCAGGCCGATGGTGATTGGCTCTGCCGAGGGCCGGTGGTAGGTCAGCGTTCCGGCGATCGAGGGAATGTTGGTGAAGTGCTGGTGCTGATCTAAGAAGCGGCGCATTTCTAGATCGGGGTGCTGCCCTTCTTCAACTTTCTGGAACAGTTTGAGCACCAGGCGGTTTTGAGCCGCGACGCTGCCCGTCTGGGCATAGGCGATGGAGGTGTTGTTGTGGGAGCCTTTCATCACCGTCGCTTCAAAGGGCAGCCCGTCGCCCCTGGGATCATCGCCCATCGAAGGGCTAGTTTCCCCTTTGCTCAGCTCGTCGAACAGTGCCGTGGTGGTGGCCACCAGTTTACCGGCGGCATTTTCGTACACCTGGTGCTGGGCCATACCCGCCAGCAGGGCGGCCAAGAATGATTTGTCGGCGATCGCATCAAACAGCACCGCCTCACCGCTGCCCTTGGGCAACCGCAGCCGGGCCACCACCGCCTGGGGCGACTCAGCCAGCAGCTGGAGCGCCTGTTCGCCCTCGGCCACTGCCAAAAACAGCACGTAGGTCTGGGGGCTGCCCTGAATGTAGTCCACGTGCAGCTCCAGCATTTGGGCGTGGCCGGTGCTGTAGGGCATAGCGATCGCCTCGACAATGCGGGCCGTCTGCACGGTGCGGGTGCGGCCGCCAAACCAGGGGTGGCTGGCCAGGTACTGGGGCAGCAGAGTCTCTAGGCTAAAGGTAAAGCTGCGGGTCTGGGCCGACTGAAGCTGCGAAAAGGCCCTGGGCCAGGCCCCCTCCAGCGCCAGCGTGGGCAGCTCGGCCTGGGGGATGGCCTCGGGCAGGGGAGTGACCTGGGGCTTGAGGGTAAACCAGTAGACCGCGTAGGCCCCGATGCTGAGGAAATAGGGAGCCTCGTCAATGGGTGGAAACTCGGTGCGGCCAAAAATCTCGACCGGCATCCAGCCCTTCAGTGCCCCCAGCTCTAGCTCGACGGTCTGCACAAAGCGCGACAGGTTGGCCACCACCAAAATTTGCTCATCCTTATAGGTGCGGGTAAAGGCCAGCACCTTGCGGTTGTCGGGTTGCAGCAGCTGAAAGTCGCCGCTGCCCAGCGCTTTGAAGTGGTTGCGCATGGCAATCAGCCGCTTGGTGGCGTTTAGCAGCGAGCTGGGGTTGGCCCGCTGGGCCTCAACGTTGACCGTGGCGTAGTGGTACTCGGCATCGACAATTAGGGGCAAAAACAGCCGCTGGGGGCTGGCGTTGCTAAAGCCCGCGTTGCGGTCAAAGCTCCACTGCATGGGGGTGCGCACGCCATTGCGATCGCCCACATAAACGTTGTCACCCATGCCAATTTCGTCGCCGTAGTAGAGCACCGGGGTGCCGGGCAGCGACAGCAGCAGGCTGTTGAGCAGCTCGATCTGGCGGCGATCGTTGCCCAGCAGCGGGGCCAGTCGCCGCCGAATGCCTAAATTTAGCCGCATCTCGGGGTCTTGAGCATAGACCCGATACATGAAGTCGCGGTCTTCATCGGTGACCATTTCCAGGGTCAGCTCGTCGTGGTTGCGCAAAAACAGCCCCCACTGGCAGTTGTCAGGGATGGCGGGGGTCTGCTGCAAAATATCGGCGATCGGGAAGCTGTCCTCCATCCGCAGGGCCATAAATAGGCGCGGCATCAGGGGAAAGTGGAAATTCATGTGGCATTCGTCGCCGTCGCCGTAGTAGGCGGCGGCGTCTTCGGGCCACTGGTTGGCCTCGGCTAGCAGCATGCGGTTGGGGAATTTTTCGTCTACGTGCTGGCGCAGCCGTTTTAAGAAGGCGTGGGTTTCGGGCAAATTCTCGCAGTTGGTACCCTCGCGCTCGTAGAGGTAGGGCACGGCATCCATCCGCAGCCCATCGACCCCCATCTCCAGCCAAAAGTCCATGACATCAAACACGGCCTGCTGGACGGCGGGGTTGTCGTAGTTGAGGTCGGGCTGGTGAGAATAAAAGCGGTGCCAGAAATAAGCGTTGGCTACCGAGTCCCAGGTCCAGTTCGAGGTTTCGAAGTCTTGGAAGATGATCCGCGCTTCCTGATATTTTTCGTAGGTGTCGCTCCAGACGTAGAAGTCGCGCTCTGAGCTACCCTGGGGCGATCGCCTGGCCCGCTGAAACCACGGGTGCTGGTCGGAGGTGTGGTTGACAATCAGCTCAATAATGACGCGAATGCCCCGCTGGTGAGCGGCATCGAGCAGCTCTTTAAAGTCCTCTAGGGTTCCGTAGACCGGGTTGACGTTCACGTAGTCGGCAATGTCGTAGCCGTCATCCCGCAGCGGCGATGGAAAGAAGGGCAGCAGCCAAATGGCCGTCACTCCCAGGTCTTGAAGATAGTCGAGCTTGCCAGTCAGACCCCGAAAGTCGCCAATGCCATCGCCGTTGCTATCGGCAAAGGCCCGCACGGGCACTTCGTAAATGATGGCATTCTTAAACCACAGGGGATCGTTCTTCAAGGTCGGTCTGTCCATTTGCACGCAATGTCCGCCACCACGCTAGCGAAAACGGCCTAGATCGTCATCGTCCGAAGGTAAGAGCGATCGCGCGATCGCGCCCAGTCCAGGGCGTTGAATTTGACCTATTGTCGATCGCTGAAAGCTTTGATCCCCAGTAGCATGAGCACGGCCTACCATCCTCAACTACGGCGCATCACACTGAGCTATGGCACGCTCCATACAATTCATGAGAACGCCAAGAACGTAAACAGAAGGTAAGCATTCAGCATCCATCCAGCTATTCGGGAACTCGCCACACCCAACCCTTAGGAGGATGTATTCAATAGACCTTTGCCTGTACCAATAGCATTGCCGATGGTGTGGCAACATACCGTTCAGCTTGGCTGCCCGACGCAACCTAAACTATTCTTTTGCTGCTCTCTTACAAGCGCGATCGCCGAATCCCTATGAGTTTTCCCCGTGCCAGTGGCGTTTTACTGCATCCCACCTCGTTCCCCAGCCGCTACGGCATTGGCGATTTGGGGCAAGCCGCCTACACCTTTGTCGATTTTTTGGCGAAGAGTGGACAGAAGCTGTGGCAGATTTTGCCCCTGGGGCCGACGGGCTACGAGCATTCGCCCTACATCATGAACTTCAGCACCTTTGCGGGCAACCCGCTGCTGATCGACTTAGAGCAGCTTGCCGCTGAAGGGTTGCTCAAGGAGGATGAACTGACGCCCTTGACGGACGTTGACCCCGAGAAGGTCGATTTTGATAGGGTAATTGCCCACAAAACTCAGTTTCTCAAGCAGGCCCACGATCGCTTTTTGACAGCGCGATCGCCCGAGCAGCAGGCTAGTTTTGACCAGTTCTGTGAAGAACAAAATTCCTGGCTGGATGACTTTGTGCTGTTTATGGCGCTCCTAGAAGCCAACGACGGCAAAAGCTGGAATTTTTGGGAAGCTGCGATCGCCCGCCGCGAACCGGAGGCGCTGCAAGCCCAGCGGGAGGCTTTAAAAGCCCAGATTCAGTACCACCAGTTTGTGCAGTTCAAATTTTTTGAGCAGTGGCAAAATTTGCGCCGCTACGCCAACGACAAAAACATCCAGATCGTGGGCGATATCTCCATCTACGTGTGCCACAACAGCTCTGACGTTTGGGCTGATCCCGAGCTATTTAAGCTCGACCCCAACACCTTTGAACCCGCCTTTATCGCTGGGGTGCCGCCCGATTACTTCAGCGAGACGGGGCAGCTCTGGGGCAACCCGGTTTACAACTGGGAGAAAGCCGAAAACACCAATTTTGCCTGGTGGATTAAGCGCTTTCAGGTGACATTGCAGTACGTCGATATTGTGCGGGTTGACCACTTTCGCGGCTTTGAAGCATACTGGCAGGTGCCAGCGGGGGAAGAGACGGCCATCAACGGCGAGTGGATTGAAGCCCCCGGCGAAAAGTTTTTCACTGCCCTCGGCGAGGCGTTAGGGACGCTGCCGATCATGGCGGAAGACTTGGGCATTATTACGCCCGAAGTGGAGGCTTTGCGCGATCGCTTTGATTTCCCCGGCATGCGCATTTTGATGTTTGCCTTTGGCGACGACCCCGACAACGCCTACCTGCCCCACAACTACACCCGCAACACGGTGGTTTACCCCGGCACCCACGACAACGACACGGCGATCGGCTGGTGGCAGCAGGCCAGCGACACCGAAAAACAGTTTCTGGCCCGCTATGCTGGCTACAGCTCGCCCGAGGCGATCGAAGACATCAACTGGCTGCTGATTCGCACGGCGCTTGCCTCGGTGGCCGATCTGGCGATTATTCCGCTGCAAGACCTGCTGGATTTAGACGGGCGATCGCGCATGAATGACCCCAGCCACAACGATGGCAACTGGCGCTGGCGCTACCGCAGTTCGGCGCTGCTGACCAATGCGTTGAGCGATCGACTGCGATCGCTGACCCAGCTTTACAGTCGTTAACCTCTGGGCCATCTTGCCGTTCACAGGTATACAGGTATATAACCCTTGGTGGGTAAAGTCTATTCGGCTCAGCCGACAGATAGCAAACCTAGGTAAACCCGATGGCCGGAGAAACCAATCTCAACCAGCTACTCACCTCTATGCAGCCGGTGCTGATGGAAGGGGACTATGTTTTTTGCAGCATTCCCCAGGGGATGGGCTATGGCGCTGCTCTAAACCCTGTCGGATGCTTTAAAGAAGAGGAGGGGCTAACGCTGATTTTGCCACGGCAGCAGGCTGAGGCGGCGAGTCTGCCCTACTCAGCCGTTTTTGCCCTGATTACGCTCTCGGTGCACTCTAGCCTGGAGGCGGTGGGGTTTTTGGCGGCGATCGCTACCAAACTCGCTAGCCACGGCATTAGCGTCAACCCCGTTTCAGCCTTTTACCACGACCACCTGTTTGTGCCCGTTGCCCAGGCTGAGACTGCGATCGCCCTACTCCACAAACTGGCGGCAGAAAGCAGTACCAGCAGCCCTTGAACATCGGATTGTCGGCTTCGGGACAAAAGTGCTAGTCTTATGTCAGATAGTTCTAGTTAAAACTATCTAGATTAAAACTATGGCTTCCCTACCCAGTCTGTTTGTTTCGCACGGGGCACCCGATCTGCCCCTGCGGGTTGGCCCAACCCAGGATTTTCTGCGATCGCTCTTGCAGACCCTGCCAAAGCCCAAGGCAATTCTCGCCATTTCGGCCCACTGGCTCACGGCCCAGCCCACCGTCAGCGCCGCCGAGCAGCCCAAAACAATCTACGACTTTGGCGGTTTTTCCCAGGCGCTCTACGAGTTGACTTACCCCGCCCCAGGGAATCCAAAGCTGGCGGAGCAGGTGGCGTCCAGGCTCACCGAAGCCGGGTTCTCGGCCCACACAAATCGCAGCCGAGGCTTTGACCACGGCGTTTGGACGCCGCTGATTTTGGCAGCCCCAGAGGCCACCATCCCCGTAGTGCAGCTGTCGCTTCAGCCCCACGAAACACCGCTGCACCACTACCAACTCGGCAAAGCCCTCGCCCCCCTGCGAGACGAAGGCGTGCTGATTTTCGCCAGCGGTGCCGCCACCCACAACCTGGGAGCCTTCGATGGCAACTACAGCGCTGTTCCCCCAGATTGGGCAACAGCCTTTGATGACTGGTTGGCTGAGGCCATTGGCATCAACGATATCCAAGCCCTACTCAACTATCGCCAGCATGCCCCCCACGCCTCCCAAAACCACCCGAGCGAAGAGCACCTGCTGCCCCTATTCGTCGCCCTCGGTGCCGGTGGCCCCGGCCAGCAAATTCACCACGGCTTTACCTACGGAGCGTTCAGCATGGTCGCATATCAATTCAACTAGTTTTGAGTTCTAAGTTTTGAGTTTTGAATTCCCTCCAAACTCAAAACTCAACATTCAAAACTTTCCCTACCCCCTTACCCCCTACTCCCTACCCCCTTACCCCCTACTCCCTACCCCCTTACCCCCTACTCCCTACTCCCTACCCACAGGAATCCCCATGGCCCTCGGCAGACTGATCAACGGCAAATGGTCTACAGAATGGACAGAACGCAGCGAATCGGGCGAATTTCAGCGCATGCCGACTCTGTTTCACGACTGGGTGACGGCGGATGGCTCCAGTGGCTTTAGGGCCGAGCCGGGGCGCTACCACCTGTATGTGTCGCTGGGCTGCCCCTGGGCGCACCGCACGGTGCTGCTGCGATCGCTCAAAGGGCTACAAGATGCGATCGGCCTCTCCATCGTTGATCCGGTGATCAGCGACCAGGGCTGGAAGTTCTCAGAACGCTTTGGCAGCATTCCCGATAGCCTCTACGGGGCGGAGTATCTGTGGCAGCTCTACACCCGCGCCAAGGCCGACTACACCGGGCGCGTCACCGTCCCCGTGCTGTGGGATACGCAGACCCAAACCATCGTCAACAACGAGTCGCGGCAGATCATTCAAATGCTGAACTCTGAGTTCAACGAGTTTGCGGGATTTCCCCAGCGCGACTTTTACCCTGAGGCGCAGCGCCCCCAGATTGACGCGGCGATGGATGCCATCTACCAGCCGATTAACAACGGCGTCTACCGCAGCGGCTTTGCGGCTTCCCAGGAAGCCTACAACGGTGCCGTGACGGAGCTGTTTGAGGCGCTGGATCATTGGGAGGGTGTACTGAGTCAGCAGCGCTACCTGGTGGGCGACCAGATCACCCTAGCCGACTGGTGTATGTTCACCACCCTGTTTCGCTTTGATTTGGCCTACTACGGGCTATTTAAGACCAACCTCAAGCGCCTGGTTGACTATCCCAACCTGTGGGGCTACTGCCGCGAGCTATATCAGCAGCCGGGGGTGGCCGAGTGGTGCAGCGCGGAGCACGTCAAACAGCTCTACTACGCCGGTCTTCCCGAACTCAACCCCAGCGGCATTGTGCCCGCTGGGCCAGCGCTCGACTACGGGGCACCCCACGGGCGAGAGCACCAGACCGCGCCTGTGCAGGGGATGGCAGCCTAAGTTTCGCCGCTAGTCGCCCAACTCTCGTAGGGTGCATTCGCGAAGCAATGCACCGCAGAGCTAGTCGCCCAGCGCTAGGCGAGCATTGGTTGCTAGAACCTTCAGGGCAGCTAGATCAGGCGTTGCCGATCGCACGTCATTCGCCTCGGTCTGGCTCAGCCACAGCAGATATTCGATGTTGCCCGCCGGGCCGAGCAGGGGCGACCAGGTGAGCCCCTGGTAAACCCATCCGAGAGATTTAGCCGAGGCCAGCACGCTGGCGATCGCATCCCCCTGATCCCCAGGGTCGCGCACCACGCCCTTTTTGCCGACGCGATCGCGCCCCACCTCAAACTGGGGTTTCACCAGCAGCACCACCTCGCGCGGCGGCACCAGCAGCGCCCAAAAGGCGGGCAGCACCTTGGTCAACGAAATAAACGACACATCCATCACCCCCAGGTCAGGGCGAGGATCATTCTCGCCGTAGAGCTGCTCGGGGGTAAGGTGACGCAGGTTGGTGCGCTCGCGGAGGATGACGCGGGGATCCTGCCGTAGCGCCCAGGCCACCTGACCGTAGCCCACATCAATGCCGTAGACCTGCGCGGCCCCAGCTTGCAGCAGGCAGTCGGTAAAGCCCCCGGTCGAAATTCCTCCATCCAGCGCAATCCGTCCCTTGGGCTCGATTGGGAATTCGGCCAGGGCTTTGGCCAGCTTTTCGCCGCCGCGCGAGACGTAGGGCGATCGCGCCTTCACCAGCAGTTCCACATCCTCGGCAAAGGCCGTGCCCGGTTTATCCACCACGGCGTGGTTCACCTGCACTTCCCCAGCGCGAATCAGCCGCTGGGCCTGCTGCCGCGATTCGCACAAGCCCCGATCTACCAGCAGGGCGTCTAAACGCTGTTTAGCCATGATTGCTCCCTAGGCAGCGGTGCTGGGTTTGAGGCCCCGGCGGCTGGCGATTTGTTCGAGCTGCTGCTTGACGAGATCGAGCCGGGGCTTGGTGCTTTGGCGATCGTACAGCTCGCTGGCTTTGAGCAACGCCTGCACCGCCTGCCCGTCGGTGCCCATGTTGGCGTAGGCCAGGCCACCGTTGTGAAAGGCTTCGGCGCAGCTGGGCTCAGCCACCATCACAGCGGTGAACTGATCAATAGCAGCCGGGTAGCGGCCCTTCGCAAAGGCCGCACAGCCTGCCTCAAACTGGGCTCTAGCGCCTTCACTGATGGGCATAGAAAGCTCCATCACCGGAGTCGGAAACAGGGCGCTGTTGCCCAGGGGACGGCGATAGGCCCACACCATCACCCCCATGCCAAAGCCCAGAACCGCTAGCACCACCGATAGCCAAATCACCAGTTCCACAGGGTTCAATCTCCGCGTAAGTAAACCAAAAACCGTTTTGACGCGCCTGCCAAGGGCCGAGGTCAACCCGACGATAGCACCGACTTGCTGCCCTACCTTGCCGGAAAATCAGCCTCTTAAACTGAATAACCTAAAGGTATGACCTCGCACTCTGACCTTAGCCCCACCCTAACTATGCAACATGTTTTAAGGGGAATCGCGCTGGCTCTTGAGGGCCGATCAAAAACCATCTCCCTCAGGGGGCAATCTCTCACCATCGCTCTGTTGGTTGCAGGGGGCATGGCCCTGGCGGGCTGCGATTCGCAGAGCGATCCGTTCCGGAATCGCGCCTCTACCTCCAATCCCCCCGTTGAACCAGCCCAGGAAGCCCCATCGGCAACTGCCCCGGCAGATCAGACGGCGATCGCCACCATCCAAGCCATTGTCGCCAACCCCGTATCGGTCACCCTCGGCCAGGGAGAGCCTGAGCCAGCCCAAGTCAAGCAGACCCTGGCCTACGGCGATCAGATTCGCACCGATGACCAGGCCCTGGCTGAGGTTGGCTTAGTCACCGGGGCGATGTTTCGCATCGGCGGCAATGCGGCCCTCACCCTGCAACCCAACCAGCTCAAGCTTGATGCCGGGCAGATGATCACATGGGTTGTGGGCAAATTGCCAGAACCCGTGGAAATTGTCACCCCCGTAGGCATTGCTGGGATTCGAGGCACCACGGTGTTTGTCAACATCGACGACGACCCCAATGCCCCGGTCGAAATCTTTTCCTGGGAAGGGGAAGTGGCCTTTCGGTTAGCTGACGGCGGAGATGAGGTCGTTTTGAACAGTGGGCAACAGCTATTTGTCTCCCCAGGTGAGCAGGATATCGAGGCGTTGCGGCAGCAAGTACAGCCCCTCGATCGCGCCGCCGCCCAGAAGCGCTTAGAGGAAAGCCGCCTTGTCAATGGCTTTGATCGCCCGCTGCCGACGCGACCTGAGCTTGAAGCCACCGTTGAGGCTCTGGAATAACCAGCAGATCTCCCAACGGTTTGATCAACTGCTGAGGCTGGTGGTCTAGCGCTGCTCAGCAGCGATCGGCTGTGGCTATGGTCTCTGACCAACCAAACCGCTCAACGTGAAGGATAGTGGAGCCCGTTCAACCGAACCGGTAGGTACTGCTAAAATCGTCGCTATTAAAGCAACAGCGAGGCTGAATGGGCAAAATCTGGTCTTGAGGCAAGCTGTTCAACTTCTATAGCGGTATTTTTATGAAAATTCAAGTTTATTTTGCAGACAATTGCTCTGCGATCTAGGGCAAATCAGGCAAACAATCTCCAGGCCAATCCAGCAGTATTAGCTATTTCAGCCCAGACAACCCACATCCAAATCGGCTTCTTCTGCCCCTTTGGAATCACTCAAGTGCCCCCGGAGACAATCATGAGTGCATCGCTACTTTTCATTCAAAAACTCAAGCATTCAGACAAATTCCCAGGCTATTTTGTCGCCAGCACCGCCCCCCACAACGTCGAAGACGACCCCCTCGACTACAACACCTCATCTGATGTCACTATCCCGGCAAGCCCTGAGTCCTATGTTCAAGAGATGGCTAGCTATCTCAAAGAACATAAGGGCAATGCAGAAATCCTTGTTGTTATACACGGCTACAACACTAACAAAGATTCCGTCAGAGAATGGTTTGACAGCATTCAAGAACATATTGCTCTCCACTACCAAAGCCGACCCAAAGGCTTTGTGCTGATTGGCTACCGCTGGCCCTCAGAGCAAATTGTCCCCAACGAGTTAACAAAATCGGGAGAAAACAAGCTAAAGATCTTAAGTACTCAGCTAAAGAACTACAGAAACGCACTACCTTTCGTGCCGGGTCTGCTTCTGCTTGTGGGCTTTGTAGGCTTTCTAATCAGCCTTGTATCTTGGTTGTTTGGTCTCGTTGCAACTGCCGCTCAAATTCAGGGCACTGTACTTTCTTTAATTATTGCTGGCCTGGCAACGGCTGTTGCCCTGTTGTTTTTTGCACCCATATTTACCATTATCCTGCTGCGTTTCGTTGTCTACTTTCGAGACAACTATCGGGCCAACAACTTTGGCACCCCAGACCTAGTAGAGCTGATGCGTCAGATTGACTACACTCTAACCAAAGATGTCCCTGAGTCAGACAAAGGCTGGGGCAAAGACCGCATCAAGCTATCATTCATCGGGCACAGTATGGGGGGCTTCGTCGTCACCAATGCCGTTCGCATTCTGTCGGATGTGTTCGATTCAAAATCTGTCGGCACCATGAATACAGCCGACCCTCAGAAAAAACCCTCGCCTGAGGTCGGTAACGTATTTTGCCTCAGTCGTTTAGTGTTGGTTTCGCCAGATATTCCTGCCGAAACCATTATTTCCGGCAGAGCTAACTTTCTCCAGTCTTCCCTGCGCCGATTTGAAGAGGCCTATCTGTTCAGCAATGAAGGCGACATGGCCCTACGTTTGGCCTCTACAGCGGCCAACTATTTTAGCTATCCTTCGAGAACTCAAGATGGCGGCTATCGCCTCGGCAATGTGACGGTTAGAAGCTCTGGCATAGAGCGAAAAGAAGAGGGCAAAGAACAGCCCGAGGACTACGGTATTTTGGCAAGACTCCCCAATGGACTGTTAGTCAAACTGCAAGACCAGCTAACCAGTCAAGGTCACGTGCAAAGCGCTATCTATGGCGGGCAACTGGCAAAAGTTGAGGGAGGTGCGATCGCCAACCTTCAAGGCGAGATACTTAATTATTCTGAGTACGGCGAAACGACTCCTCTCTACGAAGTACTTCACAACTTTATTGAGCCCCCAAATCTTCAATTCAGTAAAATTGACTGTTTGCAGCAGGGACAGATCGTCAAGCTTCCCAGCGGAGAAATCGTTTCACTTCAAAACAAAGCTAATCGCTACTGGTATTTTGAAGCAGTTCAAGAAAACTATCTTTGCCGGATTCAAGGAAATAAATTATTTGATTTTGACGATGACCAATTTGTCATGTTTGAGCGTGGACATATCGCCAGAATCAAAGGCGAAAAATTAGAGATTCTCGATAAGGCCGAGAATCAATCCTGGGCCTCGTCCTACGGAGATCTACTCAAGATCAGCGGGGATCAGCTAGCCATATTTAAAGAGGGCAAATTTGTCAAATATCAGCACCAGGAGGAGATTGCTGGAGAACCGCTAGCGATCGCAGGCAGAGTCTCCATTACCTGGCGCTTTCCTCTCGACTACCTCTATATTCGCGAAAAAACTCCGCTGTCGGCGCGACAAAGAAGCGTTTCCTTAGCACCCGGAGAAACCCCCATCGGCGAATTGTTTAGCTTCTTTGACTGCACAGACTATGTCGAACACAACGCAGACCAAAAGCCCGTAGGCGTACTCAGCCACGCAAAGCGAAAAAAATCGTTGAGCATTGGAGATTACTTTTCGTTGACTAAAGACTACTTTGGCGGACGCATTGACACCCACGGCGGATACTTTAACAACTTTGACCAACAGCGCCCTTACAAACCCGAGGCGATCTCTTCTAAATTCGTCATCTATGGTTTGGCCTGCGTAGGCTTTGAGAAGCTTTTAGATGAGCTCAGCGAGCAGAATGCCTTTAAGCAAGATCCAAATCTCACTGCTCTTTATACCCAGACCTTGACAGATTTGGCAGAGCATTGCCCCAGCTCCTCGGCAGAACAGCGCCGGAGAATTGCGCTCACTCAAGTACTGTCTAGCATTTGTCAACGGAAGCAAATTCAGGTGATGCTATCGAGAAAATGCTACGAAGAAAACGTTTTGGGGCTTGAATGAAGCCCAGCGACCCTAGGACGGCTGTATTATGAGTACAGTCACACTTCGTTACATCTCTGACCATGGTTGCTGAACTGGTTTCCCTCTCACTGGCGTCGATCGAAAAGCACACCTGGACTTGGCGGGGCCATGCGATCGCCTACACCGTAGCCGGAGAGGGCACTCCCATCGTCCTCATCCACGGCTTTGGCGCTTCCCTTGGCCACTGGCGCAAGAACATTCCCGCTCTGGCGACGGCGGGGCACCGGGTCTATGCGATCGATCTGCTGGGCTTTGGCGATTCCGATCAGCCCGAAATTCCCTACACCCTCGACCTCTGGCAAGACCTGCTGGCCGACTTCTCGGCCGAGTTCATCCACACCCCAGCGGTCTACGTCGGCAACTCCATCGGCGGCCTGCTGACCCTGATGATGCTGGCCAACCACCCCGACAAAGCCAGGGCCGGAGCCATGTTCAACTGCGCCGGGGGCCTCAACCACCGCCCCGAAGAACTCTACCCACCGCTGACCTGGCTCATGGGAGCCTTCACCTGGCTGGTGAGTTCGCCCCGAGTCGGGCCACTGGTGTTTAATCAGGTGCGCCGCAAGGGACGCATTCGCAGTTCGCTCCGGCAGGTCTACCGCAACCCCGCCGCCATCACCGATGAGCTGATCGAGATGATCTACACCCCCGCCTGCAAGCCCACAGCGCAGAAGGTATTTGCGGCGATCGTCACTGCACCGCCGGGGCCAAAACCCGAGGAACTGCTGCCCAAGATTACCCAACCGCTGCTAGTGCTCTGGGGCGAAAACGACCCCTGGACGCCGATCAAAGGTGCCGATGTCTACCGCAAGCTGGCCGAAGATGTAGCTCGCCCCAGCCTGGTCACCTTCCACAGCATCGCCAATACCGGCCACTGCCCCCACGACGAGCGCCCCGAGGTGGTCAATCCCCTGCTGATCGAGTGGTTAGATACGCTGCCCAAGGGTTAGCTGTAAGCTAGGACTGTAACCGAACAGTTCTCTATGCGTATTTTGTCTCGTAGTACTCTGCGAAACTTTTGGGAATCTCATCCTGACGTTGAAGAAGCACTAAAAGCTTGGTATTACGAGGCCTCTCACGCTAGATGGCAAAGCCCTGCCGACATCAAAAGCGCCTATAGAAATGCCAGTATTCTTAGGGGCGATCGCGTTGTTTTCAACATTAAGGGCAACAAGTATCGCCTGATTGTGTCAATTAGATATGACATCGGCGTCATTTTCATTCGTTTTATTGGCACCCATGCGGAATACGACCAAGTCAACGCTGAAACAATCTAGATAAAGGTTGTCTTATGGATCTACGTCCTATCAAAACAGAGGCAGACTACCAAAACGCTCTCCAAGAAATTGAGTTGCTGTTTGATGCCGCTCCTGGTACTGCAGAGTCTGATCGGCTAGAGGTGCTGAGCACCTTGGTAGATGCCTATGAGAAGGTTCATTTTCCCATTGAGCTGCCGGATCCCATTGAAGCCATTCACTACTATATGGAAGCTCGTGGCTGGTCACCGCAGGATCTAGAACCCTGTTTAGGAAGCCGGGTAGGGGTTGCTGAGGTGCTCTCGCGCCAGCGCTTCCTTACCCTGGAGATGATCCGCAAGCTCAACCAGGAGTTGGGTGTTCCAGCCGAAATTTTGATTCAACCCTACAGCGCATTTCAGACCTCCGCCTAGTAATGCCCCATGCTCGATCATCAGAATTCCGTAATCTCCATGACTATTCCCTGGCCGATCGCCCCTAGAGTGGGTTAAAACCCGATTAACTTGCACTGTCTGTTGTCGTTCCTATCGCCACTGTCTATGTCCTCAGCTTCCCTTCAGGAGCGGCTCGATCGCTACTACCAGCAGGTCAAAATCGTGATTTTGTCGCGGCAGCACCCGGTTAGCGGCCTCTTGCCCGCCAGCACGGCAGTGAATGTCCACGGCGACTATACCGACGCCTGGGTGCGCGACAACGTCTACAGCATTCTGGCGGTGTGGGGGGTAGGGCTGGCCTACCGCCACCTCGATGACGACCGAGGCCGCACGGTGGAGCTAGAGCAGAGCGTCGTCAAGCTGATGCGCGGCTTGCTTCAGGCCATGCTGCGCCAGGCCAAGAAAGTTGAGCACTTTAAAGAGCGGCAAGATCCACTTCAGGCGTTGCACGCCAAGTACGACACGGGCACGGGGCTACCCGTGGTCGGCGACGGCGAGTGGGGCCACCTGCAAATCGACGCCACCTCGGTGTTTTTGCTCATGCTGGCTCAGATGATAGCCTCGGGGCTGCAAATCATCTACACCCAGGATGAAGTCAACTTTGTGCAAAACCTGGTCTACTACATTGGCCGCGCCTACCGCACCCCCGACTACGGCATTTGGGAGCGGGGCAACAAAATCAACCACGGCAAGCCCGAGCTCAACGCCAGCTCCGTGGGCATGGCCAAGGCCGCGTTAGAGGCGCTACGGGGGTTTAACCTGTTTGGCATGCGCGGGGGGCAGTCCTCCACGATTCACGTGCTCACCGATGAGATTGCCCGCGCCCGCATTACCCTAGAGTCGCTGCTGCCCCGTGAGTCAGGATCCAAAGAAATTGACGCGGCGCTGCTCAGCGTAGTGGGCTACCCGGCCTTTGCCATCGACGACGAGCAGCTGGCCCAAAGGACCCGGCAAAAAATTATCGACAAGCTGCAAGGCTCCTACGGCTGCAAGCGGTTTTTGCGCGACGGCCACCAGACGGTGATTGAAGACACTCACCGACTGCACTACGAGCCGGAGGAACTGCGGCAGTTCGAGCACATCGAGTGCGAGTGGCCGCTGTTTTTTACCTACCTGTGGCTAGATAGTTTGTTCGCGGGCGATCGCGACCAAATCCAGTTCTACCAGGAGCGCCTAGCGGCTCTCACCGTCGATCGCAACGGCCATGGCCTGCTGCCCGAGCTCTACTACGTGCCCGAAAACAGCCTGGAGGCCGAGCGGGCCAAGCCCGGCAGCCAGCCCCGCCTACCCAACGACAACCTGCCCCTAGTGTGGGCCCAGAGCCTCTACCTGCTGGGGCAACTGCTGCAAGACGGGCTGCTCAAACCTAGCGACATCGACCCTCTGGGGCGGCACCGCGCCCTGGGCGACCACCGCTACCCGGTGGTGCAGGTGGCGCTACTAGCTGAAGACAAGGCCCTGCAAACGGAGCTGGCCACCTACGGCCTGCCCACCCAAACCCTCGAAGAGATTGACCCGGTGCAGGTGTTCCCCGCCACCGAGCTGTCGTCGATCTATGCCGAAATTGGCAAGAACGACAAGCTAGACCTCAGCGGTCGTCCGGTGCGGCGGCTGCGCAGCCTGACCACCTCCCGCATTTTTCGCATCAAGGGTACGTCGGTGGTGTTTTTGCCGTCGTTCTTAGACCAGCAGCGGTTTTATCTCACCCTCGACTACCACTTTCTAGTCGCCCAGGTTCGCAGCGAGCTGGCCTACATCTACGATCACTGGCGCGAGCCGGGGCGGCCCACCGTGACGCTGCTGCTGACCCACGCCATGTTTGAGCTGGGTCACAAACCCATTTACGATTCGCCATTGATGGCACTGATGCACGAGTTGCAGGACGATCGCTGCGATCACGTCCCCGTCAAGCTCGGCCCCCTGCACCAGCTGATGATGACCACCAGCCTGGAGCGCATCGACAACGTCAACGGCTACCAGCTAGGCAGTACCTCCGTGGGCTACACGCCTCTGTGGACGGCCTACCTGGGCTTTGAGCCCGATCGCGACGGCCCCCTATCGCTGCTCGAAGAGTACACCCTGGAGAACGAAACCGACCTCGACAACCTGCTCAGCCAGCTGCGCGAGTCAAACAACATCTACGAGCAAATTGAGCTGCTCAGCACCCTCAAGCATTTGCACGGCAGCGGCTTTAACACCGGCTTTGGCGGCCCCAACCACGCCATCACCGTCGCAGACCTGCTAGATGAGGTCTACGCCAAGGCCAGCCAGCTAGAGCAGTGGGGCATCTTGCGCCGCGCCGCTGGTCTGCTAGAGAAGGCCGATATCACCCTGTCAGATGCGGTAACTGAGCTGCTAGTGCGCCAGAAGCAAATTTCCGTGGGCAAATCCTACAGTGAGGAATCGCTGATTAGTGAGCCCATGGGTCACAGCGAAATTGTCGATAAAATTCGTACCTTCTGCGGCGACGATGTGCGCGACCACGTGCTCACCCAGGAGGTGCTGATCGACCTCAGCATTCTGATCAAAGCCGAGCCTTCCCTCTTTAAAGGACTGATGACCCTGCGGGTGGGCTACCTGCTGCTGCTGATCACCAGCGAACTGGCCCGCGAGCGCGGTATCACCCAAGACGAAGCCTACGGTCAGCTGATCGACCTCAGCCCCTTTGAGCTTAAGACTCGCCTGCGCCAGGTGCTAGCCGGGTTCGACGGGCTCAACCAGTCGATCTTTCGGCGGGAGTCGCTGCACGTTAAGCCCCACAATCCGATCAACTGGCAGGTGGTGCCCGACGATATTGAACCAGCCGCCGAAGAAGCCGAAACGCCTACTTCCCACGACTGGTGGCGCAAGCGGGTGATTGACGGCGAAATCGCCCGCATCTCGGAGGAGTTTTACACCCAAGTGTGGGAGGTGCTGAAGCACTCGAAGGGCATCGTGATCGGCAATAAGTTTGATCGTAAGAACCGGTTGGATAGCGATCGCATCCTCTCCGAAATGACTCCCGGCGAGCAAAACTTTGAGCGCCGCATCACCCACCTGCTAAACAAGATTCAGGCTCCCGAATACCGCCATGTCAACCTCGAAGCCCTGCGCGAAATGGGCGAAATCTTTAAGGTCAACCCCGATCTATACTTTGAAGACCACATCTATCTCGATGTGCTGATTGGCCACGCCGTGCGCCTTGGCTGGCTCGACCAACAGCCCGATCGCGCCGCCTTCTACGAATCCGAGAAAGCCGCCGCCTGGCAGTCGTTCTATCGGCTACCGCCGACCCAGTGCGCCACCTACATCGCCATGGGGCTTCAGTTTCTCACGGTGCTGGGCGAAGCTGAGACAGAGCTTTTAAACGGGGTTGCATAAAATTGGCTCATCTTATAAAAAACCGAATTGATTCATACGGGTAGGTGAGAGCTTGCCCGCGCGAGCAGGACGCTTGCCCTACAGATTTTCACGATTCATGAAGGATTGCTAGAGAGGAAATCACAATAACTGAGAGATCAGCTTTTGATATTGCTGATCTGCGTCAAAAGCATCCGCTCCTATCTGAGTAGTGCATGTGATGTCTGGAGGGATACCAATACAAATTGGTGAGATCACGATTTGCTGCTGTTCCAAGTTCCAATCATTTGATCCCACGTTTCGACATTTTATGAGCTTGCCGAAGCCATTCCAAATTCCATGCTCTGAGAAATGTATAAACGATGAATCCGAATACATATAATTTGAATCTAGCACCATACAAGTCTCAATAATGCACTCGCTCGACTCGTTTTTTACTTGCCTTCGCATAGTTGGGGATGGGCCTAGAATCTGGCCACCATGCTCAACCAGATCCTTTTGATAAGGAATATCCTGCCCAATAAACTGACAAGAGTAACTAACCAACTGCCCAACCTTCTCTTTAGGTGATATTGCACCAACCTCGAAAAGATTTATGTCATACATTTTTAATCCATCTACCACTGCAAACAAGCATTCTTCAAAGAAAGATCTATTCTCTGCAAGCTTGATCCAATCCAGACTATTTTTGTGGTTAGGCCAAAGTGTATTGTAAGCACCAGCTTGGCTAGGATACTCATGTGGAGTACCACTCAAAAATGAAAATGAAAAGCAATTTTTGTATAAGGCTTCGAGACGATGAACGTTTAGATAGTAAATACTTCTATACTTGTTTGCATTTTCTCTTAGAGAAATGTCAAGGTTGCTGCATTTGCCAATCCACTCTTGTTTATAAGCGCGAATTTGATTTTGAGTAATGTTACGCCGCATGGTTGACGAAGAATGTACATCAAGATGACATTCTCCACACAGCCCTACTGCATTTTCTTCAATACTTCTAGAATGATCTCCATCAATATGGTGGATATTGGCAACTCTCCTATGCTCTGGACAAATACAGCATCTGTGATGGCACTCAGTTAAAATTTTGTCTGCTACTTGCTTAGGCCAAGGCTTACGCTTCATCATTTTGGACAAGTCACAGTAGTCTGGATAGACTCATCCTAATTTAGCGGTGCCACGCCCCGATAGCGTTATGGCAAACCAGGCGGTTAGCAGCGTTAGCGCTCCAGCGATCCAAAACGGAAAGCTGTAGCTGACGCTGACCAGCAGCCCCGCTGTCGCCGGGCCGATCGCATTGGAAATACTCAGGTACGACGCGTTCAGCCCCATCACTTCCCCCTGTTCTCGGGGGCCGCTGTTGAGCGATAGCAGCGCATCGATCAGCGGCATGGGGAACGAGTTGACGGCGCTAAAGACGACGGCGATCGCCACAAACGCCACAATATTCGGAAACGCGGGCATCAGCAAAAACAAAATGCCTCGCGCCGCCAGCGCCCCCGCCAAAATCTGCACCAGGGCAAACCGCCGCCGCAGTGGCTCCAGGGCAAACACCTGCGTCACAAAGCCGATGATCCCCACCGCTGCGAACATGATCGCCAGATTGCGGGCGTCTTGCCCCAGCACCTTGAGAAAGAAGGGCTGAAAGGCAAAGGTAAAGATCGTGAAGGTGAAGCCGCTAAAGAAGGTCAGCCAGAAGATGCGGCCAAAGCGGCGATCGGTAGCCGATCGGGCCAACCGACCAAAGCCAAAATCGCGCCAGGAAATGCGAAAGATTGGAGAGTGGTTTTCTAGCGTCTCCGGCAGCAGCACCAGGCAGAGCAGAGTGGCAAACAGGGCGATCGCCGCCGAAAACAAAAACCCCATACCCAAACTGGTAAACCCCGGCAGCGGCGGCACCAGCTGCGCCACATAGCTCAGGGGCGGCCCCACCACAAACCCCAGCCGAAACACTGCTCCAAAAATGCCGTAGGCCCGCGCCCGCTGTTCCACCGTCGTAATGTCGCTAACGATGGCCTGGGCGATCGATGTGTTGCCACCAGTAACGCCGTCCAGTAGACGCGCGGCAAACAGTACCCAGGCCACCGAGGCCAGCCCCGCCATCAAATTCGCCGCTACGGTGCCCAGCAGGCTAATAATTAGCAGCGGCTTGCGACCCATACGATCGGAGAGCCGTCCTAGGATTGGCGTGGCAATGAACTGCGCTGCGGCATAGGCCGTAGTCAGCAAACTGGCCTGAAAATCGCTGAGGCCAAATTCCACTGCATAGGGGTAAATTAGCGGAATAATCAGCGTGAACCCCACCGCATTGATAAACGCTACCAGAGCAGCAATCCAAAACCGCAGAGGCAGGCGTGAGGAGTCAGCTGAGGTCATAAAATCAATCTATGAAAAATGTTTTCGTCACTGTATCGCTGGCGCTGGGGCTGCCGGTGGCCGCGCTGGTAGGCACCTTTGTCTATATCAGCTCTCCCAACGGTCAAGCCGCTGACTACGACAACCTGGTTACCTACGAAGCCTATGCCCCTGGCACCGCCAACCCTGAGCAGCTTAGCGTAGTCAGCTACAACATTGGCTACCTGTCGGGGTTGACCAACCAGCAGGCGGTGGAACGCGATCAGGCGCTGTTCGAGAGCAATCAGGCCACCGCCATCAAAGCCCTGGGCGAGCTAGAGCCCGACATTGTGGCGCTGCAAGAAATCGACTTCGACGCCTACCGATCGTTTAACCTCAACCAGCAGTATGCAGTGGCAGCGGCGTTGGAGATGGCGTTTGGGGCGATCGCTGTCAACTGGGACAAACGCTACGTGCCCTTCCCCTACTGGCCACCCCAGGCTCACTACAAGCAGGTGATCTCGGGGCAGGCCGTGCTCAGCCGCTACCCCATTCGCCGCAACGAACGGCTGGTGCTAGAGAAGGTGCCGACGAATCCGTTTTACTACAATGCGCTGTACCTCGATCGCGTCGCTCAAGTTACCGAAATCGACGTATCCGGCCAACTGCTCATTGTCATCAACATTCACCTCGAAGCGTTTGATGCCCCTACTCGGATCCGCCAAACTCAGGTGGTGCGCGAGCTAGCTGAGGGCTACGCTGAGGACTACCCTGTTTTGCTGTTGGGCGACTTCAACAGCAGCCTCAACCGCGACGAAGGCGACGATCCGCGTTCGATTGGTATCCTGCTCGACTCTCCGGTGCTGGCCTCGGCACTGCCCACAGCCCCGTCGTCGTTTACCTTTCCGTCTGACCAACCCCAGTACGTGCTCGACTACATCTTCTACACCCCCGCCACCCTAGAGATCATTGACGCGGCAGTGGTGAATGAGGCGGCCCAGGCATCAGATCATCTGCCGATTCAGGCCCAGGTGAGACTGCGCTAAGGGGGCAGCCCCAGTGGTCGTTTTGGCTTAGTCGAGTGTTACTTCGTAATTTCACTTAAGGCTTTGTACCGTCGCTGTCTCAGCAGTGGATTAGGGAGTGGCCTGGGCGACGCCCACCTGAGCGCACATTTCCACCAGGGGGCAGCGCCCACATTTAGGCCGATCGCCCGTGCAGATGTGTTTGCCAAAGGGCACCAGCAGCCGATTGATCTCTACCCAGTAGGGCTGCGGTAGTTTGGCTTCCAAGGCCGTCATGGTCTTTTCGGGAGACTTGGTTTGCACGTAGCCCCAGCGATTGGTGACCCGGTGCACGTGCACATCGACGCTGATGCAGGGGTAGCCTAGCGCCACCCCCAGCGCCAGATGGGCACACTTCGGCCCCACCCCTTTGAACTGCATCAGCACCTCGGGGTCGGCAGGCAGGTTGCCACCGAATTCAGCCAGAATCTGCTGGGATATCTGATGGATCTGTGGAGCCTTGTTCTCGGCAAAGGTGGATCCGTCAATGAGGGTTAGAATCTCGTCTACTTCTAGCCCCACCATTTGCTCAGGTGTACGCGCCCTTGCAAACAGCCGCTGCGACACCGGCACACTCACCTCGTCGTAGGTGCGAATGGAAATGATGCAGGCGACGAGCTGCTCGTAGAGCGTGTCGAAGCCCTCTTCCGCCAGCTGAAACATAGCGGCTTTGGGAAATGGGGCCACCGCCTCGCGCAGCAGGGCGATCGCCCGGTCGATATCAAACTCCTTGGCAGTCACTACGCTACAGAGATGCAGGACTCAGTGAAACTAGGTCATTACCAGGGGAGCCATCAGCTCAGGGTCTTGGAACAGCGGCGTGCTCAGGTAGCGCTCGCCAAAGCTGGGCTGGATGATCACAATCAGCTTGCCGTCGTTTTCGGGGCGCAGGCCCACCTCAACGGCGGCTTTGACGGCGGCTCCGGTGGAAATGCCCGAGAGCAGGCCTTCTTCGCGGGCGAGGCGGCGACCGTAGGCGATCGCATCCTCATCGCTAACCTGCACCACCTCGTCGATCAGAGCTACGTTCAGCACTTCGGGCACAAACCCTGCCCCAATGCCCTGAATTTTGTGGGAGCCGGGCCGCCCGCCCGACAGTACTGGGCTGTTGATAGGTTCAACGGCGATCGCCTTAAACCCCGGCTTGCGCTGCTTCAGCACATCGGCCACGCCGGTTATGGTGCCGCCCGTGCCTACGCCCGCCACCAGGATATCGACCTGGCCATCGGTGTCGGCCCAGATCTCTTCGGCAGTGGTGCGGCGGTGAATGTCGGGGTTGGCTGGGTTGCGAAACTGTTGCAGCATGTAGGCGTCGGGCAGGCTATCGAGAATATCCTGCGCCCGCTGAATGCAGCCCGACATGCCCGCCACGCCAGGGGTCAGCTCTAGCTCGGCCCCGTAGGCCCGCAGCATGGCCCGCCGCTCAGAACTCATGGTTTCGGGCATGGTGAGAATCAGGCGATAGCCCTTCGCTGCCGCCGCCATAGCCAGGGCAATGCCGGTGTTGCCCGAGGTGGGCTCGACCAGGGTGGTTTTGCCGGGGGTGATCAGCCCTTCGGCTTCGGCGGCCTCAATCATGTTGATGCCAATGCGGTCTTTGACCGAGGCCGAGGGGTTCATGCCCTCCAGCTTGATCACCAGCCGGGCTAGGCAGCCGGCCTCTTGGGGAATGCGGTTGAGCTGCACCAGGGGGGTGCGGCCAATGAGTTGAGTCACGTTTTCGGCAATTCGCATGGGCCTGGCCTAGATGTAATACATAATGTCGACTTGCTGTTGGGCGTTGCGCTTTTCGACCATGTCTTGCAGGGTGTACTTTTGCAGCACCCCCTCGGCGGCTTGGCGCACCTCTCCCCACACGCCCTGAATCACCTGCGCTTCGGGCGTGTTCGATGTCCGCGCTGGGTCAGCCTGGGGCTCAAACCCTTCTATGCAGCTCACCACATCATAGAGGGTAATCTTCCACGGATCGCGGGCCAGCAGATAGCCACCCCGCGCCCCCCGCTGGCTCTTGACGAGGCCCGCCCGGCGCAGGGTGGCCAGCAGCTGCTCCAGATAGCGATCGGGAATATTCTGCTGGCTAGCAATCTGCCGAATTTGCAGCGGTTCGCCGCTGGCATAGTGGGGGCTCAGCTCTAGCAGCGCTAGCAGAGCATATTCACTTTTAGAAGACAAATCCACAGGGCGGGCAAGGTAAAGAGCGATACGGTTTATTATACTCCGGTTCTCCACTGGGGTTTGCAGGATTATGCGATCGCCAAAAAACTGCTGGATTTGTATTGGGCTTCACTAAACGCCACAGGGCTTCGGAGTAGTGTTCTGGAAGGTGTTCGGGGATACATAGATATAGCGGCGATCGCACTTACTCCCCAGGCCGTCGCCCCAGCGTCACCCCTCCCAGTCACGGCTTCAGCACCGCAGGCAAACCTCTGGCAGGCCCTTTTCTATGAGCCCACTGAACCTGGTTGTTGATCAACTCGTTGGCCCCGCTGCGGCTGCCCAGGCTGGTTTAGCCACTGCCCCAGCGCCCTTAGAGGGCTTAGCCGACTTTCTTGAAATTCTGCAATTCCTGATTCGCGAACCCTCGGTAGTGGGTAGCGAAGACTCGTTTTTTCGGGTGCTGCGGCGCGAGCTAGACGAAGTGGGGGCCGAGGTCAGCTACTACCACGGTGTCTTAGTGGCCCAGGGTCGTCGCCCCCACGACCTGATGCTGTCGGCCCACATCGATCGCCACGGCCTGCTCTGCACCGGCCCTAACGAATTTCAGTACGCCGCCTTTATTGCGGGCAACCAGGGCGAGTTGACGGGCGACTCGGTGTCGGAGCAAATGCTGCACACCATTGAGAACCGCTTTCAGGGGCAGCGGGTGCAGGCCCACCTGCCCTACACCGGCACCTACATCGGCCAGGGGATCATCACCAACTCCTACATTTGCCCCGAGCGCAAGAACCTGATCTTTGAGGTCGATGGGCTCGACTACCTTCAGCCCGGCACCCCAATCTCGTTTTTAGACCGCCTGCAATTTAAGGATGGCTACATTTCGGCCCAGCTCGACAATGTGATTAGTGCCGCCATCATTATCTTTCTATTTCGCTGCGGGTTTGAGGGTACTGCCCTATTCACCGCCCAGGAAGAGTCGGGCCGCAGCTGGCGCTACGCCCTGTCGTGGTTTCAGCGGCAGCGGATTGCGACCCAGCGGCTGGTGGCCCTCGACACCAGCCCTTACCACAGCCGCGAGGCCGCCGACGAGCAGCTCGTCACCCTGCGCCGCAAAGACGCCAGCGCCGACTTTGCCACTGAAATCACCCAGGAATTGGCCGATCGCTGCGATCGGCTCGGCATCGCCTACAGCTACAAAGACGACTACATCGCCGCCCAAAACCTGAGCCGCCCCAAGCCCTATTCCCTGGGCCGCACCGAGATGGGTCGCCTCACCGCCGCAACAGAGGGGTCGGTAACAGGCACCACGCTGCAAATTCCCACCACCGAATACCACACCGCCACGGAGACGGCATCGCTGGCCTCGGTAGCAGCGGTAATTCGCCTATTGCAGACCTATCTTGACTAACCCAGGGGCGTTAAGGTTGATACAAAACCTCGGTCTTTAGGGTAAAACGCGGGTCATGCTATTAGAACAGCGTCCAAGAAACCAGGTTTGTCCCCACAGGCCGCCAGGTCATAATGGGGCAAGCCGTAACCGTTCCCTACCTAGGGTCGATGAGAACAGTTGCCTCAACATTAGCAGAGCTTGGTAAAGCCACAATCATGAAAACGAATATCGAAATTGATGAGAATCTGGTTGCCGATGCTTTGCGGGCGACCGGGCTAGAAACAACGGATAAGGTGGTCGAACTCGCCCTCCAGCTGTTGCTTCAAATCAAACGGCAGGAAGCTATCAAAGCCTTTCGGGGACAGCTGCCTTGGGATGGTGACCTAGATGCCGCAAGAACCGACGCATGATTTTAGTCGATTCCAGCGTGTGGATTGACTACTTCAACGGTCACAACACCCCCCAAGTCGAGCTACTTGATCAGCTGCTCAGCACACAACCTTTAGCGATTGGCGACATTATTCTCACTGAGGTTCTGCAAGGATTCCGCCAAGATGCCGACTATGTTACGGCTAGGCAACTCCTGACCTCACTGACTATATTTCAGCTAATTGATACTGACTTGGCCATCATCAGTGCCAATAACTTTCGTACCCTCCGCAAACGAGGTATCACAGTGCGAAAAACCGTCGATGTGATTATTGCCACCTTTTGCATTGAAGCGAAGCACGCCCTCTTATTCTCCGATCGCGACTTTATTCCCTTCGTGCAGCATCTTGGCCTCAGTGCAGTACGAATGCCCGAATGACGAAAAGCCAGCGTCGGGGTTGGCTATCCAGCCACTAGCCAGGGGATCCATCGCTGTCAATGCCGAGGGAAAGCTGGTAGATCGCTTTCTTAGGTTGTCCGGTGGCTTTGGCGAGCTGACGGCTGGCATCGGCGCGAGACATGCCTTGGCGCAGCAGCTGTTCCAGTTCTGCCCTGATGGCTTCATTTGAAAGGACGGGCGCTTCGCGCGGTGCGCCCTGAATCACGACGGTGAACTCGCCCTTGGGGGCTTCAGTCTGGTAGTGCGCTAGGGCGCTACCCAGGGTGCCGCGCCAAAATTCCTCGAAGCGTTTGGTGAGTTCGCGACCCAGAGTAACGGGGCGATCGCTCCCCAGAGTCGCCACCAAATCCTCTATGGTTTTGAGCAGCTTGTGGGGCGCTTCGTAGAGCACAATGGTGCGATCTTCTTGGGCGATCGCCTCTAACCGCGCGGTTCTTTCTTTACCCTTGAGCGGTAGAAATCCCTCGAAAACAAAGCGATCGCTGGGCAACCCCGCCACACACAGCGCCGTAATTGCCGCCGTTGGCCCCGGAATGGGGATCACCGGAATCTCTGCCTCCACGCAGGCTGCGATCAGCTCATAGCCAGGGTCAGAGATGCCTGGCATCCCCGCATCCGATACCAGCGCTACGGCGTGCTGGCGGGCTTGTAGGTGGTGCAGCACCTCGCCAATGCGGCTGTGGCGATTGTGCTCGTGGTAGCTAATCTGCGGCGTCGTGATTTGAAAATGCGCCAGCAGCTTGCCCGTGTGGCGGGTGTCTTCGGCGGCGATTAGATCGACCGACTGCAACATTCGCACCGCTCGAAAGGTCATATCTTCGAGGTTGCCCAACGGCGTGCCCACCACGTAGAGATGGCCAGGTTTGGGGTCAGAGTCGGGGGCCGGGGGCATGGGTGGTGGCAGTGTGGGCTAAGAGGTTTAGTGTAGCGTTGGCAAGTTAGAAGGTTGGCAGGTTAGAGGGTTCTTGCATTAAAGCGTGATCCTGCAACGGCAGGAGATCTGCTGGAAGGATGATGTTCCAAGACCTGCCCGCAGGGCAATCGCCCCCGGCCTTTGGTGAGCCATACTAAACAGCAGTGGTTGAGTCAGTGCAAAGGAGAGTCGTGATGAAACACCTGAAAACCTGGGGATTGGTCTTTGGCGCAGCGGTCTTGACGGTGGGGTTATCCCCAGCTCTGGCACAGGTACCTGACGCTTTGGTAGCGGCTGAGAGCGCTCCGGCGGCTGAGGCGGCCCCGGTGTTAGAAACGACCACCTATGCCGATTTATTCTCCATCGCATTTCCGGCGGGGTGGCAGGTGAGCGAACAGACCGAGGCTCCCCAGCTTGTCGCCGATAGCGCCGGGGCCAGCGGCAGCCTACCCGCCATGCGCACCGAGGTCACCTGGCAGGAGGCTCCCCCGCGCGAGGTGGTGGGTGCATCGCTAGAGGCTCTGCGCGCCAAAGGCTACACCGTTACCCGCTACGATGCCGTCGCCATCGACGGGGTGACGGCTGTGCGCCTGTGGATTAGCGAAATTCCTGAGGAATTGCCCAACGCGTTTATCACCTATGTGGGCTATCCCACCGCCACCGCCACCATTACCAGCTACTACGGCGACACCACGGGCAATATTGACCCGGTGCTCAATGCGATTCATCAGTCGTTTGCGCGATCGCAATCGACCAGCACGGCTCCCTAGGACAATGGATGGCTGCGGGGAGTATGAGGCTTAGGGTGCGAGGTCTAAGACAAAAACCGGCAACGCTAGATCTGAAACTCTAAGCCCTAGATCACAATGCTTAACCCTGGGAGGGCACACTAACCCATACCCTATTTTTGGGGCGTGTTGCCCTGCGATCGCCACTAGCCAGGCAGTGTTATGCAAATTGATTTTCACCACGGGGTCACCTATGTGTGCGCCCGGTTGGCCGGCTTTGAGCACCGAGAGGCCGACATTGTGGCCCACAGCGCTCAGTACGTCGATGACTCCACCCAGGCGGGGCTGATTCGCTTTGACAACGGGGCGATGTTTGACCGCATCAGCTCGGCCCACAAGCTGCTCGACTACCGCAACTTCAAAGAGCTAGCCAACTACAAGGTGTGGATACCGTTTCACTTTTTGCCGGGCAACGGCGGGCTACCACCGGGGCAAGACCCACCCGGCAGCTTTATCGAAAAACTGATCTGTCGGCCCAATAGCCCCGTGGCCCAGGCGATGGTGCGCGAATGCATCGATCAGCGCTATCGCAGCTACGGTCTGCACCGCCTGGGCATTACCATGCATGTTTTTGTCGATACCTGGGCCCACCAGGGGTTTGCGGGCGTGAGCCACGAAATCAACAGCGCTCGCGATCTAGTCGATGGCAATAATCAGCCCGACCAAAACCTGCGCAATCGGCTGACCAACTTTTTTATTGGCGGGGCGCTGCCCCTGGGCCACGGCACGGTGCTCAGCAACCCTGACAAGCCCTACCTGCGATGGGGTTATACCAATGGGCGAGGCGAAAAAATTCAGCGCGATAACCCTAGAGATTTTCTCGCAGCCACCAACGAAATGTGCCGGGCCCTGCAGCGGTACAGGGCGGGCGACCCCAACGCCTCGGTTCCCGGCCTCCCCGAAGACGACCGGGCCAAAATTGCGGCGCTGTTTACCAGTCTGCAGGGCGAAGGCCCCGATCGCCATCAGCAGTGGCTCAGCCTCATTGCCCAGGGGCACTTTAGCTTTGGCCCGGCCCAGGTCAAGTACATTGCCAAGGGGCCGGGGTCTTGGAAGCAGATTGCCCTGGGCCTCGATTGGGAGAGCGATCGCAAAGAGACCCGCCTGGCCTACTCGCCCGCATTTCTCACCAGTAACTGGAAGCTGTTTCACGACGCACTGCGGGCACATCACTTTTATGTCGTCCATGATCTGCTGCCGCAGTATGGGATTTGTGTGGCGTAGGGGAGTGGGGAGTCGATGGGTGAGGAAGGTGGGGTAGGTGAGGGAGTGGGGCGTGGGGCGTGGGGCGTGAGGGGCTGGAGCTTTTAGTTTTCCTGCGAAAACGGGCCTAAGATAAGGGGGGCAGGCTATGCTAAGCCTTGACCGATCGCGCCTATTAGCAACAATTTCCTGTGGTTTCTCCCGTTATTTCTCGCCCTGCTCTGGATGTCTCACCGTCGCCATCGCCGCGCCCCAAGTCGGCGCTGCTAAGGCAGGGGTGGTGGTCATCGCTGCCGCGCCCCAAGCATCCCAAAATTTGGGGATTGGGTGTGGGCAGTTTAACCCTGGGCCTGATCAACGGTGCTTTGGTAATCTCGGCGGGAATTGGCCTGGTGGCCTATCAGCAGATTTTGCAGCTCTCGCCGCGCCAGCGCAAAGGGCTGATGCAGCGGCTTCAGCAGGGGCTGCCGCTGCCTGCGACTCCGCAGCAGCAGGCGTTGATGTTGGGTTTGGTCACGGGGGTTAGCACCTATACCTTTAGCGCCCTGTGGCACAGCACCCACTCGCTGCTGATGGCGCTGCTGCTCACCGGGCAGGGGGCGCTGGCGCTGTTTGCGGTGGGGGCGCTGCTGCGATCGTCCCGCTCGGCAGAGCGTAGCGATGACCTGTGGGATGCTGCCCCCGTCGCTCAGGTGGAGCACAATTTGGGGTTGCTGAGCCATCCCGACCCGCTGAAGCGGCTGGTGGCGGTGCGGCGGCTGGTGCGACTGGCCCAGGGGAATGAGGAGTATTTAGCGGGAATGTCGGTGCGATCGCACCTCCTCGACTGCTTTGCGATCCGGCTGGGGCAAGAGAGCGATGCGATCGTGCGATCGGCCTTAGAAGAGGGGCAGAGCTTACTGCGATCGGCCAAACCGCTACCGCCCAGTTCCGCTGCGGCCTTCGTTGTAGACTCCGCACCCAACGCCACTGAGCTGAAGCATCCAGCATTAGAAAATCAATGGGTTGCAGAACCAAGTCTTTCAGATTCCCTCAACCCTTCAGAATTGGGATATTTAGAAGCATTACCAGAGAAAATCAGCCTGGAGCAGGCTTCAGCGATCCCTTCTGAAGAACCACTAGCGGCATCTACAACCGCAGCACCGACTCGTGCGTCTGAACCCACTCCCAAAGGACGGCGCACGGTCGAATACGTGGAATACTTAGACGTTTAAACCCTAGAAATCTGCGCTATGGATCGCTTCACCGTTGAGGTCATTTCCCAGACCCCAAACCCTCAACAGACCATGTACGCCGCCATGCACCAAGACTACGCCGAGGGCTTTGTGGCGCACGATCGCGACGCATGGCCCAGCGAAGAGCGCTGCGGCGAAATCTTAGTCACTAGTCTGCTCAAGGGCGGACGTGGCCACTACGGCCCGCTAGAGCACCCGCAGATCGTGTTTAATGTGGGCTGGTTTCCCCACAGCACCATGCAGCAGATTCGTACTCATCGGGTGGGTGTCAGCTTCGATGTGCAGAGTTTTCGCTACACCGGGCAGCGCATTCTCGATGTGGTAGATGGCAAGCGCGAGGTTGAAGAGGTGTTTTATCTGCGGCCCCTGGGCTTCTACAGCGATCGCCAGGGCAAGAAGTACGAGTACACCGCCGAAGCGCGCCAGCAGGATGTTGACTGGTGCCTGGAAGCCAGCCGCCGCTACAAAACCCGCATTGACCAGGGCTTTGCCGAAGAGCACGCTCGCGGACTGATTCCCTTCGACATTCGTCAGCACTGGGTGATGTCGGCCAATGTGCGATCGGTGATGCACCTGCTTGACCTGCGCTGGAAGGCCGACGCCCAGCTCGAAGCGCAGAAGATGTGCGAAGAAATCTGGCCTCACTTTGCCGCTTGGGTACCGGCTATCGCCGCCTGGTACGAAGAGAACCGCCTCAAAAAAGCTCGCTTAGCTCCCTAAAACAATGGCGCAAAAAAGGGGGAGACAAGACTGTCTCCCCCTTTTTTGTATGAGCTTCTAGGTAGCTGGATGGGAAACCCGGTTACTCGACTCTAACGGTACCTAAAGTTGCGGTAGACCAAGCGAGAGTTGAGTCCGCGACCTCGCAGGAAGCTCACTACAGCACTGGCATCGTTGCGATCGGTGCACTCCGCCGCATTGATAAATCGACCTTGAGGCGCATTCTCAATGCGAGGGTTGATGACGCAGGTCAAACCACCTACACCCTGGCTGCTACCACTGGGTAGCACCTGGCGCACCCGCTGGAGTTCATTGTCACCACCAAAGACAGCGGCCACATAAGGCGCTAGGCCAGCCCCATCGGGCACGGTGCCACCGCCGCCAAAACAAGCGGGGCGATCGGCCTGGGGAATGTTAGTCACCAGAGGCGCAGAGTTGATTCTAGGTTCTGACAGTAGCACCCCGCCGTTGGGGGCAATCACATCCAGCTGTGCCTGCCCATCACTGCTGACTCGAACGAAGTAGCGAGCCGCAGCACCGCCAAAACTTTGACCGCCAAAGTAGTTGACCCAGCATCGGTAGGGGGCAATCTCAGTGGCTTCTGCGGTGGCAGTCAGACCATTGACCAGCGTCTGACTAGTGACTCTGTTGTAAACATTCATCTTGGTTACGCCGCTGTCGTTAAACACCCGAACCGAGTGGTTTTGGGTATCGAAGCCTACAAACGTGCGGTTGAGCAGGTCGCTCTGTCCGGGGTTGGGGCCGGGGTTGGCTCCGGGAAGGAAAAAGTCTCGAACACTGGTGCTGTTTTGGCTAATCAATACGGAACTGGAGGAGGCATCAACGATTTCGAGGCGGGCCTGGTTGTTACGTAGGTTGCCACTAGCCCGGTAGACGACGCGGCGGCCTGCACGCGAGCCAAAGCTGTCATAGCTTATCCAGTCGCTACTGATAATTCCGTCGCGGCGGGTAACGGGAGCATTGAGTTGTTCAGACTGCCGAGTTTCTCTGTTGTAGACATTCATACTGAGGAACTGACCGTTCCTAGGATGGACGCTAACAGTAAAGGTAGCGGTTTCAAAGTAGAGGGTGGCGTTGCCCGAGGTGTTGGGTTCCTGGGCTATCAACATATCCAATCCGGCCTCGGCAGCGGTGTTGGGCGTCAGCGCTGGGGGCTGAGCCGCACCGTAGCCGGGCACCGATAGGCCAGTGACCAGAAAGACCGAGGTAATAAACAGCGCAAGCGACTTAAACAGCCGCTTCGACCAGCGGCTAAGGGGGACATTGGGCCAGACTGGTTTCATTGAAATTAGCTCCCTATACTCCTCACTCGAGAAACCCGTTAGGCGACCAATTCGGGAACGTGCGGGTATAGAACCCCGGTTTCTCTACAAATACGGCTGTAATTTTAGCTAACTTTCCCTAAAGCGCTCTTTTTTTTTGCTGAATCCCAAACCGCTACGTTGCGCCCGTCAGCTCCAAGTCCAAAGGCAGTCATCTTACTTTCAAAGTGGTTCTAACCCTCCTCTGACTCACGGGCTGGCTGTTTGGGGGACTGATCTAAACTCTGCTGGGTCTCCGGTGTCAGAGGCATGGGTAGATACCCTGAGCGAATATGCAGATCGCGCTGGGGAAAGGGCACGTCAATGTCGTGGTGGCGCAGGCTGGCCTCAATCACAAAGTACAGGTCGCTTTTAATGACTAGCTGGCGGCTGGGCTGGGCGATCCATACCAGCAGCTCAAAGTTGAGGGCGCTATCGCCAAACCCCAGGAAAAATACCTGGGGAGCCGGGGCCGTCAAGATTTCCTGATTTTTTTTGCAGGCTTCGAGCAGGGCGACTCTGACCTGATGGGGGTCGGCGCTGTAGGAGACCCCCACCGGCAGCCGAATGCGCGACACCGGATTGCCGTGGCTCCAGTTGATCACCTCTGATTCTAAAAAGCGGGAGTTAGGCACGATAATTGAGACATGGTCGAGGGTGCGAATTTCGGTGCTGCGCGAGCCAATGCGAGCTACGGTGCCTTTAACCTGGCCAAAGTCAACGAAATCGCCCACCTGCACCGGTCGCTCAAACACCAGCACCAGACCGCTGACAAAGTCTTTAACTAACCCCTGAAGGCCCAGACCCACCCCAATCCCCAGACCGCTGGCGATCAGCGCGATGGAGCTGAGGTCAATGCCCCAGAGCTGAAGCACGACCACGGTGCCCAGCAAAATCAGGGTGTATTTTGACAGCACCGAGATCGCTTCTTGGGCGGCCAGGCTGATGCCGGTGACCTGCAACACCCGCGATCGCATCAGGTTGGTCAAGGTGCTGGCCATCACCACTAGAGCCAGCAGGGTGGCCAACACCAGCAGCAAATCAAACAACGAGTAAGAGCGGCTGCCCAGCAGCAGACTGCGGTCAAACAGACCCTCCTGCAAACTGCTCGACACCCGGTAGCTTACCCGCCGGGTGAGGGGAAACAGGTTGGCCATGTAGGCCAATGCCGTAAACCACACCACCCCGCGCACCAGGGTCAGGCTCAGCCGAAACAGCAGCTTTAGCCCCGTGCTGTGATGCTCTGAGTCGGTGGGCCAGAAGGACAGGCGCTCAAGCAACGGCTTAAGCCAGCGGTGCCACAGCCACCCCGTCAGCAGGTGTAGGATCAGGGCGGTGGCCAAGGCCGCCAGAGCCTTGATCAGTGCTTGGGTCAAAAAGCCCGATTGGCGCTCGGCGCGAGCCTGACCGAGGGCCGTAACCAGGGCTTCAACCCAGCGATCGGCCTGGGCCTGGGGTGTGCTGGCTCCGCCCACGGCCACATCGGCATCGGTCACCGTCATAATGTAGCGATCGCCCGCCAAAATCACCGGGTTGCTTCCCCCTGTTTCCCCAGTACTGCGCATTTCGGTACGCACCATCACGGGTTCGGCGGCTTCTATCAACGGCTCTAGGTTGGTCTCAATGGCCAATGCCCGCTCTACGGCCGTGAGGTCTCCGGCGGCAGGTACGTCAAACAAAAATAGGCCGTTTAGAAATACCGGCTCGGTGTCAGTGGCCTGGGCCAGCCCCGGCCCCATGATGCCCCCGTGGAGCGCTAGCGCCAGCACGACGCCCCAGACCAAACGGCCTAGCCAACCCATTGGGCTTATTCCCATGCGTCTAGACCCAAAACACCGACACCAGCATAGCGGACGGGGGGCTGGGAGGTGGGGGAGGCGGGAGTGAGAGGGTGGGGGAGGTGAGGAAGGTGCGGGAGGTGAGGTGGGTGGGGGAGGGTGACATCATAGGCGGCATGCAGCGCATGATGGGCCAGCTAGAGGTTTTCTGGAGAAGGCGAGTCTTCGGGGATGGCCTCGCTGAGGGCACGACGGGCAATGCGGGTGATGTAGAGGGTGACCGCTACCGTGGCGACCAGGCCTACAATGCGAAGAATCCACTGCACGGTGGCGGCTTCGGGGGGCTGGCTGCTGTCGGCCCCCAGGGTGGCCAGGGTACCCACTAGTGAGCCGAGATAGACGTACATAATGGTGCCGGGCAAAATGCCTACCGTGCCCACCACATAGTCTTTGAGGGAAATTTGGCTCAGCCCTAGGGAATAGTTGAGCAGGTTAAAAGGGAATACCGGCGACAGCCGCAGCAAGAAGATAATTTTGCGGCCATCTTGAGCGATCGCATCGTCTATGGCCTGAAATTTTGGGTTTTTGGCAATTTTACTGGCCACCCAGCTCCGCGCCCCGTAGCGCCCCACCAAAAACGCCGCCGTAGCCCCCAGTATGGCTCCCACAAACACCAGCAGCGATCCCTTCACGACGCCGAACACCACCCCGGCCCCTAGGGTCACAATCGAAGCAGGCACAAAGGCGACGGTAATCACGATGTAGAGCAGGATGAAGGCGAGGGGGGCGATCGCCCCCAACCCGTCAATCCAGGCAAGAGCCTGCAATAGCTGCTGCTGAAGCGAGGCAAACCATGACGGGTCTGCCCCAGCCCCTTGGGCCAGGGCCGGAGCCGCCGGAGCACCCACTAACGCAATCCCTAACCAGAACAAAAAGCTAAGCATTCTAGCTGTCACCGGGCGCAGTTTAAGCCTGGAATACATAATCTTAGGAGAGATGAGGGTGTTGTGCTACCTGGAGGCTGAACCTTCGTTCTAGGCGAGCTTTCCTAGTCAAGCTCGACCCCCTGAGCTGGCCCTGAGAATGCTGTAAGACTTGCTGAATTCGCGTATCAGCCTGTTCTCAGAATCGGCTGTTAGAGTCAAGATCAGGTCTTGAATCAGCGGTGGTTTTTGGCCTTCCCTGTAGTCACCTTTTCCATGGCGTATTTTTGGTTATCACCGATAACTCCCTTTCGTCATTTGCTGCATAGCCAAAAGATCGATCCGGGGTCGCTGCAAACTCGGCTTACCGCCGGAGTAGTGCTGACCTCACTGGTGGGGGTTGGTTCTCTAGCAGGTTGGATGGGCTGGCGCATGCAGCAAATTATGCTCGACAGCTACCGTCAGGGGACGGCTCTGATTGCCGATCGCCTACAAGAAGACGTGCGCTACTACAGCGAAACAATGCCTCCCCAAGCGGCGCTCGATCGCGTCATTGACCACCGCGCTACCGGCGACCTGGCCATCTGGGTTGAGACCCCAGCGGGCGATCGCCTTGCCCAGTCAGACGTGCTCACCATGGGGTCGTGGCAGACCTCGGGAGTAAGCGATGCGCTGATGGGGATGGCCATTCCTACCGGCACCAAAATTGTTGCGGTACAGGGTTGGCGGTTGGCCGTGTGTGCCACCCCCTTGGAGATAGCTGGCCTGCCCCCGGCAACCCTGTATCTGGCCGACGACATCACCGCCGACTACCAGGGTATGCAACGGCTGCTGCACATGCTGCTGCTCACCAGTCTGGTGTTGATTAGCCTGCTGTCTGCCGCCTTTGCCGTCTACATTCGCCGCACCCTCAGCCCCATTCGTCAGCTCAACCGCCTGGCCAGCCAGGTAACCGCCGACACCCTCGACCAGCCCCTCAACTTAGAGGCCGCCCCCACCGAACTGCAAGAACTAGTGCGCACCTACAACATGATGCTGGCCCGCCTCTCAAAAGCCTGGGGACAGCAAAAACGCCTGGTCAACGATGTTTCCCATGAGTTGCGCACGCCGCTGTCTTTGGTGCAGGGCTACCTTGAAAGCACCCTGCGCCGGGGCCAAAACCTCACCGCTGCCCAGCGAGAAGGGCTGGAGATTGCCGCCGCCGAAGCCAGCCGCACCACCCGTCTGCTCAGCGAAATTCTCGATCTGGCGCGCTTGGGCAACGGGCAGGGGGTGCTAAATTTAGAGCCAGCCGATCTCAGCGACATTCTCCACGAGGCCGTTGCCCTAGCTACCCAAGGTCAGCCCGATGGTTCCCTGGTGCCTATCAAAGTAGTAGCCTCTGCCCCGGTGACGGCCCAGGTCGATCGCCAAAAGCTCCGTACCGCTCTAGTCGAACTGCTAGACAACGCCCTCCGCTACGGCAGCCCCCACCAGCCAGTCGAGATTTCTCTGACGCACCAGGGCCAATGGGCCGCGGTACAGGTGCAAGACTACGGCGCGGGCATTCCCACCGACTGCCAGGGCGATATCTTCGACCCGTTTTACCGCGTAGACGAAGCCCGATCGCGCTCCAATGGCGGCACTGGCCTAGGACTTACCCTGGTGCGATCGCTGATTGAAGCCATGGGCGGCCAAGTCACCGTCCAGTCGCAACCCAACCAAGGCACCCGCTTCACCCTCCACCTCCCCCTGTAATCCCCCCACATCACCATCTTCCTCACCTCCCCTACCCTCCCTAACTTCCCCACCCCCTACTCCCCACCCCTCCCCCAGAGACACCCCCATGAGCGCCCGCATCTTAATCGTCGAAGACGAAGAAAAACTCGCCAAGTTTGTCCAGCTAGAGTTGTCCTACGAAGGTTACGAAGTCAGCGTGGCTCACGACGGTCTCTCCGGACTGATGGCCGCCCGCGACCAGACCCCCGACCTAATTATTCTCGACTGGATGATGCCGGGGCTGAGCGGCGTGGAGGTCTGTCGCCGCCTGCGCCAGACGGGCACTGCCACCCCGGTGATTTTGCTGACGGCTAAGGATGAGGTGAGCGATCGCGTCGAAGGGCTCGACGCCGGGGCCGATGACTACGTGGTCAAACCCTTTAGCATTGAAGAACTGCTGGCTCGCGTGCGCGCCCACCTGCGCCGCACCGAACCCCAGGATGCTGAGGTGCTGGTGTTTGGCAACCTCACCCTCGATCGCCGCAGCCGCGAGGTGCGCCGGGGTCAGCGCCCCATCGAGCTCACCGCTAAGGAGTTTGACCTGCTCGACTACCTAATGACCAACCCGCGCCAGGTGCTGACCCGCGATCGCATTCTTGAACAGGTGTGGGGCTACGACTTTATGGGCGACTCCAACATCATTGAGGTCTACGTGCGCTACCTGCGTCTCAAGCTCGAAGCCGAGGGTGAGAGCCGGGTGATTCAAACCATGCGCGGCGTTGGCTACGTGCTGCGCGACTAGGGAAGGGACCAAGAAAGAGCGGAAGGCGAAAAACGAAGATTCAAGGCGCAAAAAAAGACCCAGCGATCGCCGGGCCTAGATGTGAGTCAGGTGCGAACCGCATTGCAAAAATGCATGGTTGGTTCACTCTCATCTTGATTGTGGGGGCGATCGCCGGGGTTAATGAGCGATTAAGTCAGTCTGAGTCTCTACTGATCGACATCAGGCCAAGGGGCTAACCTACTGAGCAGCACAAACTGAGGATTTCAGCCTAAGCCTGAGGAGTCTCGTTGGGCAGAACTTCGTGGGTAGACCGACCTAGCATGTTGGCGCGGCGATGCTGCTGCTGCTGACGGTTGCGGGCCAATAGCTGCCGAGCCTGCTCTTGAGTGTTTAACATAGCGAACCTCCAAAAAAATTCTGTATCTAACGCTACCGAATGCAATTTTAAGCATATCTTTTCTTTTGAGAAAAGAGTTAAGGCAAGGCGCAGAAAACATCAAACTTTGGAAAATATCTGCCCACCGGCAGACCACCGCGCCGGGCCTCCCCCAGTCAGCGGTAGCATCCTGGTAGGATCAAGGCCAATGAGGAGCCCCCCAGTGAAAATATGGTAAAACAAGCGCTGAAAATTTCCCGCGTCATGCTGTCGGTGTACTACGCCTATATGGTGGAATACCGCGCTGAGCTGGTGTTTTGGGTGCTGTCAGGCACATTCCCTTTGATTCTCATGGGCCTGTGGGTTGAGGCGGCCCAGGGCGATCGGTTTGACCTCAGCCCGACCGAACTGGTGCAGTACTTCTTAGCGGTATTTTTGGTGCGCCAGTTCACCGTGGTCTGGGTGATTTGGGAATTTGAGCGCGAGGTGGTGGAAGGTCGGCTGTCGCCCTACCTGTTGCAGCCCATTGACCCGGCCTGGCGGCATTTCTTTAGCCATGTGGCCGAACGCTTTGCCCGGCTGCCCTTTGCCTTTTTGCTGGTGGGGCTATTTTTGCTGCTCTACCCCTACGCCGCCTGGCTACCCCGGTGGGATAATCTGCTGCTAGGGCTGCTGGCGATCGCCCTAGCTTTTTGCCTGCGGTTCTTAATGCAGTACACCTTTGCTCTGGCCGCCTTTTGGACAGAGCGGGCCAGCGCCCTAGAGCAGTTTTGGTTTTTGCTCTACACCTTTCTGTCGGGCATGATTGCTCCCCTCTCCCTCTTCCCCGATGCGGTGCGAGAGGTGGTGCTGTGGACGCCCTTTCCGTACCTGATTTACTTTCCGGCCAGTATCTTGATTAACCGCCCGGATCACGTAGCTCAGGGGTTTACGGCGATGGTGCTCTGGTCTGCGCTGTTTTGGGGGCTAAACCGCTGGCTGTGGCGGCAGGGGCTAAAGCAATACTCGGGCATGGGGGCGTAATGGAGCGCTATCTGAAAGTGCTGGGGCTGTTTTGGGGCACGGCGATCGCCGCCGAGCTAGAGTATCGCCTTAACTTTTTGGTCACCGCCCTGATTAGCCTGGGCGGGCTGGTGGGCAGCCTGTTTGGCCTGTTTTTGTTCTACCGCACCGGCTATGAGTTCGAGGGCTGGAGCTGGGAGGCGGCCCTGCTGGTACTGGGGCTATTTACCGTGCTGCAAGGTTTTGCGGCCACGGTGCTGATTCCCAACCTCAACAAAATCGTCAGCCAGGTGCAGCAGGGCACCCTCGACTTTGTGCTGCTGAAGCCGATCAGCTCGCAGTTTTGGCTCTCGACCCGAGTGATCTCGCCCTGGGGCCTGCCCGACGTGGCGTTTGGCCTGGTGATGATTGGCTACGGCGGCACGCGACTTGGCCTGGGCTGGGCCGACTATGCCTTGGCGCTCTTGCCCCTGCTGTTTGGGGCACTCACCCTCTACAGCCTGTGGTTTATGCTGGGGGCCACCAGCATTTGGTTTGTGAAAATCTACAACGTCACCGAGGTGCTGCGGGGCCTGCTAGAGGCAGGGCGGTTTCCGATCGCGGCCTACCCAGTCGCCTACCGAGTGTTTTTTACCTTTGTGGTGCCGGTGGCATTTTTAACGACGGTACCCGCCCAGATCATGCTCAACCAGGGCGGGCGCGGGTGGCTGCTGGCCTCGGCGCTGCTGGCGGCGGTGCTGCTGCTGGTGGCAAATCGGTTCTGGCGGTTTGCCCTGCGGTTTTATACCAGCGCGTCGAGCTAAGACAGTCTAGAGCCAGCGTTTCAGCCAGCCGATGCCCTGGGCCACCGCACTGCCCTGGCTGGCCCAGTGGCGGGCGCTCTCGGCCACATACAGGTTTTGCAGCTGAATGGGCCGGTGGTGCAATCGCCCATTGGCCCCCACTAGCCAGTGCTGGTATTGGGCCAGCTCCTCGCCCTGAAGCAGGAGCGCGGGGTCACGCAGCTGCCGCTCCCACTGCAGGGCTTTCATCAAGAGCTGGGTGTGGTCATGGTAGTAATCGGCAGCGAGATGGAGGGTATGCAAGAGCTGGCGACCCCCGGTGCTCCGCGCTAGGGGAAATGACCGGGCGCGAAGGTCGATGACCTCAAGGGTTTGCAGGGGCTCGGGCAGCCGATGCACAGACACGGTTTCGATCAGCACCGGCACGATGCGTTTGTTGAGACTGAGGGCAAACAGCAGCCCCTGGAGGCAAAACACATCGGCCAGAGCGTGGGGCGACAGTGCCAGCACGTAGTTGTCGCAGGCTTCGGTCGCCCGAGAAATGGTGACTTCAGGGTCAACGCCAGCGGGCCAGGGGCAGGGGCACTGCCGGTAGGTAATTTGAGCCTGGGTGAAGAGCTGGCGCAGTGCCTCTACTGCATCGGCCCCGCTCGGCCCGGCGATCGCCTCGCCGGGGGTGCGGCAACCATCGTCAGCGGCGTAAGCCAAAAAGACCTGGGCCATCAGGTTGGGGGTGAGCTGGTCATGGCCAGCCGTATTCGCGTTGTTCAAAAGCCGTACCTATGCTTGCAATGCACCCGAACCCTATACCCAGGCTGACTGAGGAAGCCATGCGCTGCCTGGGGGTGTTGCTCCAACTGCCCGCGCCTTGAGAATACCCAAATTTTTTACTCCCGTTGCTATCGCTGGATACACCTGCTGGCTTGGTCAAGAACCGTCTTGTAGCCGTAGAACCCCAGATTTTGCCGGAACTCCCTCACGGACTGAGAATCTTGTGGCAGCTCTGACCTAGGGCATTAACCCAGTCAGCTCCTCTAAAATCTCCTCAAAGGCTGGGCGAGCCAGCACCTCAGGCTGCATACAGGCGTGCTGGAGCTGGCGCAGCTGTAAGGCCGGGCTAGAAGAGGCTGGGCAGCGATCGAGCGAATCCTCTAGCAGGCAGCCAAAGGCGCGCACCTCTAGGCGCTCTAGCGCTGGAGCCGACGGCCCCGCCCGGTCGTAGAAGCTGGCCGCGCCAAAGTCGCTCAGGCAGGTGTCCCCCGCCTCGGTGACCAGGGTGTTGTGGGGGTACAGGTCGCCGTGGAGCATGCCGCGCCGATGCAGGTGGGCGGCAGCGGCAGCTACCCCAAGCGCAATGCCCACAGACGCTTCTAGGGAAAAGGTGGCCTCGGGGGGATAGGTGTCGCGGGTGCAGCTCTCTAGGCTGGGGGGGCCGCCCATCACCTGATAGCTGGGGGCAACCAGCGGCAGCACCAGCCCATTTTTCTGCTCGGGATGATCGACAATTTGCCCTAGGGGGCCGATCAGATGGGGATGCGCCCCCGCCGCAATACAGGCCCGCATTTCATCCTCAGGTAACCCGTCGCTGGTGATTGTGCCTTTAAACAGCTTGAGGGCAATGGGAATTTTCTCCTGGCCCTGTCGCCAGGTGCCGCGCGAAATGATGCCAGAGGCTCCCTCACCCAAAATTTCGCCCACCGTCAAATCATCCCAGGCAATTTGGGGGAGCGGCAGGGGTTCGCCTGTGGTTAAAGTCTGACAAAACGGGTTGCCCGCGTAGGCCAGCCAGCTCAAGCGGGGCAGGGCCAGGAGCTGAAGGGGGAGAGCATCGAGTTGATTGGCGGCCAAGCGCACTAGCTCTAGGTTTTGGCAGTTGGCCAGACTTGCCGGCAGGGCTCGCAGCTGGTTGCCTGCCAACATGAGCTTTTGCAGCTTGGTGAACTGACCCATGGCCTCGGGCAGTGCCTCAATGCGGTTGTCGGTCAAAATCAGCCAGCGGGTAGCAGGGGGCAGCGCCTCGGCGGGCACCGTGGTGATTTGGTTACTCTTAAACCCCACCATCGATAGTTTGGGGCAGTGGGCCAGCACCTCGGGCACCACTTCAAAGGCATTGTTGTTGAAGAACGCCACCCGCAGGTTTTGGAGTTGGGCAAAGCTGTCGGGCAGGGTGGTCAGGGCGTTGTTCGACAGGTCGAGAACTTCGAGGCTGTCGGCCAGCTCCAGAATGTCTTCTGGAAAGGTGGTCAACCCCTCCGATAGTCTGAGCCGCTGGGTACCGAGGAGCTGATGGGGTGGTCGCGTATCGACCCTTGAGGGCGATTCGCGAAGCGATCCGTCCCGGAATCGCAGCATGGCCAGATTGTGCATAGGAGTCTTGGAGGCAGCAAGGGTCTAGCCCAATGTGCCATTTCTCTAGAGTCACCCCCGTGAAAATTTAGTGTAGTTATTCAAAGACTTAGCGAGGAAAGACTTAGCGAGGAAAGACTTAGCGAGGAGGAACTACTTTTTGAACACTGTCCTTACCTTGTGATAGCGCTGCGCCAGCTCAGGTAGACGGCCAACCCTGCGCCCAGGGTGAGCAGACTGCCCAAAATCGAGAACAGTAAGCCCATCCAGCAAGCGATCGCCTGGTCTTGCTCTAGGGATGCCAGGTAGGCCTCTTTGGTCTCAAACCCGATTTTGGCTTCGTTTATTACGGGATAGTCGCCCGCGACGCTCAAGGTGCCCAACACCAAAACTCGATCGCTGACCTTAAAGCCTTCGTAGCTGCGATGGTCAGCGACCGACCCCAAAGGGCCATCGCGCCCCTCTTCAACCTGAGAAGCCGTCGATTGCAGGCTGTAGCCAGCCGCGATCTCCACCTCTTTCCCCGGAATCTGCACCCAGAGCGTGGGGTTGTAGCTGCGCTCGTGCTCCCATTTCCACTCATCGTCGCGGCGCACCCGGTGGTACTCGTTGTAGGCCACCAGGGGCGGGCGATCGCTGACGGGGTTGCGATCGCTCACCCGGCCCTCCAGCAGCACCGGGGCACCGCGCTCGTTGAGGGTAGCCGCCGTGGCCACGGGCAGCCGCGCCACCTCCTTGGCGTGGTTAGCAACCGATCGGGGCACCACCGCCCAAAGTACTCCCCCAGTAATTAGGAAGGGAACGCCCACGAGGGCTAACACTCCTGGCACCAACCAGCGGTCCCATTTGCCCATCGCTACCCTATGGTTAACGCGATCACCATGATTTCTCCCGACCAAGGCTGAATTAGCTTTGCAGAGCTTGGGGTTCAGGCACGTCGTCTAGAGCCTCCAAAGCCGCTTTTTCTTTATCTAGCCGCCGCTTGCGGGCGTAAAGCTGAATCGTAGCCGCCATGAACACCACCAGCCCCACCATCAGCCAAGTGGTCGCCCCCGTGGGGAAATTGTTTTTAAAGATCACCAGCATGACGATCGCCACCAGCAGCAGGGTGGGGGCTTCGTTGAGCGCCCGCAGCTGTTGCCCCGACCACTTGCATTCCCCCCGGTGCAGCTGACGCATCAGCCTAGCGCAGTAGTGGTGATAGGCCAGCAGCACCGCCACCAGCCCTAGCTTGGCGTGCATCCAGCCATCCTTAAGGTATTCAGGCATCAGCACCAGTAACCCCACAGCCATAGCGACCGCCACCACCATGCCGGGGGTGGTAATGATGCCGTAGAGGCGCTTTTCCATAATGGTGTACTGGTTCTTGAGAATGCTGCGGGCCGGCTCTGGCTCTGCCTCGGCTTCGACATGGTAAATAAACAGGCGCACCAGGTAAAACAACCCGGCAAACCATACCACCACGCCGACAATGTGAAACGCTTTGAACCAGTAGTAGGCCATAGTTCTTCCTGTCATCCAGCCAAAGGCTCTGCTTCAGCAGGATGTTGCAAACCGTTAAGTACGCCTTTCATTGTCCTGCAAGGGTTTGCCCTTGAGAAGGCGAGTGCGATGGAACTTAACGATTTTAGATTTTGGATTTGTGATTTTGGACTGTGATTACTCCTTCCCAACCCCCCATCTCCCCCACCCACCCCATCTCCCCCACTCCCTCACTCCCCACTCCTACAGCCGCCGCAATACCTGCGCCAACAGCTCCCCTGGCAGCTTCGACAGCACTGCCTGCTGACCGGGGATGCCGAAGATTTCAAAGCTGAGGTGGGCGTTGTAGACCAGGGCCGTGATCAGCACCTCCACCTGCTGAGGGTCGTTGTGCCAGCCCTGATAGGCCAGCAGGTATTGGTTCAGAGCTGTTTCTAAATGGCGTTGACGGGCTTCAGTCTGGGTTTCTGGCAGTGCTTGAGCCAGCTGATCATGAACGACCCCGGCGCTGTGACAGGTGGCCCATAGGTCAAATCCTAAAGCAGGGGGTGGCGTGTCTTTCAGGGCGATCTGGGCGGCGGCCAGGGCGGTTTCGTAGGCGGCAACGGCCTGTTGCAGGGTGGCAATGCGGCGTTCGCCTGCCACAGCCGCCTGCTGCGCCAAATCCCAATAGGCGGTGCCCAGGTTGTTGGCGGTGGCGGCACAACCCGCCGGGGCAGCGGTTATCGTGCGGTATTTGAGGGCGGCTTCATAGGCGGCGATCGCCCGCTCCAACAAAAATACCGGCTGCTGGTGCTGGGCCAGGCTCCAGTAGGCAATGCCCAGATTGTTTTGCACCATGGCGTATTCCAGCGGCGCATCCTGGGCGGGGCGGTGGGCTAGGGCTTCACCGTAGGCCACAACGGCCTGAGCCAAATGGTGCTGGGGCTGGTCGTATTGGGATAGCCGCCAGTGAATCGCCCCCAGGCTGTTTTGTAGGTTGGCATAGTCGATGGGCGATCGCGCCGCCGGGCTGTATTCCAGAGCATGCTGATACGCCTCCACCGCCTTCTCCAAGCAGAGGGAGGGATTGTCCAAATTCGCCAGCAGCCCGTATACCGTGCCCAGGTTGCCGTAGATGCGTCCCAAGGTGTCGGCGGGGATCGCTTTAGCGCCGCCTTTGAGGGCTTTTTCGTAGGTGCTGACGCTGCGGCGCAGCCAGGGAGCGGGGTCAGGGGTGCCCTCTTGCTGACCCTGGAGCCAGTAGAGGCTGGCCAGGTCGTTGAGGGCGTCGCACCAATCGGTGCTGCCTTCGGGTAGGCCCGCGATCGCCAGGTCATACACCGCCGTCGCAAAACCCAGCACGCTGGCGGCGGGGGCATCGACCGAGAGGCGATCGCGCCCCATTTGGCCCAGGGCCAGGTATGCCCGCGACAGGGTTAGCGGCCCCGCCTGCTGTTCAACCAACCCCTGAATGTAGCGCCATAGGTTCGCCAGCTCCGTATCCTGGGCCAGGTCTAGGGGCAGTTGTAGAGCCCCCGTCGGGGGTAGGGATGTTGGGCTGAGCGCGATGGGGGCAGGAACCGGCTCAACGGTCGGCAGCACAGGTTCAGCCCGCTGTAAATTTGCTAGGGTCTCCGCTGCCGTTGCCCCCACTGGCGGCATGACAATACTCGAAAACGCCCCTTGCTCTATAACGGTGTAGCCTTGAGGATTTTGCGGCGGAGCACTATGGCGAGCCGCCTTGGAATCTGGGGCGAGCAGATTGGGCAGGTCTACGGGCGGTGGCACCGCTGGCTTTTCTGTCGCATCTTTAGGAGTCAGATCTTTGGGTGCTGGTGCAGGTTGCTCGAAGGTCGAGAGATCATCCCGCAGCACCCGCCAGAGATCGGGGGGATTGGCAGCGGGGCGATCTGGTACAGGCGGCTCCGCTGGCGAATCCAGCGCCGTAGGTGGTGCACTGGGTTCGCCCATAAACTCAAACAGGCCGCTGCGCGATCGCCAAAACCCCGGCACCGACTGGCGAATTTTGCCCAGCCAGGGGCGCGGCACCCACACCACCAGCCGACAGTCGAGCTGGGTCAGCAGTGCATCGACCCGAATCAGCGAGGCCAAAAATCGGTTTTGCACCGTGGGCGACTGGCGGGTGAGCTGATCGATGCCCACAATTTGAAAGACGGGCGTGGTCGGCAGGCTGCTCTGGAGTCGGCGCTGCTGTTTAAGCCACAGCAAGACCTCGCGCACCAGATCAGGGCGATCGCTACTCAGCCGCAGCGTCACCAGCGTGAGCTGCCGCGCCCGCACCTCCGGGGCCAGGGGCACCGTCTCAGGCAGGGGGCTAAAGTTGGCCTCTAGCCGCTGGGCCAGCTGGTCTTGCAGGGCCGCATCGTCGCACACCGCAATTAGCAGCTGCCGCCGCAGGTTGAGCTGTAGGGCCAGCCGCAATTCTTGGTAGGTTTCCTGGTTGTGCCCCAGGTAGGTTTGAGAATTCAAAGACACAGCAGCGGTCACGGTGGTTAAGATGCAAGCGGTATGATAAAACTAGTTTCTATGAACTAGTGTGTAATGGCCAGAGCCCAGCCCTAAGCGCGATTCTGGGACGGATACTCGTTTCGAGTTTCCGTTTCTGGATGCCATGGGCTTCGCGAATCGCCCCGCTCCCTTCCATTACACTTCACCCCAAGCCAATCGTTTCAGGACGCCCTAACTATTTTCAGCCCTGATGAGCGCGACCCAAACCACCGCTTTAGCTCTCACTCCCCTTGAGTTGGCTATTCTAGGCCAGCTCTGGGCCATGGGCGGCACCTGCGATGCCCTCACCGCGCTGCCCGTCGAGCGCAAAAGTTCGATGCGCCAGCGAGAGAGAACCTGCCAGACCTTGCGCGATCGCGGCTGGCTCGACTACGACCACGACATCGCCCAATTTGGCCTCACCCTGACGGGCAAAACTTTGCTTAAACTCGATCTGTCAGTGTGGCCCGTCACCCCCGACGAGCTGATGATTCTGCGATCGTGTCTGGGCGGCAGAATTCATCCCGGACAGATCCATCGGCGAGTGTCGGTGGGCGATCGCCAGCGCCTAGTGGAGAGATTGGCCAGGCAGGGATTGATTGTGGTGTACAGGCGTGCGATCGTCAACCTGCGCCTTACCGCTCCAGGGGAAGGAATAGTGGTTGCCCAACTCTAACGCGCTAAAATTGGTCTAAGCGGCAGGGCAGTGCTATGGCTCAAGATCTGCAATACATCACCAATGAGGCAGGCGATCGCGTCGGTGTGGTTCTAGATATAGGCACCTATCAAAAGCTGACGACAGGCGATCGTGACCCCGAATTGCTGACCAACTTGAGCCTTGAAGAACTGGTAGCGCTTGCCGAGAGTACCCTCTCCCCAGCCAGTCAGACCGAGTTAGACAATCTATTGGTTCGCAATGCCGAAAGCCAGCTTTTGGAGGCAGAACTGACTCAGCTCGACCAGCTCTTGCAGCGCGTCGATCAGCTCAATATTCTGAAAGCCAGGTCGCGCTACACTCTCCATCATTTAGGCCTTACGGAACCATTGGCTTTGTGAGTGCTTATATTTCAAGCAGTCTTCAGGAACAGATTCGACAGCGCTTTGCCCACTGCTGCGCCTACTGTCGCACAGCAGAAAGACTGACGGTGACCACCTTTGAATTTGAGCACATCGTGCCGGTTTCAGCCGGTGGAGCAACAAGTTTCAACAACCTTTGTCTATCATGTCCCTCCTGCAATCGGTATAAAGCTACTCGCCAAACAGCCCTCGATCCACAAACCAACACCCAGGTTGCCCTCTTCCATCCTCAGCAGCAAAACTGGGTTGAGCATTTCGGCTGGAGCGAAGACGCAACCGAAGTCATAGGGCACACGCCTATTGGTCGCGCAACCGTTGCTGCCCTAAGAATGAATCGTCCCCAACTTATCCGAGTCAGACAACTGTGGGTCAAACTAGACGAACATCCTCCGCAGATCAATTAATTCAAATCATCCCTTCCCCATCCCCCTTACCTCCCTTATTCACCCACCCATACCCCGCACCCCGCCTTCCACGGTTCGGTATCCCCTCCTTCAGAGAAATGGCTTGAGCAAGCACTATAGATATAGCTGTCAAGCCGGAGCAAAGAAAATATGGGAAAAGTAGTTGGAATCGACCTAGGCACCACTAACTCTGTGGTTGCCGTCATGGAAGGGGGCAAGCCCACCGTTATCGCTAACGCCGAAGGCTTTCGCACCACCCCCTCGGTCGTCGCCTACGCCAAGAATGGCGATCGCCTCGTTGGCCAAATCGCCAAGCGCCAGGCGGTGATGAACACCGAGAACACCTTTTATTCTGTCAAGCGCTTTATCGGTCGTCGCTTTGACGAAGTCACCACCGAATCGACCGAAGTGGCCTACAAGGTTATGAACGTGGGCAACAACGTCAAAATTGACTGTCCCCAAGCGGGCCAGCAATTTTCGCCCGAAGAAATTTCGGCCCAAATCCTGCGCAAGCTGGCCGACGACGCTGGCAAGTACCTGGGCGAAAAAGTTACCCAGGCGGTGATCACGGTACCGGCCTACTTTAACGACTCCCAGCGCCAGGCCACCAAAGACGCCGGTAAAATCGCGGGTCTCGAAGTACTGCGCATCATCAACGAGCCCACCGCAGCTTCCCTGGCCTACGGCCTCGATCGCAAGAGCAACGAAACCATCCTCGTGTTTGACCTTGGCGGTGGTACCTTCGACGTCTCCATTCTTGAAGTGGGCGACGGTGTGTTTGAAGTGCTGGCCACTTCTGGCGACACCCACCTAGGAGGTGACGACTTTGACAAAAAGATCGTTGACTACCTGGCCGCTGAGTTTCAAAAGATGGAAGGCATTGACCTGCGCAAAGACAAGCAGGCCCTACAGCGTCTGACTGAGGCGGCTGAGAAAGCCAAAATTGAGCTGTCCAGCGTCACCCAGGCCGAAATCAACCTGCCCTTTATTACCGCCACCCAAGACGGCCCCAAGCACCTGGAAATGACCCTCACCCGAGGTAAATTTGAGGAGCTGTGTGCCGATCTGATCGATCGCTGCCGCATTCCCGTCGAGCAGGCGCTCAAAGATGCCAAGATCGCCAAAACCGCCATTGACGAAGTGGTGCTGGTGGGCGGTTCCACTCGCATCCCCGCCATTAAGGACGTGGTCAAGCGCACCCTCGACAAAGAGCCCAACGAAACCGTGAACCCTGACGAGGTGGTTGCCGTGGGTGCTGCTATTCAGGGCGGCGTCCTAGCTGGCGAGGTCAAAGACATTCTGCTGCTGGATGTCACCCCGCTGTCGCTGGGGGTTGAAACCCTTGGCGGCGTAATGACCAAGCTGATCACCCGCAACACCACCATTCCCACCAAGAAGTCGGAGGTGTTCTCTACCGCCCAAGACGGGCAGACCAACGTGGAGATTAAGGTGCTTCAGGGCGAGCGCGAAATGGCCAGCGACAACAAGAGCCTGGGTAACTTCCAGCTCTCTGGTATTCCCCCCGCTCCCCGTGGCGTGCCCCAAGTCGAGGTGATCTTTGACATTGACGCCAACGGCATTCTCAATGTCACCGCCAAAGACAAGGGCACTGGCAAAGAGCAGACCATCACAATCTCGGGGGCTTCTACCCTCGATGAGAATGAGGTCGAACGCATGGTGAAAGATGCCGAGGCTAACTCCGCTGCGGACAAAGAGCGGCGCGAGCGCATCGATCTCAAGAACCAGGCCGACTCGCTCACCTACCAAGCCGAGAAGCAGCTCACCGACATGGGCGACAAAGTGCCCGCCGCCGATAAAGAGAAGGCCGAGGAGCAGATCAAGGCGCTGAGAACCGCCATTGAAGCCGAGGACTTTGACACCATCAAAACCCTCACGGGCGAATTGCAACAGACCCTCTACGGCATTAGCACCAACCTGTATCAGCAGGCCGGTGGCGACGCCGCTGGTGCAGCCCCTGGCCCCGACGCTACCCCTGGCGATAGTGCCGGTGGCGACGATGTAATCGACGCTGAGTTCTCTGAACCTGGCTCGAACTAACGGGGCACCGAGCCCTAGCCTAACGTTTTGCTTCGGCTAGCTAAAAGGTGGAGAGCGATCGCTCTCCACCTTTTTTTGGTTCTTGGTTTTGAACTGGCCCAGCCTGGGAGCCTTGCAGTCGGCTATTGATACCGTCCTGCAACAACATTCACTACAGCAGCAGTTCTAAAGAAAGCCCAACGCGGCTGTCTTGGCCGAAGCGAGAATTTTGCCGCTGAAAATCGGTGCCCAGCCGCAGTTGACGGGTCACGGCATAGCCGATCGCCAGGCTGGTAATCCCCACCTCATTTTCACTGCCCGGTGCCACCCAGCGCTGGCTCAGGGCCAGGTCGGCTCCACCCCCCCGCGAGGGCACCAGCATCAGGCGCAGGCCCACATCGAGCCCATCGGTTTGGTAGGCCGGGGTGCTGAGGGAGCGATAGCCCACCGTGGGCGCAAGGTTGAAATAGCCGCCCAGAGGCAGCAAGTAATATCGCGCTTCACCACCGTAGGATTCGCGCTGGCCATTCCAGCTGCGGCTGTAGTCAACGCTGGCCGCAAGGCCCGTGCCCGGCACAAACACATCCTCGACCGCCGCCCCAAAGCCGCCAATCTGCCCTGTAGAGGGAAACTGAGCATAGCCCACCCGCAGCCGGGTGCGAAAGCTAGGCCGGTGGCGAATCTCGTCGGCCACATCGGGCACCTCTTCTAGCCAGCGCTGGAGCGTTGGGCTGCCTTCGATCACAGCCGGGTCGAGGTCGAGGGTGGGGGCCACTGCCTCAGGGTCGAGGGCTAGCGTCTCTGGGGTAACGGCGCTGACTGCTGGCAGGGCTGTCTCAAAGGAAACCGTACAAGATTCCACGAATTCAAAAGCCTGGGGACAGTCGGCTAAACCAGATTCTGCTGGATTGTGGGGAGTTTCGAGAACCGGCGTAGCTGGCGCAATCTCTGCAACGACCGGCTGCTCCTCAAACGCTATGGCGCTCTGCCCAACCCCAAACACTGCTAAGCATCCCCCCAGTCGCAACAGTTGAATTGTTGTTGACACCACTCGGCGGCTCCTAGCTCATGCAATGAATTCTATGCATCTTACCGCCTTCGCCCAGCGGCACTGCCTCAAGGGGGACAGGCAAAAAAAGCGGCCCACTCAAAGAGTAAAGCCGCTGGGGGAAACGAGGATAGCGTTCCGGTAAATGGCTAATGCCCTCTAGCGCACCTGGCCGCGTGTCGCCATGGCGTCTATGGGTTTGAGGAAGTAGAGCTGCACCAGCTGCCAACCAATAGTGGCAATGTGAGGCAGTTGTTGCAGCTTCTTCAGCGGCTTAGGCTGATTCGACTCAGCAATCTTGCTTAGCTTAGAGTTAGCAGCGGCAGCCACATCCAACCGCTTGAAGAAGCTGGGGTGCTCAACATTCAGCGTCACCGGAAACACGCGTCCGGCAGTGCTGTTGGTTTTCTCAATCACCTCAATGTCGTACTCACGGACATTCAACCCGAGGGATTCGTAAAAGCCTCTGGCCCGGAGGTCGTTGAGGTACATGGTGGCAAACACCGACAGCAAAAAGAATCGGCACCACAGCCTAGCCTTCCAGTCGTTGAGAATTTGGGGCTGAGACTTCATCAGGGCCGAGAAGAAGTCGCCGTGGCGGTTTTCGTCTTGGCACCAGTTCTCAAAGAAGCGGAAGATGGGGTAGATCTCGTTCTCAGGGTGAGATTCGAGGTGGCGGAAGATGGTGATGTAGCGCCAGTAGCCAATCTTCTCGGAGAGGTAGGTGGCGTAGAGGATGAACTTAGGCTTAAAGAAGGTGTAGTCTTTGGTCTTGGTCAAAAAGCCCAGGTCTAGCTGCATGTTGAAGTCAGCCATGGCCTTGTTGAGAAAGCCCGCGTGACGCGCTTCGTCGCGCGATATGAGCTCAAAGCACTCGGACAGCAGGGGGTTCTTGCCCTTGAGGCGGCGGCTCAGTTCTTTGTAGAGTAAAAAGCCAGAGAACTCAGAGGTGCAGGAGCGCTCCAGAAATTCTACAAACACCTGCCGAGTTTCGCCGGTGACGCAGTCCCAAGACTGGTCAAAGACCTCGCTGCGGACGAAGTGATGGCGGTTGTAGTCAGCCCGCAACTCGTCGAGGATGGCAAGCATCTCGTCTTCGTTGACCGAGAGGTCCATGGCGGCCATCTCGTCAAAGTCGGTGGTGTAAAACCGAGGGGTGAGAATGGTGTCTTTGGCGGGAGCCTTTACCCCTGGGCGAAGCTCTTGCAATTCGGGCTTTTTAAGGGAATCTACCATGAGTCCTTCGATGGCGCGGTGAACGTGGGCCGGGCTATCCCCCGGCGGGCGATGGGTAGGGGAGGTATTCTTTTAGCTCTGGAGGCTCTGGACTAGTTCACATCCTGAGAACAGAGATGAGAGAACAACTATCCAACGAATCGCTAAATGTCAGTGTATCAGGGCTTTTAGGTCAGTCGGCAACGCTTTAAGTTTTGCAACAAAACCTTTCGGTAGATAACGCTTGGGGGGAAACCCTTTCGTGCAACTTCGTTAAGGGACGGGGCTTTTGGCGCTGCGTCTGGGCAAGCTGAGAGCCAGAGCTGATAGTCATGGTTGGGAGAACAGTATGGCGTTTGTAGGGCTGATCTTGATTGTTGCTGGGGGCGTACTTTGGTGGGTGCAGAACCGCCAGCAGAACCGCTGTAGACAGCTTAAACTGGCTCGGGCTTGTCAAGTCTCAGACCTAGAGACTACCGCCATCGCTGTCTCAAAAGAAATTGGCGGCGGCGACTGGCGCGACTACGTGTGGCTGTGGGGCACCATCAAAACGGCCACGCCGCTCACCTCAGAATTTAAGGAGGTGCCCTGCGTCTGCTATACCAGCACCGTAGTGCGCGAGTACGAAGAAACCGTGCGCCAGAAAGATAGCGATGGCAAAGTCACGACTAGCACCCAGCGGGGCTCAGAAACCATCAGCGAGAATAATCGGCGCATCCCCTTCGATCTGGTAGATACGTCGGGACAGGTACGGGTGGATCCTGAAGAGGCCAAGATTGAACACATAGAGGTGCTCGACGAATTTCGACCGGGCAACCCGGTGGGGGGCATGCTCTCTTTTGGGCCGTTTTCGCTAGCGCTGGGGGAAGAGGGATCCGGGGGCTCACGTCGCACGCTGGGCTACCGCTATCGAGAGACGGTGCTGCCGCTCGATCGCGCGCTACTGGTGGTAGGGATGGCGAGCGATCGCACCGGCACCATCGCCATTGAAAAACCCGCCCAGGATGACCAACCCTACATCATTACGCTGAAATCCCATGAGGCCATTACCAAAAGCGTTGACCAGAGCGCCAAAATTGCCTTTTGGTCAATGGTGGGGTGCTTTGGGGGTGGGGTAGTGCTGCTGCTGGCCGCGATCGTAGGATGATGCCCGTTCAATAAAAAGAAGCTTTTTCTGTCAAAGCTAGATATTCATAGCCCTAGGTCTCCCGGCGATGCCCTGTACACCCATGGCTAGGGCTGCGATCGCTCCCCATGCTCTAGCAATTGCTCGATCGCCGTTAGCCGATGCTGCCACGATCGCAGCCTGTAGCCGCTGTTTGTCGTATCCACCAGCACCCCTTGGCTCAGCGGGGCGCGTACCCTAGCCAGTCCGGCTTTCACATTTTCCAGATGGCGATGGGATGGCTCTTGGGCAAGGGCGTCAAACTGGCTGCCCAGGTCATTGACCTCGCCAATCCAGGGTTCGAGGGCATTGCGATCCATCCAGAGGCGCTGGTGGGTCAGCAGCCAGCTCCACTCGCGCTGGAGGGCGGCGTAACGGCTCGCGGCCATGGCATAGGGAGTGGTGGGGCCAGGCGGGCTACCGCTCTGGGTTTGGGCCAGCACGGTGTTTAGCTCGCTATTGAGATCGGCGGCGGCAAACAGGGCGTAGCCGGGGGTGGGCAGGTCGCGGCTGGCCTGCATTTGGTCTATTGTGGCCGCATTCGACAGGTCAAGCAGGCGGATGCCGGGTATCACCAGGGTTGAGCCAAAGGATTCATTCACCAGCCAGGGGGAGACAATGCGCTCGAAGCGGCTGGTGTCGCCCGCGTAGCTCATCAGCACAATCCAGTCGAGGTAGTCGGCCCTGGCCCAGACTCCCCAATCTTGCTGAATGCGCTGCAAGCGCTCGTGCTCGGGGTTGGCAAACACCGCCGCCGACATCACCAGGCCAGGGTGCTGCCGCCGCAGGGTGCTGGAGATAGTTTCGACAAACGAGGTCACCTGCTGTACCCGAAACTCAGTCCAGCGCTCCCACAGCACCTGCTGCTGAATCTGCTGGTTGCGATCGAGGCCGCTGGCGCGGGGGTTTAGGGTAACCGGGTCAACCCCAGCCACGCTCTGGAACCGCCAGCGGGCGACTTCGCCGTAGCCGTAGGTGCGGTTGGCCCCAGGATCTTGAAAGGGGTAGCGAATGTAGTCGAGGTGCAGGCCATCGACCCCGTAGTTGGTGACGATTTCGGTCATCAGCCGGGTGAGGTAGCTGCGCACCTCGGGGTTGGCGGGGTCTAAGAAGGGCTTGTCTTGGCCACGGGGAATCAGGTTGCCGCTGTTGTCGTAGGCGGCCCAGCTGGGGTGCCGGGAGATGATGGGGCCGGGGTAGTCGGCGGGCTGGTTGAGCAGGCGGTTGTGGCGCTGGTTGCCCGCTGCAAACACCCACACCCAGGCGTGCAGAGTCATGCCCCGCTGGTGGGCCAAATCTACGGCGGCAGCGAGGGGATCCCAACCTTGGGTAAGGGGGTTTTGCTCGGGGGCCACCTGGCTAGGGTAGATGGTGTAGCCCGCATTCACGGTTTCAAAGAAGACGGTGTTGATGCCAGCGGCGGCGAGTTTGTCAAAAATGGCGCTGAGCCCCTGGGGCGAGCGTGCCCGCACAATGGTGCCGCGATCGAGCCACACGGCGCGAATTTCGCCCTGGTTGATGGGGCGATCGGTGGGGAAGTTGTTCCACAGGGCGGCGCGGGTAGCCAGCCAGCGATCGCGCACTTCCCCATGCTTGCCCGCCGCCAGCAGCCCATCCCACTCGTTCAACAACTGCTGGGCCTCGCCCAGGGTGGGGTGCAGGTAGGCACCGCGCCCGCTGGCCACATTTACCGAGTCGGCGGCGGCGGTGAGCACGGGGGGGCGATCGGGCAGGGTCAGCGCCGTGGGTGCATCCAATGAGTTCGCCATAATCAGGGCGCTCTCGAAGCGGCCAATCAGGTTCTTGAGTTCCTGCTGCATGGCCAGAAACACCACCGGGCTGGGGGGGCGACCGGTGGGCGACAGCTCGATGACTGCCGGAGCAATCTGCTCGGCGGGGTCGCCTGAGGTGGGGCTGGGGGAGTCTACCGCTGCATTGCCTGAGTTGGCGGGCTGAACCACCCTAGGGCGCTGGGAAGGGGGCAGCGGCGGGGACGGCGGCACATAGGCGGGCCGCCGTCCGGAGCGGGCTGGGGACGATGGCTCGGCAGTGGGTACTAGGGGAAAGCTCTCTGCCTCGGAGTCGTCGGTGAGGTCGAGGTATAGCTCTAGGTCATCGGTGAGGGCGGCGGCGCTGGTAGGCTGTTCTAGCCCCGAGGGTTGAGGCTCGACCTGGGCGGCCATAGGGCGCATGGATAAGCCCACACCCCCAACTAACCCGGCGAGTGCGACCAGTAAAAGACCTTTGCCTGGCTGCTGCGTCACAATGTCATCCCTCCATCACACGGCGCTAATTGTGGCACAGGCCAGCCTATTCGGTGCTGCCTTGGGGGCGTATTCGCTGGTAGCCAGCCGTCGCCATCCCAGAGCTGGGAACTGACTGAGAACGAGTGCTCTTGCCGACATTGCCCATGAGTGGATTCCATAAATGGATCCGTGGGCGATCGCCCTGCCGCCTGTTCTTTACCACTTCTTCAGTAAGCCCACTACGCGGGCAGGCTAACCGTAAAGGTGGTGCCCGCCCCCACTCGGCTGGTGACCTTGATGGTGCCCTGCTGGAGCTGCACAAACTGCTTCACAATGCTCAGGCCGAGCCCCGTACCGGGAATGTTGCTAACGTTCTGGCCCCGGTGAAAGGGCTCGAACAGCTGCCTGCGATCGCCGGTTGGAATGCCAATGCCCTCGTCTTGCATCTTGATAATGACCTGCCCCCGCTGCTTGGCCAGCTTGAGCCAGATGGGGCGATCGGAAGGCGTGTAGCGAATCGCGTTGGACAACAGGTTGCTGAGGATCGATCGCAGCAGGCGCTCATCCAGACAGGCCAGTAGGCGACGGCTGCGGCAGACCAACTCAATGGGGGCCTGGGGCCGTTGGTAGTCGCCCTCGACCAGCAGCTCCTGGCAAAAGACCACCAAATCCAGCGGTTTGGGATTTACCTCCAGCACCTTGGCCTCGATCTTGCCGATCACCAAAATGTCGTCGATCATCTGGGTCATGCGCTCGACGTTGGCGTTAATGGTGAGCAGGTAGTCGGTTTTTTCGTCGGGGCGCAGCTGGGTATCGTAGCGGTTGAGCGATGACACCGTCAGGGCAATGTTGTTGAGCGGGTTGCGAAACTCGTGGCAGACCATGGAGACAAAGCGCGATCGCATTTCGCTGAGCTGTCGCAGCTGCTGGTTGGCATTCTGCAATTCAGCGGTGCGCTCCTGCACCTTTTGCTCCAGCTCTTCGTTGGCCCGCTGCAAAATCTCTTCGGCCCAGCGCCGCTGGGTAATGTCGCGAAAGGTGACCACTGTACCAATCAGCTGCCCCTCCTCGTCGCGCATCGGCGTGCTGATGTATTCCACCGGAAAGCTGGTGCCGTCCTTGCGCCAAAACACCTCGTTGGTCACCCGCCGCATGCTGCCATCCTGAAATGCCGCATAGATCGGGCAGGCCTCCCGCTGATAGGGGCTGCCGTCCGCCAGGGAATGGTGCATGACGGCGTGCATCGACCGACCGATCAGTTCGTCGGTAGACCAGCCAATCATGGCAGCGGCAGCGGGGTTCACAAAGGTGACGTTGCCCGCCAGATCTAGCCCATAGATGCCCTCGCCCACGGCATTGAGAATCAGCTGGTGCTGACGGCGCAGGTGCTCTAGCTCGTGCCCCTGGGGGGCAGCGGCCTCGCGCGGTGGTAGCCAGTAGGTTTGGGTCATCTCGGTAGCGATCGCACTAAAAAAAACTGGGCTCTAAGGCACATCAACCCCAGGCCATCCTGCTGCCCAAGGAGAAAGTATCACCCTATACAACAGAACGTCCCTCCAAGGTTTACTACAGAATTGTGGAGCCATTAACTACCCTCAATAGTAGTGGCAAGTGGCTGTAGCACAGAGTCAGAAAATTTCGAAAAATAGCTTATTTCTAGCTACTATGTCGATTGATATTTGAATTGCGTGATGCGATCGAGCTTGACCGTCAACCTGAGCTAGAAACTTAGAGTCTGGCTTGTTCTAACAAGCCCCGCTGACCCAAAGGCGAGAATTATTGTGAAGACTATTCTCATCATCGAAGACGAGACTCAAACTCGCAACCTTTTTCTCAAATGCTTAGAGTTTGAAGGTTTCTGCGCTGTGGGGGCGAGCGATGGCACGACCGGCGTTAACCTGGCCCAGCAGCACAGTCCCGACCTGGTGGTCTGCGACATCATGATGCCCGATATGGACGGCTATTCGGTGCTCTCGGCCCTGCGCAAGACACCAAAGACGGCGCTCATTCCCCTAATCTTTTTGACTGCCAAAGTTACCATGAACGACCTGCGTCGAGGTATGGAGCTGGGGGCTGACGACTACCTCACTAAACCCTGCACCGTAGAACAGTTTTTAGCCGCTATTAACAGTCGCTTGCAGCGCCAAGACCAGCTTTCCGAGCTTTATGCGCAGTCCCCGGCCCCCCAGCCAGCCTCCTCCGCGTCTCCTTTGGCCAGCGATATTTTTCCCGCCGACCCCAAACTGGCCAGCGTCTTTCGCTTTATCGAAGCCCACTACCGGCAGCCCATCAGCCTCAGCGATGTGGCCCAGGAGGTGGGCTACTCCCCCGCCTACCTGACCAGCCTGGTGCAGTCGCACACCGGGCGCACCGTCAAACAGTGGGTGATTGAGCGCCGCATGGCCGAGGCCAAAACCCTGCTGGCTACGACGGCCCAATCGGTGCGACACATTGCCGAAGCCTCAGGCTATAGCGATGCAGGCTACTTTACGCGGCAGTTTCGGCAATTCCACGGCGTTTCTCCCCAGGCGTGGCGGCGGCGATCTGTAGCAAAATTAACAAATTAGTAATTGATTTTAAGATTAAAGCCAACTCCAAAAGAAAGTCCTATTATGTCCAAAATCTGATCCAGTGCAATTTCGATTTGGACTTGGTAGCGTATCAAATAACTTGATCTAACCCGTGTTCACGATTGCGGCGAAGGTGAAATGTTCAAATTATTTTCATTCCTTCGCCGGGCTGGGTTCTGAGGCTGATTAGGGAAAGGTTTTTGTCGCGTTCAACTATCCATTTATGGTCATTTCAGCAGTAGCAAAGTCGCTCAACGACTGGGGCAGTTTGAGTTGCACATCACCCTCCCTGATGTTGCCCGGTCGCCCCTGCCGAGACTGTGGCACCGTGCACTTCACGGGCGATCACTCGCGGTTTATGGAAACCATGCCCCAAGATCCGGTCGATATGGTCGATGACCTGGTGAAAATGGGGGTCTATAAGCAAAACCAGCTGCGCGCCGCCGACACCGTCAACACCTACGAGCTGCGCAAGGCGCTGTTTCTGAAGCGAGTGGGCCGCAACGACCCCCAGCGCGAGAAATTGATTTTGGCACTGTGCGAGCAGGCGGGCGGGCTTGAGAATGCTTTCGCGGCGGCCTTTGGCCCCCAGGCGGGTTTGTTCTTTGCCGACTCGGTGCGTAACAGCGGGGCGACCCGGCGGGAGTTTCTAAAGAACATGGCGGTGGGGGCGGCCCTGGTCACCCTGGCGAGTTGTGCAGGCGGCAGTGAGGAGCCAGCGGCGGAAGAAACCGCTGCCCCCATCGACACCAGCAACCTGGAGAAAACCGACATTCAGGTGGGCTTTATCCCCATCACCTGCGCCACGCCGATCATTATGTCGGAGCCGCTGGGCTTCTACGAGAAGTATGGCTTCAACGCCTCGGTGGTGAAGATGCCGAGCTGGGGGGCCGTGCGGGATTCGGCGATCGCAGGCGAACTCGACGCCTACCACATGCTCGCCCCCATGCCCATCGCTATGACCCTGGGCTTGGGTTCTGCGGCCTTTGGCGTCAAGCTAGCCAGCATCGAAAACATCAACGGCCAGGCAATTACCGTCGCTCAGCGCCACCTGGGCAACGTCGAAGGCCCCGCCGACTTTAAGGGCTTTGTGATCGGCGTGCCCTTCCCCTACTCGATGCACAATCTGCTGCTGCGCTACTACTTGGCCTCTGGCGGCTTGGATCCTGACGTGGATGTGCAGATTCGCCCGGTGCCGCCCCCAGACAGTATTGCCCAGCTGATTGCAGGCGATATCGACGCTATGCTGATGCCCGACCCGTTCAACCAGCGGGCGGTGTATGAAGAGGCCGGGTTCATTCACATGCTCACCAAAGACCTGTGGGATGGCCACCCCTGCTGTGCCTTTGCCGCCAGCGACGACTGGATTACCGCCAACCCCAACGCCTTTCGATCGCTCAACAAGGCCATCATCGAAGCGGCGGCCTACGCCCAAGACCCGGTCAACCGTCCTGAAATTGCGGCAGCGATCGCCGATCGCGCCTTTTTGAACCAGCCCCCCGAGGTGGTCGAAGCGGTGCTCACCGGCAACTTTGACGACGGCCAGGGCAACACCCTCTCAGTGCCCGATCGCATTGGCTTTGACCCCTACCCCTGGCAGAGCTTCGCCAAGTGGATTTCATCCCAGCTGGTGCGCTGGGATCTCCTTGGTGAGGGCAATACTCCCGACACTGTCAGCAATGCCGACATCGATGCCGTGGGGGCCGAGATCTTTTTGACCGACCTGGCCCGCGAGCTGGCCCTGGAGCTGGGTCAAGAGCCTCCCTTTGAGACCGATCGCACCGAAACCCTGGCCTTCGACAACTTTGACCCCGCCGCATCGGCAGACTACGTCAAAGGTCAAGTCGATCAATTTGGCAAATAAATCCCCTGGCCTAGATCGGCTCTGCTGCTGGGGACGGGTGGTCTAGGGTGGTTCGCTATCGGCGCAGTTTTTAGGAGGTATGAGATCATGGCGGCGAGTCATAGCACGCCTGGATTGATCGTAGCGGAGCGGCAGGCACCGCTCTGGCAAAACGAAAATGTGAGAGCATTTGCGCTGTTTATGCTCTCCCTCGGCATTTTTCTGCTGTTTTGGGAAATTGGGGCGAAATCGGGCTGGTTTGTGAAGGGCGTGCCCACCGCTACCGAGACCATCAAGGAGTTTTGGTGGTGGGTGACCAACCCCTTCTATCGCAACGGCCCCAACGACCTGGGCATCGGCTGGAATTTGCTGATCAGCCTGCGGCGGGTGGCGATCGGCTACATTGCGGCGTCACTGGTGGCGGTGCCCCTGGGGATTTTGATCGGCATTTCGCCCGTGGCATTTAAGGCGTTTAACCCCTACGTGCAGCTACTCAAGCCGATTTCACCCCTGGCCTGGCTGCCGTTGGGCCTGTACCTGCTGCGCGACTCCGAAAAGACCGGCATTTTCATCATCTTTATTTCCAGCATTTGGCCGACGCTGATCAACACCACCTTTGGGGTGGCCAACGTCAACCAGGATTATCTGGATGTGTCAAAGACCCTGGGGGCATCACGGCTGTGGACGATTTGGAAGGTGATTATTCCGGCGGCGCTGCCCAATATTGTGTCGGGTTTGCGCATCAGCATGGGCATTGCCTGGCTGGTGATTGTGGCAGCAGAAATGCTGCTGGGCACGGGCCTGGGCTACTTCATCTGGAACGAGTGGAACAACCTGTCGATTCCCAATATTTTGGTGGCCATTTTCATCATTGGGTTGACGGGGCTGGTGCTCGATAGTCTGTTTGCTGCCCTCGAAAAATTTGTTGCCTTTGGTCGAAACTCATGAGTACTGCCCCTGTGAACGTAATAGATCCCGTCGATACCCGGTCCTCTACAGCTCAGCTGTCGGTTCGCAATGTGGCCAAGGTCTTTCCCGGCAAAAAAGACCTGTTTAGCAAGCTCACCGGCAAAACTCGCCGCGATTTCGTTGCTATTCAAGACATCAGCTTAGATATTGAGCCGAACACCTTTGTGTCGATTATTGGCCCCTCGGGCTGCGGCAAATCGACCCTGCTGAACATGATTGCGGGCCTCAGCCCGGTCTCTGGCGGCGAGATTTTGCTCAACGGTGCCCCCATCACCGGGCCGGGGCCAGACCGGGGCATGGTCTTTCAAAACTACGCCCTGATGCCCTGGATGACGGTGGAAGAAAACCTGCGGTTTGCTGTGGAAACCGTAGACCCCAAGATCTCGGCAAAAAAGCGCGATCGCATCATCAAAGAGCACATTCAGCTGGTCGGCCTCACCGGGGCCGAGCGCAAGCACCCCCACGAGCTATCGGGCGGCATGCGCCAGCGGGTCGGCATTGCTCGGGCGCTGGCCATCAACCCCCAAATGCTGCTGATGGATGAGCCCTTTGGTGCCCTCGACGCCCTCACCCGAGGCTTCTTGCAGGACGAGATCGAGCGCATTTGGGAACAGCAGCGCAAGACCGTGATCATGATTACCCACAGCATTGAAGAGGCGCTGCTGCTGAGCGATCGCATCGTCATGATGACCCGTGGCCCTGCCGCCCGCATCGACGAAATTTTGGAGGTGCCCTTCCCTCGACCCCGAAACCGCGACACCATTCAGCAGCACCCCGCCTACAAAGGCCTCAAGGCCGAGATGGAGAGCCATCTGTTCCGCGAAACCCGCGCGGTAGAGGCGGAGCGAGTGGGGGGATGAGGGTGGATGGGTAGGGAGTAGGGGGAAGGGGTAAAACCCCCGGATAACCGTAAGGGGGGGGTAGGCGGTCACCCAACCCCGGCTCCCTCGCACTATCTCCGCTCTGCCGTAACCCACCGCCCACTGTGGCTACATACCAGAGGATCCTGCCATATCCCCAGCCCCTCACCCCCAGCCCCTCTCCCCTAGGGAGAGGGGAGCCGGAATTGCCCACTAGACGTACTTAAGAGGACTTTAACCATGACCGTTTCCCCCATTACCGAAAAGCTGTTGGCCGCCAAAAAAGCTTCTGGCCTCAGCTTTGCTGACCTTGAAGCCAAAACCGGCTGCGACGAAGTGTGGCTCGCCTCTGTCTTTTACCGTCAGGCCAGTGCCTCCGTTGAAGAAGCCACCAAAATCATCGAAGCGATCGGTGCCGACGCCTCCCTGATCGAGGCTTTGACCGACTATCCGGTGAAAGGCGGGCTAGATCCGGTCATCCCCACCGACCCGCTGATCTACCGCTTTTACGAAATCATGCAGGTCTACGGCATGCCCATGAAAGCCGTCATCCACGAGAAGTTTGGCGACGGCATCATGAGCGCCATCGACTTTACTCTTGATGTTGAAAAGGTCGAGGATCCCAAGGGCGATCGCGTCAAAGTGATCATGAACGGCAAATTCCTGCCCTACAAAAAGTGGTAGACCCCGGTTACGCGTCCTGACTCACAATCTCTGGGCTGTTGGCGATCGCCGACAGCCTTTCCTATACCCTCCCCATCTCCCCTAACCCATCCACCCCCTACCCATCCACCCCCTACCCATCCACCCCCTACCCATCCACCCCCTACCCATCCACCCCTATGCCCACCCCCATCGTGCCGCCGTTTACCCTAGAGACTGCGATCGCCAAAGCCCGTATGGCCGAAGACGCCTGGAATAGCCGCGACCCCGATCGCGTCGCCCTCGCCTACACCGAAGACAGCCACTGGCGCAACCGAGCCGAGATCTTCCATGGCCGCGACGCCATCCGCGAATTCCTCCGCCGCAAGTGGGATAAGGAACTCGACTATCGCCTGATCAAAGAAGTGTGGGCCTACGGCGACAACCGCATTTCGGTGCGCTTTCAGTACGAGTGGCATGACGATGGCGGTCAGTGGTACCGCGCCTACGGCAACGAAAACTGGGAGTTTGACGAAAATGGCCTGATGCGCCGTCGTGAAGCCAGCATCAACGATCGTCCCATTGCCACCGAAGAACGCCGCTTTTTCTGGTCTGCCCCTGGGCCTCGTCCCCAAGACCACCCTGGGCTAATTGACTCGCCCGTTTAGCAGGTGGCTGAATACCCTGTCCCGAGCAGCCGACCTTCTGCACCAGTGCTCTAGCGATTTGCCAATAGCTCCGCTACTTACCCGAAAAGTCTCCTGAATTGCGTCGCCCTTCGCGGTAGCGCTCTAGACGCTGCATGGCCATTTGCAGACTCATTTGCATGCGGTTAAAGGCTTCAGCTAACTTGCCCACCTCGTCATTAGAATCTTGGCTAAACTCTGCAACCGGGTCGCCCATGCTGGCGGCCTCGGCGGCCAGGGCCATGCGGTTGAGGGGGCGCACCACGTAGCGCTTGAGCCAGAGATTTACCAGCACGATCGCCAGCGAAAACGCAATCACAAAAATGCCGAGAATCAGCACCAGCGACTGACGCGCACTCTTCAGCACCTTTTCAGCGGGCACCGAGATCATCTGCGCCCCAATAATTTCATCCAACTGCCAGCCGAAGCCGTTGTTGGCCCCATAGCGATCGATCATGCTGGCGGGGGCGGCAGCGGGGGTGCTGTGGCACTCTAAGCAGCTGGGCTTACTGATTTTGATCGGGCGAGCAATATAGTAGAGATCCCCAGCTGGGGTTTGTCGAAATCCACTGGTCTGTTGGGCGGTAGTTTGCTGCTTAAACTGACCCACCAGCTCGGCCTCAAAGCCATCGGCTTTATCCCTTAAATTGGTGGGGTTGAGGGTGGCTTCTTTATAGAAAAAGTCGGCATAAATGGGGTTGCCGCGAAAGGTTTCAAACACTTCTCGCGCTGAATAGGCGGGCACAGTTTCGGGTAAAAATTCAGTATCGAGGCGCTCGACCAGTTCTGGGTTGACCTGGTTTGTGGTGTAGTCTCGCACTGAGTTCATGGTTTCCATGAGCATCAGTGCGTTGGTGGTGAGCTGGGCCTGGGCGCTCTTATTTAAAACCGAAGATAGGGCAATGCTGCTGGCGATAATGCCCCCCAAAAATACGAGCAGTAGCAGCAGGGTAAATTTTTGGCCGAGTTGCAAGTTATTGAGCTTCAGCATGGAGTGGCATGGGTGGAGGGTTCCGTCATCAAATACACTTGCACCCGGCCTGCTTCCGGAGATGCCGAAGTTTTTGCAAAGAAGGGCAATACTCTATGCCTAAACCCGCTGTCTTCGGAGCAGATGCTGCTGATTGTAAGGTGAAGGCTGCTACACCCATGGCGATTGGTAACAGTTCCTCACCTGGGGAAGTGAGTTGAGGGGTGCCCGTGGCCCTAACCCTCAATCCTCCCTGCTAACCCGGTACGAACCAGGCAGGCTTAGGAGCGAGTAGCCGCGCCCCTACTTGAGTTGGGCTAGCTTTTGGTTCGCAGACCGGAGCATTTCGCTGGCCCGAGCGTGGCTGGTGGTGTTGGGCTGAACTTTTTCGAGATCGTTAATAATGTCTTGCAGCAGGCTGGCAATCTGGTTGCGCTCCATGCCCTCCAGGTTTTGGGCCAGCATGTAGGTGCTTTTTTCGTTGGCGCTGTTAAAGGCTCGGGCTGAAGCCTCTTCTTTGGCGATGTTTTCTTGAACGATGCCGAGATTGGTTTGGTACTGGGCCAGCAGGGTTTGGGCCTCGCTGTAGCCAGGGTCTTCGATGGAGATGTTGTCTAGGCGAGCGATCGCCGTTTGCCACAGCCCGGCCACGGTCTCCCATCGGGCGGCACTGTGGGGCGGGTTTTGACCAGCGACAGCGGCTTCGTACCCAAAGGCCTTAGCCGCATCGACCAATGTGCCCGAGCGGTTGCCGCCTGCGACATTGCCCGCCATCTGCTGGTAATCGCGCTGGTAGGCATCCAGCTTGGTGACCGACTGCCGCCCCGCCAGGGTTTCCGGCGGAATTTCGTTCAGCCGATCCATCCCCTGCTGCCAGGTGGTGAGGGCTGTTGCTCGGTCGGCGCTAGATGCCGCTGTTTGAAACGCTTGCTGTGCGCCATCGACGGCTATGGTGCCTGTTGCCAACTGGGTTTGGGCGTTGCGTTCCTGAAATACGACGGCCTCCATGCGGCCAATTTCGGCGCGGGCGGTCTCAAACTCGTCTAGGGTAAACTGCCAGCTACAGCCCACAAAGCCACAGTAGCCTCGAGGGTAATAGCCCAGAAACCACACCGGCAGGCCGTCTAAATGCCCCTGGGCCTGGGTGACTTTTTCTGCGCCCAGCTCAATATCTTGGGCCGAGGTGGCCTGGTTCACCAATTGGTCGGCCTGCTCTACCAGCGATATGGCCTGGCGATAGTCGTGATCCATTTTGATGTAGCTGGGCAGCAGAATCAGGGGGGCTGTTTTGGCCACGGGCCAGCGAATCATGGGGTAGGGCAGGTTAAGCACCCATGTGACTCCTGCCAGCCCCGCCACGGTGACGACTGCGGAGCCAAGGCAACCCAATGTTCTAGCAACCATAACCGTTATGTTGTGATCAAGCAAAACTGTACTGGTTTAGGATGCCCAGGATTATGCGGATTAGGTGCAGGTGTGGCCTGTCCTGTCGCGTCATAGAGTCCGTTACCACGACCAGGTTGCCAACTGTTGTGGTGGCCTGTAATCGTCGCATCGGTGATTGATTCAGGCTGAGCCGGGCATTCTAGCCAATCAGATCGTCTGGGTTAATGCCGCGATGGTCAAAGACCGACTCTTAAGGGTCATCGCGCAGTCTTGCCTTCAGCTCTGCCAACTCTCGTTCTGCTGCCGCTGCCCTTTGTTCTGCCGCCGCTGCCCGCTGCTCGGCCTGCTGTCGCAGCAGGGCTTCTTGTCTCAGGGCCACCGCCAGTTCGTCAGGAATCAGTAACTTCTCGCCCGTATCCTGCCGGTAGAAGGCGATTAGCCCTCCGTCAACCTCCAAACGCAGATCTAGGGGTTCGCTACAGCCATCCCGAATCGGCTCATAGATCTCGTCTCGCAGGCGGTAGCCCTTGAGCTGCTCAGCAATCCACTCGCCCTTGGGGTCAAAGAGCCAGTATTCCTGCACACCCAGCCCTTCGTAGAGGGTCTTTTTTTCGGCCTCATCCTGCTGGCGTGTTCCTGCCGAAGTCATCTCAAAGATGACCGACGGTACCTGGCCCTCTTCCCAAATTTTGTAGTTGTCGCGCCCGCCGGGTTCGACCCCAAAAATTACCATAACATCGGGGGCCACCCGCAGTTTTGGAAAGCCTTGGGCATAGTACATAAACTGGTTGCCCAGCACCGTGGCTTGCCGCCCAGCGACGTACTGACGCAGCACCTCTAGCGTAATTAGCAGAGCGTAGAGGTGAACGTAGGTTTCGGCCACGGGTTCACCGTCGGAGCTGGGATAGGTGAGGATGGCCTGGGGCCAGAGGGCGGTCATAGTTACCTCCGTGGACAAGCGCTTACTGTGTAGGATAGCCCGGTGCGCCAACCTTCCCCCGCAGCGGCCGACCAAAACGGCGGCGGCCTACTCCATCGCCCAGGCCCTGCGAATTGATCTGGGACTTACTTACCGCCGTAGAAGTAGGCGATCTCTTTGTCTTTAAGGGGCGCAAAGTCAGCGGCTTGCAGCATGGCGTTGAGGTCATCGACGGCAAAGTGCTTGGCCCCAATGCGCACAATGCGCGATCGCATCGAGTTTGACACGCCGCTGCGCTGCCGACCGGCTTCTTTGGCCATCACGGTGTGGTAGAGGTCGAGCTTGGCGGCGGGGATGGGGGTGCCGTCGAGGTCAATGCCCTGGGCGATCGCGGCGTCTACGGCATCGGCCCCGGTGGTGGGAGTCTGAGACATGGTGGTGTTTCCTGCTGACGTGAGTAGTCCCAAAATCCTACCAGAGAGCGATCGCCGCCGCTGGCTGAGGGGGCGAGCCCACCGCTACGGCTTGGCGATAACGACGGGTTGGCTGCCCTCAATTTCTTTGACCACGCGGATTTTGCTGGCGCGCAGGTGTTGGGTAATGGCCGCCACCGCCACCTCGGGGTCGCGGGTGAGAATGGCCTCGTAAATTTGACGGTGCTCTAGGCGAATGTCGAGCACGTTGGGGTTTTTTTGGAGGGTTTGAATGCGCAGCAGCGCCATGGCGTCGAACAGGCTATCTAACAGCGACACCAGCCGCCGATTGCCTGAGCTTTCGGCAATTAGGTGGTGAAACTGGTAATCGACATCGAGCAGGCTCTCGGCGGAGAGGCTGCCGTGGCTGTTGGCCGTGGCCCCCTCGGCCTGGGCCACACAGGCGGCGATCGCCCCGAGCTGCTCGTCGGTGGCATAGGTGCAGGCCCCGGCCACCGCCAGCGCTTCTAGGGCCAGGCGGCAGTCGTAGAGTTCTTCGGCATCGGCGGCGGTAATGGTGGTAACCCGCAGGCCGCCGCTGACATCGGCGGTGACCAGGCTGTCTTGCTGGAGCTGGCGCAGCGCCTCCCGCAGGGGGGTGCGGCTGACCTGAAGCCACTCGGCCAGCTGGGTCTCCACCAGGCGATCGCCGGGGGAGAGGGCACCGGTCAAAATGGCCGATCGCACCGCGTAGTAAACCTGCTCATACAGAGACTTGCTGCGGTTGATGGTAGGGGGAGACGATAAAATCACAGGGGCTTAACCTCTGGAGCACGAAGAATACTGGCCCAACGGGCTGCCGCAACGCGGAGTGCGGCTACGACGGCAATACTTCCTAATCATACAAATTTGGCCAGTAATGGGGGCTGAAAAAGTTCTCAAGGTGCAGAAACGCCCCATTGAACCGGCAATAAATAAAGAATGACTCAACTTAACCGGTGCGGAGCGATCGCCGACTCGTATTTTTATCGTTGGAGATAGTTTTCTCGTTGTACGGCTTCCTCATCCGCAGCGCCAGAGACCGCCAAGGCAAACCGCTTTGGCCAAGGGCGTTAAGGAGAATCTCAGCCCGCTGCCGTAAGCTGGATAATGAGATACAACCATAGCGAACATAACTATGCAAATTGTGCGCAGGCTGCTGTTGGGCCTACTCCTACTAGCCACCCTAGGCCTCATTTGGGATGCCCTACCCTTCTACGCCACTGCCGACTCGATGCCCGAGGCTACGGCAGTAGACGACCCCAACTTAGCCACCGCCACCTTTGCTGGGGGGTGCTTTTGGTGCATGGAAGGCCCCTTTGACAAGCTAGACGGCGTGCTCTCGACCACCTCTGGCTATACCGGCGGCACCAAGGTTGACCCCACCTACTACGAGGTGTCTGCTGGGGGCACAGGCCATGTGGAGGCTGTCCAAGTCGTCTACGACCCCGCTAAAGTTAGCTACGACACCCTGTTGCAAGTCTTTTGGCAGAATGTCGATCCGGTAGATAACCGGGGCCAGTTCTGCGACAAAGGCAGCCAGTACCAGGCCAAAATCTTTGCCCACGACAGTGAACAGCAGGCGTTGGCCGAGCAGTCAAAGCAAGCGCTGAGCCGTCAGGCGAAGTTTCAGAAAACTCCCATCGTCACCGCCATTGAGCCCGCCCAAACCTTCTACCCCGCCGAAGACTACCATCAGGACTACTACCTCAATCATCCGCTGCGGTACAAGTATTATCGGACGGCGTGCGGGCGCGATCGGCGGTTGGCTGAGGTGTGGGGTGCAGGGGAGTAGGGGGTGGGGAGTAGGGAGAACCTTTAATCCCGTCAAAATCTAAAATCCAAAATCTAAAACAAACCGACTACCGTGCAGGGATTTTTGAACTTCTACAAGCCCCAGGGAATGAGTTCCCACGACTGCGTGGGGGCGGTGCGGCGGCTTTTGGGCCTTCGCAAGGTGGGCCACGGTGGCACGTTAGATCCTTTGGCTGAAGGGGTGTTGCCGATTGCAGTGGGGCGAGCCACGCGCTTGCTCCCCTACCTACCCGAGGGTAAAGCCTACCGAGCGGTGATTCGCTTTGGCCTCACCACCACCACCGACGACTTAGAAGGCGAAATTCTGACGCAGCAGGCCGCCGATCGCTTGACGGAGGAGGATATTGTGGTTTGCCTACCGGAATTTGAAGGCGCGATCGCCCAGGTGCCCCCGGCCTTTAGCGCCATTCAGGTGCAGGGGCAGCGCCTCTACGATTTGGCCCGCAAGGGTCGAGTCGTCACACCACCATCGCGCACGGTGACCATCCACCAACTTACCGTGCAGCACTGGCAGCCGGGAGAGCAGCCGGAGCTAACCCTCGACATAGACTGCGGCCCTGGCACCTATATTCGCTCGATCGCGCGGGATTTGGGCGATCGCCTCGGCACCGGAGCCACCCTGGCCCACCTCACCCGCACCCGCAGCGGCGGCTTTGACGCAGAGCAGAGCCTGACGCTAGACAATGTGACGGATTTGGCGGCAAAGCAGACGCTGGAGCTAGTGGATCCAGCAGCGGCGTTGGGGCATTTACCGGCGATCGCCCTCCCCGCCGAGCTAGCCCTGCGCTGGCAGCAGGGGCAAAAATTTCCCCCCACCATGGTGATACCGCCCAACACTCCCTATCGCGTGCTCAACGAGCCAGACGGAACCTTTTTAGGCATCGCCCAGCTCGAAGAACGGGAAGAAGGGCCAATTCTCAAAGCCAAAATGGTGCTTTGAACAGCAGAATCACCCCTCACCCCCTACTCCCTACTCTTTCGGTACCCACACCGACACCGAACCCGCCTCGCAGCTAAACTCAGCCCAGCCCTCGTCATTGGTAGTGACCGGCTCGCTGATGTGCTCGGTGATGTCGTAGTAGGTGCGGTTGGGTTGGCCCACCTCCATCCACTTGCGGCCATCGTCGCCGTTGGTCAGCACCACGGCCATGCCGCCGGGGTTTTCGTCGTTGCCGAGCCGAGTCCAGCCGATGGTGCTGGGGTGGTCAAAGTAGTCGTACTGGTCGCCAAAGGCATAGGTGCGGCGCACGTGCAGAAACTTGTCGATTAGCCAGCGGTGGCTGTCGAGCCAGATTTCGTATTCGCCGCCGTCGTTGCCGTTGTCTTTGTAGTGCGCCCCGTAGTAGTCGGCGTAAAAAATGCAGGGGTAGCCATCCTGGCGCAGCAGAATCAGCGCGTAGGCCAAGGGCTTGAACCAGGGTTCAACCACCGATTCGAGCGATTGCAGGGGTTGGGAATCGTGGTTGTCAACCAGGGTGACGGCGAGGGCGGGCTGCTCTTTCACCAGAGTATTGTCAAAAATGGTGGTGAGGTCGTAGTCGCCCCCGGCCTTGCTGGCCTCGCTAAAGTTGTAATGCAGCGGCGCATCAAACAGGTGCACATCGCCATCGGTGACCTCAATAAAGTGGTGCAGCGCCTCAATTTCGTAGGACCAATATTCGCCCACCGCAAACAGTCTGCGCCCCGCCTCCTTTCGACAGTGCTGCAACCAATTGGGGAAAAATCCTGCCCGCACGTGCTTCACCGCATCAAAGCGGAAGCCATCGACCTGGGTGGTGTCGGTGTACCACGAGCCCCATGCCTTGAGCGCCTCGCGTACCTCGTCTGACTCCATGTCGAGGTCGCAGCCCATTAGGTAGTCAAACGCGCCTTTTTCGAGGTCAACGTTTTCGTCAAACGACTTGCCTTCAAACAGATAAACCGCGTCGTAATCGGGGTCGTTTTCATCGTAGTCAACGGCATCAAAATGCCACCAGTGCCATTCCATATCAGAATATTTGCCCTGGCGACCGGGGAATTTAAAGTTAGTCCACACTTTGACCGTGCGATTTTCGCCAATTTGCTCATGGCGGTTGTCGTGGCTCATGGGGGTGGCCATGACCTCTTCTGCCTCATCGCCACCCATCATGTGGTTAAACACCACGTCGCCATAAACGCGAATGCCCGCTTCTTTAGCAGTTTGGATGGCCTGAAGATACTCGTCTTTGGTGCCGTATTTGGTGCGAACGCTGCCTTTTTGGTCAAATTCGCCTAAATCGTACAGATCGTAGACGCTGTAGCCGACGTCGTAGCCGCCAGCGTTGCCCTTGTAGGCGGGGGGAAGCCAAACCGAGGTGATGCCAGCTTCTGCCAGGTCTTTGGCGTTTTCGGCCAGTTCGTTCCACAGATTGCCGTCGGGCTCGATGTACCAATGAAAATACTGCATCATCACGCCGTTAGGCTCTGACATAATCCGTACAATCCTTTTAGGAAAATAATGGTAGCTTCGGGATTATGGCAGGTTCTTTCAGTTTTTTCGGTCTACCTTGCGGCATATTTTAAAGGCAATGGAGGTATGCCATGTGTGCTGGTGGTGCCGAACGATGGCTGTGCGACGGCTAGTACAAAGCGCAAGAGCGCCAAGGAAGAATTTTGAAGCTAGAGTCACAAGCAAAGGCCGTTCAACTGGATTTAATAAAGCAGGTTTTAGTGTTGAATAAGCGAAGCTTTTTGGGATCTATGGAAACCAGGAGAAAACTAATTATTTTAGCCGCCGCATTAGTTTCCTTATGGATTGCCACAATAACTCCTGAGTTACTTGGGACATTTAGACTTACTCTTTCTATTTGGCATGATAGAGGAAATGAAGTTTTATACTATCAAAGAGGTCAACTCAGACAAATGCATGGCAACCATAAGGGTGCTCTGAAGGATTTTGACAGAGTCTTGAGGATAGCAATACATGATCAGAGTTCTTCTATAAGCCTTGCCTCTTCTTATTTTGGCAGAGGCCAAGCGTATTATTTGTTGGCTGGCTCTCCACTTCTAAATCGCAAGAAAGTGGAAGAGTATTATATTCTTGCTATCTCCGACTACCGTACAGCTGCTGAGTTATCTAGGGAATCTGATAACCTTTCATCTGAAAATTTAGCTAAACAGAAAATTGAGATTATTCAATCAGCTTTATTAGAACTAGAAAATTAAGCCTAATTTAATAGAGTGACAGTATCAACACAATCAAACTCTCACTTTCCCACGTCTAACTGCTTTTCAATAAATTATGTCCCCCTCCTAAAAACGAAGAATTTTATTAGAGCAAGCAAAATAGTGCTACAAAGATTTTAGGCACGACGACAGTCAGCTTATAGCTAGGGCTAGAAAGACAGGGTTAGTTCCGGTTGGTTACTGAGGGGAATGGTGGGCAGCGCCCACCCTAAAACTACAATTGAAATGATTTCAGGCAAACAAAAGACGGCCTTTGGGTTCTGGAATTGGGCGACCCAAGGATTGTGCAGTCTCAATCCATTCGTGAATTACGATCTCGACATTGGCGACAGCTTCCTGATAGGTCTCGCCATCGGCAGCACACCCCGGCAGCTCAGGAACCTCAACCACAAAAGCCTGATCATCTTCACTCCAGTAGATAATCAGTTCGTACTTAATCGGCATATTGCTCTCCTAGCTTGTATCTCAAAATTATCGTTCTAACTTGCTTAACCTGATAGGCTTTGGCTTTACCTTGCTTTGGTTGTAAGTTCAAGATCTCTTCAATGCCTTCCTTCGAGAATATATGGTGACTGCCTCGTATGCGTTCCTCAAATCCTAAAGCAGCAAGTAACTGACATAGCTGCACAAATGAAATATTGGCATCCGATGTTCCCCGCAAAATTTTGACTAACAGCTTGTCTTGCTGACTCATCCTTTTGCCCTTGCTCCCTTCCCACACATTCACCATACCCTCCGGAAAGCCGTTGATGGGTTAACCAGATCAGTGAAAGCTTGGCCAACTACCTGACAGAACGGTTGTCCCGATTGAATCTGTTTACGCGTGCAATTCTTCAGCAACGCTATTCTTCTGAGGGTTCACCGTCAAGGCGACGGGGGATGCGATCGCACCCCTCCAATGTCTCAATCGCCTCTCCCCCAGCGGCCCCTAGCTCTTTGAATTTGCGGGTCGTCACCAACACCCGACTTTCTAAACAGCCCGCCGTCTGGTTAAAGGCTTTCACCGAGGCATCCAGCCCTCGGCGCAGCTTCACCATGTGGTTGGTGAGAATGGCCATGCGATCGTAAAGTTCGCGACCCAGAGCGCTGACCATTTGGGCATTTTCGGCCATTTTTTCGTGCCGCCAGCCGTAGGCGATCGCCTTCAGCAGCGCAATTAGCGTGGTTGGTGTGGCGAGAATCACGCTCTGGCTGACACCGTACTCAATCAATTGTGGATCGTGTTCTAACGCGGCGCTAAAGAAGGTTTCGCCGGGCAAAAACAGCACCGCAAACTCGGGGGAATTGTCGAACTGATCCCAGTAGGCTTTGGCCCCAAGCTGGGTGAGGTGGGTGCGCACCTGGCGGGCGTGGGCTTGCAGTCGATCGCGTCGGGTCACCTCATCTGGTGCCTCTAGCGACTCCAAATAGCCTTGTAAGGGCGCTTTGGAATCCACAATGATCTGCCGCCCGTTGGGCAGTTTGATGATCATATCGGGGCGCAGCCGACCCGTTTCAGATTCTACGGAGGGCTGCTCAACAAAGTCGCAGTATTCGAGCATGCCCGCCATTTCGACCACCCGGCGCAGCTGCATTTCGCCCCAGCGGCCCCGCACCTGGGGTGCCCGCAGCGCCTTGACTAGGTTGGCGGTTTCGCCCTGGAGCTGGTTTTGGCTAATGGCCAGAGATTTGACCTGCTCGGTGAGGCTGGCGTAGGCCGAGACGCGATCGCGCTCCAGCGATTGCAGCTTGCTATCCACCTTATCTAGCGCGTCTTTTAGCGGGCTGACCAACGAATCGATCGCCTGCTGGCGCAGGTTGAGGCTGCCCTCGGCCTGGGTCTGAAAGCTCGACAGGGTGGCCTGGGCCAATTCTAAAAACGACTGGTTGTTGCGTTGCAGCGCATCCGCCGAGAGCGCCTGGAAGGTGTGGGCCAGTCGCTGCTGGGCCTGGTCGAGCAGGGCGACTTTTTCTTGAGTGGCGGTGTGGGCGTGGGCGAGCTGGGTTTGCAGCTCCGCCAGCTTGGCCCGCAGCAGGGAATTTTCTTGCTGGGTATGGGCCAGGTGGGTGGTGCGATCGCGCAGCACCTCCTCCAGTTCCCCTACCCGCACCAGCTGGGCCTCGGCAGTGGCGCGGCGGGCGGCTTCGTCGCGCAGCTCGTGGCGGCTGTAGTCGAGCTGGGCCTGCATATCTCGCTGCCCCGCCCGCTGCTCTTCGATCTGCTGGTCTTTGTGGTGCAGCCGCTCGATCAGGCTGGCGCGATCGCCCGCCATCTCCGCCCTAGTGCGCTCTCGCACCGTTTGCAGACGGCTGGCAAACAGCAGCGCTGTTACCCCCGCCCCCAGCACCACCCCCAACAAAATGCCCAGCCCAACCGCCATCGCCAGATCCCAACATAGGTGCAAAGATACTACTGGATTTTCGCCCCGTTAGACGGTCTGTGGTTCCTGCATAACCCGTAAATTAAGGTTTCCTTCCTCTCCTGGCAGAAAGGCTGAGGGTATCGTGAGACTGGGATTTCAAAGCTTTTAGACCAAATACACCTATCTAAAGGGTAGAAAATGGCACATCGCTGGGTTTTGTTCCGGGTACTATCCTGGGGCGGCGGCCTACTGTCGCTGGTGCTGGCTAGCGCGTCGGCACAGGCCGCTCCGCCCCCCGTTTTGACCGTTTCCAAGGCCAACATTGCCCTTGGGCTGCCCTCAGATGCTGTGGCACCAACAGACTTGCCCCCGATAGATCTATCCGCCGCCTTTTTGGCCACTCTAGGTGCTGACGCAAGCCCGGCAGGGGTGGCCAGTCTAGACGCCTTCGCCGCCGCTGATTCAACCCTAGAATTTGCTGAAGTGCCCGGTGCAGACTCAGCCTTGTCCCCAACCGAGTTGCCCACAGCCGAGTTACCCACAGCCGAGTTATCCCCAACCGAGTTGCCCGCAACCAAGTTGTCCACAACTGAGATGCCCGCAGCCGGGGCATCTTCAGCCGGGTTGATGCCCCTGGTTTCTGCCGCAGTGGGTGCGCCGCCCCCCGCTCCCGAAGCTGATGTTGCGCCCCTAGCCCAAGTGCGCACTGCCCCTGACGGCGACGGCTGGGAATACGTGATCGAGCCTTACCTATTCATACCGCTCAGCGTTCAGGCTACGGTGAACGTGTCTGGGGTGAGCAGTCGGCCTCGGCAGGGTTGGGGGATATTTTCAACCTCGATCGCGTTTTGGCTGGGGCGCTGCGCTTTGAAGCCCGCAACCCGCAGTATGGTTTCTTTACCGATCTCTCCTACGTCTATGCCCGCGAGGGCCGCAGCCTGACCAACTTTCCCCTACCCCAGCTGATCACCGACCCGCTGAGTCTGGTGTCCCCCGTGCCCATTCCCCCCGGCACGCCAGCCAGCGTCACCACCACCGCCAGCACCCGCACGACCACCCTCGACCTGGGCGGGTTCTACCGGGTGGTAGATCAAACCCTGGGCAGCGGTGGCCCCTACCCCCGCCTGCTGGTGGATCCCCTGGCCGGCCTGCGGGTCATTTTCCTCAGCGGCTCGGTGGACTTTAGCAACATTGCGGTGGGGCCAGTGCCCTTGGGGGGGCGATCGCTGAGTCGGTCGGCCACCCTAGTGCAGCCCATCCTTGGTGTTCAGGCCAGTCTGGAGTTGTCGGATCGCTGGGCTGTGGGGCTGCGGGGCGACGTGGGGGGCTTTGGCATTGGGGCCGACGAAAACCTCAGCTGGAATATTTTGCTGGGCACCCGCTACCGCTTCAACTCTACCCTGGCGCTACAGCTGGCCTATCGGTTTACTGAATTGCGCTACCGCCAAGGCCAGGGCATCAACAGCTTTGGCTTGGCCCAGTCCCAAAATGGGTTTTGGGTAGGCCTCGACATCGACCTGTAGAGCTGGCCCTGGCGGCGGCGCTTCCTGTAGGTTACAGGAGGCGCTTTTGCTATACCTATTGGATATGACCTCTTCTCCGCCTTGCCCCACCCTCGACATTCGCCCCGCCACCCCCGCCGATGTGCCCACCCTGGTGGCTCTAATCAACGCCCTGGCCGACTATGAAAAGCTGGCCCATGAGGTTACGGGTCGCCCAGAGGATCTGAAGATGGCGCTGTTTGGCGATCGCCCCTACGCCGAAGCCCTACTCGCCTGGGTAGACAACCAGCCCGCAGGCATGGCCCTGTTCTTCCACAACTTTTCGACCTTTTTAATGAAGCCCGGCATTTACCTAGAAGACATCTTTGTGTACCCCGACTACCGCCGCCAGGGCATTGGCAAAGCACTGCTGGTGCACCTCGGCAAGCTGGCCCTAGAGCGCGGCTGCGGCCGCTTTGAGTGGAGCGTACTCGACTGGAACACCCCCGCGATCGAGTTCTACCAGAGCATGGGAGCCGAGATTAAGCCCGAGTGGCAGACTTGCCGGGTGACGGGGGCGGCGCTGGCGGCGTTTGGGGAGATGTAGAAAATCAAGTTCTCAATTTTAAGTTTTGAGTTTTGAATTTCTGATGCTGGGCGTGAATTCAAAACTCAAAACTAAACACTCAAAACTTTCTCCGACTCCCCTTCCCCATTTCATAGGTATGATTCTGGCCAGAGAGTCTAAGAATTCGGTTCTATATGGCACAGATTTTTATCTCGGCGGGCCACGGCGGCTATGAGGAGGGGGTGTTAGACCCCGGTGCCGTGCTGCCCAACACTACCGAAGCGGCGGAGATGATTCAGATTCGCGATCTGGTGGTGGCTGAGCTCAGGTCACGCAATCTGGCGGTGCTGTCTGTGCCCGATGATCTCAGCGCCGCCCAAACCCTGGCCTGGATCAACGCCCGCTGTCGCGCCGAAGATGTGGCCCTGGAAATTCATGCTGGGGTCTTTAGCGACCCGGCGGTGCGGGGTTCGGCGGTGTTTTACATTGCTAAGAACGACACGCGCCGTACCCATGCCGAGATTGTGCTGCTGGCTCTGCTGCGCCGCATCCCCCAGGTGCCTAGCCGGGGCGTCAAGCCCGACACCGAATCGCCGACCGGGATGCTGCCCTTTTGCCGCAACCTGGGATGCCCCTCGCTGCTGATGGAGGTGGGCTATCTGAGCAATCCCCAAGATTTGGCCGTGATTCAGCGGCAGCGTCGCGATGTGGCCCTGGGCATTGCCGACGGGCTGGCCTCCTGGAGCCGGGCGGTGGGCAGCGGCACCCCCATCGCGCCGGGGGACAACCTACCCGAAATTCGCATCAACCTCAACGGCGGCATCTATCCCGAGACCGGCATCATCGTCAACGGCAACGCCTACGTGCCCATCGATATTGCCGACCTGCTGGGGGTAGATGCGACCACCTCCCCCAATATCACCCGCGTGCGCTACGCCAACGTGGTCTACATCAAAGCGGTGGATCTGCAAAACTACAACGTGACGGTGACCTGGGATGCGCCGGGCCGCACGATTCGGCTGCGATCGCGCACGGGTGCCCAGTTCTGCCCCGGCTCTATGGATCGCATCATGGGCATCGGCAGCACGTCAGATACGCAGCTGGCCCTGTTTTTGCAGAGTGTCAACCCAGGTGCCGTCAACACCTACCGCGACCTGCCTAAGCTCTATCGCGAAGAAGCGGCGATCGAGGGGGTCAACCACGACATTGCCTTTTGCCAGATGCTGGTCGAAACCAACTCCCTCAACTTTGGCGGCACCATCAACCCGGCCCAAAACAACTTTGGCGGCATTGGCTCGCCCACGGGCGGGCCAGAGGGGTCATCGTTCCCCAGCGCGCGGGTGGGGGTGCGGGCGCAAATTCAGCACCTCAAGGCCTACGGTAGCCTCGACCCCCTGGTACAGCGCCAGGTTGATCCCCGTTTTCTGTTTGTGGTGCGGGGAATTGCGCCCCTGGTGGATCAGCTCAGCGGTCGCTGGAGCGCTGACCCCGAGTATGGCCGCAAAATTATGGCCTTTCTGCGAAGGCTCTACGAGCCGATCGTGCCGCCCTAGGCAACCACTTTGACCGCTGTCCCTCAGGGGGCAACCTTCGGCATGCAGGGAAGTCATAGGGATGTATTGGATCCTAATGTGCCGGGCCGAGCCATCGGTGATACCGTGAAAAGCACTGTCCGGTACTCGCATAAGTTCTTTTACCTTCTGCCTCAACCGATGACTCAACTTCGCCAATCCCTCATTTTTGGGCTGCTGCTCAGCCGTGCCCTTGGCCTTCTCAAGCACGGTCTTAGCCTGTCAGTGGTGTGGTGGTTGGCCACGCTGCCGGCCCAGGCGCTGGTCGAAATGCGGGTAGCGGTAGGCGATCGCCTCAATCAGGCGGTGGTGGGCAGCTCCACCCCAGCGGTGGTCAAAAACGGCGCGGGCCAGGGGGTGGGCCAAATTCCCCAGGGGCGATCGGTCACCGTGACTCCCCAAGGGGGCGGGCTAAAATTAGCTGACTGGCAGGGGCAGGCCTTTTGGGTAGAGCCGACCGGCGGCGGCTACGTGTTCATCAATGACAAATGGTATCGGGGCCGGGTGCTGGTAGTGCCTATCGAGGGCAAGGTGACCGCCGTCAACTGGGTGGATCTCGAAGCCTATCTCTACGGTGTCGTCGGCGGCGAAATGCCCGCTAGCTGGCCACAGGAGGCGCTCAAGGCCCAGGCGGTAGCGGCCCGCTCCTACGCGCTTTATCGGCGCGATCGCACCCAGGGCGACCTGTTTGATGTGGGGGGCACCACGGCTCACCAGGTCTATGGGGGGCTAGCTGCCGAGGCTCCCTCGGTGCAGGCTGCGGTCAACGCCACCCAGGGCCAGGTGCTGACCTACGGGGGCCGGGTGATTGAGGCGGTGTTCCACTCCTCCTCCGGCGGCTACACCGAAAATTCTGAAGATATTTGGCAGCGCGCGACTCCCTACCTGCGCGGCGTGGCCGACTATGACCAAGAGGCCCCCGTGTTTCAGTGGTCTGAGACCTTTTCGACCCAGCAGGTGGCGCAGCGCATTACCGGCATTGGCCGCCTGACGGGGGTTGTCACCGAGCGTGCCACGCCCCACGGGCGCATTGCGTTGATTCGGCTCCAGGGCACCCAGGGCAGCCGCACCATGACGGGCACCGAGCTGCGCCAGGCGCTGGGGCTGCGCAGCTCGCTGTGTTCTCTGACCCTGGCGGGCGATATCCTACGGGTTGACGGGCGCGGCTACGGCCACGGCCTGGGTATGAGCCAGTGGGGGGCGCGCGGGCTGGCCACCCGTGGCCAAAACTATCAGCAAATTTTGCTCCACTATTACCAGGGTACGGCCCTCTCGAACCTGCGAGTGGCTACCACCGCCAAGCAGGATGTGCCGCTGCTGCTAAATTCCAAAGCGCTTCAACCCGGTTTGGCCCGCTAGAACTGCGGCAGTAGAGGTTGCGATCGCGCCCAGGGATATGCTAAATTCGACCTCTGCAAGGACGTATAGCTCAGTTGGTTAGAGCACCACGTTGACATCGTGGGGGTCACTGGTTCGAGTCCAGTTACGTCCATTCCCTGAAAGGCTTATTTGGCAAGTGTTTTAGAGCTTGTCGATATGGCATGTACTACATAGCAAAAAAGTCCACCGCCATTCTCAAGAAGCGGTTTAGGTTTTGCTGGAGCCTAGACAACTCGTAACTCGGCTAGGAGCCGCGATCGCACGGCTGATGACTGTAGTTTGCTTCGTACGATCGAACATGAACGGCTTAAGGGCGTTTGGCAACGGCTCTCTACAGAGGCTGAGGGCTGCACTGATATCGACAAGCTGGTTAAGCTCACTACGGCAATGCACCGCAATAGTGAACTGAGACAGCGTTTGCATGGCCTGGAGCAGTCGAAACAGGATTTGGCTGACCAGAAGTTAGCTGACTCCATCGATCAGTTTGTAGGGTATCTGGTGGGGAGACTGTCTCCCAGTGCCTTCCAAGAACTGATGGAAATTATTGGCGATGAGGCAGGGGATGAGAACCTACCTGCGATCGCTGTGTCTGCTGAGGTGGTTTAGTTCAAAACTTTGGTTAACCAGTGAAGCTGTAGTGAAAGTTTGCCCTAACGGCTAGAAACTTCCCGGTGATGGTGGTCATTCTTAGAAGAGTTGGGGAATGGTCTTTTTATAGCTGTTTATGAAAATTAAGTGATGACCCTCAAGAGTCTAGGGGTATTGGGTATAGTTGCCTGCTTAGCATTCCTAGTCTTTCAGGGGAACTGGGTGGGATTACTATGCGGCTTCCTTATCATTGCGTTGATGAGGTTAACAAAGCTTTCACCACCGCTACCGCCGCCACCACCGCTACCGCCACCGCGACCAATAAAGCCATCCAAAAAAGCTATGGCAATTCTAGATGTTGTTACCGGCATGACAGCAGCTCCAAGAAGTGACTTTTCTAAGTCGATTCCTATAATGACTCTTAAGGATGGAGCTGTAGTTAGAACTTGGAAAAATCTAGTTGGCTATGACCATGTGTTCTTGTCAGATTCAGAGGGAAATATCATCTATGGGGGGTTTGTCGGCTGGATTCACTGCAAGGATCTACAAAATGCGATCGCGCAAATTCGACGTGAATTAACTTAAAAATTTAACTTAGTATTTATAGAAATCACAAAAATGATTGAATTTAGCTGTCGTCAGTGTGGAAAAGAATTAAAGGTAGATCACTCAAAAGCAGGATTACGGGGAAAGTGCCCTCGCTGTTCTTCTATAATTATTGTCCCGGAGGCTTCGAATTCCGCAAATGAGCCTATTTTTGTAGATGATGACAATTTCTTCTCAGACAATGATCTGAACAAACTATACAAACAATTTACCAAAAAATTTGAGAAATATATTTATGGGTTTCGCATAACAACTGAAAAGCGGGGCGACCGTGCTAGGTTTGAGCTTGCCACTGGCGACAAAAGATCTCAGCTTGTTTGGCTGTTTGACTTCAAGGATAACGCTGGTGAAGGCTTTTTGGGAATTTATAGCATTGTTGGAAAAATTAGACTAATGGAATCGGCAGTCCGCGCTTTACAAAGTGTGGATGCGTTTGGCCCTTATGGCATAAGTTTGGACGAAGACAATCAGTTAATACTTACAACAATTGCTAAAATCAAAAATCTCGATCAGGAAAGTTTTGATAGTAGTGTGGTAATGATCGCAACAAAAGCTGACGAACTAGAAGAGGCTATATTTGGTGTTGATAAACTCTAATCAATTGGCTTCAGAAATGAATGATGATTATGAGTCAAAGATTTTAGCGAATGTAATTTGTCGATATTTGAATGAAAGAGAACCCGTAAAAGAGGCAGATATAAGTCGTATTGAATTAAGCTTAGACGATACCGTGTGGGGATTCGCTGTAAATTTTTATAATGAGAGTGGGCATAAAGCAGATTTTACAAAAATTAGAAACATAGTTGACTATTGGATTAAATTAAAAAAGGAAGAGTTGATACGGGCAGAAACAGTGAGTGCTTCCTTGCAAAAGCCTGAGACTTCCCCTGACTGCACTAGTGAGAAACTTGATTTACCTCGCAAGTTGAGTCATTCAGATAATCAGCAGAAGAAATTCCCTCAAAATAGCTCAAAAGAAATTCCAAAGAATTTCGATGAGAATAAGGAAAGAGCAAGTATCCTTAACAAATTTGCAAAATTAGTAAGTGAACAGCTTAAGGTAGATCAGGATCTGGTATCTCTAGACACAAATTTATCTGATTATCCAAGAGTAGTTGATCTGGATTTCTGTGAACTCGTGATGGCTGTGGAGGAAGAATTTGAGATTGAGATAGATGATGCCGAATTTGAAAATAGATTAGGCATTCTTGATTTAGGTATGGGCTACCTATATCCTGACTTTGTTGGCTTTAGAATATCCTTTTGGGGTAAAAAACCCAAAAAGCGTACTGAAAAACCTTCACCATCTGAATTGAAATCAAAATGCGTGATGGTCAAAAATTTTGTTGATTTGATTTATGAGAAGCTTTACGTTTAGCAAATCAGCGAAGAGGTTATTTAGCAATTTACTGCATCTCTTGATGCTTAGAGTCTTCCTTGAGGATAATAGTCACACAGAAAAAATATACAAGAAGAAGTAAAATTCCCAAGGCAATTAGAATCAATCCTGCTATTCTTCCCCAAGTAACCATAAGTATAAGCTCGACAATTAGCAGGACTAAACCTGCAAATCCTCGGCCAGTATAACCGTCGTCAAACCCCTCTAACGCTTGAGGAAATTTATATTCAACTGAACCGCACCCTACTAAAGCGAGTGACATTAGAAGAACGCATACAAAGCTGGGAAGATGTTTTTTGAGGTTCATGATCTGCTTAACAAATCAGGCTTTTCATCACTTAGATACTTCTTGAAATCATCTTTTGCGTGGGAATGTTTGCCGCCATGATTTAGATCGGGAATAGGCCAAGGCTGTTTTTTGACTTCATAAGATATTGCCCTATTGGTTGCTACGAGACGGGCTAAATGCTCACAGTTCCAGCCTAGTAAGCCATACTCCCATTCTCGAAATCTTTTCAGAGCATAAATCAAACGTCGAATGGTTTTCTCAGGTGGGAAGGCAATATCTTCAATTTTTCTGACAAATTTAGCTTTTACATAATGGCTATCAAAAGGCTTCATGCCTCTGCCTGTATCAAAAATTTTATGGTCTGATAAGCCTATGCCATAATGCCAAAAACCATCATTTCCTTGCCAGTTAAGAAGTTTTCCATAGAACTGACTTAAAGGATCAATAGAATGGTGAATCTGATCAATTGCTTTTGCGAGTTCGTGTTCGCTAATACTCATAATGATTTCCGAAAGGGAACTTAAGCTATTCCGCTTAATCTCCAAGATCGAGGATTAGGAGAGGGAATCGGAAAAGATAGCAGAATCTTCCGCAAATCTTCATTAAACCTATTGGTTATATCGGTTTAATCCACCACATCTCGAAACTGAGCAGCGCTAAGGGCTGTGTAGCGTACCGTGTGCTGGATCTGCTTGTGCCCAAGCCATTCCTGAATAACCCTCAGAGGGTACCCCTTCTCAACCATCAGATAACCTCTGGTATGCCTCAGAACATGGGGGTGGCTTAGCTCCTCTGGCAGGGCGATCGCAGCAGCAGCCTTGAAAATCTTAGATACAGCCTTACCGCTGATACCCTTACCCCCATAGCCAGCAAAGATGAAGGGGGCGGCTGGGTATTCTCGCTTCACTTTCCTCAGTCCTCTAAGCTCTTGACCATCCAGCGGGTGGGGTGCATCCCAGTTATGTAATGAGCATTAATGCTTATGTTGGGATGGCGGTACGAGCGCTAAGCTTTGGGCACTGTTCGCGCTAGTAGTCAGCCTCATGGATGCATCCAAACAAGCCCGCCTGAA